>Ga0228701_1000128_pt1 | contig 85255 bp, 84 predicted proteins | sample McNCre117_Aug_MG_2_FD_178017 | JGI IMG/M metagenome (GOLD analysis project Ga0228701, IMG submission 178017) | Freshwater microbial communities from McNutts Creek, Athens, Georgia, United States - 11-17_Aug_MG | ecosystem: Environmental > Aquatic > Freshwater > Creek | place: USA: Georgia... | reverse complement strand
TTCATCGCCTCATTTACCGTGATGAGCTTTCCGTTGTAGTTGCAATTCACTGCTGTTGCCATTTTTTACCCTTGATGCAAGTCTTTAGCTTCTTAAAAAAACATTACCTCCAACGATGAGCTTAAGCAACATGTTTAAAACCGTCGGAAACGGTGTCCCATTTCTTGCAGCAATTGGTATAGCGAAGTCAATCATGAATTTTCTTAATAAGGATTAAGTCATGGTCTTAACAGCTAGCAACATCGTTAGTGCAATCATGGGATTGCCCAAAAATCGTTGGTATCAATACATTAATCCAAGTACAAAAACGCAAGTTCGCGTCATTTCAACAGCAGGTCCGGAGGGGCCTATTACTGTAGAACGAAAAGATCCAACCTCAAATGAAGAACCTACAAGAGTCACACTTTCACAACCGATGATTTGGCGGGTTGCAAACGCGTTTGCACCTAACACCCCTCTCAACTTTGACCGTTTATTCGCTGGGAGCTTTAACTCTCGCTCATTACTAGAAACATTACTTGCACATACGCCTGAGTTCTATTGGTGCAAGCCTGGGCGAATTGAATTAATCAACAACTCAAGTGACATTAAAGCTGGACATAAGCATCTTCTTTGGACACCTGAGCATCGGCACCCCAATGGAGAGCTACATGAAAGCTCCGTAGGGAATGATTTCGCAATTTCAGAAATCCCTAGTCAAACCATTACCTACGATGTACTTTCATCTGTAGGAACGGCTGCCACAAACGAGATTGATATTGCGGTCAAACGACGCCATCTACAAATTCAGATTGCGCTAATCGAAATTGGCAAAAAACTCGGCTTCAGAACGTGGATTGCTCAAAACGATCGAGGTTTTCAATATGGACAAACAACCGTAGGAAACCTTGAGGGAGTAATACCAACACTTGCAGATGAAAGAGTTCTCTCTGCTTACGGTGATGCTATAGATGCAGCAAAACTCATTGATTGCATTTGGTTCAAAAATGGTCGCCTTATGCCAGCAGTTATGGAAGTGGAACATAGTACTGGCGTAACCTCCGGTCTCACACGAATGAAAAAGTTCCAAGACTTGGGACCCGCTCTATCGGGAGTTCGCTGGGTAATCGTGGCGCCGGACGAAGACCGAAACGACGTTATAAAAAAAGCCAACCACAAACAATTTGAATCGTTGGATGCGCGCTATTTTTCATACTCAGGTGTAGAAGAACTTTATAGTTTATGTAGTCGACGAAATTTGACGAACCTTGCTGTCAACGAAGCATTTTTGGATTGTTTTATGGAGAAATGCAACACTGGGCAACCAATTCATTGAGACAAAAATCGCTTGAAAAGTCTTCCCCCCTTCCGACATCATAAAAATCCGTTAAAAAGTCCTCCTTAGGGATAAAAAGTGAACCGCGAAGGCCTTAGTCATTGACTAAGCAGATAAATGGGCTAGTGAAACTATGGACTGCCTGAAATGGCTTCTGAGAATACGGGGAGAAATGGGCCCTAATCAGCTCTGAAATGGCTAAATTTGGAATTCAGAGAAAGTGATCGTTCGCCGTGAGCCCGCATGGTGCGGGGCTTCCAAAGAAAAAGCCCCTGATTACTCAGGGGCTCAAACTCTCTGGCGGAAACGGAGGGATTCTCATCTTCAGCCAAAAGCACTGTAAACACTCGGTTACTTGGATTCACTCAAACTAGAGTACCAACCAAAATTACCTCACATTTTTTCGCTTGATTTCTACATCGGTAATTGTCTCTTAATTTAGCACCAGCGTAAAGACTGTATTCGTTATTAACACCGATCACTCATGCAGTTGGAAGCGCCCCCAATCCACTGTGTAGTTCCGACTCTAGCATCTTCACGCATCCCCTACTTTTCGCGAATGCAACCGGTGCGGACCTTAATCATTCTGCTGTCAAAGCGAGTGCGGTGGTCATAGCAGGCTCACTTGGTGAGCCCCAAAACCGCCAAAATTGCTCGGAAAGTGACTCGACCATACAAAGCCGAGTGCAATTAGGAAAAGGTAAATTCTATGAACCCCTTTACACATCTTATGGTGTCAATTACTGGACATCACGTAGGGCCAGAAACCAAAATCCAAGAAGTAGCTGGTCTAAGCAAAATCGGGTTATCGATTAGTTTTGCTAGCGTACTGGCAGCCTTGCAATTCGCTGTAGCAGGCTACTTCTTGGTAAGCAATCTAGATCCGGAAGTACAGACCACTGTAACGGCAATCATGGCCGTAATTGGAGCGTGCATCGTATTAGTCATTGACAGGAATTTCATCTATGCAGCGGATACTACTTTTCATTCATCGCCCAAAACTGCATATCTCTACCTAGGCATACGAGTTTTTTTGATTGTCTTGATTTCATCACTTAGTAGTCAATTCACGTTGCCACTTTTACTCAAATCTGAATTAGAAATTCACGTGCAAGATCTACGCGATGAAAGATACGACCAAGCAAAAAATCGGTATACGAATAAATACGAACTTTCAGAGAAACAAAAAGACGAAAAAGATTTAAGTCAAAAAATTACAAAAATCAAATCTTCTATGATCAATTTACCGCAAGATTTGATCCACAAAAAATTAGCGGCAGAACTATGTTTGAAAGAGTATAGAAAAAAAATAAACTCTTCGATCGGTCCAGATGTTGATGACGAGGTCGTATCTAACCTCTACGCACACGACAAGATCCGATGCGAGCAATTGGAGATGTCCTACAAGGAAGATTACCGTGCCTACATATCACCACGCCAAGCAGAACTGGTAATCAATGAAGCAGAACATAAACGCAAGGACAGCGAACTAAGACAAGCGCACACATCAATGAAGAGCGATCTACAAAAAACAGATGTAAACAATGAAATGCATTTAAATGCCGCATCTTCGGATGTCATGTGGTCGCTGATTATTCACAACCCTGGGGCACGCATGAAGTATCTAATGATCACAGCGGCACAACTGGTGCTCGAACTAATGCCGCTTCTTCTCAAGTCAATTCTTGGTCGCTCACCATTAGGCTTGGAGATAGCACTGCGCAATCAGAACTTGACGGAAGAGTTCACAAAAGTTCAACACGAATATGTAATCAAAGAAATAGAAAGAAATGTTGAAATCAATAATTTTTTGCATCAGAGAATGTCAAATGAATTAAATTCAAAAATAGTTCTTCAGCAACTGCAAAATAAGCTGAACTCACTTAAGCCCGAATCAAATACATGGGTCAGCAGCTTACTAAAAACACCAAGGGAAAGAAGTAATGCTCAAGAAGCTTCTGCCCCATCAAAAAATCAGGACATTGACACCTTTTCAAATGAAAAGACCAGCTCAAAGCCAACTGCTTCTAGTCTCTACGCAATTTCTTGATGCCGCAACTAACCTACGCACGCTCTTGGACAACGACTTTGATAGTGTGTTGCATTGTTGGCTGTGCCCAAAACAGCCCCGCCCCTCACAAGACAAATGTGCCTTCCGCCACAGGCTCAAATCTTCAAGAGCAAAAAAGACCAAGCCAAAAGTCAAGTAACACAAGAGAGCTCCTCAGTTACGAAGACTTACTTCAAGTTCGACTTGAGTGTACGAATCGAGAAAAACTAATCGAATCTTTAGAAGATCAAATCAGATCAAGAAATTTTTATATGATTGATGGCGTGGCAGGCAATGATTACCCTGACCGTTTTAGCAAAAAATATTTTTCTTTAGCTCGTTACAAAATATGGAATTTAAGACTTGGCTGTCAAGGTAGCTATGTAAGCAAATCAACTCAAGAAAATCTCAAAGAACTCAAACCATTGAAGCCTCCGCTGGCAACGCCAAGATGCTACTTCAAGGAGGAAACCATCATTGAATCCTCGGTTGGAAATTCGAGTCCATACAGCGATACTTTCGTGAACCGAAGAAATGAGATATGCACAACCTACCCTTCCGAACCTGAATCAGTAAAGGTAGATATTGGAAGTCTCGTAGATCCCAAGCAGCATTTAGACACTATCTTTTCACTGATGCCGAATCCTAGAAGATGGAATGGCAATGTATTTCAGCTTGCGGGATATACAGAAATACATAGAGGACAAGTCATTAAATTTACCATCGTATTGATGTGGACCAAAACCGGATGGCTGGTAGTCGATAAATTTTGATAACTAAAAAGCCAGCTTCACAATGAGGCTGGCTTTGCACCGAAAATCACTGTCCGTCAACAGTCACATGTCCTATCACAGAACCTGGTTTTTGCAGAGTTTCATCACGACGACGTTTGTAATCAGCACTATCCACATCTAAAAGTTTGAAATTTTGATCTTTCGATTGATCTGCAGAACTCGATGCCTTAGTGTCAGGCGAATTAAGCGGTTTTTCAATGACTGAATCCAACTCTTTGAAAGCATCAGGAGCCCTCTTACGAGAGTCTTTAATTTCCTTCAGAAGGTTATTACTACCAACTGGTAGCGCAACAAGTATGTACGTTCTGATTCTGTTCCCCTCAGCTACGTGCTTTAGCGAGATTGTTTGGACTCCTGTAATGTCCACATCTGGGCAGATACTTTTGACAGCAAGTTCACTTTGCTCGTTGCTCGTTGCCTCACTATCAGAACGAAACAGCTTGGTCTGACTTCTTACCTTCCCGCCGGCAACGTGGCAGATTTTAGAAAACGCGATAGTCCGCGCTTTCATATCCGCCATTGAAAAATCAGTACTCGTACTTGTTGCACTCTCAAAAATGTAATTAGGGTTCTTGGGCAACTCAAACATCCACGTCGGAGCCTGATTAATAGCTTGCTTCGCGGAGATAGCTTGTTGCTCATAGTTCAATTCACTTGCCTTTTGAATCGGGGAGGACTGACTTGCGCAACCAAACAAAACAACACTAGAAAGTCCAATCGAAAACAACTTCCACATATTCAACTCCTTAAATGATTAACAATTTCGTCGTCACTGATACCGTGAGTAAAGAGGCTGTCATAAAGAACACAACACCAGTTATTTATGAGTTTGACACTCATCAAGCTCACAGCGTGAGCTTGCGATGTCTCTTTTGGATTGCAGTAGAGGTAAGCTAAAACTAGCCAATCTCTCGCTTATTTACGCCTACCCGAAGTAATCCAGTTACAGGTTCAACGTAAAACTGGCCTTCATAATCACAATAGCCATGAAATTCGTCACTACGAATGACACGCCCGTCTTCTGTTAGTTGAGTCTTGGTACAGACTTCCCAGAAAAGATGTTGAAACACATGATGCTGCAACGTAGTTCGCGTACTCATGACTGTACGAATTTCCGAATACACATCATCCCAAGGAAAACCGACACGCGACTTAAGAAAACGTTTTAGTGGTTTTAAATTTTCACCAAACATCTTCAATTTATATCCAAGAAGTCGGGATTTCATAGGCTGCTTAGTCCCAGAATAGGTATCGCAAACATCTAAATCCATATCCATATGGAATTGCTTTGCCGCCCGATATGCGTTACGACGACGATTGAGTGAGCCAATCGGAATCCACGATTGATAATGAGCAACACGTGGTCGCATCACCAACAATTTATGCATGTCTTTTCTCATAAATCCTCACTTCAGTCTTCAGACTCGCCTTGAATCTTCAAGACTTCACGCTTCATCTTGTCAAGCTCATCAATTCGCTTATGAGTCTCCGATGCAAGACAAAATTGTTCATTAAAAAGCGGATGAGGAGCCAACGGTAATTCCGCAACATATCCACACCAGCTATCGCGCGCGGAGCGCCAGGCTTCTTGCGAATCTAAAAGCTTAATTTTTGTCTCATCTGGGTTTGAGTTGCGCAAAGCATGCAACGTCACATCAAGTACAGCCTCTAGTCGATCCACTTCTTTTATGTAACAAGAGGTGCGCTGGACATTTTTAAATGCAGATAAATCTACCGCATCCATGCATTTCCGCACGTCAAATGAACTTTCTGTATTTGCAGGCTTCTCTGTAATTCGCTTTGTTTTTGAGCTTTCGTCACAAGGATAGATACGAAAAAACAAAACAGCAGATAGAAAGATGATGATCAGATTTTTCATGTGATTCGGTTGTTATCCAACAAATTTGGCAACCTCAATTTCACAGCAATTACACGTCAATAGTTGACGTATCCAAAAAAGGAATCAAAGTTTTTCGCTGTGCGTAAGGATCTCGAATTCCATAGAACCACCTTAGGTCGGCAACTATTACTTGAACCCAGAAATCCTTTGGTCTAGCTCAACTAAGCAAGAGAGAGCTCCAATAGATAGACCAATGGAATTGGATCTTGGCACTTCAGGCTCATTTAAATTTATTCTGATTACCTTCAAAGATAACTCAGCATTGATCTGATCAACAAAGTTTCTCACGGTAGGGACTGCCGTTCCTGCACCAAGTTCTATTATCAAAAGTTGATTCACATCTTTAATCCAAGAAAACATTTCATCCTCTTGCAAATCAGATCGCTGTGATATCCATGAATCATCGTCAAACATAAGAATGTTGGGTCTAGCTACTGAGCCACAGTTCGGGCACATAGGCAAATCATTCAAAAGCAAGCACCTTTCTTCATCTACGTTTGGGAAAAAATCTGCCGCACTCCAAATTAAATCTGAACAAGATGAACTACATTGCAAGTGATGAATGCTTCCGTGACATTCATAAATTGAACCATCAAAGAACCCAGCCTTATGAAATTGGCCGTCGACGTTACTTGTGAAAATTGAGACTCCGAAGGGACGACTCATTCCCCATTTCTTCAAAATAGAGAATCCCTCATGGGGAATCGTTTTACGATAAAGATTTAATCGATGGCCATAGAAACCCCAAGCTATTCTTGGATTTTTTAAAAATGCATTCGGATTAGCGATTTCGATGAAACTTAAATTTGCATTTCTTAACCCAGGATAAGACTTCCAAAATCCTTCCTGACTTCTGAAATCTGGCAACCCCGAGTCGACACCCATGCCTGCACCTGCAGCGATAAGAATCCCACTAGATTCATCAATCCACTGACAAGCTTTAGAAAATTGATTTTTTTCCATCTGTTATTTTTCTAAATCTGTCTTCTGCACAGGAAGTACAGAAGACAGATTCAGGCCTACTTAAGCTGCATTTTGCAAAAAACCCATTGGGCGATTGCTACTGATTTTTTTCATATTTACCTCTTGCGTCAAACGATCAATCAGATCCATCGCATTGCGCATAGGACGCAGACGAGACTGGCGCATCACATTAGAAAAATCACCAGGAGTCAATTTATCCAGAAAGCGCAAAGACACATGAGCCAATTCACTAGACTCAAAGCCGACCTGCTGACATATGTCATCAAACAAAATAACGCATTGATCGAACTTTAAGAACCCAAAATTAATCTTGGCGTCAAAGCGGCGCAAAGATGCCGAATCGAGTTGGTCCATCAAGTTAGTTGTCGCAAAGAAGATCCCTTGAAAGCTCTCCATTTGAACGAGCATCTCATTGACTGCACTGATTTCCCAACTTTGACGCGCATTTTCGCGGGAGCGCAAGAAGCTGTCTGCTTCATCCAAGATGAGAACTGCACCATTGGATGTGGCTTCTTTAAACATATCGGCCATACGCTCTTCAGTTTCACCAACGTACTTACCTAAGATATCTGAAGCACGTTTAAGCAGTACTGGCTTATCAAGTTCTCCAGCTACAAATTGAGCGAATGCTGATTTTCCAGTCCCAGCTGGACCAAACAAACACAAGCGACCCTCCTCTGTTTCACGCAACCCATCAATGATTTGCAAAAGATTACAGTCTGCATTCGTTGCCTCAAGTTGGTAGCCAACTTTCCCCGACTTGGTCGAATTACGACGCATCGTGTACTTTTGGACTTTCAGCGCAGACTCAATGACATCCTCTAGTAACTCTTCAGGAGTTCCATCGGCACCTGCATCATTCATCGAATATGCGACCTTGGCTGCGCGAGCCATCAGACCTGGAGAAAGTTTGTCGTTAGCAGCCATGTCATCACACCACTGCTTGGTGACATTCAGAACTTTGGTGAATTCCGCAAGCATTGCCGAGCGCACTCGTGCTGGTGGAATCTCCATTTCCAAGTGGTAATCGAAACGGCGCAAATGAGCCGGATCTAAAAAACGAATGTTGTTCGTAATCCAGATGGCAGGAATCTTATTGTGCTCAAGCAACTGGTTAAACCAACCTTTTTGACCAGTACGATTTCCACGATTACCGAACATGTCAAAGTCATCACCTCGTGAAGCCGTGTTGATATCCTCAATTTCGTCAAAAACGATCATGGCGTTCTTACGCTCAGCCAAAATGCGTTGTGACAAACGGTAAGCTGACAAACGATTTGAGCCATTGATACGGTCGCCTTGACGATTCTCAACTGCAACCTCGAACAATTCAGCCCCTAATTCTTTGGCAATTGCGCGTGCGCACATTGTTTTCCCTGTACCAGGAGAACCATAGACGAGGATGTTGACGCCGTCTTGACCATTCGTCAGCGAAGACTTTAGGTATTTAGTGAGGCGTTGAATTTTCAACTTCATATGATCAAAGCTAGCAACCTCTAGTTCTGCCGCAGGTGCGACGACAAAGTTGTCTGCAAACAGGTTAAACGGATTCTCCTGTTCAGCCACGAGTCGCTCTGATAATCCATCAATCAAATCAATCTTGTTGCAAAAGTCAAAGCAGTTTGTCTCGTCAATTGACACGAGGCCAGAACGAGTCAATCCCGAGTTTTGAGAAAAGGCTTTGTGCACATTAGGCAATGGAATTTCCAACAAAACAGACATTACAGTGATGATGCGAGAACTCGTCATCGCCCCCAAAGCAGCCATTGTTTGACGCAAGTAGACACTTTGGCGCTCAAGAACGCAAAAGAACAAGATTTTTTGCTCGTCGATAGTCAAACCAAGTTGATCTGCTAACCAAGCAATGTTTTTCATCAACGAAGAGGTCGATGACTCCGGCAGCGCTGTGACTACAGTTTCACGGTGTTTTTTCTTAAGTTCGTTAAGAACTTTGTCTTGGTTGTAGTCCAATTCAAGGTCAACTTCCAAACCCAAAGAACGAATCAACCCTGGCTCAGAACAATGACCATCGTGCAAGATGCTGCTGTGTCCGCCCAAATCAATCAGAGCACGTAAAGTCCATTTTTGACAGTAGATGGCAAACTCAGGCGCAATCGGATCTGATGCTTGTGGTTCGCACAATGCACCAAATGGGAAAGAACTACGAGAACGGCGACGCTTCATGGAAGACCTCATGAGAAAAGCAACCCCTCTCCCCAAAAAGGAGATGGATATATACAAATTCCGGAAATTGCCGGGGCTTACCCCGCTCGACTGATAGCTAGATCAGTAGGAATGAGCAGGGCATCTACGTGTCGTTTGAAAAAAACGAACGAGCCTGCTATGCATTGCGGTACAAAACTGCGTATGAGTTCTTTGCATACCAAGTCCCCTGCTTGTGAAATGACGATATCGCCTCGAGTTTTTTATTTTATCAAAACAATACTTTTCTGTCAAGCCTCGCTTGGCATGCAATGAACGACAGAAGGCGTAGGAGCTTACGCAGAAAAGAACGAGCTTCTTTAAGAAGAACATACCTACCTCCTGTTATTGAGCGGGAACATATCGTACTAATGAGGAAGCTCATAGCGTGAGCCTGCTGCATGTTTTCGAAAATATTTCGCAAGGTTATATCTGTACTGAAGGGAGTCTCTTGGCCCCCCCTCAATGCAATCCATGAAGACTGGCACCGTAACCTCCAGCAATTCAGCGTCAAACAATTCATGACCAAAACTGGCATGAGGATAAGAATCGCTTGTTATTTGATCGCTTGACGCGGCGTGCTGAATTGCCTTGTAGATTTCTCCACGATTGTTGTAGATCTGTGCTACTTGACCGTGAACAAGTTGAAGCCAACGGATTTCGCCCCAGGACTCTAAAACCTTCAGCTCCTCAAGAGTCAACTGAAGCGTGAAATCACCATGACATCCAGTCGACCGCAAAAATGCTCCAAGTCTTGCGTTTGTTCGGATATTGAAATCAGCACTATGACGCGATAACCATGCATCGTGAGTTGATGCTATTTCGTTTTCCATATCAACACCTAGTGCCGACTCCACTAGTCGCCAGTACTTCAAATACAGATCATCACGTTCATCAACTAAGAAGTCGAAGCAGATCAGATACTTCTTGAGTGTTTTTCGTAAAAACTCCCACTTCTCGCCTTTCAACAATCGGTCGAGAATTTCTATAGAGTCCTGTAGGTGCACAGACGTATACGTATCAATCATTTTTAGCATCAACGGTTCAAGGGAAATAGTGATCGAAGTCAGCTCCGAGGTTTTACGGATTTATGCAATAGATTGAAAGCTTAAATTTTTAGAGGCTCACATGGTGAGCTTCATTTTTTTTAGGATCCAGATCCTTTAAACATTCAAAGAAAAAGTGTATGCAAGCAATCTCCCACATCAGGGCATTCGTCAATTGCTGTAAGTCGTGCGCATACGCTTTAGTCTCAGACTCTTCGCAAACACAGTATCGATGCGGGATTCACTATTACGCACAGGCTCCATTAATGCGCAAACAGGAACGAATGGACTTTTACCCAGAGATTTCGGCTGAACATGTTTGTATCAAGTGGACACCCAAGACCTAGAGCATTTGGTTTTAGCAAGGGTAGCTCATGAGTGTTGTGTGAATTAATACCTCTACACGACTTCATTTTTCAAATTTAGATTTCAACGTCAATTTCCGTCGCCTGTTTGGAATAAGGTACCCCAATCACATCAAAAGGAGTGCTCATGCACAAAACTCTGTCTTCTCCCATTGTTCGTACCAATCCACGTGGCTTGTGGAATTTCATTGCTGAAAATAGTGCCATTAAACGTTGGACAACAGAATTAGCGGTTGCAGGCACGCAAGAGTTCTGTGCTGAGACTTGGGATGTACTCGGACACGCTGTCGTCATTGAATCAGAGGATGTAGAGTCTGTTCGCACGCTCATTCATCATGTTGCCGGTGAGGGAAATATGCAACTTCACCTCATTAATCGTGATCACATCACTAACTTCAAAGATTGGGTTAATGTAATTCCAACAGATGAACCGACCTTGGTTTATCTTGAGCCTGGACTATGGCTAAAGAACAAACTCGGCGATGATGATTCAAGTCCTGAGTGGGCCGAGTGTCCGACTCATGATGACGATAAAGCATACGCGTTCCGAAAAGAATTGGCTAACTTTATTGCAACACAAGGGTGTAAACAACCAACAGTATTCGTTACTGCAGTCGAATCTGTTTCACAACTGGATGCATCATTGCGCCGCGCTGGACTGTTTGATCGTCGCGTCAAAGTACCAGAGTTAGATTATGAAGATGTAGCCCACGCTTTTATTGAAGAAACAGGGTCAGACTTCTTAGATGATTCTGTTCACTCCGATTTAAAGCGTGTTGGATGCTTAGTTCGTCACGAATTCTCTGACCAACGTCGCCGTTGCATCTTTCAAAAGGCAATTAAGCGGCTAGCTTGGCGTAACGGCAGTAAAGTTTCATACAAAGAATTAGTGCAGTTTGCCGCTTATGGAACAGCTGAAGTAGATGATCGACTGGATCCACCAGAGGTTCGTCGCCGTCACGCCATTCACGAAGCTGGCCACGCTTTGGTCACTTACCTTGACTCAAAAGGCAAGATCCCTCCTGAGTATTGCAGCGTTATCAAGCGCGGAGGTACGCATGGGATCATGGTACGTGCATTCGAGGCACATGAACGCATCAGTGATGATCTCTCCTACCAAGATGTTACACATAACATCCGCGTAGCACTTGGTGGTCGAGTTGCGGAGCACTTGCTGCTAGGAGCTATTGATGCGAGTGCTACTGGTGCACGAGGAGATTTAAAAACAGCAACCAACCTAGCTGGATCGCTATTTGGCAGTTGGGGGCATTCTGACGATCTCACCTCAGATAGCGTCGCGGCCTCCAATCTAGCAGTCTGCATTGGCAAAGCAACCCATTCTGAATGCGCTCATGTCGAACAAAAAATTCGTAATTACCTGCAAGCTCAATTTGGGATTGTTCTTGAAATTCTCAAAACACATTCTGAACTTCTTGAGAAGACTGTTAGTGCTCTTAATGAAAAAACCATTCTTGTCAAAGAGGACTTCATTCAATTAGCCCTAGAAACAGAATCTAAACGTCGGTAAATGTCGTCACTGTGCAACATAGTTGTTGACAACAATATGAACACACAAATTGAAAATCCAAAAGCATTTACAGCACTCTGGAGCTTGCGCTCTTTACTCGGAACCGGTATCCACCGAGAACTGGCTAAGCGCAAGGGGTTTGTGCCGGATGATGTTTATCAGACATTGGGAGTCTCGCCTGAAAAAGCCGCATCAAGCGATTTCGATTTAGCGAAAGAACTTGAAATCCAACTTGCAAAAGCTGAGTCGAAGGCATATGGCGAGACTCTAGTTGGCAGAAAATTGAAAGAACTCGCTGTCCCTCTAGCACTAAGCGACTTAGAGGTTGCGATTTTGCATTTAATGGTCATCCACGATCTTGATGGGGGCTTCAAAAAATGCATGAACCTCTATCAAGAGGTCTCTATGACCGACTTCTATGAGTTGCTGAGTTTGATGCTCAATATTCCCGTAGAGAAGATTCACCAAGCACTTTTACCAGATGCGACATTAAATCGCTCAGGGTTGTTGGACATACAAGTTCCATTCATTGCGATTGGTGAGAGCAGCAACTTTGAAAACTACAGCAGCGTCTTAGGGGGCTTGTCATTTCGCTTGACACAAACTCACACACGAGGTCTTGAGATATTTGATCGGTATTTCAAAGAGTCAGACGTTTTTGCCATTCCTTTGACCGCATTTGAACACTTCCAACCCCAACTAGGTCTGATTAAGGCCTACATCAGTGCTGGAAAGAAAAGCAAGCGCAAGGGAATCAACATCTTGCTCCACGGAGTCTCTGGAGCAGGCAAGAGTACGCTTGCAAAATCATTAGCAACAGATCTTGGACTCAGGTTGTATGAAGTGGCGAACGCAACTGAAGATGGCTTACCCATGAACGGTCGTACCCGCTTGCGCTCATTAAAGCTCGCGCAAACGGTGCTGCTGAATGATCCGCATGCATTAATTCTTTTTGATGAAATTGAAGATGTCTTTGGTGGATTGGAATCTGGTGACATGAATGATTACGTAACCGATAAACGTAACGTTGGTAAGGCTTACATGAACCGCATGATCGAATCCAACTTGGCCCCCACCTTGTGGGCGACGAATCGTGTCCATGCCATGGATCCAGCTCACATTCGACGATTTGATATGAGCTTGAAGTTTGAAGTGCCTCCAATTGGTATACGCCGTAAGGTGTTAGAGCACTATGTCAAAGAACTAGGAGCGTCAGAGCAGTGGATCAACACTGCAGCTCAACACAAGGACCTGACGCCAGCAATTGTTGAGAAAGCCTCTCGCATAGCAAAAGTCTTAGTAAAGGAAGGAACAACCCAGGCAATTGAATCCATCCTCGAGCAAATTATTGACTCGAGTCTCCAGTCTTTGAACTGCAAACCATTAGCTAGTGTGTCTAAGAGCATTCCAAATGAGTACAACTTTGAATTGTTAAACGCCAAAACCGACCTGCAAAAGATTTTGCTTGAACTGCAACGTAATCATGTAGGGGCTCGTATGTGCCTTCACGGGCCATCTGGCTGTGGGAAATCACACTTTGCACGTTATTTATCCAAACAACTAGAACGTCCGTTGCTTATCAAGACGGGAGCTCAACTATTAGGTAAATATGTCGGCCAGACAGAAGAGCAACTGTCGCAGGCCTTTGAGGAAGCTGAGAGCAGTAATGCAATTTTGCTTATTGATGAAGTCGATGCATTCCTGACAAATCGAAACAACACAACACATTCATGGGAAGTTTCCGCTATCAACGAGTTTTTAGTGCTGCTTGAACGATATGAAGGGTTGTTTGTTGCAACCACGAACCGTCTAAAGCATATGGACTCAGCCGTTCTTCGTCGGTTTGATTTAAAAGTTGAATTTGGATACTTGAATTCCAAACAAGTTACAGCGCTCTGGACACAGAGCATTCAACAACTAGGCTTGAAATCTACAGCTGAAGTGCCTCAGTCCTTGTTGAACCTTGAATGCATAACTCCTGGGGACTTTGCAGTGATTACGCGTCAAGCACGCTTCAACTCGGTGAAAGACGCGCAAGATCTGGAGGAGCGATTCTTGGTCGAGTGCACACACAAGCCCAACTTCAAATCCTCAAAAATGGGGTTTCACTAAAAGTCATTGAAACGACGATATTTGACACCTAATTTTTCTACTATTAATCCTAGATAAAAATGCATGAACCAACTATTCACGCAGCACAAGCATCTACGTCGCTCAGTTTCCCCAAAAAAACTGTTGTCTTAGCGACTGAAATTGTTAAAGACGCACAGGTTTTCTTCTGTAGATCTGCCAGTTACAAGGGGTCTGCACCATTTAGCGCCATCTTTGAGGTCTGTGATGTTGATAGTGCACTCAGCACAGATAAAACAACCGGGAGAAAGACACTTCAAGTTTGCTGCCAATGGGGTGACAACACAGATAAGAGCACAGTTATGAACGTTGACATCGCAGATAGGCTCCTACATGCAGCGGAAAGCTATTGCGGTCAAGTTGTTAGAAAAATTGACTGGGAAAATTAAAACGTCATGCTCTGTCGCTAATTTTTGTTTCAATAGAAATATTGAAAGTTTCAGCAACATTAAATGGAGTAACTATATGACTAAGCCAGCCGCCCCCGCCTTCAAAGCCACTGACTTGCAACTGCACATTGCCGGCCTTTACTACCCTATCCTTTTGCAACTAGCAAAAGATAAGGCTGTCATTACATACAAAGAGCTGATTCAAAAAGCTCAAGCACTCAACCCAGGCGATGCGGCTATTAAAAACATGATCCCTGTGCGTTCTGGTGATGTTTTAGGCGTTCTGTACCATTTTGCTGAAATGAACGATCTCCCTCGCATTACGACACTAATCGTAAAACAAGCGGGTGAATGCGGCAAAGGCATTACGACAACTCACGACTGCCCAACTGAACGAGATCGCTGCTTTGCATTTGACTGGTCAGTTGAACAGCCTAAGTTCTGGGACTTTATTGCTCAATCCAAAGCTGCAAATGCCACCAAGCGTATCCGTCGAGTCCGCCTAAGTTTTGAACGTGCACAAGATATCGCATGGGCTTACTACCTCAGCAATAAAAATCGGCTAACAAGTGAAGCACGTAATGCCATTGAAAAAATTTCAAAAACTATGTGTGCGGGTATCAGCGCAGACGAAGCCTTTGAACCATTTCAAAAGGCCTGATGTTGATGATGCCAATGCTAATCCTCGCTCAGGCCGCAATCAAATACTTGTGGTTTAACTATGCGCACTGGCTACCAAACAAGCGAAAAAATAACAAACCTTGAATTACAGGCCGCTTGGAATTAAACCTCATTCATAAACAACCAGTCATGGAGTAATTATGGAAAGCAAATTTCCCGGTAAGTCGTACATTGAAAAAATTGCCGAAATCTTGATGGAAGAAGGCGACACTGAAACGGCAAAAAGTTTGAAACACCAATTAGAGGTACATCAATCACGTGAGATGACCGAGGAAGAGGCTGAACTCTACGAGATCAACAAATCGAATGTTCGAAAAGCAATCGGATTTGGTGACTTTGAGCGTGCAGTTGAATTCCAAAACGTCGCACTAGGGTTAGCACAAAGAGCTTTTGGCGCTGAACACATGGAAACACTGAAAGACATGTGTGAACTGGGTGAATGCCACTACCGCAATGGCGAATACAAGAATGCCCAAGATCTTTACTATCGCTCTCTACGAATTTCTTCGACAAAATTTGGGGCGCTGCATCCGTTTTCAAATCGCGTTAAGAAGAATATTCGCAAGTGTGCGGATGCTGTACAAAGAGCAAACGGCTTGAACAATCTGGAACAGCACATCAATAGCGTGTTTCGCATGAGTAAACCTACGATCTCGTTTGAGAATCTTGTTCATATCGAGAGGCTTGAAACTATCGGTAAAAAGCTTATCAACCGAGGACAGTTAGGGCGAGCACTGAAGGTTTACAAGGCATGGATTAGTCTATGCTTAGAAAAGGCGAATACTGACGATGATGAAGCTATCGAGAGCATGACGAAGTATGCAGACGCTCTCCTTGCGTGTGAAAATTTAGCAGAGGCGGAAACGGTCTATAAAAACGTTGTACTAGTTCGTAATCAGCAAAATCTAGTGGGCGAGAAGGCCCCTGAATTAAAGATTGCTATCAGTGACTGGGCTAAGTGCTTATCTCTGATGGGACACTCACAATCTGCTCGCGAAACTCATAAGCTTTCGGAAAAAATCTCAAAGAGCTAGCTATTTTTAGCTGTGTAGTTTGCGACCATCTGCTTGAGCTCTGCCGCCAAACTTTTTCGTAGTTCAACAGGCTCAAGCACGGTGACGTTAGCGCGCAAACTCAGAAGAAATGGACGCAAATAAAAAGTATCTGGCACTACAGCCGTAACCTTATATGCATTTGTCCCGCGGATCTTCTTGATGTCCTGTTGATGAGTCAAAGGACGCTCGGTGAAGTGAAACAACGCCGCTTCATCAACCTCCAGAACAAGATTCATTTCTGGCCCAATTTGGTGACTCAAGCGATGTGTAGATTCAATATGTTGGTCTAGGTCAAACGTTTCTGGAACCATACGAACATGTCGCATTTCAACTGAAGCGTTTGCAGCACGCTGAAGAGCGTAATGAAAGACCACTGAATCGCTGCCTTTGCTAGCGATCAGATAAATTGTGCCTTCTTTTGAGACAAGCCCCAACGGATTAACCGTTGGACGACTAGCCTTGCCATCTGGTTTTTTGTAGTCAAACGACACTGCTCTATCACGCACGATTGCATCAATCATGGTTTGGAGCAAATCAGGCGCCAATTGTGCGGGAAGACGACCGATGCCATCCGGCAAAAAACGTACGGAGCTTGCAATACGAGAGAGCTTCGCAGAGCGTTGTCCCTTGATAACGTCTTTAGCTAACTTCGCTACGGACTTTGTGCCGAGTTCACTGACATCACCAAGCGCTTGCCCAACTACTTGCCCTGTCAAAATCAGATTTAGTGCAGCCTGCTCGGACATGAACCATTTCATCAATGTGTCATGATGCAAGTAGTAGAGGCGCCGTTTACGTGGCTTACGCGCTGGTTTTTCGCTATTGGAAGAACTTGGTCGCTGCACAGTAATTGTTTGATCTTCTTCTACAAAATCAAGCAAAGGAGGAAGATGATTAATGGGCATTGAAAGCTCATAAACATAACGCTGAATTTGGCGCAGAGTTGCATCTTCTGGGTCAGAACTCGGGTTTCCATCCTCCCAAGCAACGGCAAGTCTTTTAGTTGAGATCGCATTCTCGGCAGAGTTATATGGGCCCATCAGATGAATCAACTTAACCAGCGTATCGACTTGCATATGAAAAAACTTAGATGATTAGCATGACGCTCACTATATCAAGCTTTACATAAACGTCAATAAATGTCGCCCCTCAGCCTTTCAAATATTTAGAAGCAACAAACCGCACATCTAGTCACTTCTCCCCATGAAAGGCACCTTGGAAACAATGACGAATTTCGTGCCCTAATGTATAGATATTAACTTTCTTAGCTGTAATGACATAACAAGCAAAATAAAATCCTAATCCCCTTTGATGTCCGACTTAAAAACTGCTTTATCGCTAACGTAGCAGTTCCACATTAAATACGCAGTTTGCATGTATGTACGAGAGACCAAAGAACCAACACATTTTGTTGCCGTAAAACCTCCTAAAACTGATACTTTATTTACCTTAGACGTCAACACTTGACTTTTTTCTGAAACTAAAATTTTTTTCAATTCATTTATTACATATATGATTAGCATTCATCAACTCACTGCCCTTTCAGATTACTTCAGGAGTTTCAAATGCAAAACCAAGAATGGCTAACCAATCTCACCCCCAATGAAATTCAGAATGGTCCGTTTCCGCTTCGTGACATTCTTGAAGGTAGCTTGTACTACCCAGCCTCTGGAACAGATGGAAGTCCGATTCGTCATTGGGAAATTGGCGTAGATAGTTTTGTTTATGTCGATTTCTCAATTACTCGACAGTATTACGTTCAAGAAATCAATCATGGAGCCTTCAATGGGTACGCCTTGCTTGCGAACCGAGAAGTCTCCATCAATGACTTAACGCCCAATGGATTTGATTTTCAAATTCCTACTTGTATCAATAAGCGCAGGTACATTGACGCTGTACGTATGGCCTTAGCCGATGGAACAGGACCTTTTGGAATGTGGTCAGTTTTTGAAAGATTGCCCGCGTTTGGCGAAAATCACGGACCCAAGCGCTTCAGCTTAGTACACATTCGTGGAGAAGGGTGTGCAACATACCAAGCCATTTACGATTCAAACGGACTTCTTCCTAAAGTTGTGACATTAGTGCGACCTGGTACTGGTTTTGGTGGCAACTTCAGTAATTTCGAAGAGGCATTTCTTGAAACTATGAATTTGCATCCAAGAGGACTTCCTCCCCAATTACTTACGTGGCATTTCCGAAATCAACCGCCAACTCAAAATTGCATTCAGGATTTGTACCCCACTCTGACTCTCGGACCACTAAGCAAAGATGGGGAACCTGGATTCTCAATTTCGTTGTTCACTGGTTAATCAGCTAATCTGATTGACTGATCGTGGTTTCATGAATGCAACTCGCCTCCGATTAATCGGAGGCGAGTTATGTAATAAATGTTCTTAGATCGTATTCTGCAATTCATGCAGCTTGGCGATTAAAGAGTGAACATCAGTGAAGCAGAAATCTTCTTTCGGCTCAACCCAAGAGTATTTATCTTCAGCTTTAGGCTCGCTCAAAGTAGCACCTAACTTCACTTTGATTTTCTCTAATTGATCTTTCGCAGTCGCTGATTTAGAACTTTCCGTCCAAATTACTTGGATTTTTATTTGCAGTCCTGCCGTGAACTGTATGTTCAAATCAATTGCACCAATTCTTAAAATTACGGCTAAATATCCATTTGACTCACCTGGATGAAATCTTCGGTCAGGTTGCGCAGTGAAATCTCGCCAAGTAAATTTAGCTTCAGTTAACTTATCTTTGACTACCGATAGAAATTCATAAGCACCGGCAGCTGCGAGTCCTTGAATTTTTTGATTTTTGAAAGTGCCGTCTCGAACGCCTACCGTCCGCTCTATATCTATTCCGGGTTTGGTTTCGATATCATGTTGATGCTCAGCATTTTCTAGGATATTGTCAAAATCTTTCTTGCTCCTGAGTAGCTTGCTGCCGTGGCCGCTTGCAATATTCGTTAGATTTTCATGACCAAACATAAAGTGGATGAGAACTGCCTCTACTGCATACGCCTCCTCTTCAGTTTCGTACCGACCAATCACGATCTCCAAGGGTTTACGACCTGAATTAATCAAGTATTCAATGATTTGACGCTTTTTAGTCTTCTCATTCTCAGTGACCTCTTCATTAGATTCATTGGAAATTTTTCGTTTCGCGTCCTCAAAGTGATGACCAACTCTGTTGCCAGTACCTTTGCCGACGTAAAACGTTTTTTCCTTTGGAGATTTTGAAGGGTCGAGCAAAACATAAACGTAATACGGCAACAGTGGCTCTTGACTAGGGTGAGCTTGAGTTTCTTCCATGAAGTTCTATCCTTATTTCATAAATATCATTTTTATAACTAGATACCAATTTAGCAAACACTTCGATCCGATCAGCCACGCGGATTGTAAAAAGCAAATTTTCTAACTGACCCTAGTCATACATTAACGACATATTGCGGCAAATCAAATTATCGATATCAGCACACCAAATTCTGCGTGTATCTAAGTATTCTGCCTACTAAGCAGCAGGAGCGATTACGTTACGAATGCTTTGCATATATTCAATGCATGAAGCAATAGAGTCAAATCTTTCCTGAGGAAACAGCCATGAATATTTGCGATCGGCTTTCGGCGGACCAACAGTAATCTGAAGATGTTCAGCTAAAAGTTCAAGCGATTCTTGAGACGCATGTGATTCTGTCGAATTTGTATAGATCAATTGAACGGATATTTCCTTAGATTTTGTAAATTGAAGGTTGAAATCAATCGTGCCGATTCGAACAATGACAGCTAAGTATCCGTTTGATTTTCCAGGGTGAAACCTTGAATCCCCTCGCAGATCAAAATCACGCCATTCAAAATGATTTCTACTTAACGCAAGTTGTAAGTTCTCGAGAAACTCGAAGGCTCCTGCGGCTCTCATAGCTGCGATCAATATTTGTCCACGTGTTGGCTGCATCACTTGCGTACTCCTTTTCAGATTAATTGCCTCTACTTTACATTGGACGTCGATTACTTTTCTTTTTATGATAAGTCTCGCAAAGACGTCAGATTTTGACACTCAAGACTGCCATAGTTGACCTCATACCGACAGGAAAAACTTTATGCACAACACACCAAAACCGCAAACATTTGTAGATCAATTACTTGCATCAATCGATGAAAACATTTTTGAAATCGAAATTGCCTTGTTCGATGATTATGAACCGTATGAACCTAAGAATTTGGCACCCGAACTCCGCGAACTACTAGAGAGCGAAAAGCTAAAGGTCGCAACTCATATCGAGCAGAAGGAGTATGGCCACGCAGCAATCGCACAAGAATCTGCGTATGCGATCACAGATCAAAACCTTGGACCAATTCATCAAGAAACCATCGAGAACCTCAGCAAGCTTGCAGATTGCTATTTTTTAGATCGCAAGTATGAAGAAGCAAAGGCTTGCTACCTTAAGGCTTACAGAGTTGCATTCGTCATCTTGGGTAAAAACGATCCATTGACGCAATCAACCTCTGAAGGCTTTACAAAAAGCAAGGTCCAACAAAAGGGTCAAAACATCTCCCAACTTAGCAGCCATATCGCGAATATGGCGACAGGAGAAGTAGACAAACCAAAATCAAAAAAGTCTCCCAGAACGACTATCGCTACGCAACTCGAGAGCTTGCGCGCGGCACGAGATAAGCTTGATGAAAAAATACTTCAGCAAATCAAACTACTTTTGAGTGAAAAAAAGTTTGAAGAGGCAGAGTCATACCTGCGCTCTTTTGCTGAAGATCTCGTGCACAGTAGCAATAAAAAAAGCAAGGAATTATTGCCAGAGGTGTTTGATCTGTGGATAGGCGCTCTTTCAAAACTAGGTTTAACAGATAGCGCAGAGAAAACACGTCATCTTGCGCAAAAGATTTTGAGCTAACAGCAGAAATCTTCGTATGAATAAATTCAATCAATGACAATTTTTGTCGTTAAATTGTGTTTTACTCGTGCAGTAGATGCGGTACATCTTATTTTTGTAAAAGAAGATTGAAACAGACTGCGCATAAGCAAACGTATACAGCAACACATCGCACATGTCATTATTTCTCCCCATGAAAGGCGCCCTGGAAACAATGACGGATTTCGTGCCCTAATGTATGAAAATTAACTTTCTTGGCAGTAATGACATGGCAAGTGGACTTATGCCAAAACGAGCAAGCTTCGACAGGATAATTAAACCCACCGTATCCACGCTTATGACTACCCTTCTCACACGCCTCTTGAACGTTATCTACCGTCTCCCACGTCACAGTTGTTTGATTCGTAAAGTTTTTTGATGCAGAGAACATAGTCGTTGGGTCTTCGGAAAATCCATACGACTTAAAAGCTAGAAAAAGCTGCGCTACCAACAGTGTTTTTTTGCTCATTTTAAAGTGTTGAAAGTATCAGAGATGTGTAACTATGGTCGCATTCGACGACATTAAATGACGCATTAAAATGACGATGCTAAAGTAATCTTGGCATGTATCTCGCACATTAAAACTTACTATTTGTGCCAATTTCCCTTGAGACAATGCCGTAGCTCGTGGCCCAAAGTATGGAAATTTGTCATCTCCGGCAGTACGACAGTGCACTTGTTGTTAATACTGCTCGAATCCCAGAATGAACAAGCCTCAACTGCACGGCCAAAACCACCATACCCACGTTTTTTACTCTCAGCATCGCACGTCGCTTGCACATTCTTAGATGCAATCACCGTTAACGCAATGTGATTTGAATTGACCTTTGCAACACTAAACGTTTCATGCGGATTTTCCAGCGTATTTCCAGCTCGCGCAGAAGATGACATCGCAAAGAAGATACACACAAACCCAAAAAAGAAGCAAAACTTACCCATAAATATCCTCTACAAACTAAATAAAAGACGAAGCCGTTGCAAGTTAGCTTGCAACGGCTTAACTGCTATTACTTCGCCTTAATTAGCTTTTGCGCTTGCTTGAACAACGCCTCAAGTTCTTCGGGGGATAACGCGAAGTCTTTAAAAATACCCTCAACGTTCTTCCCAGACATTAGTTCTTGCAAAATAAAGTCTCGATATTCCCTAACATCTGCTTTAAGTATTTTTTTGTTACTAACGTAATAATTCCACATTAATTCCGCAGCTTGTGCGTATGTACGAGAGACCAAAGTATCGGTGCGCTTTGTTGCCATAAGACCTCCTTAAAAGCAATACTCTATTGGTCTTAAGCGTCACTTCGCGTCGTTATATTTTTTAATCTTGCAGATTCAAATCAACTCTGCAAAAAATATTCCTCTTATCGTTAATTGCAAATATTCAGTCACCTACTTTCTACTGAGAAAAAAACGCCACTTGCCCCCAACTAGCGGGCACAACACCTTTTTCGGTGATGACCCAAAGCACAGGAAAAGTCGGAGCGTTTTTTGGCGCAGGCCCCAAACCATCAGTTAAGTAAATAAGGCAGGCAGGAGGTAACGACCGAAGATAGTCAAATGGAGGTCGAAGATCGGTACCGCCGCCCCCCTTAATCGTCGTGTTACGCAACTCGTGAACTTTATTTTCCGTATAGACACGAACCTGTGAAATTTTGGCATCGCATTCAATGAGCGTTACCTCTACGCGCTCAAACTCTGCTAACAACGATTCCAATTCACTCATGAATTTAGGCAAATCGTTTCCCGTACTCCCACTTGTATCAATAGCAACTGCAACCTTCAACGATTCAGTACGGATACTCGGCAGATATAAGCCTCTATAAACATGTCGTCTCGCGGGTGGCAACCAACTGCGACTTCCGCCATAGATTCGTTGCGTGAACTGGCGCATCAACTGATACCAAGGTAGTTGAGGATCAACCTTTTCTTTAATTAATCGTTCCAAATTCGCTGGGAGCTTACCTTGCCCTTTTAGGCTACTTGCAACGCTGGCAATTCGTTCTCGCCAAACTTGAACAAGTTCAGAATCAACCGTTTGTGGTCGGTAATCGGGATCATCAAAGAAATCATCTGCATCCTCGTCTTCATTACCTCTTAAAAAAAGATCAACATCATGCTGATCAAACTGCACTTGCCCATTACTTAGTAGCGGCTCTGTTTGAGATTGCAACCACACGTAAACAGCTTCTGCACTTTTTCCTTTTTGTTTGACAAAGTAAATCCCATCTCTAGGAATTTGAAATCCATCGGTCTGCAATAGGGAGTTGACTTCGTGATCAACAGCAATGTTCCATAGATCGGCGCGACGGTTATGTTGTCGCTGAAGATGTCCACAAACCACATGCCACACTTCGTGTGCCAGTACAAAAGTCCGGGCAGCGTCACTTAGCTGTTCGATAAAGTGAATTTGAAAAAAAATACTGCGACCATCCGTGGCGGCTGTGTCCAGGCGTGAGTCAAGCACTGGAGCAATTTCCAGATTCAAAGCGATCATCGCCGTAAAAGGCTGCGTCAGAAGCAACCGAGCTCGATCTGACTCAAGCACACGAAGCCAATACTCCTTGCGCTCTCTATCTTGTGCGGTGAGGATGCGTGACATCTACGTGCAAGTAGGATTCAATCGGTCTAATGAGATTTTTTCACCGGAATGGCTTTAGCAATTCCAGCACTCGCACGAGATGTTCTTTGTCCCACAAAATCTCCTGCATCATCATGACCAGTAGGCGATTCTGTATTCAGTCCCTCCCCATGCTTTTCAAGCCATCTCTGAAACTCTGGATGGCTAAATAACGCTGCAGCCTCTTCTGACCGTTCTGGGGATGCAACTCTACTTTGTGCATCAAGCATAGCCATGACAGCGAAATCACTTGAGAGCAATAGCCCGATGCGCAGGAAGTTTCCAATTCGCACTTCACGCTCTGATACGGGGCCAGTCCAAAGATGATGAGCCAAGGAGGAACTTATCGCGTAGCGTAAATCTGCACTTTTAGGAATTTCAAACTTCACCGTTCCTAACAATAGCCCGTTGATATCTGGCAAGCTCTGAGATGCGCGACGAAAAGCTAAAAATTCAGTTGAGACTCCCGTCCCCACCAAACCATTCACCATCACAGCCAGAGTAGATTTATCCATTTGACCTGCATACTCAATAGTTCTTGCAACTCGCTCCCAACTGCGAGGACTGGGCCACCCTCTTTCTAAATTGCCAGTCATTTGTAAAAAACACTCCGGCTTAAAGCGTATAAAACCAATAACATCTGGATGAAGCCCTTGAGAAGCAGCCCAATTTGTCCAACTTTGAAAATCAGGTTGCAATTCAACATGACAGAAGCGATTAGCCAACGCACTAGAGAGAGTCATTGATACAGCACGATCTTCACTGCGATTACCAGCTGCACAAATCAACCATCCAGGCGGAACGCGATAAAGATCGCCCAAACGACGATCCAAAATGAATTCATACGCTGCGACTTGCAACGTGCGATCAGCAGCCGTTAACTCATCAAAAAGAATGATCCCCCGGCTATTCGGATCGCGTGGCCATTCCGAAGATAGCAACCAACGAACCTGATCGCCTTCGGGAACGGGAAGTCCTCGCAGATCCACAGGCTCACGTTGAGCCAGACGCACATCAATGAGTCCAATGTTTTGCTCTTTACAAAGGTCGCGAATGATCGAACTCTTTCCTGTTCCTGGGGCCCCCCAAAGCATAATTGGGGCAATGCTCATCGCCATCTCTGGTTTTTGCCAAAGCCATTGCAGTTGATGGTGCAAGATGTGTCGAATTTGGATAATGGATGCTTGGTACATATTTAGCTTAAATAATAGGAGGTGGAGGTAGTCGACGATAACCATGTTCAACTCTGCGAGGGGCTGCTGCAACCAATCGTCCGCCAAGTAAAAGGGTTTGCGTTAGTTGTTTAAATCGAGTGATCGACATTTCACGAGTGCCTTTCTTTGGCGGATTTGCCCCCAACTGCGCTAAGCGAACACGAGTGTCAACTGGATCTGTTCGCAGCCAAATCGCTAAAACCGTGATCAATTCTTTGAGCTCTAATTCGCTGCAAATGAAATCCTTAGCGTGCTTCACTAACTGAGATAGTTCTGATGCCTCATGGTCCAACGCTGCGCATTTACGAGCCACAGTCAATGAGTGATCATTGGATTGACTCGGATCCATGGCTAATTTTTCAAATACAGCAGTAAGAACACGAATGTCACTTGGGCTGGCTTGATTTAACAGCTGGCTTAGCAAAGCACCAGAAGCTTGAGCACTTTTATTGATACCTTCAATCATGACCGGAAACATTTTTCGAACGTCTTTGATGCCAGCATCAACTGCACGATTCCAAATTTTCCAGTCTGCGCGCCATCCGTCGTAGCTCAAATCGGAAGCCATTGACCACGCCCACTCCTTAGTCCCAAGCAATAACTGTTGTGCACTCAGTTGCTTCGGTTTTCTATTTTGTGAAGCTTTGTGTTGGGCATAAAGCTCAAGGCGAGTTCTCCAGATTTCATCAATACTCACGCCCAAATTCATAGCGGCTTCAAGCCCCTTCAGAACCCTAGGTACCAACTTGTCTGAAGAAGCTAAGGGCAAAAGCGCTCGCAGAATTGGCCAAGCATCTACATGCCCAGCTTTGATTCGGTCGAGCTCATGCGTCAACGTAGCTTCGTCAAAAATTGTGGTGGCTATCCCAATTAATTCTGGAGGAGTGAAACTTGTGCACTCCACTTCACAATCTTTGGGCACGTTGAGCTTGTAGAGTGAATAACAACGAAGTAACCGTAAATTCTTTGCCGGCGACATCGCTAATCGAGCAATTCGACTGTCTGCAATCATCACATCAGTGAATGGCATGTTTACGCGTAACCCACTTGCTCCGCCACTGCCGTTATGCAAAGCTAGTTTCGTGTCTTCACCCAACTCGTTAGGGCCATCAATGCAATGAAGCACAGGGCAATCGTTAAATGAAATATTCGCAGGCGAGCCAAAAATTTCTACATGAACTAGATCAGATGCATTACGAATATCTAGAGAGAAAACGCAATCGCTATACAGGCGGCAATGCTTCAGATCGCTTGGCGTTGCCAACAGCACGCTATCAACTGCAGCGGGTATAACTAAATCAATCAGCGTACTTTTTACCGGCTGTGATAAAACCCATAGCCCTTGTCCACATGACGCAAACTCCCCAACTTGTAAGTCTTGTAAAGAGCCAAGCACCGTAAATGACCAAGGGACCTCACCATCTATAGTTTTTTCGAATCGACCGTATTGCCATGCTGCATCGATGTGCACAACACCACCAAAGATGTTCATCACGGGCGCATTAAGGCCGAACTCAATATGCACGTATGCCCGAGTATTCTCAGGCAACAAAATTTCATTTAACTGAGGACAACCGATCACAGTTAGATGAATTTCTGACTGTGAAGAACCGGTTAGGTCAATGCTTTGCAAGTTTGAGCAGTCACAAAGATCCAAAGCACGCAACTTTGAGTTGGTTATTTTGGCGTGAGTAACATCTGATTGCACCAACGCACCCCCGTCATCCCGCCCAAGCGGCAAAGACATCGACGTATAGCCTGTGAATTTCATTTTTAAAGGGATGTCCAGTTAGTCAAAAATTCAAAAAATTGTGAGCTACTATTCCACCAAATACAACCGTCAAAATTTGACGCATTGTGAAGAATTCATGCCTCATTCAATTATCATATAAATAATTATTTAACCACGAATGCGAACCAAAACAAAATGCAAAAGCAAATGACGATTTGGCTTACTTACCCAGTGTCCTGATTTAGCATTTGCAGATCTTTTTTGGATTCCTATGAAAACCCTACAAGCGTTTCTTTTCACATGCACCCAATCTAATGATTGGAGTTATCGCATCTTTGATGAATACAGCTCACTCTTAGACGCTGCAAATGTGGCGATTCAATCTGTAGGCACAGGAGCAGCCATTCACGTAGGATTTACACGACCCAATACTGAAATCATTGCATCGCTCACGAGCCGCTTCCCCAATCAAATACTTTTATCAGACGCAGCTAGATTGGCATTCCCAGAAGCATTGAGCGTATCTAGCCAGCCGGTTGGCAACGTAGAGGGGATTGAGTTTCGGGTGCTCACATGCGCCCCCAGTTCCCCGAACAACCAAGTGTCCAAGCGCTCGAACCAGCATCCGAAGAACTGGGTTCAAACTCTGATTGAACAGCAATCAGATTACTCCGAATCATTGTCGTCATGCAAGGTAGTCGATGAAGAATCGTATGTTCAACACGAAGCATCAATTGAGCGGAAGTTTCGGCAACAGCTAGCCCATGAACGGTTCTCAATCATGACGGGCGAACTCCCTGCGGCTGGGAATTTACTGGAGCATTTGAATGCCCTGCCACCATGGGTTTTTAATGCCAACCTCAACTCGTTGGATTTAACTGTTCGACAAAAAAATGTATTCGGAGCACATAGTTTTAAAACTGTTGCAGATGTCCATCGCTATAGCTTGACCAAAAATTTACTCCAACTCCCAAATATTGGAAAAACATCATTGGTTGCTTTTGGGCAAATTCTTCTCGATGCTTTCACTCACTTTCCGGATCGATTGATGGATGAATACGATCGATCGATGACAGGCGACCCAAAGGCTGAGATTGAGAAAGTAGCTAGCAGAACAGTTCCGTCAGTTGAGAAAATTAATGCACCTTTGGAAATTAGCCCAAAGGATTTGGAAGAATGTTTCGTTGAAGCTGCCAGACCACTCAGTGAACGAGAACGCAGTGTTTGGGCTGCCCTAATGGGTTATCGATGCCAACCACGAACGTTGCAAGCAGTCGCTGAAGCTCCTGATATCGTTCTCACCAGAGAGCGCGTTCGTCAATTAGAAATATCTATTTACAAAAAAGTGGCTCAAACTGGAGCTTTCACAATTTTGGAAAGCAAGCTAGATGAGATTTTTAAGACAATCTCGCATCCTTTATCTCTCACACACCTTGAAACACAGGATGCTTGGTTCCAACAAGCCACTGAGCTAAAAAACCCATTGAAATCAGTATTTCATAGGTTATTCGATGATCGCTTTTCGATTATCTTGATTGGTGATTCGCCCGTCATCTCCCGCATCAAAGCGCGAGATTGGAATCATGGTATCGAAGCGGGCAAAGCAATGCTAGAGAGTTTGTCAGACGACTCGATTTCCGAATCGATCGTCAAGTCACAAATTCTTGCGTTGTTGCCAACTCAAGCATCAGAATTGACTGAGCCGTTTTGGCGCGAGATCAATAAGCTAGCCTACTGGGATACCGTGCAGGATGGCGAGCGACGACTGATTGGTTACGGAAAATCTGTTGAAGTTCTAGTACGAGCCGTGTTACGGGCTTCGTCGATCCCGTTGCATTACGAAGAGATTCATCGACGTGCGAATAACCTCAAAGGAGAAGCCGTTGACCTAAGACGTATCCATTCGGCAGCGGCCAGCATAGGTCTGCTGTATGCCCGCGGAACCTATGGACTAGCAAGTCATTTTCCTTTGCCTAATGATGAGTGCCAGCACATCGTAGATGAAGTTGATGACATCTTTTCTACACATGATCTGAACAAGCAGTGGCATACAAATGAGATCATTGAGGCGTTACTCAGCCGAGAAATCAGCGCCAGCAGCACGTATAACAAATATCTAATTGATCTTGTACTAAAAAGATCTGATCAATTCGCCTCATTTGGACGCATGGTCTGGGGTGTAAAAAACTGCTGGACAGAGGCCTCAGCTGCACAAAGATTGGACTTACGTCAATCAATACAAGCTATTCTAGAAACCGCAGGAAAACCACTAACTACCAAGCAAATCAAAGAAAAGCTCACTCAAGAACGCGGAATCAATGAGCATTTCCAGATATATGCTGGAGATAACTTGGTACGTCTAGGTTCTAGCCTATGGGGGCTATTAAGTCGAGATGTCATGCTCACAAATATCGATGAACACCTAGGCGCTCTGCGACGTTATCTAGAAACCACCCACAAGGGAATTCATGCATCAGAAATATCAGATGCATTAAAAATCACAAATCCATCGGTTGTTACAACCATGGTCAACATGTGCGAGAGAGCGAATATAAAACGAGATCGAAGTCAATATCTGTACTTGGCTGAATGGGGTGAATCGCGACGTTGCACGCTTTTGGATGCCGCCAGATCAGTTGTGCTTAACATCCCGCCTGAAGGCTCCGTATTCAATGTAGTCTATGAAAAGATCGTAGCCCTCATGCAACGTGAGGTACCCCGAAATTCTGTATCGGGCATACTGCAGGCTCTCGAATTTGCACATTTAGATCCTAGATCTAATCGCTGGCATCACGATGCATCAGCTTCTGATAAAGAGAGCGAAGAAGACGTTTCACATTAATAAAAGACCGATCCAACTCTGACTCGAATCTAATTAAACATCCTTGTCTTGAGTGAAGACCGCCCCTAAGCCAGTTGCTGCATTACCAATAAGGATACTTGAGGTCCCATCAAAACCGGTAGTGGAGTTACCCATAGTGGTGTAGGTCACACCATCAGATGAGACGCTGAAGGTCTCTGACAATTTCTGAATAGTAGCACCATCGTCGGACACTGCCATCTTTCCAAAAATGTTCCAAAACGACATGAGAACCTCCTAGTCTTCAGACTTTGTATAGATTGCAATCGCTCTCTTAAGGGCCGATTGGTTATCTTGGTAGCGTTGCTTTTGAACCTGTTGAATCGCCAAAAGCGTCTGATGACTCATGCATTTCACAAAAACTCCATCGATCACCTTCTTAACGGCAAGTTCTTGCATGTCCTTGATCAAGTCAGGATTTGCAAAAGTAAGGTGAAGATTCACGCCATTGAGGTTTTTGATGTCGTGAGACTTCTTGAGAAACTCAAATGACTCTCCATTGAAAATGAGACTACGGGCATAGTCTTTGTTCACCAGCAACAATGCCTCAGGGTGATTGACCGGTGTACTTTCTGACAACAGATCATTGACAGGAGAAGTTGAGTCCTCAGTCAATGCAAAGATGTTTTCGCTAACGATCACGAAGTCATCAATTTGAAGGCTTGAGATGCAACGCTTCACTTCAGAGAAGCTAACGACATAGGACTCGATCAACATGTTTCGGCCTCCAAGGCGATTGCTGATTCATAGAGTTTTCGCAAGTCTTCGCTGACCACACAGATTCGAACCAAATCAATAGCATCTGATTTTTTCTCAAACTCACGTAACGCCTTTGCTTTGATTCGAGCTGCCAACATTGCTGGGAACTTGAACACGCCGGTTCCGATAGCTGGGACAGCCAGAGAGCGAATACCGTTGTCCTTTGCTGTACTCAGCATCGAAATCAGCGCAAATGCCATGTAGCGCTCTGGCTCTGTGTTCAAGATGTAATGAGCTGACCTAACATGGATGATCCAAGGGTTAGCAAGGTTAAATCCCGGCGTTATCAATGCAGCTCCAAGCTCTATTGGGGCAAAGGGTTGACAGAACTTTTCCAGTTCTGGGCCTGCGGCTGTGTGAATCGCCCCTGCAACCCCAGACCCAGACCTCAAATTTGCATTGGCTGAGTTCACCACTGCATCCACATCAGGCTGCATCACGATATTGCCAACAACCACTTCAATTTTCATACTCTTACCTAAAGAAAATCTGGTTACGCATGTCATGTTGCATAACCTCGGAAATTGCATTCCAGTTCTTGTCATCAGAGGCATCACAACTGGATGATGGTCGATTGGATGAATACTGGCGCTTTATCGTCAAAGTTTTACCTTGCAGGAAGTAAGTAGCTTGATACTGCAATGGTCCGCTTTTAAAGTTCACACTCTTAGGAACGCGCTGAACATGCAACTGACGTGGGAATTCAAGTTCCGTATGCTCTACATAGCGAACTGAACGACAAGATGCTGGGAATCTCCGAGATTTAGGGACAGTTGAGCTGGAGATCTCTCTTAGATAACCTGGGGCAATACCGATTGGAACTGTCATTGCTGAAGGGCCAGGAACATTGACGACAGGTTTCAATTCGAATTCACTCACCACTTGCCAAGGGGTGTCTAAGTCCTTGGGGTTGCCAGCTTTAAAGCTCCCCTCACCTCTTTCTTGGAAACGCTCTAATAAACTGTTGATGATCTCTTCCTGATCACGGTTTTCGTATCCAAACTGAGTCGAACGAGAACTGGATTCCATAGAGCCGCGCATCTCAGCAGTATTACTCCCCTGAACACTTCCGTTCGATAGAAGTTTGAGCTTTGTTTTGACTACTGCATAGTCTGTGTTGGGGCTTGTTTTAGGAGTTCTCGAAACTTCACCTGTTGCAGTCAGCAAAACAGGCTTATCCATCACATCATCATCAAGAATTCCAAAGGGGGCGAAGTCATTTGTTGAGTCAAGAAATAACTTGTACTTTGGCAAATACGTTATGACATGGTTAAACGGACTAGTCAGTGGGAGCTTATGTAGCAGGTATGAATCGCCATAGTTGACCAATGCGGGTGAGCTATCGATTCCTACAGAGGTAAGCAATGACTCCAAAATCACTACATGATCTTTGCAGTCACCGTATCGATGATCCAAGATGGACTGAGCATCATGTGGAACAAAGCCACCTGCCCCAACGTAAACGCCGACGTAACGGATATTGCGGGATACCCAGTTATAGAGCAATCTTGCTTGCGCAAGTTGGTCTTTCTCCTTGCCCACGATGTCGTGAGCCAACTTAACAATATCTGGCGTTGGTTTCGCCTTCTCATGCGCTCTGGTTTGATAGGCTTTACCAAAAGCCGCAAAGTCTTTGAAGCTCGAAATCATGATGTGTGGAGCAAAGTCATAAAGCCCGACACGGTTTGTCTCACCTGGATAAGCACTCAGTTGCTTGTAATCAAAGAAATATCGTTTGGACCCCTTGGGATCACCCGTTTCAGAGGCGACTGCGCCACCAGTCGCACCTTTAAGGTCGAACTGAAGGTCTATCCCCTCATCATGGGTCAGATAGACCTTGAATTCTTCGTAGGGTCGGTGAGGTGTAAAGAAAGTAGACCAATAGAAATGCCCTGGAAAAGTGGGCGTGTGCTGAACTGTTTTAGCCTTGTAGTAGACCTGGCTACCTACTTCAATAACAGGAAAAATGATGATGGTGACTTTTCTATCTGAGTAGATTGAACTGCCATCTTCTTCTTTCTCATCTTGAGTTCGAATCTTGTCCTTAGCAACTTGAATCTTCGACCCATCAGGGCGAACTGTGTAGGCCTCTACGATCTCAACAGTCTCAAGAGTGCCGTTGAATGAGATCTTTTGCTCACCCAAACCACGAATGGCTTGCGCCGTATTCACGCGCTTTCGAACTTCCATATCCTCTGTCGAGGATCCATCTTTGTTAACGTGCAAATGTGTGATTACGCTTACAACAGATGAAGATGGCTTGTATTCAGCATAACTAGCACCACTCCAGATTAAACAGAGTGCAATGCAAACCTTTAAGTTTTTAAACATTCATCAATCCCATTCGGTCAAAAACTCGGCTTTGACTTTGCCATTTCTAACCACAGCGTAACCCGAGACTTCTCCTCGAGGAACAGACCATTGGATTGAGGCCTTTTCGTCTGCTTTCGGTGGTTTTTGACCAGGCTTTTTGAAAGCCCACAAGGCATCCCCTTGCTCTAGTTGGGAAAGTAGGTTTATCCAGCCTGGATGAAGATGTCCAAATGGAACTTGTGGAGCCCTTCCCTTGGGATCAATAACCACAACTTGCTTCTCAATCTCTTGTGGGATGACCTTCTTTGTCAGGTGACTTTTCTTGCAAGTGAAGTAATCCTCTGGCTTCAATCTGAATTCGTTCTTCGCAGGAAAGAAAACTTCCTTGATCGCTACAGCGATCGCAATTGGCCAAATCAGCAACACGAGTAGAACAAATAGAGTGACTTTGAGTGCTTGTAGAACACTCACAGACTTCGGCTTTGAGTCTTCCAGAGACTCCAACACATCTTTGACCCAATCACTCTTGTCTTCTTTTTTCTTGAAGAAGTCGTTATAGATCCTGATTCCAGCAACGATGACAGCTCCGCTGATGAGATAGATCGCGGCCCAAAAACCGTATGCTTCAGGCATTGGGATTTTCCTCACGCCGCGTTGTTTTAAGAAAACTCACGAGAAGCATCATGATCATGGTCGGCTTTCAGTTCCAAATGTAGTTGCAGCTGCGAGCACATAGCCATCAGACTTTCCTGTCTCCGCAATTCCATTGACGATTTCACGATCACCTAGCACTACACCGTTTCGAAGGTGAATGAACAGGTCTTTCTCATAGGTACTGGAATATCCCATGTGAACGTACTTAAGCAGACCGCCTTGTACGCAACGGAGCTCACCAGTGAACCAATGTGCGAAAACACCATCCGGGTAGTCTGGGAACAAATATCCCAAGTCGATTGGACGCTCCGCGTCACCCTCTCGAACCGTTCCACTCAACTTAGCTAGGTACAAACGGCCATCTTCAATACACCAGGTGCCCACGTAACCACGCCAGTTCGCAGATGAATGTGCAACAAACTTCAAATCACTGCGAATGGTCTCTAGATATGTGAACAAAGGCTCAGAACAAAGGTTCAGCTCTTGTCCCATGTAAATCAACTTCTCTGACACTTGTGCAGTCATGTACTTTCCCTTTTAGTTGAGTTGCATAGGTGTTTGAGCACCGCTGCTTAATTGAGCGCTCATCAGTTCCGAGATCTCCTCGAGCATGTCGCTTACTTGAAGTTGATCTGCATTCACAGCAATCATCTTTGTCTCGCTATCGAATTCGTCGTGAATCACTACAGCTGCTCTTTTGCTTTTGACGCTGTAGCACTCAAGGAGTGCACAACTCATAAAGTAGAAATGCTCAATTTGTCCTGCATCCAATTTGGAGAGGGCTATCTGCATTTCGTCGGTAAACATGTTCGTCTGGGTCATATGTTCTTTCTGCATGGGTTCACTGTAGAAACATAGAGGCTCACCACGCGAGCCTTCTCATTACTCGATCAAAATTAACGCCGCTCTGGCAAGTGTTTGATGATTTCAGGGTGTGGATCGTTGATATGCGCCACGGCACCTTCTGGCGCATCTACTAACCAATCACACTCATAAGCAGAGCCGAAAATTTGCTCATAGACACAGAAGTCAGCCCATTGGGTTTGTCCGTTGAGCTCTTTAGTCATCACGAACCCCATTTCTTGCCAATCCTCAGCAAGTGACTTCATGTCCATTGGGTTCATAGCTCCGTTACGAAATAGATAGTCATCGTGCCAACAACGCCCTTGCAGGAGAGGGGAATGGTCAAGGAGACACTGCTCCCAGCCTCCGGGATATTTGGCTCGGATGGTCTCAATAGGAACGATGAAGTTAATGAACTCGGTATTGATGGACATTGCGACCCTCTTTGAATGACTGATAGCTAGTTTCCAGTCCGAGGAGCTCACCTTGTGAGCCCGCAATAGCCGCTTTACTGGATGAAGCAACAGGCCAACAGGCTCACATAGCTAGCCTCTGGCTCACCACACTAATGAGCCTGTACCAACTCAAGTTGTGATCTATGCCCAAATACAAGACTCGTGAAGAATGGCTTTTAGCCGCCGTAGTAGCTCTCCGTCCCTTGTTCACCGAGAAACACCATGAATTGCCTCATGACTGCCAGGTATCTTGCGGATTTGCCAGCACTGGCACCAGAAGCCACCATATCGGCCAATGCTGGTCCAAGGAGAGCTCAACCGATGAGCGCAATCAGATCTTCATCTCCCCTGCCCTTTATGAGCCTGTAGAGGTCTTAGACACCCTCGTCCATGAGCTTGTCCATGCCGTAGATGACTGCGAGCACAAACACGGCAAGGAGTTCAAAAAGATTGCCCTAAGCCTAGGAATGGTCGGACCAATGAGAAGCGCAGGTGCTGGACCAGAACTCAAGATTAAGTTGGAAGGCATTGCCAAGTCTCTGGGACCCTATCCACACGGCAAGCTCAAAGTCACCCACAGAAAAGTCATTAGCCGCTCCAGACCAAGAGCAAAGTGCCCGACTTGCGGATTCCAGGTCCCAATGCTTAAGCGATTCCTAGCCTATGGAGCCCCAATCTGCCCCAAAGACAAGGTGGAAATGGAACAGGTCGGGAATTGGGAGAGCGAGTAATGTCAATCTACACAGCAATCCTCTCATCGCTGCTAGCCCTTAATTCATGCCTTCTCTGGGCCAAAATGACCTCAAAAGCTCCGTCTCCAGTGAGTTTTGAGACAAACCACCCTGCACCGCTGGCCTTCTGGATAGCTCGCGAATATGGGGCGATAGCCCTGCACCCTAGACCCAGTCGCAAGCAGCGGGCAGCTATTGCCTTGGATCAATTCTTTGGCATTGACCAGTCAGCCCCCTGACGTCTTAAAAGTATGATGAACCAATTCTTCTCGAAAAGACAAATCGGATTTCAACTATGAGCGAAATTGATCGCCTCTACAGCTACAGGACACTGCTCACCGGTCGCAGGGCTGTACCACGGGACGAAATTCTCAACAAGCTAGAAATCAGTCCAGCCACCTTTAAGCGTGACTTGGCAAAGCTGCGGGATCGATTGAATATCCCAGTAGTTTTCGATCGTGATTTAAGTGGATACAGACTTGATACGACAGATGCTCGTCAAGAACTACCAGGTCTATGGTTTAGCCAAGATGAAGTTCTTGCCCTACTTACCATTCAGAACATGCTGGAACAGCTCGAACCTGGGTTGCTCGGCCCAAAGCTCAAGCCACTTCAAAAACGTCTTGATGAAATGTTCACCGGGCAGGGAATGAATGCTGAAACACTCTCTCAAAGAGTCAGGCTGGTCCATGCAGGTAAGCGAAACTTGAAGCTTAAATGCTTCGAACAGATCGCTCACTCAACACTGCATCGAAAGCAGATCAACATTCACCACTTCAACCGCCAAACAGGCAAAACGGTGGAGCGAACCATTTCTCCTCAACAACTGGTGCACTACAGAGACAACTGGTATGTCGATGCATGGTGCCATCTGCGTAAAGAAGTAAGAAGCTTTGCAGTTGATGCGATCACCGATTGCGAGCAACTAACCCAAGACGCCAAAGAGCTAGATTCTGAGCAGTTGCGTAAATCCATGCAAAGTGGCTACGGTATCTTTGGTGGCGCTGTCAAAGGCTGGGCTAAGCTGAAGTTCACGCCTGAGCGAGCTCGCTGGGTAAAGCATGAAGAGTGGCACCAAGACCAAAAAGGGCACGAAGAGCCAGATGGTTCTTACGTACTGGAAATTCCGTATTCAGATGAGCGAGAAATACTTGGGGATATTTTGAGATATGGACCCGATGTGGAAGTGCTCTCTCCCTCGGCCCTCAGAACCAGCGTACTAACGGCTATCGGAAAAATGAAGGTTCGATACGTATCTCACGAATAAGAAAAGAAAGCTTCGATGTTGAAATTACCCATACAGTTGAAATCAATGCGTGGAAAGAACTTGAAAAATACTGACACGCATCGATGCAAAGTCGTTATAGGATTTTGAAGGGAGATTCAGAGGATAGGCTAAGCTAAAGTACAGCCCAGACAAACAAAATATTGGGTTAACGCAAACAATAGAAACCTGAATAAAAGACCTACACAGAGAATAAATGGAGAATTAAATGGACAGATCAGAAATGATTGAAACCATGCTTACTTTAGACAATGTCGGCATGCTCGATGGCATCAATTTCGATACCCTTACCGACCTCGAAATCGAAAGGCTATTCCGAGAGATAGAAGAGTATGCTCAAAAACGAATGCAAGCATTTGTTAAAGAATTCGATCAAAAAAATACAAAACGCTAATATGAAAACTCTTGGGAAAAGAGTTTTTGACGATCTATACCTGCATGTTTCTGCCATTGAAACAGTGCAAGAAGAAGCTCACAAAGCTTTAATAAGCGCTGCATTTAAATTCATACCTGAAGAAAAATCTTCTGCAATAAATGTAGTTAAGCTTAATCTTCGCTCCGGAAGGATCTCGCTTCTTGAGTACGAGCCATTCGAGGAATCAGCTTTTCCAACTTTATTAGGTAGCTGGGTCATAGAACCATCCTCAGACACACCAACCTATAGAACCTATCGAACATCGCTCAATCCACCGATTCTTCATAGGAAAGAGCTACTAGTTACACCAAATTACCCAAGGCGCGAAGAATGGCAAAGGCTCACAGCTGAGGCAGAAGAGTTAGGTTTATTCGATAACACTCGAACAATTGGATTTAGGAAAAATTGGCTGCAACTCATCGCGGGAAAAGGCTACAGTCTTACCTCGACAGGCTTTACTCCTCTTGGAAATTCTCATGATATTGACCAAACTGAGAATGAATCGAGACCTGATAAAGTTCAACGTCACCTTACTGCACTGAACAGGGCAACACTTTCCGCTCCAGTTCAGATCCTCATCAAGCATGGACTTTTGTCCTCCGAGAGTTCCTTCTTTGACTATGGCTGTGGTCGAGGAACAGACATGTCGGCACTGAAGGATGCTGGAATTTCTGTCGGAGGGTGGGACCCTCACTACGCACCTGAAAACGAAATTCAATCTGCTGATGTCGTTAATTTAGGTTTCGTGGTTAATGTGATCGAAGATTCAGCAGAACGAGTTGAAGCGATTCAAAAAGCTTTTTCTTTAGCAAAAAAAGTTCTTGCCGTTTCAGTGATGTTGTACGAGCCTGAACAGCCAGGAAAACCATTTCGCGATGGTTTTTTAACTTCGCGAAACACCTTCCAAAAATACTTTTCCCAGGGTGAACTCAAAGACTATCTTGAGCATGCACTTGGGCAGCAAGTATTTATGGCAGGCCCAGGTGTAGCACTAATTTTTGCAGACAAGGATGCAGAGCAACAGTTCAACGCCAAGAGATTTAGAAGCACTGATTTCACTGAAAGATTGCTGACTGCCAGACTCCTAAGAGTCAAAGAGGCTAGAACTTCAAGAACAAGAATCCCCCGTGTAACTAAAACTGAACGGCAGTTCCAGGAGGCCTCTGAAGTACTTCACAGGCTATGGACCTTATCATTAGATTTAGGACGTTATCCCGAGCCTATTGAGGTTATCTTTCTCGATGAGTTACTAGCAAAGACCGATCGATACTCCCGAGCACTCAGACTTCTACAAACGCATTTCGACCAGTCGTTACTTGAAGCAGCTTCGACCGAAAGAGCTGACGAGTTGCTTTTGTACTTGGCTGCTCAACAGTTTGAAAAACGGCCTACATACAGAAATTTGGAAGCAAGACTTCAGCGTGACATAAAGTACTTTTTCAATGATTACAAGACTGCGCAAACCGCAGGACTCCAGCTAATCATGAGAGCAGCCAATCCCTCTGAAATTTTGTCTGCATGCGATCAAGCGTCTGAAGAGGGACTTGGATGGCTTGATACAAATCAAGCGTTGCATTTCCACATAAGTCTCCTGGAAAGGCTTCCGGTTTTGCTCAGAGCATACGTAACTTGCGGTCTTATTATTTGGGACTCAATGAGTGAAGTGCATCTTGTCAAGATTCACATTGGCTCAGGGAAACTGACATTTTTAGAGTTCGAAAACTTTGACACAACCCCCCTTCCGCTTCTCAAGCGAAGAGTCAAAATTAACTTGCGAAAGCAAGAGTATGACGAATTTGAGTACGGCTCTATTCAGTACCCTTCTACGGTTCTTTACAGAAAGAGCAGGTACATGAATGAAGACATGGAAGGCTATGCTGAGCAACTTGCATTCGATGAGTCCCTAGAAAGTACAGGTTTGATAGACGCGATATCGTTTGGACCTGGATTTGAAGAACTAACAAATCAACTTGAAACTAGACGGCTCTCTATTTCAGGATTTGAGCTAACGCCTTCAGAGTCAATTCCTTCACTGGATGACTTCTGTGGAGCCAACTTTAAGTATCGCGACTTCGTTGAATGCGGACAAACACAAAAGCGCCTTGGTGTCAGTAATGTCCCCCTTAATCCAAAAACCTACAACGCCCTTTCAAGACTAGCTTTGGAAGTTTTAGATCCTGTCATTGATTACTTTGGTTCAATCGTCTTGACATACGGATTTAGCTCATCCGAACTCGCAAAGAAGATTGATTCAAACATTGCCCCAAAGCTCGACCAACACAGCGGCCATGAATGCAATCGGCTCGGAAATCCAATCTGTGACCGGTTGGGTATTGCATGTGATTTCATTGTTGAAGATGAAAGCATGTTCGAAGTCGCCCGATGGGTGGGCTCTCACACTAACTTTGACCGTTTGTACTTTTACGGTGACGACCGCCCGATACATGTAAGCGTTGGTCCTGAAAATTTGAAGCAGGTTACGCTGATGTTGCCATCCAAAACTTCAAATCGACGTGTACCGCGCTCTATGACTGTTGATCAGTTTCTTGCGCTAGATTTAGATCATTTGATGTAGAAATTAGCACCCATTTTCTTTTCTGATTTAAATATCAATCGAAAATTCACTTTTCATAGTCTTTGACAAAAATCACTGAAATAACCTACATTTATTGCATTATGAAATAAATAGGCACATATGCCTGTATTTATTTACAGCGTTTTGTTAAAATACTAACGAACTGGTGATTCCCTCCAGTCGCAGCGGTATCATCAAAACATGAACGATTCGATCCTAGGTAGCAAACCTCAGTTCTCGGGACACGAGACCTTTCCCTTACGTCAACTTTGGTTGAAAAAAGCCTTCGATGCCGTGAATGACTCAGTTGATGGCGCACCTAAATCCCTGTTTTTAGATGAAAAAGCTGTAGTCGACTTCGGCGTAGGCAAGAACATGGTTAGCTCAATACGATTTTGGGCAGGTGCATGCAACATTCTTGAAGAATCAGCCGATCACCTTGAAGCAACAGAAATCGGTGAGCTGCTCTTCAATGATATTGATGGACTCGATCCTTATTGCGAAAACATCTCAACCGTGTGGTTAATGCATTGGTTTTTGGCAAGCACACCTAGCAAGACGACTACATGGTATTTTTTATTCAATCACGTTGTACAGCAAGTCTTTGATCGAGAGTCAATTGCTAATGCAATTGCTGCTCAGCTCTCAGAACACAAAATCAAACTTTCACAGGCAACACTTAAGCGCGATGTTGAATGTTGCATTAGAAGCTACGTTCCCCGTGTCAACAGCGATTCACCTGAAGAGTTAAGTGAGCCTCTGTTAGGCGAACTTGGGCTTGTGATACATAACTCAAAAGACTCTTTTGAGTTCCGTCGAGGAGCTAAACGCTCACTTCATGACGGAATCTTTGGTTACGCGTTGCTAGATTATTGGCAACACCTGGAGGCTTCTGGCTCTGTTATGGCTTTTGATCGTGTTGCACATGACTACGGCTCTCCTGGACGTGTTTTCAAGATTGATGAGAACGGCATTGCTGAACGATTGATCGCTCTGGAGCAAATAAGCAACGGTCAAATTCAGTGGACAGAACAAGCCGGACTAAGACAAGTCACGCTAAAAAACAGCACACCGAAAAACATTGAGTCATTGAAGAAAAAGTTGCTCAATTCGGCTTACAGCCAAAACTAAAAAATGAACATGGCTACGCAAGAAAAAAACCTAAGCTCAGTAGTTGAGATTTCACGTCAATTTCTCAGGTCAATTCAGATTGACGATGATTTTGGTCGTGAAGACGCCCTTTCTGGTTACGTCTGTCAAGGTACCGCTCGTACATTGCTAGAAAGCATGTCCGAACAAATTTTGGAGACTAAACAAAGAGCCTTTACCTGGACGGGCCCGTATGGTGGCGGCAAATCCTCCCTAGCCCTAATGCTTTGCTCCTTGGTTGGTCCAAGCCAATCCTTGAGAGAAAAAGCGAAAGACATCCTCTCTTTACCAAGCGATTCAAATATATACAAAGCCTTTCAAGCTAAAGGCAATGGATGGACAGTACTCCCAGTTGTTGGAAAACGAGTAAGCATCAGGGAGCAATTGATTGCGACCATAGAAAAGAGAACTGGACTTTCACTATCAAAGAAAAAATCCACAGACGTCATTGCTGAACTCGTAGCGCTTGCCGAAAATAACAAGCACGGGCTTCTGCTGATCATTGATGAATTGGGGAAATTCCTAGAAAACTCCGCATTAGAAGGCGGGGAAGACATCTATTTCTTTCAACAATTAGCTGAAGCTGCAAGTCGCTCCAAGGGCAACTTTGTAGTTGTGGGAATACTTCACCAACCATTCGAAGCCTACGCTACTTCATTAGGTCGTCAAACAAGGGATGATTGGGCAAAGATTCAAGGGCGCTATATCGACATTCCTCTTGTAGCAGCTACAGATGAAGTGATCGAATTGATCGGCCGTTCCATTGCAAAAACTGGAAGCGTATCTTTAGCTCCAGTAAAGGACATTTGCACTGTAATAGCAGACAACATTAGAAATCGTCGTCCAGCATCTCCAAAAAATCTAGACAAGAGCTTGTTTGCTTGCTGGCCATTGCACCCGGCAATCACCGCCTTGTTGGGGCCAATTTCAAGGCGAAAGTTCGGACAAAACGAGCGAAGTATTTTCGGCTTCCTAACATCACGGGAACCACTTGGTTTTTCTGAACATCTGCTAACTCACCAAGTTAGCTGGGATGCAATGTACCGCCCATCTAATTACTGGGATTACCTAAGAGCCAACTCAGAGCCAGCCATCTTGGCTTCTCCAGATGGTCATCGTTGGGCACAAGCAGTAGACTCCGTTGAGCGTGCCGAATCGAAAGGATCACCGCTTCACGTCGAAGTAACAAAGACAGTCGCACTGATCGAAATGTTCAGGACTGGCGCCGCTCTAGCTGCGGATGAATCCACCATCAGTTCATGCCTATCAAAAGACAAAGCAGATCAGGTCAAGCAGGTACTTTCTGAGCTAGTCGATTGGAAAATCCTGATTAATCGAAAACACCTCAATGCATACGGTGTTTTTGCCGGTAGCGACTTTGACATAGAGAGTGCAATTAGCTCAACAAGAAATGAACTTACATCTTTCAACGTCAAAGGGTTGACTGAGCTAAGTGATTTAAATCCAGTTATTGCCAAAAGGCTTTACCACGAAAAAGGAACGATGCGCTGGTTTAGCAAATCGATCACACCCTTAAGCGAACTTGGTCCCCTACTAGAGAACTACAAACCATCTGCTGGAAGTGTCGGCACCTTTATTCTGTGTGTCCCAGACACTCCAATCACTGAAAAGCAATTTCAAGCATCTGTGCAATCACTTTCAGAGAAATTTGATGCGCTTCCTGTTGTTTTGGGTGCATCTAAGAATGCTTTAAAAATTACGGACCTATCACAAGAGCTTGCAGCGGCAGACAAAGTCTTTTCCACCCGAACTGAACTCGAAGGAGACTCAGTTGCCAGGAGAGAGCTTGCGTCAAGGTTAGGTAGTTTTAAAGCGAATCTCCAAGAGGAACTTAGCGATGCATTCAGATCGGCAAGCTGGTTTTCTGGTGGTGAAAGAATCAACAAAGATAAGAGACTTACTGTTTCTGGAATTGCTTCGGAAATAGCCGAATCAATTTTTGAACTTACGCCTGTCATTAACAGCGAATTGATTAATCGTGATGAGCTATCGAGCAACATCGTCAAGGCGAGACGTCAGCTCATGTACAAGATGCTCCAAGATGGCGCACTATCCAAATTAGGATACGAGGGATATCCCGCTGATGCAGGCTTGTATTACACGGTTCTGAATGAACCCGGTTTGCACAAAAATCGGGGTCCCAACGGCTGGGGATTTGGCAAACCAACTAAAGATAAATTACCAGGAAGAACTTTTATTGAGCTCTGGGATAAAACTGAAGAAATTTTCAAAGATGCTTCTGACAAAGTTGGCCTAGATGAAATCTACTCTGTGTGGCAGTCAGCCCCTTTTGGCTTGAAAAAGGGAGTGATGCCAATACTTGCTTTGGCATTCTTCTTAGCCAACAAGTCACATATCGCCATTTACTTTGACAACGTATTCACGCCAAACATCTCTGAGGTCATCATTGATGAGCTGCTAAATGATCCACGTTTGATAAAGTTCAAGTACGTCAGCGCAGGTGAAAACAAAAACAGCTTAGCCCGAGCGATTGCAGAGAAGATCTTATCGAAGACAGATAAGAAAACAGATTTTTCTAACTATGCACCACTCGACACGGCGAGGGGGCTAGTTTCAATTGCTTTTGCACTTCCAAATTGGACGAAGCGTACTCACTCTGTTTCTCAATCAGCTCAAGATGTTCGCGGAATGCTACTGAAAGCTAGCGACCCAAATAAAGTACTTTTTGCAGATTTACCTACTATTCTTGAAACCAAGTCAGAGAGTGACCTTGTTCTCAGCCTTCAAAAAGTTATTTTTGAACTGCAAAGCGCTTACCCAAGAAAACTTCAAGAAATCAAAGAAATTGTTCTGAAATCATTGCAACATGAATCAGACAACTATGAAGACTTGAAATTGCGTGCGCAATCTGTAAAAGGCATTACAGGGAATTTTCAACTTGAATCATTTGCTACTCGACTTGAAGAGTTTGACGGCAGTACAGAAAAAATTGAATCATTGATAAGTAACGCCATCAACAAACCTTCGCAAGGATGGGTGGACCGAGATCTTGATGCAGCGATCATTCAACTCGGATCGTTATCGATGGAATTCAGGAAGGCTGAAGCAATTGCTGGTCTACGTGGTCGTGATACTTCTCGCAAAGTCTTCAACCTCGTACTCTCAGCTGGGCTTGGAAATGACTTGACGAAAACGGTCGAAGTTTCGACCAAGGATCAACAAAAGATTGATCAAACGATTAGTCAAATCATGCCGATATTAAAGAACATTGACCCTCGACTTGTGTTTGCAACTCTAGCTGATATCGGAATTAAAGTTTCTCAAGAAAATCAGGAGGTTACATGACCACGACACATCATGTACTAGGAATTTCAGGTGGAAAAGACAGTGCAGCGTTAGCTGTTTACATGCGTGAAAATTTTCCAGAACTTGATATTCAATACTTCTTTACCGACACAGGCGAGGAATTGCCTGAGGTCTACGAATTTCTAGGAAAGCTTGAGGGCTTACTTGGCAAGAAGATTAACTATCTGAATCCAGATAGAGATTTCAAATTCTGGTTGAGACATAACGGTAACTTCTTGCCATCTCCACAGACTCGTTGGTGCACGATCAAGCTAAAGCTTCAACCATTTAAAGCCTGGATCAATGAATGGCTAAACAAAGGTGATCAAGTCGTTTCATACGTAGCCATTCGTGCTGACGAAGAACATCGCGATGGTATGCAATCACACCATAAGAACTTAACTGTAAAGCTCCCATTTCGTGAAAACGGACTCAACAAAGAAGACGTTTTGGATATTCTTGAAGCTTCAGGACTAGGTCTGCCGAAGTACTATGAATGGCGCTCTCGCAGTGGATGCACCTTCTGCTTCTTCCAGCAAAAGATTGAATGGGTTCGATTGAAAGAGCGTCATCCTGAGGCATTTGAAAATGCAAAGAACATGGAGAAGACAGCTATCGAGACTGGCACAAGATTCACCTGGTCTCAAAACGAACCTTTGACTGATCTCGAAAAACCTGAACGCATGCTTCAAATCAAAAACGACTTTGAAGCGCGTAAGCAAAAAGAACTTGCAAACAGGAAGATCAATCCCCTTCGTGTTTGCAATTCGGAGAACTTAGACTTGGATGAGCTCTACATGGAAGATGAAGGTGGTGGTGCTTGCTTGGTTTGCCACAAGTAAACACCACTGCATCAACACTCCAATAGTAGATAAATGTTATCCCAAGCCAATTCGGACAGTCTAGTAGATCTTCTTTCGATCAATTCTTTGGTCCATTCGCCTTCAACAGTTGAAATCGATTTAACGAGTGGTAAATACATTGATTGCGAAAGTAGGTTTTCCGCTGACTGTGAAATCTTAATTTCTTGAGCTTTCGCTTGCTCCATCAGTGCATCTAATTCATCACGCGTTGAAGATGAAAGTGTTTTATAGAAAAAACGTTTGCGTGTCCATGCGCTGTTGCTGATCGAAGCATTTTCTGCAAGCGGAAGTAGAGTTAAGTTACCAAGACGGTGGATAAGATCGCCATCCTCATAGATGTCATCAGCCCACTCTTTAGATTTTTTATCAGGTGCAATATGCTCCACTGTTTGTAATGTTTCTTTACGCCAGGTAGAAAAATTCAAAAGGGGAAGAATCCCTTTCTTTCCTGCAACTACTAAACCAGGAGATGTTGCATCTGGAATGCTGTCATGAGCAGCAGCAAGTAACAAGAATCTCGATATGTGTTGATTAATTGAGTATTGGGGCTGCTTAGAAGCTAATCTTACCCAGTCCTCTTTTCCTTCAATACCACCATTAACTTTTAATATTTCAAGAAGCGCTCTTTTTAACTTTGAAACATCTAGTGCACCTTGAACATTTCCACCGATCGTACGACAAAGAGGTGCTAGCTGGAGGCTTGGATAGCCGTCCAACATAAGTCGACGATAGTGGTTATCAATGCCATCGGTACTTGTGCGAGATGAACGCCACAATACTGAAAACGCAGTAATAGCTTTCAATGCCTCTAAAAAGTCGATTGTTGCCTTTGGACGTTCTTCATTATTTGCGACACGACAATTTGAGTAAAACCTGACTAATGGTGCAATCGTTATCGTGTGATTAAACTGTCTTAGAAAATCAATACATAACAATGCAAGTTCATCATCTTGTCCATTGATAGAACTCAGATTAGGCACATCTTTCTTAGTATCAGGCCAAACTTCTTTAATGAAGATTGCAGCGTGTGACAAATGACGAGTAAAGTTCTGCTTGTACAACTGAGGTTCTGCAACCTTTTTCTCGTATCCATCTCTTAAAAATCTTCTTTGATCGCTTAGCCTCTTTGAAAGTTTGTCGCCAGACTCAGCCAGGGCAAATGCCACGATAAGTCGACTAGTCGCATCTTGCTTTTCGTCAGATTTACCAAAGCTCTCAAGGTATTTTTCTATTGAAATAATTGAAGAGTAAGAATCAGAATGTTCAAAGTTTTCTAATCCCTCGGATGAGATTACACGTGGCTTAAATGTTTCAAAAGCAGTAAGCGGCTCGCCAGTTGTATTCAATGACTCAAACATATCAAATGCATAGTCTTCATTCCGAGCAGTAACGATTGTCAATGCAACTCTATCGAGCATAAAGTTTGCGAACAAAACAAGTCGCAAAAGCTCCTTGTAATCATCTTGACCATCTAGAGATAAGTACTTCAAGACAAAGTCAGGAAACTCTGAATGAATCAAAGTATCTTGAAGATTTTTTGAGCTAACTATTGCCTCATACTCGGGAAAACTTAACTCAACATCAGACTTCGCAATCTTACGAATCAGAGATTGAACTATTTTTCTTGAGTCATTAAGGAATTTGTGTTTAGGGTCATCAGTAGCTTCGTGTTTAAAGGCCCCCTTCATATCACTTCGGCCGTACTTTCCATATGAATGTAAGTAGAAACCAACTGGAGATCTGTAGTGGGCTTGAGTCTTCTTGCGTGACCATGAGTCATCGTAAGCTCGAATCATTCTTGGATAGTATTGAAAATCAGCGTCACCGTAGTCTTTATTTTCTTCATAAGTTTTAGCCAGTCTTCCCGATACCTTCATACATTCTTCTTTAAGCCAAGTTACAGCCTCGTGTTCTTCTCGCTTTAACTTGTTAGACCTAGTACGGATTTCCTCGTGCATCACGGTATTCAGCACAAATAAAGTTGTTAGTCGCTGCTGACCATCGATGATCGTCATAACTCTTGATGGAACTTCACCTTTAGCTATCGGGGATACAGTTGATAACGTTGTATCGTGGATAGCAATAATGGTCCCCAGAAACGTAATTGCATCTTCATTCTCAAGCAGCAATGTGAAACCATGACACGCATCATCAATCAATCTCTCAATTTTTGATTTATCCCATGAATAGTGACGTTGATATGCAGGAATGTAGAAGCCCTGACCGTTTTCACACATAAATTCCCACACACTCTTGGGATAAGCACCAAATACGTCTTTAATTTCCAATTCAGATCTCCGGTTTTAATTACTTCAAAAATTAATCTTCTCTCAAAAACTGACGAGCTACTCTTCCCCAATCAAGTCGAGCTTCTTGTGCACGTTCTTTCTTGATGCCATCGGTTAATTCATCTTCATAGCGTGCCCAAGCTTCAAGCAGTAGCTTAAGTCCTTCATAGGACTTTCGTAAACGAGCCTTGAGAATGCTGACATCGTTAACATCATCACTTGATTCAAGCAACGTAACCAAGTGATCGTAAGCTGGATGATTGGTGTTTAATCCAATCAAAATCGAACCACCTTTGGGACGAACAGTAAAAAACTCAGCTGTATCTACGCCTACGTTGTAGAACTCATATTTATAGCCGCTGCTAACTAATGAAGTAGCTCTTTGCTGAGCTTCAACTGGGTCAACGCCGACAGACACCAAACTTTCTTCAATTTGTTGCGTTTTAACTTCGGGTGGAAGTGATTCACCTAAATCACTCGTTCCCTTGTAGCCCTCTTCTTGGCGACGCTTAGTAGCTTGAGTCCCAATTGTTTCGGCAGAATTTGGATCCAGGTGTCGAAACTTCTCTCCTTGACGAGGAGTAGCTTGCGCTTTGATGACCTTGCGAATAGCACTCAGATTACGTTCAACTGATTGTTTTACCTTAATCAAAATCAGCCTTGGATCGTGGTCTTGCTCCCACGCTTCAATCAATTCAGCTTCAGTTTCGTAACCTTCTCGTTCTGCGATCTGGTCTATGCTCACTTCGGCAAACTCAGCGAGAGTTCTAGCGCTTTGCTTGTTGTTTGTTACGCCAAAAACCTCATCAAGCTCAGGTGAGAAACTAACTTCAACACCCCACCAACGCTCTCTTGGATCTGATTGAATACACCAGCCAGTTTGAAGTTCAAGCTCTCGCTCAGCTCGCACCACCGACACACCAACGTTATTTTTTGCATGACGCCCATGGGGCTGATCACCTGCATTGTGGCCATCTCTAGCAATTTTTTTCGCTACTGAAATTGTCACAGTAACAATATGCGACTTACCATTTAAATCAATTTCGATTTGTTGCGGTTCTCCATGACGGTCGAACATTGGTTCAGCATTCCAAGGAGCAGGCAAAGTTGCATTTGGGGTTAGGTACAGTGGATCATTTGCTTCGACATCATCATCAGTGACCGGATTTGTGGCTCGGTCTAAGAACGCTGCCATTCTTATCTTTAGACGTCCGTCATTCACAAAATAGCGATAAATTCGACCAATTGTGAATTCAGAGTTTTTAAAAATTGACTGTGCAGTTCTCCAATCGCACTTATCTAAATCTGACCAAACAACTAACGTTCCTGATTTAGCCTGACTTGCAACATCCGAGCGTCTTACCCACGTCTGTGGGACTGGTTGAGGTGTTGGTGTTGGCACCTCGCTGAGCTCACCACGCTCAATTTCTCCAACATCAAGATAGCTATGTGTAGCCGACTGGTAACCATCCTGCCAACTCCAGACATCAACTCGTCTTGCTTGTGAAATTGATGAATTCGGCAGTCCCATGCCAAAGCGACCAATTCCACTTCGATCGTCTAAACGTCCGCCATTACCAAACTGCAATGCCCTTCTAAGCATTTCAGGATTCATGCCGCAACCGTTATCCATAACGGCGACTTGTTTAACCCGAATTCTTTTACGCTGCTGCACAAGTTCTTCCTCTTCCTGACAGAGGATTTCGACAACAGCAGCACCAGCTTGGACTGAGTTATCAACTAATTCTGCAATCGCATACGCGGCATTCTTATAGCCACTATCGCGCATAGCTTTTACAGCCAGCGAAGCAGGAACAATATCATGTGAAGCCATTACCAAACATCCTCCCAATTTGTGAAAGCCAGATTCAGGTTACCGAAACCTGGAAGTGCGGTGTCAACAACTGTGACAATCTCCGCTTTTTCATTACCACCAGCTTTTTTGCCTCTAATCGCCCGACCTACCATTTGTGAATAAAGCACAAGTGACTTCGTCGGGCGAGCAATCAATGCTGCACTTGTTCTTGGAGCATCGAAACCCGTTGTCAAAACTCCAAAATTTACGATGATTTTTCGATCTTCACTGCTACTTTTAAACCAGCCTATTGATTCAGCACGTTGTGCAGGTGGTGTGTCACCAGTAATGCATTTGACATTGTGCCCACGAACACTTAGGACTGCCGTCAACATCTCAGCATGAGCTACTGTTGTAGCAAAAACAATAATCCGACTATGCCTATCCAGCATAGATTCGAGTTCTCGAATGATCAAAACTGATCGACGCTCATCTCCAGCTAATTTTTTTAGGATGGATGCGGGAACATCTAAGTCTTCAGCCAAACTTTTGATTTCGTATGCAGTTAATTTATCTGATACGTATTGAAGTCTTCGGAACTCGGGCTCCGCTAAGTAACCACTTTGAACAAGGTATTCGACTGGATCCTTAAATCCGGGCACTTGGAGGGTGACTTTTTTCTTTTGAAAAAAATCAGCCAGCTGCTTATCCGCGTCTGGCTCATTCCAAGTTCGACCAGGAGTCGCTGTTAATCCTAGCAATGGCATCGAAAATTTTCGAGCTGAAATACCTTCAATGATTGCTTCGTAAGTGGGGGCAATAACCTTGTGCGCCTCATCTACGACGATCAATGAGGTTCTATCACCCAAGGCTGCAAGTTCAGTAACCTGTCGTTTGGCTAATGAGTACAACTTAGGAAAACCACCAACGAAGAATCCATCTTCTAACGAAGAAAAGTCAAGCGTTCGACCTCCCCAGTATCGGTATAGATTCAGGTTTCGATTTCCTAAGAAAGACCACGCTTTTACAAATTCATCAGCAGCTTGATCGCAGAGCTCTTCACTGTTGGCAAGCCATACGACAACAGTTTTAGGATTCTTGTTCAAATGTTGGCAAACAACATGCATTGCCATTCTTGTCTTGCCCGCACCCGTTGGCATGTGCAAAACAACTCTGTTTGGTTTTTTTTGAAGTTGTTGCTGCACTGAATCTACAGCCATTTGCTGATGTTCAAACAAGGCATAACTTGCAGACACTAATTCGACTTCAGGCGACTCTACTTTTGGTACACGCACTTCAGGCGCAAGACCAAAGAATGCACAACATGTTTCAAACTTATCTGAACCACGATTCATTTGTAGGGAACCAAGCGCTTGATATGGATCTCCGACCAAGCCTAGTGTTTGACTTAGCTCGGCAGCTTCATCTCTTCTCATAAACTCAACAAGAGAATTACGCCTGTCTTGATCAGCAATCAAGTCATAAGGACTGATTAATGACAAGAAAACCTTCCGCAGGTTTTGAGCATTGACCCCTTTTTCATCAAAAGCGTGCATAACGCGAACCGACATCTCTCCGACCTGGTCTTGAAGCCAGGCGGTATCAGCTCGCGAAATGACATCCCTATAATTAATCATTAAATTTTTTCTTTTATCTAGATGGATATTAATCCTATAGAATTCTTTATTGAAAACATGGAATCAACTTAATCTTACAAGGATTAGTAAGTAAATCTAGATATCAAGGGACCGTTTTATGGAATTTTGACTAGATTAGCTATCGTTTTTCCCTTAGTTCTTTCGAATGACTTTAGGGATATTCGAGACTCCTTAATCTCTAAGTTTTCTTGATACACAAAATGGATTGAATCACCCAATACGCGTTTACTGACTATGTGAGTTATGCCTTGCAAAACTTCAACCGGAGTTGATCCCCCTGGACTGGCTAAATAAATCTCAAAAGATGAACCATTCTTGTCAGGTGAACCTCTTGATTCAACATAAACCGCTTTAGTACGACCATCAGCTGCGGCGATAAGTTCAACTCGACTTATCAGATGAGATTGATCAGGGAACAACCAAGATGACTCACCTCCGTCAGATTTGACGAATAGAAGATTGCGAGTCTTGTACCCGCGCCCCTCTGACGCGTATTCATTTGCTTCACCACCTGTCGACTGAAGCTTTAAAACTTGCACTCCGGTCTCAGGGATGAACTCCCAAGCTGCGAGACTCAGAACTTCAGATTTTTCCGCAGATGCATTCGGAACAATCACAGATGTCTTAGCTTTGCCCTCCCATAGAGAGTTGCCAACAGCCCATAGCACCAAACCAGCCGCCAATACGACTCCGGTGAAAAAGGCCAGCGCATTGACGCGGTCTATGAATTTAAAGAATTTTTCCAAGTCATACTCGTTGAAGTTTCGTTAAAGCCATTTTCCGCATCTAAAAGCTCACCAGGTGAGCCAATCAACTAATTCCAAAGAGCTTCTTGAATTGCTTCTTCATCGAAGTCTTCTCTTTAGCAGTAGTTCTACCCCATGTATCTTTCTGAATACCTGGAAAAGCTAGCCTGAATTGTTCTTCGGCTATGTTGCGCGTCACATTAGTAACGTTAGCCATCTCAGCGTTAAGGAGTCGTTGAGAATGACGGGTCAATGAAACTATGCCCACCGTTTCATTAGATAGCCAATTGATCAGACAAGCCCAGTACTGCTCAACTGGGCCACCCACGTTGACCAAGAAACCAAGAACCTCCCATACGTACCCACTTGATACTTTTTCGGTCAACTCCCACGTGATGTCAGTGAACTTAGTCGTCGTCAATGAGAGTTCATTGAACATTTCCAAGAGCATTTCAGGCGTGAAGTCATCTTCTTCGAACAATGGTTTTTGATTACGCATTCTCTCGAGGGAAACGGTATCAGATTGTTTACGAAGGAAATCAGGGATTTCGTAATCATCCATACCCCCAGCAGAAAGTGAATCAACTCTTGCAGCCGCAACTGTTCTGTTAGCTCTCCAAACGGCAGGTGATTCCATTGCACTATATGAAGCCGCCTCATGGCCGAAGCTCATTGAACCACTATAAGAAGCGGAAAGCGAACGAAGAACAAGTGAGTGATCCGCTTTACCAAAGCCTCCCCATCCTGCTGCTTGCATTTGATTGATTTTTTGCAAAGTTGGTAGCCCAGTAGCCTTCTCGTCCTCCGCTCGGAGGTGCACAAGGATTAAGTTTGTGTACTTGCTTGCGAGCTGGTACTTCAATGCAAGCTGCGTTGCTTCTTTTTCATCTGTCGTTGCTTGCAATCGAACGCCAGCAGTCAATCGAGGAATAGTGTTAACCGACTGAAACTCAATGCTGTTAGGAGAATCCTTGAAAGTGGACTCATCCACTGACCATGTCATCTCAGGGGCAGACTCTGGTTTATGTTTTAGTTTTGCAAACACATGGACTGTTTCATCAGCAAAGACTTGCTTCGGCAAGGAAGATTGCCAAACAACCTCACCCTGCCAGTTGATGCTCAGAGATGAAGTACGCGCTGAACGCATACGTTTAGTCATACGAAGAACCGAATCGGCAATGCTCTCGTTTGGCGTGACGAGTTCGCAAGAACCGCCAGTTTGCTCTGCTAGGTCACGCAAAAGGCTTTCAGCAGGGGCAGAACCAACTCCAATTGCAAAGATTCGATGGTTTGATCGCTTTGCCTGCACAACAGTTTCTTCAATGTCCCACACATCACCGTCAGTGATGAGCAACAGATCACAACCTTGCTCGTAGGCCTGAGCGAAACTTAGTTTGAATGTTGAGGAGAGCGCCTTTTCCAACTCCGTCCCGCCCAAATCAGCTCGAGTGTCGTGGATGGCCTTGGCAAGTACATTCTTCAAATATTTAGGAGTACATTTTTCCAACTGATTCGAGGTGTGCTCAACAGTGCTACCAAACTTGCTATACGAAATTGCGTCATCGGGGCTAAGTCTGAGACTCAACTCGTGCAATGCCTCTTGCGCTTGCTCAATGCTTTCTCCCGCCATTGAGCCAGAACAATCTACGAGGATCTTCAATGCTAAGGGCTTAGCCACTTGCTGTGGCAACTTCGGACAGAAGCTTGCAACAACCGAGTACTCTTCCTCATCTACGGCCGCCAAAGTAAATGAAACACCCTCTAGCTCATCAATAGACAGAACGAAATCACGATCCAGCATTCCACCCTTTGTCAGCTCAATTCGCTTACCGCCTTCTACTGCGGTGGTGACTGTTTGATGACTTGGGCATGTGATCACCCCATTCGCTGTAGTTCCAAGCACATCAATACGGGCTGTAAATGGATATTCCACCAATGCATCGACATCAACGCCTTGATGAGGTGCGATGTAACCCTGCTCTACTTCATCTCCATATCGCTGGCCTATAACTGTGGGCACAGTGACTCTCAAACGACCTGATTCGAACTTCAAGAGTTGTGCATACTCAATTTCAATTACAGCTGATTCACCTACTTTCAAATTACCAAGGTTGGCTGTGTACAAGCCAAGTGGCGACTTCTCAAGCATCACAGGTGTATCACCCTCTTCGATGGCTTTTTCGTATTTCTTTTCTGCTTTCTTCTTCTCAAGTGCAACAGCTTGCATCCGTTTGCCATTCAGCTCAACACTAAAAGACATCAAGTTTGCACCCCATCCAGCTGGGAAGGTGTAACTGGCTTCGATCGTGTCTTCTGAATCATTCAAGTAGCTTTGACGGACCTTCATCGTCAATAACAGACCTTCAATGCGACCATCTAGGTGAACTGACTTGAGAGCTACGCTTTGACCGTATTCATTTTCTAAACCAGCATTTGTTTTCATGTTTTCGCTCCAGGTTGTATTTCGTTAATTTGCTTCAGATAGATTGAGTTCTAGGCAATGCTCTTCAAAACCTTTTGACTTGCATCCATCACCTCTTTAACTAGCGCTCTTACCTGCTCAGGTGACATCCCTGCCTCGTCTGGTGAAATTTGCAATTCAATACCTGGAGCAATGTAGAGATGGCTCTTTACCGATATAGATCCAGGCTTTCTCTGTTTCACAGGCACTGGGCTGTCCTCACCAGCCAAGACTTCACGCACACGCTCAAGCGATACCCCTGCATCTGTCAACTTCTTGATTCGCAGCAGTTGATCAAGGTGGACCTCTAAGTAATGAGCTGAACGGGTCTCACCAATAGGACGATCCACCAATCCAAGTTGGATGTAGTACCGCACGGTCCTCTTAGGAAAGTCCGTCAACGTACATAAATCATCAAGGGTGAAAGTTTTGGCTTGCATGTCTGGCTCGCTTTTCGATTTTTGCATATTGTAACATCATTACTGTCACAATTAACTGTCAATAAAAACAAGGCAAGACACTGAACTACAAAAATGACTTTAGTTATGCAAAGGCTCAAGGCACGAGCCTGCGACCTAGATGTTTGGCAAATAGGTAAAGCCGACTTTTTCAGTTGGGTACTCTTACCTTTAGGTAAGGAAAGACTCGAGGTGAGTGATTTGACAAATCCACCATCAATGCAGTTTGATGAAAAAGGCAGGCACGGTGCTTGCCACTAACCCATCAGGAGACTTAAATGACAAAACCCAGTGTGAATTCCGTAATTCGTATGGCCCAGACGGTTGCAGAGCGCGAAGTAAAGTCACCCGCTAGCAAAAACACCCGTGCCATCAATCAAGCCATTGAATCGGTGTTGCAGATGATTGAGGCTAAGGCTGGCAAACAGGCTGACGTTCAAAACCTAGTCCAGTTAGTTAGAAAAATAATTTAAGACTCTTCGATATCTGATTTTTTAAGATCGGCAAACTTTGCAGCCATCGTTGGGTTTCCACGAGTCAACTTTTTGATCGAGAGATCCTCCGCTTTGTCATTAGCAAGTCGCAGATTATTTGCAGACTTAAAAAGCGCCTCTTTGGTTTTTTCAAGATCTCGTATTGCCTCATCAATACGCTTTACCGCTTCAACAAAACCATCTGAGGCCAGTTTCCAATTGCGTCCAAAGGTTGTCTTGAAATCATCAAGTTGCTCTTCGAACTTTGTAATGTCCAAATTTTGGGCTTTGACTAAAGCTAGTTCCGATTTGAATGCGAGTGACTTAACAGAAGCGTTTCGTAACACCGTGATGATTGGGATGAAAAACTGAGGTCGAACCACGTACATCTTTGGGTAACGGTACGAAACATCGACGATGCCTGTGTTGTACAACTCACTATCAGGCTCAAGTAAAGAGACTAGAACTGCATACTCGCAACCCTTTTCGTTTCGGTCTTTATCTAACTCCTTCAAGAAATCTTCATTTTTCTTCTTGGTAGCAGTTTGGTCACTCTCGTTTTTCATCTCAAACATGATGGAGACGATTTCAGTACCAGCATCATCCGCATCACGGAAGATGTAATCTCCCTTACTTCCTGAACGAGCATCGTTATCTTTTTCAAAATACGCCTTTGGAAAAGCCGTCGCGCGAATTCTGTTGAACTCAGTCTCACAGTGCTGCTCTAGCGTCTCACCAACCATCTTGGTAGATAGACGAGCCTTCATGTCACGCAAGCGCTCAATCTCATCATTGCGATCTTTGATCTGGGTTTCGTACTTGTCCTTCAAAGAACTCTCAGCGAGTTGCTTCTCGAGTTCCAATTGCTTTAAGCCATTTTTAAATTCATCGCGTTCCTTAGCGACAACACTCACCGCTTCAGTAACAGCAAGCTTTTGAGCCATATCCTTAGACTCAAGAGCGGCTTTCAAGGCATCACGCTCTTTTTCTACTGCATTCAATGCGTCTGTCACAGCATGCTTCTTAGCTAACTCAGCAGCTTCAATTTGAGATTTAAGCGCCTGAATTTCTGCATCCTTTATTGCAGCGGTTTTTTGAACTTCCCCCATAGCTTTAGATTCAGCTAGTTCAACGGCAATTTGCTTCTCCTTAGCTGCTGCTTCAAGGCGCTCGTGCAGTTGCTTGTCGAACTCCTTGTCATGAACTTGCTTCAAGATATCTGCATAACCGGCCTCGTCAATTTTGAAAGCCTTCTGGCAATGCGGGCAGATGATTTCATGCATAAATTTTTCCCTTCAACGATTCTTTATAGCTTAGACCACTCATACGCAGTCTGGATGTGTTTCGCAGCAACTGGGGATAGGTATCGAGCCGCCGGCTTAATTCCAACCCTACCAAGATCAAGCCTGTCAGCGTCCCAACACGTCTGTATCGTTGAGCACTGATGGACATCCCCAGCGCTGTGAAAGCGTATTGCGTTGACCAGCTTATCAAGCTGCGTGTCTTGCAAATCGAAGTAACGGTGGTTCATAGAAGCTGCGTACTCGGCTGCCCGCTCTCCATGCAATTCATCTTCAAACTCATTCCGTCTCTGACTGTCATGTAGAAACGCAAATAACTCGACGACTAGCAAATCTGCACCGGCCACTGCGCCAACTGCTAATCCGTGGTGTCTGACACGAGCCCAATGGTTTGGGCCGTGTACTCCATCCGTGCTGATACGGAATTGAGCAAGAACTTCATCTAGTAGTCCCTTGCGGTCGTATTTATCTACGTCTTGAGGTTGGGAACTCATGCTTAAATCCAATCTCGACCAACAGCAGTGGCACAAGCGTTCATTATTCTCGACTGAACCTCACTAAAGCAATCAAGCTTAATACCGCTTGTTTCGTCTATATAGAGAAAACGATTGATTTCAACCATAACTGAACTTACCCTACAGTCTTGCCTGTACTTGCTAGCAGGCACCAAAGCTCCAGTGAATGGGTCGTTGAGACAAACACTCCAACCGAAACCTTGAAATTCCTCAACGAATGAACCTATCAACCGTTTAGGACTATGAAAGTCATCACTTCCGATGCAAATGTCAGGTCGATATTTCCCATCATCAGATCTTTCATAGGGCAACGCTCTAGAAGGAAAACTATGGCAATCAATTACTAAGCATCTTCCATGAAGTTCAATGCTCTTATCAACTAACGCCTCTAAGCGTTGATGGTGAGGGTAGTAGTACTCTTCAAGCAATCTCGACCGTACTCCCTCTGGGAGATCTAGCCTTAACGGTTTCAAGTCTGATGTCGACTTGTAGATGGCTCCCATGCCAATTTTTGCCATTTCTTCTCTGGAATCATCATCAAACCGCTCGACGTCTACAACTAGACGACTCACACTGGCCCGGACAGACTGACTTACAAGACCTTTTGGTACGAACAAGTCATACGTGAAATGATCCGTCATCTTGATCAACTCATCTGCCAAGTCATCTTCCGACACAACATATTGGTCAACGACCCAATGCGGAATCTCAATCGAGTCATGAGGGACGTGGAAAACAACCCAAGGGGGAATTGACAACTGTCCATGTTCTTCGTACTTAGACATTGAACTAAACCTCTCCAGCATAAAACCAACGCCCTGCATAAGAATCCCAGTCACCCATACAAATGACTCGAACTCGTTTTCCCCGAAATTTTTCCAACTTACCGCGCTGATTCATGGGGACATCGTAAATAGCTGACTGCCCCTTTCGAGTTAAGTGGTAGTCACGATAGTCACCGGTGAAGAAAATGAATTTTTTTCTTTGGCACAAACGCTCAATTTTTGTAAAAAGCTGTTTTGCCTCAGCATCCCAGGTTTCTAGCTTTCCAAGTTGAGCGATTGAAACAGCAAGTTCATCCTTATAGCTATCAGGTTGTTGATCTTCAGTTTTTAACATTTCAGCTTCCACCAAGAACTAATGCAACGTGAATTGGTTCATTGAAGAGCTGCCTCTTCAACGAACCAAATTTAAGTATTCACAGGCTCATAACGTGAGCTTTCAATCGTTTGAGAGGTAGTGATTAATTGCACTCTGAAGTTCAATCAATGCTTGCCTTTCTACACAAGACCTTGATTTCAGGCGTCTCTCCTCTGGATTCTTGGAGTTCTGCCACTGGCTCTCTATGACCAGTTCAGTAAGACCAGATGGCCTAGCTATAGAGCGCAGAGTTAAGGTCTCGATGTACCCACCACTTGAGCAAAGCGTGGTCTCTACTTGATTGATTTGGGAATCACTAACGGAAACAAAGTTGGTCATGCCAATCTCCTCTTTAGCTGCGTTTCACGATGTGTGGGGAGCAGCAATCTGGAACAAATCCTCCCGGTCGTTAGCCTCACGGCTGGGTGACTAACCCATAGTTATCTAAGCAGAATCAACTGTGGAATCGCATCTGTATCTATCCACACTATTGCGTTCTGGTCGTACTTGCGCCCAACTTCAGAGGCTTTGGCCAAGGAGATGCCAAGGACTAGAAAGCTCTCCTCTCCTTCCCATGCGTTCGTTGGATGCTGTCCAAGTCCCTCCACCAGCTCAAAGTCCTGAAGGGATTTATCCGACTTCAATTCGTTGAGCCGCGTTCTGTTCTCCACTTGGCTAAGTTGCTTGCTCTCAGGGTTACATGAAGTAATGAAACAACTGGAGTTCACCAGCTTGGTTTGATGCAATGAGATGATCTCCGCGCTCAACTCTCCAATTCGAAGTACGAATGGCTTTTCCGAACGAACTTGAAAGTTCGTCTCCAAGTAGGCTTGGATCAAATCCGGATGAATGACTGAGGCTGAAAACAAAAAACCCTCCAAGTGGTGGAGGGTCGACGCTGTTGGCCCGGTTGGTTGCTTCTAGAAGAAGCCACATCCGCTTTCGCGATCCACCTTGCCCGGGTAGGCAGGTTGGCTTGGGCGTCGACCCAATTCAAAATGTGCACAAATCATAGCACCATTTTTTTAAACTACAGGCTCATCTATTGAGCCTGAACCCTTTTAGTATTTGGGTTGTGTGATTCACACGTCGCCGATTTAGGACCACTTGCAGTGGCGACTCACAAGTAACCGCTAAAGCGTCGCCCTCGCTTTGCCCCATGCGAGTTCTGGCGATGCCAGAACACTTGGGGATAAGGAGCTCATATGAATTTACGTTGCAAACCTGGCGACCTTGCCGTTGTGATTAACGCCAGACTGCCAAGTAACCTAGGTCGAATTGTTCGCGTTGTTGCACAGCATGACGGAACTGGTGTTCTGGCTTATCCGCCTACCGTGGCTACTTGGTTAGTTACATCCCCCCACTCCATGAACTGGGTTATTGATGGAAAGCGTTTCAGACGAATAAAAGGTCCTGTACCTGATGCCCAACTTCAACCGATTAGAGGGCAAGACTTGGGCTCGGACATAGCGAACGGACTTTTTATTGAAAGCGCACTTTCAGGGGAAATCTCATGAGTTACGCACTTGGAATGGCCTGGGGCTTTCACTCTAGCAAGTACCGCAAGCAATTCAACCAACCTATCCCTGCTTGGGTTAATCAACTGGATACGCTCAAGCGAATAAGGCTAATCAAAGTTGCATTGGCACTTAACTGGAAACTACCAGACGAAATCTTGGAGTGACTCACCTAAGAGTCGGGGAATTTCATCCAAATTGCACCCCCGCTATTCAGCAAAGTTGCTAAAGAGGAGTAAACATGCCAGTAAAAAAACCTAGCCCCAATGTTTCAGTAGATTCCTTGTCATATCGCCCAAGGAGTTATTTTGGAGACTTTGACCTAGAAGCCACCCTGGTGACGAAAGTTAAGGGAACAGTTCGACGAAAAGCCATTCGAAGCGCACTTGCACTCGGCGAGATCAGCTCTGTACCAAATGAAGTCAAAGAAGGTTCACTCGATGATGAAAACCGAAGCATGCTGGGTTCCATTCACCCTGCTTTTATGGGCGGGGAATACCTTCCTAACCCCAAAGATGATGAAGTTGAGATTGCCCGCATAAGTATTAGCTCCACCACTGGGGATGTGACTTGTGTGTACGCGAGGCCCCGAGCAGGTGGGATTCGATATGAAGTTCGAGACGAATATGGAGGCGACACTCTTTCCGGAGTGAACACCCGAACCTCAACAGACCCCTTAACGATGAGTGAGTTGATCGATTTCTTTCTTGGCTCATGGAGTTTGCATGAATGCCTGGAATGCAATTTCGAGAATGATGTAGAGGGAATGCTGACCTTCTTCAGTGCAGAGTCTGAGTTCTATCCGTGCCTAGATTCCACCCTGAGAAAAGGTGTCATTGAAAAATTCGAAAGATCATCTGAATAAACCAACCTGCCCCTGACATCTCCTCAGGGGCATTTAGAAAGAAAAAATGAAACTAACTCCACGTCTTGGGCAAGCGCTCACCCTAGCAATTGAAGCGCATGAAGGGCAAGTTCGTAAGGGCACAAATATCCCCTACATCTCTCACCCGATTGCAGTTGCATCGATCGCTCTGGAACACGGAGCGGACGAGGATCAAGCTATAGCAGCGCTTCTGCACGATGCAATCGAGGATGGCGGCGCAAACTACGAGAACCGGATTCGCGTTCAATTTGGTGAACGTGTAGTAGCAATCGTGAATGGTTGTACAGATGGCGTCCCCGATGACTCAGGTCAAAAGGCCCCATGGGAGGAGAGAAAACTCAAATACATCAAGCACTTGTCAGAGGCTAGCGATGACGTATTGCTCGTGTCGGGATCTGACAAGCTGCACAACGCTCGATCAATTGTTGAAGACTTGATTAGCTCTGGTCAATCTGTTTTCGACAGATTCACTGCCACCAAGACTCAAACGCTCTGGTACTACGAAAGCCTATCAAACATCTTTGAGGAAAAAGGAACACCCATCTCAAGAGCACTGAAAGATGCCGTAGAACGAATGAAAACTTTGTCAGCAGGTTCTTGAAACTATGAACGACCTAACTCAAGTACTTGCCCTAGAGGCGTATGCGGCGATGATGAACACACTTGACGCCTCCCGGATTGAACCAATCTTGGCTGAAGATTTCCATTACTCATCCCAATGGGTTCTAACTGACATCATTTCAAAGCAGGAATTTCTGGACTACATCATCCCAAAACTAATTGCCATTAGAGACAGTGGCGCGGAGGTCTGGGCTGAAATGGGGGAACTCACCAGGGAAATTCCAGGCCCCTGCGTCGTGATGGCTCAGGGTAGTAAGGACAACCTTTTGTCGGTAGTTCTTGCCAAGGTCGAGAGCGGCAAGCTTAAAAGCTTGTCCATGTGCGGTGCGCCATCCCCGCATGACGCTAATCGAAGCGGACGATATCCACGTTAAATATCAAAGACAGGGCCCTAAAAATGCCAAAATGAGAAATGGCTCTGATTCACCCCTCCACTCCTCTTAGCGGCCCCCTTAATGCAGGCGACTACCGCGAACGTGACATTTTGCGAATGCTTGCTGCCGGATTGCCAGACGCCTTCGACGTTTTTCACAACCTCCCTTGGTCTTCAATTCACCAAGGTAGCCAACATTTTGGGGAATTAGATCTAGTAGTCATCTCCCCCGTTGGTCACATTTTGCTTATTGAAGTGAAATCTGGAGAAATAAATGAAGGGTCTAGTGCCTTAACCAAGACCTACGGTGGCATTGGTGGGGACAAAGACATAGGACACCAAGTCCGCCGGCAGCACAGTACCCTCCTTCAACGTATGCGCGATGGTGATTTCCCATCAGTCAACATCGATACGCTGCTGGTACTTCCAGATCATGCAGTCCAAAGTGCTGTACTGGCTTACCCCAGAGAGCGAATCGTCGATGCTCCTGAGTTGGATACCTTATGCCACCGGATCATGAGTACGTTCCCCAGCTCCTCTCCATCTGTCGAGGCTAGGGGACAAGTTGTCGATTTCTTCTCAAATCGATTCCACGTGGTTACTGATGTTTCAACAAGCATCGGTCAAGTTCAGCAATTAAGCACTGCTCTGGCTAGTGGTTTGGCGACGTGGGTTCCAAAGATCACCCACACCAGTAATTTGTTTTTCATCCAGGCAACCGCAGGATCTGGCAAAACCCAGCTTGCACTCAAATTGCTTCAAGATGCCGTAAACGCGAAACAACGCTGCTGCTATGTTTGCTACAACCGGCCCTTAGCCGATCACTTGTCCAAATTAGCGCCTGCCGCCGTAGAGGTCACGACATTCCACCAACTCTGCCGCGACCTCGCCGAACGAAACGGAGAAAAGCTCGACTTCTCTGACCCTGATGTTTTTGGCAAGATGGTTGAAAACTATGTAGATGCCTCTGGAGGTTTCACCAAGTCCATTGATTTGTTGATCATCGATGAATCCCAAGACTTTGAACCACTTTGGGCTCAAGCGATCTTAGAACGCCTTAAGGACACTGGTCGCCTATATGTGATGGGTGACACGGGGCAGCAACTCTACGAACGCGAAACCTTTGACCTGACTGATGCAGTCCATGTCACCTGTATGGACAACTTCCGCAGTCCAACCAAGGTAGTTCAAATGATCAATCGGCTGGCTTTGACCGCTACCCCGATTGAAGCAAGGAGCGTTCATGCGGGAGAGACCCCACACTTCTATACATGGGCACCCGGTCAAGTAACAAGCCTGCATGCTCTCGATCAATGCCTGAAAAAGCTATGGGAAGACGGATACACCCCCGAGCAAGTTGCCGTTATCACCTACCACGGAGTCAAATCCTCTGAAGCCTTAGCGCAGGAAAAACTCGGGGGCTTCAAGACCAAACGGTTTAGTGGCTACGACGAAGCCGGTAATGCGATTTGGACTGAAGGTGCTTTAATGGTTGATAGCGTCTATCGCTATAAAGGCCAAAGCATGCCAGTTGTAGTACTTTGCGAAATCGACTTTGAAGAGTTAACTGAAAAAGATAAGCGTAAACTTTTTGTGGGGCTCACCCGAGGGCAGCTTCGTGTGGATGTTGTTATTAGCAACCATAGTGCAACTCGGCTAATGTCTTGCACCTGAAAAATTAAAGCACGAAACTTTCCAGCTCTGAAATTAAATTTATTTAATTTTGTTATTTCGGGTTGAGATTGTAAGCAAAAAGACGCACAGGTAAATTTACCTCTTGAAAACGAGCAAGAACGTTTCCATCTTTTGAATTCCAGCCATTCGGCATAGAAGAACGATAACGCTGGTTAAGGAGAACCGCCTCCTCCGGAGTACAGTAAACCAAAGTTAAATTGCGACGAATCATCAAAGCAATATCCAAAATCTTTTCCGCAACTGATGTACAAGGTTGTTTCGCCATTTGAATTGCCTTGTCAACAATGACTTTGCAAGGAACAGCATGCTCTCTATACAATCCTTTTGTATTGTTTTCAGCACAGGAATTTATTCTTTCCATTGCCTCCACAGTAGCGCCAATCGCAATAATTTCATCGAAGATGTCAAATGTCTGCGTACCATCCCCCCCTCCTCTGGGTAGGGTATGTTTTTGCCCGAAAAGGACTGAAATATAGATAGTGGACGCTACCGAAATGTAATATCTAAACACCGACTTCTTTTTCTTGATTAAGTCGCCAGTTATTGTGAAGACGCCATCTCCTTGCACTACATTGGCTAGGATATCAATTCTTGCAACATGATTCACAACTTTCCAAAAATTTTGAGCTATTCTTACGATGTCTTGATCAAAAATTTCGTTTCCAATTAATGGCTGAATCAACAGGTCGATAGAGTTCGCCTTTTTCACTACCTCATTAATTCCAAGAATTTCTTTGTTAAATTGGGTGATTTTTGAAAACAATAAAAGTTTTACTTTTTCAGGATAGCTTCTGCAATAAACACTAAACCCAATAGCACCACTTCTTTTTACGAAAAGTGTTACATTCCAATTATTATCTGCTATCACAGTAAATCTAGCACCGCCCGCATCACGGAAGTAGGTACCTTTAATCCTCGCCCCACTTGGAGCCAAATCTAATGTTTGGCTATAAAGATCATATACAAAGTTTGGGTGATCAATTTCCTGCCCCTTTTCCCTTGTTTCTCTCAAGCCTAAAGGAAAATTAAAGTCAGTTATAGAACTCGCATCTATGTAAAAGTCGTCAGTTTGGATTGCAATCCTAGGGCCTTCAAATTTGTCACGATTAAAATTAAAAAGTTTGCGTTGTTGCTGCGTGAGAAGCATGATTTATTATTTTTACAATGAGATATTCATTACTTAAATTACTCAAAATTTTGCGGAATTCACTTAAGTATGATTCCAGCACTTGTGAGACGCGCAAACACGTTGTCACCAAAAACCCACCCATTAGGCATAGTTGACTGCATATCAAGTTCACCATCAAGTAACTCTGCTTCTTCATTAGTAATCAATACAATTGCAAGATTGTTTTTGAGCATCTGAGCGACCTCTGCAATTGAACAACCATCCTTGGTCATAAGGACGGCCTGATTAAAAATTAAGATGCAAGGCACAACATGTTCGCGATAGCTATTTTCTTTTGTGCGATCTTTACTCTCACCAAGAGTAATTAAGTGATCAATGCCATCGCCCTCCAACAAGCCTCGCGTGTTATCTAGTCCATAACCATCTTCGTTATCAATGGCATTACGAAAACGTTTAGCAATCTTTTCGAAAATATTGCGCTCACACACCTCCTTGGCGAAGGGTTTGATAGCTTGTACACGCACTCGCTTGACAATTGTAGGAATGGCCTCAATCAACCCAACTATGTCCCAAAGCATGTCTAGTGGGTCGCCGTTAATGGGGATTTGCAAATACACGTTACCGTCCTTACGTGTTTCGAATCGACGTTTGCTTTTGCGTTCTTCATATCCTTCTTTACTAAGTTCAGTACGAACTGATTCAACGTCTTCTGGCTTATTACCAAAACCGATAACCAAATCCCTACTACGCATCACGCATTTGATGCCATTATTGGTATACATGACACATGCACGTTGCTCTTGATACACGCGTGAATATTCACGCGCATCACACGAGGCTTTAAAAGTATCAAAATCTATCAGCGCCATCATTTAACTCCTAATTATTTTCCAATAATCTCACTATAAAACATCTATTCCAAATGAAATAGAGATCACAACCAAGGATGATTAAAGCATGAATTTATGTATACGTTTTTCCATGTCACGCAACATTGCACCTAGAGGGCACTTCATGCTTAGGAAATAAAAAACTTAAATCAAATACATCCTTGTGAATATAGGCACCGTAAGATCTTGAACTCCTTAAACGAGACTTAACAACTTTCCATCTCTACTATTGTCGAAGTTTCTCGTATTGAATATTCATTTGGCTCAACTTCTATGCTGTCGTACTCAACATATACCAAAAGATCCAACCCACCTAAAATCTCAATTTGAGAAAACTTCAATTTAGTTGGATCAAACTTATTTGTTTCAATTTCAGCCTTGAAAAAAGTGCCCTTCAAATAACGCCGCCAAAACATGACGTAGTCTGCGTCATCGGGATAGTCAATATGATCTTTTTGTACTTCTGACGCCAACAAATCGTTGTATTCTGGATCGTATTTCTCAGTGTATTCAGAATAGGTACCTTTAAAAAATACCTTACCGGTAGAAGAAACAATTTCTATAAATGGACCGTCATCGTCTAAAAAAGGCATTCCTGTAACTGTTCCATACTCAGTCATATCTAAATAGTCTTTTTTAAATTTAGCCTTCTCTGGAACTTTAAGGTCATTGTCATCAATATCTAAACGCACAGCATCATGAAAATACTTTTTATTTTCACTCTTTGACCAAAATTTATATTGTTCATTACTTAATTCACCAACGCCAAGTTCAATGCCATTTCCATAAATTTCAACTGTGTACTTCATGATTTATCTCCATTGAAAAAATTGAGTTTATTTACCTGTGCCGAGGTCTTTTTCGTAATCTGCCACAGCTTGTTTTGCCAGCATGATGTAATCATCGATAGCCTCAAGCCTATAAGAACAAATATCGTGGATTGCTTTCTTATAGTGATGAAGTCTGTTGATTTCATGAGCCATTTTCAGCAACTCATCTCTAACATCTTCCGAACAGTTAATGTTTTTAATTTTCTGTAATTCTTCTTTAATTGTCATTTCTTCTTGGACTCCAAAAATTCGAGATCTCGAAAACGAACCTAAACTCATAACATGAGGCAATTCATAATACGCTGAGTAGCCGAAAAAATACAAATTTAATTTAAAGATTGTTCCACCGCATCGTCAGGAGGAACGCCTTGCATGATGAGCTTAATGATTGTTTCTTTATGCCGTATAAGTTCACCATCACTGAACTCTCCTTTGCGATTCGTATAGAGCTTCCACAAAATATCGCGAGCTTCAGATTCAGAAATTTTCTTAGGGCGCTTTCTTTTTTCTTCTCTAGCATGAACTGCCAAAATTTCTTTAGAGATGAAATCATCAAAGCTAACACGCACGCTTCCCCAGTTGAATTTAGAGATCTGATGTCGAACCGCCTCACCATCAAACGCACGCTTGAAGCCAATGCCATTGTCTCCAGTAGTTTGATTGACGGCCAGCGCGGTTAAATCTGGCAACTGTTTAGTGCGCGTAAATTGTCGAACAGCATCAAGTCGCCGACCAATATTCGTGGCAATGGCAGCCTCTAGAAACTCATTATCAGGGTGCTGTAACTTGGCTTTTTTAACCAAATTCCCGTATGTAATTGTCTGCCCAGGCTCATCCCTAGCCAACTCGACTAGTATCTCAAAATAGATCTTGGCAAGCTCGATATCGAGCAGCGTGCGATCGGGGTTCGGTTCTGCAATTTGTTCAATCATGTACAGCTTTCTCTATGAACGCATCTAATGCCAAAGAAAAGAACCTCTTTCGATTAACCCAAGTGATCACTTATCACTTGCAGCGATAGATCATCAACTAAACGTCAAAAACCGCACTGCAAGGCCCCATCGACTCTCGTTTAAGCAACGCGTCCTCAATAAATTGTGGACAGGAACTCCAGAAATTGCTCTTCTTCTTCGGGACTGACCTGCTCACAAACAATGCTCAAGTTAGGGACATGATCGTCATCAATTGAGTCATCTTCAGACTTTGAAACTTCAACTGCTTTAGCGTATTCAGCTGGCCATCCTTCTTTGATCTTCATCATTACAAAATCTTCGTTCGAAAGCATCCAGTCTTGGACAATTTCATATGCTCGAGTTGTAAGATCTTTGGACATACTGCCTCCTGCGTGATAAAGGTTTTCAAATTTGACGTAAAGATTCTATTCTTTCTGTAGCAAATTTATCTCAAATTCAGTAAGATTTTCATAATTTGTGGGATCAGTACCAAGTTGACTCCGCTAAAAATTGATCATTCAAACTGGAATCCTAATGCCACTTTATCTAAGCAAGAGCCGCTTCAAAATCGCCACTAGTTGCCCCGCAAAACTCAACTATGTCGGCAAGCCAGAATATGTAGATAGCAACGGCAGCAATGACTTCTTGCTAGCCTTGGCAGAGGGCGGATTTCAAGTAGGTGAATTGGCCAAAATTCTTTACCCTGAGGGCGTTGAAGTCACTGAAGAACGGCAAGTGGATCAAATTCGCCGCACAACCGAGCTACTGAGCCAAGAAAACGTGGTCATTTTCGAAGGAACGGTTCAATACGGCGATTGGGTTGCCCGGATTGATGTAATTAAGAAGACTGGGACAAAAGTCGAACTGATCGAGGTTAAATCTAAATCCTTCAATTCCCTTTTGGGAAATGTCGAGGAGCAATGGCGTTCCAAACGACCAGCCCCTGGCCAGAAGAAAGGGTTCCATCCCATCAACAGCGAAATGCTGCCCTACCTGCAGGATGTAGCATTCCAGACGCTGATCTTGCGCAAGGCTTGGCCAGACTTTGATGCCACGCCTTTCCTGATGATGCCTGACAAGGCTGAGCGATCCAGTATTGATGGTCTCAACCAGAAATTCAAATTGCACAAGGCCACAGCTAACGGCAGGATAAGGACTTGGTCAACCCCAGTCCCAGGCACCGTGCTGGCGTCACTTGGCAACCCCTTGGTCAAACAGATCAATGTTTCAAGTTTCGTGGCCCAGATCATCGATGGTGCGCTTGAGTACCCCGGAGGGGCCAATTTGTTCACGCTTGTCGCCTCCGATTGGGCGCGCAAGTTCGCGACAGGTGAACACATCCGGCCTGTCATTGGTGCACAGTGTCGTAGCTGTGAATTTCGGACGGACACCCCTGACGCTGAACACCTCAGTGGCTTCCACGAGTGCTGGAATGAAACCTTGGATGCCACGATTGGCGACATTCAAAACAGGCGCCCGGTTACGCGCCTGTACTGGCCATCAGCAGGCCAAATCAAGAAATTGATCGAGCGAAACATTTATTGGTTAGATCAATTACAGACCGAAGATCTGAACAACAAAACAAGTCCCGATGGACTCAGCCGCGATGAACGCCGTCAGATGCAGGTTTTCAATCAATGGGATGCTAATCACCCCTTCCATTTCGAAGCTGATCGTTGGCATCAAGCAATGGCTGGTTTCACCTATCCCCTGCATTTCATCGATTTTGAAGGAGCTCGTCCAGCACTGCCGTTTACCAGCGGCAAACGTCCATTTCAACAAGTGGCCTTCCAGTTCTCCCACCACCAGATGGAGGAGAACGGTACCGTGTCTCACGCCAGCGAGTTCATTGATCTAACTCCGGGTGTAGACCCTTCTATCGCATTTTTGCGTGCACTACGTGAAGCTCTTACGAAACCCGGAACCGAGCATGGCACCGTATTCATGTGGAGTCATTACGAAAACACAGTTCTCAACGAGTTAAGGTCCGACCTGCTTGATCAAACACTCGCGGGGTCAGCTCCAGACGATGCTCAGATATTAATCGCATTCGTCGATTCCCTCACAGTTCGCAAGCAAGGAGACACAATAATCCATCGAGGAAATCGCGCCATGGTCGATTTATGCGTATACGCCGATCGCCTGTTTTTTCACCCTGATACAGAGGGTCGCTCAAGCATCAAAGTTGTTCTGCCAGCAGTGATGAAAGCCTCTGCCTGGCTACGACAGCGCTACTCCAACCCAATTTACGGCGCACCCAATGGAATGACCAGTCGCAATTTTCCCTTGCGGGGGCAGGAAGGTATGACCTGGTGGGTGGCAGATGACAACGGGGCTAAAAACCCCTACAAACTCTTGCCACCGATATTTGATGACATTTCGCAGGAAGAACTAGAGGCTCTCGAACTCAACGAGGAAGAGGCTCTTCGCGAAGGCGGCGCAGCAACCACAGCCTATGCCCGTATGCAATTCAGCGACGTGAATGGCACCGTCCGAATTGCCACAGAAAAGGCGCTGCTACGTTACTGCGAACTCGACACCCTGGCCATGGTTATGGTCTTTGAGGCGTGGCGGGAGTGGGCAAATTAAATGATACCAAATATCAGTCAGATTTAAATTAACTTCAGATGCACAACCATATCCCATGAGGACGCACAGAATCCAGCATGAAATTTAGTATGAAATTCATATTAGCTTCACCAATCCGATTTTTAACACCACCTAAGTATCAAAAAGTTGAAAAAATCACAACAACCGACTACTCGTCAATAGCAATACAAACATCAAACAAATTCAGCAATGACATGGGTATTTTGTTTATGTCACTACAGTAGAAAATTGAACTAAAAGGTTGCAAATCAAGCTTGATTGGCCTTGCATCTAGCCCTTCGCCTATCATCACATCCAATTCAAAATTATCCAATGGAGAATATAAAATTTCACCAATTCTATTTTCATCTGAGAATATTTTTTCTAAACAATCCAACTCCAATATATCCCCAGCAGCCAAACCAGTCAATATTGCAGCCAAATCCTTAGGTGTTTCAAGGACATCACCACTTGTAAATCGTACATTGGCAAAGTTCTGATTTCTTAAAATTAATTCCTTAATTAATAATTTAGACACATTTTTTGAACCACCAATCAAAATGTGCCAATGAGTAGACCTAGATCTAACGCCTCGTAACAACTCTAAGATCTCGTTCTCTAAATTCAAACGACTGTACTGACGGGTCGAAGGGACATAAACATTAACGACTGGGGATTGAATACCACTTATTGTGCTAGCCCTCCTACTGTTTGGCGCCTCAAGCACTAAAACCAAGGAACCCTCATTAACTATGTCACCTAATCTAACCTTAAACTCTTTGACTATCCCAGACTCAGATGAGGGAATATCCATCGAAGCCTTGTCACATTCCACAGTAATGATCGATTGCTCCGCTTTAATCGTATCTCCCACTTTCACTAGCAACTCGATCACCGTCAAGCCCTCGAAATCACCTATATTTGGCACGCGTATATCAATGTCATGCGTTGTAGTGGATTCCTCTGTATCTTTCGGCAGATGGATATGGATGGATTCCTCCAATGCCATTGGCGCTCTATAATTTTCAGAGCGGGCACTCTTTGGCGCAACCACAGACGTGGTATGAGAATTAATCTCCCCGACTAAAGTTTTGATATTTTCACTAGGCAAATAACTAAAACCAAGTTGCTTCCAACTTGGTTGGTTACTTTCGCTTAGCTGCAAGTCGCTTTTGTCTGCCCCCATTCCGCTTGCATCAACCACGCCTCGTCCTTCAATCGAAATTTGGTTGTGTGTAGAAATATTTTGAGTAATGCGTAGATCGTGATTGTCCACTTTAAATCTAAATGGTTCAGCACGAAAAACCGCCTTCTCTCCAAACTGGTCACTAATCGTGATTAATAAATCAGATAGTTCCTTAATTCCGATTCGATCAAAAATAACCGATCCACCAATAGTTACCGAACTTCGTGGTCTAACAAAACTCTTTGTGTCCGCACGAAAATCAACTCTATCTACAGTCTCAGGATCATTCCATAGTAGAGCCACTTTAAATGCATCATCCTGAGACAAATTGGTGATGCGAAAGTCTAAGAACGTATCATGCCCCGCGTATGCATCAGTCACATTTTCATTAAATTCAAATTTAAAATTAGCAAGATGCGCTACCGCTTTTTTCTGAACGGCAAAATCGGCTATCACTGTTGAATGAGTATCGTGTGATATCTTTAATCGCTCACGGATTCGCAAGGAAAAGCTCTCGATTTCATCATTGCTACGCGCCTCAAAGTAAAAATCGCTAAGAATCGAAGCATAATGATTCACCTTATTGGGCTGATCAATCTCATCCACCACCCAATTACTTGCAGGCCCTTCAGGACCACATTCAATGCAGAACCGAGCCTTTTCACTAGGATTTTCCAACCCGCAAAACACACACTTATACATGGTCAAAATTTCGCCAACTCATTCAAATTGATTTGCCCCACATTTAGGGCAGAATTTTTTAACTTTCCCCTCAAAGACGAAATCACACTCTGGGCTTTTGCATTCTGTGACTGATGTCGTTGCGCTAGATTCCGTCTCTTCTTTCGTCGGCTTACGGCCTGCAGCAGCAGTTGCGACCTTAGACATGCTCTCCATTGACTTTTCATTTGTCGTCTGAGCAACCTTAGCTGCCTCTTTGTACCCATCGACTGCACTTGTAGACGCAGCTCCAGCTAACTTAGCCACACCCTCATTACTCTTCAATAATGCGTCCATGGCTGTCTTCTGAGCATCAAGCGCTAATTTCGCTGCTTCATCTTTTGTCTGCAGCATTTGCTTATGCAATTCATCTTTAATACCAGCGCCAGCGGCATCAGCTTGAGATTGCGCGATTGATTTAACGATTTCGGCGGCAGCGTCACTTCCGCCTACTTTAACTAATTCAGCGGCTTGCATTGCAAGTATCTCTGCAGCATCTAGGTGCTTCATGCCCTCGACCTTGGACAATTGAAATTCATGATCCTGCTTAGCCATGTTTGCTTCAAGTTCGGCCATAGCTCTAAGCTTGTCCACTTGCCGCTGATTTTGGCGATCTTGCAAACCTTCTTCGATATTTCCGAGTTGAACACGCTCTGCTGCTTGAAGGCGCACTCTTTCTTCAGATTCAAAAGATCTATCCAAAACATCCCGGCGATTTGCCCGACTTTGAGCCTCCCCAGTCAAATCGGCAAGATCGATATCATGTTGAGCAACCGTTTTTTCTAACTCAATCTCGTGGTGAGCCAGCTCTTTCTCGTCTACTCTGTCTTGAGTTGAAACATTACGTTGAAACTCTCTTTCACGATTAAATTTATCTCGTCCCCGCTCAAGTCGAATCGCATCAGCATCATGTCCTACACCTTCTTTTTTAAGGTCGGTGCGCGTCCTTTGTTCATAATGCCTTGCCTCGGCATCTAGTGCCGCAGATTCTTTCCTTAAGTCGGTACGTAAATCTAGGGCCTGTTCGTCTATCTCAATTTCAGCCGTTTCCGACCTCTGCAACAACTCTTGCCTACGATGCAAATCACGTTGACTTGCTGAACGCATTGCGAGAGCGAAGGCTGCCTCGTTAAAGTCAAGCGCTCTCTCCTCGACAGCTAGACCACGTTGCTGCGTATCGATATTTCTCAATTCTTCCGCGATCAAGGCCTCTGTCTTGAAAAACCATTCTTGGCTGGCCGTTCTGATATCAATAACGCTGAATTCGCTTAACACCTCATTGAAACTTAATCCAAGTGCTTTGTTCAACTCTAAGCTAAGAGCTTCTAAAACAGATGCATCAGTCATTTGACTCGGCTCAAAATTTCTAACCATTGATCCGAGTGCAGAGACAACTTTTCCAGAAATGTCCTCATCGGTGTAGTCATCGCGATCTCTATCACTAAGTAGGCTAATCTTTAAAAGAATGACTTCTCCCGAAGCCAATTGAAGCGCCTCTGCAGCCTTATCCCAATCCGCGGACTCCATATTGGTTCCGCAGACTTCACAAAATCTAATTTTGTTGTTATAGCCTTCATTGCATTTCGAACAATGAACCGTCTTCTGCGCTTTGCTTACTTCTATATATCGCCGCTCAACTGATTTCCCTTTCACAAGAGTGCATCGTCCAGATATGCCGGTCGTTTTCTTTAACAACTCTATAACAGCATTTAGGCTTTCTTGCGACTCAAAATTCAATCTCGGCTGGCCGCCCAGAATTGACTGCACTCCAGCTATAGCTGCTTGCCTAAACTCAGAGGTTCCGATTCTTGACTTTCCCACCATTGACCGCTGAAGAAACAAGCCTAAAGCTCCCCCAGTTGAACCAACACCTCCAGCCACAGCATCTAGCCAAAAATCGAATCGAAGACTAGCGTTGTGCAGAGCCGGCAACTTGACTGGATGCACATAGGAAATCAGTGGAAGACCTTGGCAATTAGTAACAATATAAGTTTTGACTTCGTTATTTTTTTGCCCAATCAAGGCCCGCGCGATTTCGGAAACCGACCTAAAGAAATCCGCTACAACGGAAGGCTCATTGCTGTTGGTACTGATTTGGTCATGTATGCTATCGACAACGCCGTTTACCACGGTAACCGCATAGCAACCATAAGGAATACGAATGCGAGACGAAGTAATCGCCCGCATTTTTTCCTCATTCAGCAAGTACACGAAATCAGAGTTAGCATCCCCATTGACTTTTGAAGTTTCTGCTGCGTGTTTTAAAGATCGACCGCAGCCCGCACAAAACGCCGAATTGGGTGGGTTCAACTCCCCACAGTGAGTGCATGCGATATTGGCTCTAGCTACTGCACCACACTCGGGGCAGAACTTGCCCCCTGCTGGTATTTCAGCTTTGCATGATTGACAGTTCATTTGCTCCCCTTAGACACTAAAGTTTTGGTCAACTTACCTAGACTGTCGGTTATCAAAATGAGCGTGCTCTTTCGCTTACTCGATTTGTTAACTGAACAGATTAGCCGGTAGCCTTTCACGCTTCCGGCACCGGCGCTTACAAAATCTAATTTCAGATCTTCTAAGCTTGAACCAGATTGACTGACGACTTCCATTATTCTGGAAAAATCTTTAAATTCGCGTAACTTTGTCAAAATTTCACTGCTCTGAATCATGAACTGTCGATCACGCTCAGGCAATCGGGAACGATACTTGTCTCTGATTTCGCTGACAAATGAACCCTCAGTGGCTCTAGGTTTTTGAAGACCAGCCCGAACACGATCTAGAACGGAACTTCCTATAGGTCGCTGGCTACTGAATGAGGTCGCGATTGAAGAGTCTGAGGTTCGCACAAGCCTCTGCCATGGTGCTCCAAAAAGATTAAAGGACAACACAGTTTTGAAGCCGCACTCGAGGGATAAAGGGTCCTCAGCTAAGGCCTCTAATTTTGCAATTTTCAGTGCCTCACCTTGAGTAAGGCCATGATAAAGACCTAAAATGTAGTGTTTGGCGATCAGATCGGCCGCGGAAATTGGGGTAGCCCTAGCCCCATAGGCAATGGTGGACGATCCCACAAATGAATGTCCACCATTCATGAAGAATGTTTCCGCGATACTTGGTGATGCATAGGACAAAGCGCCACCGTAACAAGCTTCAGTCACCAATATGGCTGACTGAAAATCTCTAATGGTGCTAGGTTCAAAGATGCGCACGTAGTCACCATTCTCTCCTTCTCCAACCCATTGCGGCTCATCTGCACCGCCATGTATATTGAAGTACATCAACCCAAAGGGATCCGAAGGACCGGCACCTGCGGCTCTGCGAAAGTCAAACTCCGTCCACTCTGGGGAGCAGATCATGGCGGACTTAGGGAGAGTTCTTATATCTTGTGGCAACAATTCATGTGGAACACCTGCCGCCATATTTGGAAATGAAGAGACGATTTCTTTGGAAGCAATCTCCCAGCACTTAGCTGTCACACCGAATTGAAATAAATTCCTAGTCGGCGAAATATCTGGATCATTTCCAAGAACTCGCATAACGATATCTCGATCTGCTACAGGAATACGACCTACAGGGATTTCGGGAATTGCGGAAAAAGGCTCTGAAGAATTAAATGGGTGCATTGCTCCAAAGAATGCATCACTTTGACAGTATTCATCACCGTCATCCATGCCGAAATCATTCACAACATTTAATGGAGGAACCTCATGCCAGTTTCCAATAATGCACACATATCGAAACTTGTCTTCCGATGAATCTCGAAGAATTTGCTGACATCGATCGACTACGCACGCCCCATTGGATGAATAAATGATGCCAGCAGGCTCAATTTGGAAAGTTAGCAAAATGCTCTTAAATGATTCCGCAAAATGTTCGGGAAGAACGAACAAGGTATGCCGAATAGCCTCAATGCTTGCGGCATTTGGAAGAGCGATCTTATTGTTTGAGCGAAACTCATGTTGCGGGCTATGCGCCCCCATGGTTGCAGCATTTGATAAACTGAAATCTTGTCCCAATTTTGATTTAGTCTTAGCCGGCTTAGTTGCAATAGATTCGCTCCGAGGTTTGCCACAACTCGAACAAAATCGAGCATTTGCCCTCATGGACTCACTACAAAATTGACACTGAGTCATGACTGCACCTCCGGCCCAGCGGATGAAGTTGATGAGTCATCCATGGAACTGATTGGGAGAGCGTTGGACACAGATAACTCTTGCTCAACATAAATTGAGGCCAAACTTTCCAAAACAATACGCCAATGGCCTCTCAAATTGTCAGCAACACCAAGTACTTTCACCCGTTTACCCGAAAAGCACATCAAAGAGTTGTCGCCCTCCAAGCTGGCCTCTTTGATGTGAAGCCGAAAAGACCGCCCTTGATCATCGCTGAGTACAGGATAGATACCCTCAGACTTGGATCCGATAAACAAACGATCGAAAATTAATTGACCGACAAAAGGCGAGAGTTTTGGCATGTTCATTCTTGACATCCTATATGAACTCCCTTGGGGAGGCTGCTATTCGTATCCCTTGATAGACGACATCGCAAACAACTTGAGTTAGCTCAAACCGCTTAGTTTGCGTTTTTTCATAGGCGGATTTGCGACCGAGCAGGAAAGGAGATGGACTTCGGAACAGGAATGACTCAGATAGAACGGAATGAGACTGATCCATGGGACTTACTGCTCCGCCCTCTACCCGTAGTAACCCTTAATGTGAAACAAGGCGATCTACGTTGAATGAGAATCCTACGATTTGTACCGGAATGACACATGAAGGTCTATTTGGGCAATCGTGAATTAGATGCTCATTTTTAGCATAATTGAAAATATGTGCTACCCTTGACGTGACTACTGTAGTCCGTCAAACTTGAAAGATCCACGTACATTAGGGAGCCAAAATGGCAGATAGCGATTCAAATCTACAGCATTGGATAAATTTTTACGAGGGTACAGAACTCTCGGAAGATGAACATATCGATTCGCAGTCTTTTTATGGTGACTTTAAACAAGAACTTAATTGGCTAATTGGGTTCAGGGATGATTGGAAAGTTATCGTAGTAAAGCATGCCAATGGCAACGATAGCTATAAAATTTTCATCGAAAACTATAAACCCCAATTCGACAAAAGACCATCCCCGACACAACCAATGATTCCGAGTAAGGCTCTTGCAGAAATCACTGGAAATGAACCATTAACTAGAGTTGAGGCAGTAGGAAAGTTAGTTGACTACATAAAGTCGATAAAAAAATTGGATTCGAATCAACTTAATAACGACTCAAAATTAAAGGAAATTTTTCAAGAAACACCAATTTCACAATTTGTAGCAGGGCAGATAATAGCCAAACATTTATCTCTTTAAAATTAAGAGTTATTCAAAAAAATGGCCGCGAGGCCTTTTTTCGATAAGAGTATAACGACGAATGAATGTAAAGATAGTACCGAAAAAAAATACCAATACAAAATCAACTAATTAATCATAACTGCGTGTGAGTCACCTTTAGAAGTGACAACCATGTAACTCATATCAGTACCGAAGTAATCCGCCACCCGGTTGCATCAGAACATCACCTAATCCAGCGGTCGATTAAACCGCTTGGACAGCGTTCTTGCTTGCATAAGCGATTTATCCTCAGAGTTATTTACACCACTGATCAAGCAATTTTCCCACATAGTCCTTTGGAAGATTGTGCCCTACCCCCTCAACAACGTTCACTTTCATGGCGACCAACTTACCGAAGGCAACAGCATTTGGGCAGCTTTGCCAATCCTCCGAACCGACGTGGACCTCGCATTTGAGTGGGAGGGGAAACTGTCCAGCATTAGCTAACTCAAGCAACCTTTCAGGCTGAGGAGGAATGAAGTTCATAGGCCGATGCTCATCAGCGTCCGCAAACTCTCCGACGATTGGAGCCAGAAGAATTACGTTACCGATGTAAGGCTCTCCAATCAAAGCTTGAGCATGCAGAAAGAGGTATCCACCAAAGGAGCTGCAGATCACATGTGCGTCTTCCCGCCAGAAGTACTCTTTGAGGTCATTGGCAACGATTTCTACCTGAGTAGTAAAACCTGCCGATTTGAACTCCCCTACTGTTTCACGCCCAGTGACGTCATAGCCTCTATCGAGCAACGCCTGCCCTAACCCCGTGCTGATCAAACCACCCCAACCTGGCAGGTAATAAACAGTTTCTGCCTTTTGAGGTGCACCAGACTCCGCAGATGGCTTCAAGACACTGGAACCATTGGGGTCCCAACGAGGGCAGCTGTGACTTGCCGCGACCTCAGGAAAGCTAGTTAGCTTAGGCGTCCGACGTTGGGCAGCTGGAACTTGATAGTAGTCGAACCCGCAGCGAAACGCCCTTCCGCCTTTCATATGAAAAGCACAGTTAGAGCAAGTTGAATCTATTTTTTTCATTACCTTGAGTTTAGTCAACTGCAGATTGTTATTACGGGCAAACATACATCAATCTGCAAACGATTTCATTTGTCATAAAACCTATCAAAGACATAGAAAATTAAACTATGAACAAAACAGAACTGGTCTAACACATCGCACATCACTATGAGTTGTTTCAAGTGTGGTCAACATAAACCACGTGCCTTAGGTAGTTACAAAAGAGTCCTTAATCAAAGTATGTTCTTCTGTGGCGATTGCAAACCAGTAGCCAAAGCGGTGTAATAAAGCTTTTGATCACTCTACTCATTTAATGACTAACTTCGCTAATCAACTCAAATCAGAGATCGCTCGCATCGCTAAGAAAGAAGTCCGTGCTGAGTCTCAACAACTGAAAAAAGCATCTGCTCAATATCGCTCAGACATTGCTGCATTGAAACGTCACATCACAGCACTAGAAACGACTGTTAAGAAGTTGAATAAGGCACAACCGCAGCCTGTGTTGAAAGTTGAAAAAGAACCACCAACCGCTCTACGCTTCCGTGCTGGTGGATTTGCCACGCTGCGCAAGAAGCTAGGTCTGTCTGCAGAACAGATGGGCAAGCTGATTAACGTCTCAGCGCAATCTGTCTATCACTGGGAAGCTGAGAAATCTCGCCCTCGTACTAGCCAACTGCCTGCTATTGCTGCTGCACGAAAGCTCACCAAGAAAGAAGCTTGGGCTAAGCTCGGCTTGTAATTCGCATTGCGAATCTTCTGCCATTACCAATAATTCAATCCCAACAAGAAACTAAGAGTGACACGACCCACCACTTCTGCGTCGATACGAGCGCCAATGAGAAAACTCACAGCGCCGTATCAGTCTCAGATCCATTCTTTTGAAGGTGAGTCAAGTTCTGCAGTTCGTGTGAGCCGTATCAGTTCGCAAGAGTACTAATCCATGGCTCTAACTCTTGAGCTTGCATTAATGATTCGATAGCGTCAAAACAGTCGTAGATCATCTTATTAATGTATTCAGCATCTGCCTCATTTGGGCTGCAGTCCGCTTGAACTGCGCAACTTAATTTATCTTCAACCAGCTCAAATCTAACTTGGCTATTTTTTCCATTCAACCGTTCAAGAAGGCTATGAATTTTTGAATCAAGGTGGAGATCTTTTGATTCAGTGTAAAGGCTCATTTCGACATGGCAAGTACTTTCGTCAGGTGACTCAATCACGTCAATGTAGCTTGCATATGAGACACCTTCTTTAGCGTTTGAGTCTGTATAAAACATGTAGCTCCATACGTGCTCATTTAACTCTTGAAGCTCCTCCATGTACAAGCCATTGAATGAGATCCAATGTAGTAGGTTTCTAAACCATAGCCCTTGGTTGCCAAGATCAGACTTGATGTAGCCATGTGGATTCATTGACATGAATGGGGTGAATTTAAGGAATGTTTCAACTTGCATAAGTTACTTTCAAATTAATTTAATGTGTTGTGGTTGACTCTATTGAGGTCTGATTAGGTCTTGACCTATCTATAACATCTTGTCCTTGCAGTCCAAGACATTCGCATCTTCGATGCTCATCGTTCTAGCTTTTAATTGCAAAAACAAGTCCACGAGGGAGCAAAGCGACCGAAGGCATTGAGTCCGACAACGGAGGATTCAATGCAATCTAGATCTATCTGGTGTATGCATGTATCCAAATTACATAAGTTCTCTATAAATTCATTTCTATAGAGACTTTATAAAAATGCATGCACCGCCTACACCAACTCATATAGATCAAGGATCAGATCTAATAGGACATGTTGTTCATGACTACTTCAAGAAAGCAGCTTGAACCCTAGATACAGGTTTGATCCCTTAGATCTTTTCTTCACAGATCTAGTCTTCTTGATGAATTCCTCACTAAACCTGTTTGTGGACTTTGGCTGAAAACCGTTACGGATGCACCAGGAGCAATACGAGTCATAAAGAACCCTTGCAGGAATTGATTCTTCAGCTTCCTCAACAATGCATTCCTTAATCCATTGCTGGATCAAATCCATATCATCTCGGTACTGGAGAGACAAACTCTTCACTGAGTCAGGAAGAGGAATCAAATTTCTTTCTTGGTACAGCTTCCACCCTTGAATCATCCAATTCAAAACTCCTGACAACTGCCTGTTCAACTTGTCGTTCAAACTGGGATCAGGGTTAGTAATGGATGCTGCAAATGAAACAAGTCTCATCCTTCTCCAAAATCCATCTGACGTACCTCTAACAATGGGTTTGTGATTGCCAGAGATGATCAATTTGAGCTGCGGGAAAAAACTTGTATCACGCTCATACAGATGTCTTGCAGTTACAACTTCGCCACCAGTAACGTTGTTAATCAACTTTTCGTCAAAGAACTTACCTTCTGGCAGCTCGTTAGATGTGACCAACCTTGTTCCAATCAACTTGGCAATTTCAGTTGAATGACCGCCGCTGTTGGATCTTTGCATCAAGAAGTCTGAGTTCAAGGAGTCCGCATAGTCCCCCATGATCTTGTACAGAGTGTTGACATACACGCTCTTACCGTTGTTTCCAACACCGTACAAAAACAAGAAGGCTTGTTCTGTTGTTAATCCACTCAATGAATAACCAGCCCATACCTGTAGGAATTGAGCCAACTCTTTATCTTCACAAGCCCACTGAATGACTAAGCCTTGCCAATACTCTGTAGATGCTTCTGGATCAAACTTGCAGCCAAGTCGTTTGGTAAGAAAGTCACTAGATTGGATCTTTCTCACTACGCAGTTTTCAAGGTTCAAGCATTGGCCATCCTGTAAACCCACTAACAGCTTGTTTGCATCGAACTCAAAGGCTTTAATGTGAATTGTTGAGTAAGAGCTCATCAACCCATGTGTTCCTTTGATGAAAGACGCTCGAGAAGCACGTTCAATATCTCTGATTCTTGATGCTCTGGAGAGCCCATTGCTCATGATCATTTGCGCTTCTAACTGACGGATTTCATCCAACACCAATCGAATCATTTCAATGATCGGTTTTTCGTCCTTGGCCTCCCACAGTCCAGAGTCATCATTGAAGATCATCCAGCATTGGTTGGAAGTGTTCCATCGGATAAGTTCTTGAAATTTACTGATACAGAGTTCTGCCAGAAACACTTCCGACATTCCGATCTTGTTTTCCAAGAAGTTGGTCGCTAGAGTTTGGAAGTCATAAACATCAGGATGGTTCATAGTTCACCTCCTGTTTCACTCTGACCTTCAGATCCGCAACACACACCAAATCTTCTTTGAATAATGAATTGATCACCCTCACCAACAATTGCAGATGCAATTTCTATCCAGCCTGATTTGATATGAGTAGCGAGCTCCTCGATCAATTCATCCTCTGATACGTCCACTACTTCGTCAATTTGTAAGTACAGAATGCTGGGATCAATCTCCCCATCACAACGCTCGTACATTTTGGTTTCTATCACTTGCATTTGGCCCTCAGAGTCCTCTACATATCGTTTTGACTCGACTACCTTGCAGGGATATCCATCAGGCATGTATTTCCATGGTTCTTCTGACCAGGAAACATCTTCCCCATTCAAGAGCCAGTTGCCATCTGTATCAGCCCAAAAATACTTGTTCATTGATTTGACTAAGGCTGGATAGTCAACTACTGCACGTGTCGATTTTGCAAAGGCATAAATACCGTTTTTTTCACTCATGTTTATCTCCTTTAGAGTAAAGCTATCCCTATCGAGCTAACAAGCTCAATAAAAGGATGTTTGGTTTGGATTGGTTCTAGTGACTAACTTGCACTAGAGGTTGACTAATGGAGTGCATACGCTGCAACTCCAAAAGCCTTGTTGAAAATTTCTTAAATAGTTAAATTTCTATTGAAGTTAGAGTATTCGATCGCCAAACTCTTCTAACAAGTGTTCAACAGTGAAGGGTAAAAACTCATGTGTGAATTTCATCATTAAGCCCTCAGCATCTGATCGCATCTCAGTTCTAGAGCATGTTTCGTCATCTAGATCAGAAAACATGTTGATCTTTATTGAACCCGTTTTGATGTGCTTCCCGAACTCCTCTGCGAGGATTTCAACTGGCACATTGATGCACTCATACGGATCAAAACTCAACTGACTCTCACCACTGATCAATCCACACGGCAGGTACTGATCAAAGGTCTTTTCCAGACCATCCTGAGTCTTGCGATACCAAATCAAAGGCTTTGTGGGCATTGGTTTAAAAATGCACTCATCCTCACTACTTTGATCAAGATCTTGAAAATTAATCTCCTTGCCATCTGTTTCCCAGCATGAATGCTTGTATGCCCATGAATATTTGTTCATGGCTTGACACAAGCCAACAAGGTCAATTTTTGAGTAGGTTTCTACACTTACAAATAGTTCCATATTTTTAATCTCCTTTTTTAAAATTTTGAGTCAGTGAAAGTTGCAAACCTTCTACCCATTGAGTGATGTCCAGCGTCTGATGCCAAGTAACAAACCCTGCCGTCTGAATAAATTCGCAACTTTGTAAAACGCATGTATTTCACAGACTCCATTGAGACGCTTGCTATTTCTATCCATCCGGACTTGACGTGCACAGCAAGCTCTTTTGCAATCTCGTCATCTTCGAGTGCTACACACTCATTAGGATCAAAATAAATCTCGCTTGCTTCATCTACATAGCCACACTTGTAGCCATCTCCGTTAACAGTAACCAATTCACCATTGATGCGCTGATACCACTGAGTGACTCTTGATGGACATCCATTAGGAGGACTCGTCCAAATCTCATCGCTCCACATGAGCTGGCCTTGGTAGTTTTTCCAACATCCATAGCCTTGGCCCCATGAAAAATTGTTCATAGCATCTACCAATGCTGGGTAGTTCACGATTGCATCAGTCGATGCTTTAAAAAGGTACGTGCCGCACTCTTTGTACATAATTCAATTCCTTTCGGAAAAAGTTATCCCCATCGAGCTCACGAGCTCAATTTCAGGATGTATAGGTTTAATAAATTAGCCTTTGTCAGGCTAGAGGTGCTTGCTTCAACTAGATGAAGCAATGGGTTAAATCAAAATCTAGGTCTATCTTGAGACTCGTGTCTCCCATCTATTTGGGAGAGGTACAACATAGATGTATAAATAATTGATAGTTGTAGTGGTCAATTGACCATCTGTTCAGTCCTTGGAATTCCTTGATACACATAAGTTGTTGTGTTAATGCTCTAGCCAACAATTTGTGTCAAGAATTTACAAGTTGAGCGCCGCCAATTGTAGTTTCTTTTTATTAATTAATTTAGTTTTTCATAGAAATCCCTTCATTTAGTTAAATTACAGGTCGATTTTGTAATGTATGAGTTTACCAAATTTTCGCTTGACTGTCAAGCAGAAAATGTGTTATGCGAATAGGTAAATTAGCGCTGTAGATATTGACATTCAAAAAATTATTTTCCTAAAAAGGCCGTTTTTCACCTTTTTTCTTTATTTGTCCTACCTAGATTCGATGGATCAATTGAACGACCTCGTAATCTTGATCTTCAAACTCAAGCGACTTTAATGAAGTCCGGCCCTCACGCAAAAAAATGGAGACCGTCAGTTCGGAAAATGTTTTTTTCGAATTATTTATTTGGCCTATAGGTACTTTTTTTATTTGGTGACACATAGAACCTGACTCTCAGACATGACCGAAGTCAGACTTCATAGTCTGGGTTGATCCAGCATTGTTTTTCTTTACTAAATAGAAAGCCAATTGGCATTAACAACAACTAGAAGAAAGACTTTTATGACAGAAGACAGATTTTTAAGACTCAAAGACATCATTGGAGACAAGTCAGCAGCCATTCAACCCATCATTCCGATTTCCAAAAGTGCTTGGTGGGCAGGAGTCGCATCTGGGCGATACCCCAAGCCCAATAAGTTAGGACGTGTCTCCGTCTGGCGCGCCAGTGAAATCGCAAGAATTGTGTCGTCCTAGTTAGACGCCTGCATATCCTGTAGGCAAACTAGGAAAGGGGTAAGGCTTACCACCCCTTGCAATGTCAAGATAGTCACCCCACCACTGCATCATCTGTTTGCGCTGATCCATGTACTTGGCATGGTTGTAAGCGCCAGCCACTTGGTTTTTAAGTAAGTGAGCCAATTGCGCTTCAACATGAAAAAAGTTAAATCCTGCTTCATTAAGGATTGTTGAGGCTAAGCCCCTGTAACCATGACCTGTCATTTGCCCTTGATAGCCCATCCTTTTCAAGGCAGCAAGGATCGTGTTGTTTGACATTGGCTTTTCATGATCTCGCTCACCTGGAAAGACCAACTTGCTGTGTCCAGTGAGCACCTTTAAAGCTTTTAAGACTTCAATCGCTTGAGTGCTTAAAGGCACAACATGAGCTCCTCGCTTCTTTTTCTTCATTCGGCACTCTGGGACCATCCAGACGGCATTTTCAAAATCAATCTCTTCCCATCGAGCGCCAATCAACTCACTCGTCCTTATGAACGTCAATGCCATTAGCTTCAGCGCCAGCCTCGTCAGGTTTGAACCAACATAGGCCTCCACTTTGGTTAAAAACTCAGGCAACTCTTTGTATTCAATACGAGCGTAGTTCTCAACTTGCCGAGGTTTCATGAAGTCACTGCATCTGACCTCTGCTGTTGGGTTTCTGTCTGAATGACCGTGAGCAATGGCGTATCTGAAGACCTGCCCGCATACGTTGTAATTTCGTTTTGCGACCTCTAATGAGCCACGTTCCTCGATTTTCTTGATCATTCCCACCAAATCCTTGGGAGTTATTTCCCCGATTTGCCTATGGCCAATGTCTGGAAACACGTCAGCTTCAAGACGTGTAATCACGTATTCAGCGTATCTCTCGTTCTTGGTTGATTTCCAGTGCGTGTGCCAATCCTTCGCTATCGACTCAAAACTCGTCTCTACTGAAGACTGAGCCTTCTTCTTTTTGGCTTTTTTTAGCTCGGATGGGTCATTCCCATCAAGAAGCTCTCTTTTGGCGTTATCACGCTTCTCTCTGGCTTCTTTGAGACTGATCAGAGGGTATGCACCAAGCGCAAGGACCTTCTGATGCCCATGGTGCCTATATGCGTAGCGCCACAGCTTTCCACCGCTAGGTGAAACGTGAAGCTGCAACCCGCCTGAATCACTAATTTTGTAGAGCTTCTCTCTAGGGCAAGCCGCTTTTACCTGTATGTCTGTCAATGCCATTGTTTTTCTCCAAATACCAACACCCCCTATGGGTGTCTACCAACGTATTTATCAACACGAGATGGAGGATCTAGAAAAACTTTGATGGACGTCCAGAAACAGAAAAACCCCGAAACACAAGTGTTTACGGGGCTTTAACTGTAGTTTGAGGAGTCTAGTTGACTACAACAAACAGATAGCTGGCGGAAACGGAGGGATTCGAACCCTCGATGAGGCTCTACACCCCATACTCCCTTAGCAGGGGAGCACCTTCGGCCACTCGGTCACGTTTCCAGCAGGTGCATATTATGCACGAACTTAGGCAG
>Ga0228701_1000127_pt1 | contig 85941 bp, 91 predicted proteins | sample McNCre117_Aug_MG_2_FD_178017 | JGI IMG/M metagenome (GOLD analysis project Ga0228701, IMG submission 178017) | Freshwater microbial communities from McNutts Creek, Athens, Georgia, United States - 11-17_Aug_MG | ecosystem: Environmental > Aquatic > Freshwater > Creek | place: USA: Georgia... | reverse complement strand
GCTACAACAAACTCAGGTGATGTATTTACATTATCTGGTGTGATCTCAGGTAGTGGTTATGGCGTGACGATTGACGGTGCTGGCACAGTGATCTTCACCGGTGCTAATACTTACAGCGGTGCTACAACAATCAACAGTGGTGCAACATTAGCCTTGACTGGCACGGTTGCTAATAGCTCAGTAGTAAATGCAGGCACATTTAACATTAGCGGTTCTAACGCTGGCATGACAGTGGTGAGCTTGAGTGGTGCCGGTAATACCGTATTGGGCGCTAACACCTTGACTTTGAGCAACGCCAGCGGCACATATAGTGGCGTGATGAGTGGCACTGGTGGCTTCACATTAACGGCCGGCACATTAACTCTAAGTGGTGCTAATACTTACAGCGGTGCTACAACGATTAACGGCGGTACATTGGCTCTAAGTGGCTCAGGATCTATCGCTACATCTAGTGGTGTAGTAGATGCTGGTACGTTTGATATCAGTGGAACAACATCTGGTGCAACGATTAAGACATTAAGTGGCGCAGGCGGGGTCACTTTAGGTGGTAATACTCTGACTTTGAGCGCTGCTAATGATACTTATAGTGGTGTGATGAGCGGTGCAGGCGGCTTGACGATGACTGCTGGCACATTGACATTGTCTGGTGCTAATACTTACACCGGTATAACAACCATCAACGGCGGCACATTAACCGTATCTGGCAGCTTGGCTGATGGCACATCGGTAGCTGTAGCGAGTGGTGCAACTTATGCTCTAGGCTCAAGTGACACAATCACTGCCTTAACTGGTGCTGGTGCTGTGAACTTGAATGGCAATACCTTAACGCTTGGTAATGCAACAGGTACATACAGTGGTGTGATGAGTGGTACTGGCGGTCTAACGATGACTGCTGGCACATTGACCTTGAGTGGTGCTAACACCTACACAGGTGCGACAACGATTAATGGTGGTGCATTGACATTAACAGGCGGCTTGTCGAATGCCATGAATCTTGTGATGACTGGGTCAGCCATTTGGGATCTTCAAGTTAATCAGACTCTTGCAACATTGATGATGGCAAGTGCTAATAGCATTGCTAATACGGCAGGTGCTCCATCTAGTTTGACAGTCAACGGCGCTGCATATGTTAGTGATATCACCACCTATGGTTCTCAAACTTATAACGGTAGAGTAACTTTGAGTGGTGGTGATGTGGTAGGCGGTAGCGCACCAGGTACTGGTCCTTACATGAGGGGCGGCACTTTAACGCCTGTGACTTTGTCTTCTAATGGCGGAAATATTACATTCAATAACACGATTGATGCGGGATCTAATTCAGCCTACTACAAGCGTTCATTAACAATCATGGCCGGAGCTGGCTCTATTATATTTAACCAAGATATCGGTACGCGCGGCACTTTGGCTGGTATTGCTGATGGCAATATTTATGAATTCACGGTGATGGCAAAGAATATTTATATCAATGCCGATATTGTTACTAATGAGATTCAGTCATACATGGGCCATGTATGGATTGGTGATAATGGCGCTAATGGCCGTTCTAGAACATTGTTGTCTGAAGACCCAAGTGTTGTATTTGGAGATTACGTTGTTGCGCCGGGTGGTACGGTGTACCCAGGTGGTATTGATGACACCACATTGAATACGCACACATTGAATGTGTTGGCTGTATCTAATTGGTCAGGAGCAACTGATCCTGTTATTACATTTGCTAATCCGATTGGTGCTACGCAAGCCTTGTATTCTATTGCTGTGGTGACTGGTATTCAGGACATTACTGCTGGTAAGACTTTCTCAGATGTGCCAACTAGCGCAAGTCAGTTTGCGGGAACAATCAATATTATGGCGAACGTGACAACGGCTTCAACCCAAAATTACACTGCTAATAATTTCACTTTAGGTGGATCAAATAGTATTACTAATAACAATATTGTGTTTACAACTAATCATGCTGATATCACATTTAATATTGGTGTAGCAGGTTCGGCCTTTGCTTTAAATAACGGTACAACCACTGTGACATTTGCGTTAGGTGGTTCTAATGTGAATGCTGCGGCTGTGACAGCAATGAATGGTGCAGGTATTCATCCGCAGGGATTGTTCGATTTGAAATCAATTAACTTTGATGGTTCTTTGAATTCAGCATTCCATAAGTCGATCGTCGATGTAATTTCAAGTAGCGCAGCTGCTGGTGATGTTGAGGTGGGTAGAATTGAGCAGCTAGCTTGCGACCCAAGTAGTTCTACCGTTGCGAGCTGCGATAAGTAAGATTATTTGACTTAATTTCTAATTAAGTGACGTTTTTGAGAGCTGTGTAATGGTGGAGGCATATATTCAATGAATCTCAATCTTTCGCAAAAGAAAGTATTAATTACGGGCGGTTCTAAAGGTATTGGGTATGCTTGTGCTGAGCTATTTTTAGCTGAAGGTGCGCAGGTGGTGATTGTGAGTAGCCAAGAGGTGTCGATTAAAGAAGCGACTCAGAAATTGCGGGCAACATACGGTGACCAAATTACAGGACAAGTAATTGATTTGAGTGCTGCTGATGCCGCTAGCAAGATCTCCCAATTATTGGTAGATGTGGATATCTTGGTGAATAACGCTGGGGCAATCCCAGGTGGTGGTTTAGATGCCATTGATGATGAACGTTGGCGCAAAGCTTGGGACCTGAAAGTCTATGGTTATATTAATACCATTCGAGATGTCTTGCCAAAAATGATAGAAAGAAAGTCTGGCGTGATCATTAACATCATTGGCATGGCCGGCGCTGCGCCCTCTTATGATTATGTTTGTGGGTCTATGGCTAACGCTTCTCTCATTACATTTACTAAAGCAGTGGGTGGTTATTCATCAAAGTCTGGGGTAAGAGTGTTGGGCATTAATCCGGGCCCTACTGAAACGGATCGTTTGATCAAAGTTTATAAAGAACGCGCCAAATATCAATTTAATGATGAAAGTAGATGGCGAGATCTTTTGCCAAACTCAAACTTACCCTTTGGACGGCCTGCAAAACCAGAAGAGATTGCTAATTTAGTGGTTTTCTTGGCATCTGATAAAGCCTCTTATCTAAGTGGATTAGTCATTGATGCGGATGGTGGGGCAATATATGCGCGCTAGCTAGGTAAGCGCGCATACAACTTATAAACTCATCATCTCTCTGAGTTAGGCTTCTAATGCTTTTCTTAAATAAGGGTCAATATCAGATTGACCCAGCAGCCAAGATTTGTAATCCATCGGCACTTCATTAAGTGGCATGCCTTTATGTTTGCCAAAAGGCATGTGCGTGGGCATACGTGCTTTTTCGCTGGCAACCCATAAAGCCTCGACAGTATCAATTTTTAATTCAGTGCAAATGGCTTCTAATATTTTTGCGCAAATGCCAACATCGGCTAATGCTGAGTGGGCATTACGTAATTGCTCGCGAGCATGGGGTCTATCTAGGTGATATAACAGGGCACTTTGACTATGGCTATCTAGGTTGGGCCAAAGTTTTCTGGCTAAAGCTAGCGTGCAAATACGCTTGATAGGGGGCTGACCTAATACTTGCCAGTCAAAGTCTACGTTATGGCCAATCAGGTAAGTGACATCGCTCGGTAATTGAAAGCTGGAAGCTGGTGCGCAGTTGATTAACTCTTCATCAAGAATATGGTGGGTGGCTAAGGCACCTAAGCTAATCGGTTTACCTGGGTTATAGCGTTGAACAAATTGGCCGCCGATAGTTAATGGTGCAAAGCCGGTGACCTCTAGCCAAGCGGCCTCAATTAAAACTGGCTCTTTAATGTCTGTGGCTTCTGTATCAAAAATAATGACTTTAGGCATAAATCACTCTGTCTTTAACTGTCTTAATGGTTTGATTTTTTAGGTAATTGACTCAATTATGAAGGTAAAGGAACTTGTATTCATAAAAACAAAATTGCACTATGATGAAACTGTAGATTGACCAATTACTAAACAATATTAATGAATTTAATCATCGCCTTTTCTCTCAACACATTCCTTGTTTTGACAACGATGGTGATTCATTACGAGGTGTTGTATTACCTAGCTAAACAATTGCCTCGTCTACACCATGTGGTTCCTAGATTTAGGGTGTTAATTGGTGTGTGTGCCATCTTTATGACGCATGTGGTTGAAATTTGGATTTTTGCTTTGGGGTATTACGCTACGCTTCAAATTGATGGAATGGGCCGTTTAGTTGGTGAAATCACAAGTCATGGCCCCTTATTGGATACCGTTTATTTATCGTTTGTGACATTTACAACCGTGGGTTATGGTGATTTGGTCGCTAGTGGGTATATGCGTTATTTAACAGGTGTTGAAGCTTTAACGGGATTGATTTTGGTGACATGGTCCGCGTCATTCTTGTTTGTGGAAATGCAGAAATTTTGGACAACTAATAAGGAATAGGGTCCGGTTAATTCGATAGTAGTCAACATTCATGATCATTGATAAAGGAGAGGGACATGTTTCCGGAGCACAGAGATTTAATCACTAAATTAAAAACAACAGACCGTCATTTTTTGCATCTATTTGATAAACACAACAATTTAGATCAAAAGATTAAAAATATGGAGTCTCATACTGAGTCAGGTACACCTACTGAGATTGAGATTCTAAAAAAAGAAAAGCTTTTAATCAAAGATCAACTATTTGCTGTTTTGCAGAAGGCGTCTGCTTAATCTCTAGAGATTATTTCTGAGTCAGCATTGGCTCATTTTCATCTATTTGAATGCGATATGTAGGGTTTTCCACCTGACATATCGCATTTTTTATACCTATACTATGAGGCAGATAGATGCCATATATTGGTCATTCATGGTTTAGATGATGAAAAAGATTCACGACTCAATTGCTACGATTGCTGCGGCTTGGGAGCAAGCTTGGAATCAGCATGACTTCGCCTTAGTTAAAGACTATCTTGCTAAGGATGCGCATTGGGTTAGTGTTCGTGATGATCATTGGCATGGAAGTAAAGAAATATTAAGAGTCCATGCTGAATTGCATAAAGAGCAATTGCGTCTCACAAGATGGAAAAATACAGATGTTGCTTGTGAGAGTACGGCACCTGGCGTGGTGTTGGCGCATATTCATTGGACAGTTGAAAATCTGAATGAGTCTGATGAGATTATTTCATCTAGAAATGGCTTATTTACTTGGATGTTGGTTAAAAAAACCAATCAGTGGCTCATTGCCTCCTGCCAAGCCAAAAATCTTTCTATCTAATTAGGGGTCTGGCTACAGCTAGATACATAATCAATAAATCAAATCTAAGACTTCTGATAATTCATCAATTCTGCGAATAGGGTAGCTGTACCCATTTAGCTTTTCTTGAGGGATACGAAAAGCAATGACTTGCGCGCCTGCTGCGATACCTGCTTCAATCCCAGCCAAACTATCGTCAATAAACAAGCAGGCTTCTGGTGGCTTACCCATGAGCTGGGCGGCATGACTCACAATGCCAGGTGCTGGCTTCCAAGAATCCACTTCATAGGCACTCACGATACGATTTTCAAAAAATGGTAATAGCGATGTGGCTTTTAGAGATGTTTCTATTTTGTAGCGTGGGCCATTCGAAGCAATACATCTGTCATGCTCAATTTTTTCTAAAAGATTTTTAGCGCCATCAATCTCTACTAGTTCAGTTGCTAGTAAATGATTGGAACGTTCTCGGTATTCTGGAATGAAAGTCGTGGGATTAACGTTTTTATATTGCAATGCGACTTTATCTAAGAAGATGGAGAATTTCTCCCCGCGAAAAATATTAAAAATATCTTCGTAGCTAGGGTCGTTCTCTCTTTCTTTGAGCATTTGAACAATTAATCGTGTTGACAGTGTCTCGCTATCAACTAATGTGCCATCACAATCAAAGATGATGGCTTCTGCCCTGATATTTTGGCTCATTAAATGACTTTCATATTTCTAGAGCGTTTGATGTGGCTCATTTCCTGAGCGCTCACTCCTAATTTCGCTAAACGTTTGGAGGCTCTAATTCGAATGAATGTTTCGATGGCTTCTTTGAAGAGGTCTGCTTTATCCATTGATGGATCTGCTACTTCTAGAGCTCTTTCATATAAAGCATCTTCAATGGTTAAGGTTATTTTCATTGTGACATTATCAATGTTAAATAATTTCCCGAATAATCTGTGCGCAATCCAATAGTGCGGGTACGGCTACATCTCTCATCTGGTCTGGTGTGGTGCGTGAGGTGGGGGCCGTGACACTAATCGCGCCTAGCAATTGACCTTTTCTATCACGCAAAGGAACAGCGGCTCCGATAACGCCTAGTTCATATTGTTGACTGGTAATGCCATAGCCTTTTGTTCTGATATCGATGATGAATTTTTCAATATCTTTTTTATTCACCATCGTAAAGGGTGTGAAAGGTTGAGGTTTATATTGATCAAGTAATTTCTTGAATTTATCTTCAGGAATATTGGCCAGCATAACCAAACCGGGTGTCACTAAGAAAGGATTCATGCGCCTGCCCACGGCCCAGCCAGCGTTAATAATCTTGGGCGGAGAGTTCTTTGCGATATAGACCACTTCATTTTTTTCTAGAACAGAGGCTTGGGCAGTTTCGCCAATATTCATCGTGATACGTTGCAGAAAAGGGGTTAATACTCGTGGGAGTCTCGATGAGGTGAGATAGGCATTGGCAAAATTTAATACTTTGGTGCTCAACCAATAGTATTTGCCGTCGGTTTCGACATAGCCTAATTCAGTTAAGGTAAGGAGATGTCTTCGAACTGCTGATCTAGTTAAGTCATTTAGGCGAGCTGCATCAGCAATTGTCATCTTAGGATTGTTTTCATCAAAACTCTCGATGATGCCAAGACCCTTGTGTAGGCCCATGATTCTGTCTTTTGAGTCAATCACGATTTCTAGGGTTTGATCCATATATCTTCCTTAGACATCATTCCAGTAAAGAATGGTGTGTAATCAGTTCATTGTGGTGTAGCCATAGTTCATTTTTTAATATTTATACTTAAATGTATCAATGTATATGCATGTATATTAAATACAGGATATACAGTCATATCGCCATTTTCGGGTCATTTCTAGAGGTGAAAAATGACCCTACCACCCCTAATCAATCACTTTAGTCATAAATCTTAATTTCCTAAATTGTGCGCTAATCGGGCAATTTGTTCAATAAGCGAATATATTCAGTAAGTATGTATTTATTTAATATGGGCGAAGCATTAAGCTATGGCTAATTAAAAACCCAATGAGTGAGACCTTATGAGCGTGAATGAAATGTTGCCAGATCCAAGCAATGTCTTGGGTATTGATGGAATTGAGTTTATTGAGTTTGCGACGAAGCATCCTCAGCAATTTTGTCTTTTATTGGAAAAAATGGGGTTCAGCTTAGCGGCCCGCCATCGTTCTCGTGAAGTATTGCTATACCAGCAAGGCAGCATGAATATTATTGTGAACTCAGATATGGATGGCATCGCTGAGGACAGCACATTTGCGGAAAGCCCCATTATTAATGCTTTGGCTTTTAGAGTAAAAGATGCTCACTTTGCGCACCAAAGAGCCGTAGGTATGGGTGGTTGGCCAATCGCTACAAGAGCTAGTGCGATGGAGCTGAATGTGCCAGGGATTCATGGGGTAGGTCAAAGTGTGATTTACTTTGTTGATCGATATAAAGATTTCTCGATCTATGACGTTGATTTCATCAAAGTACCTAATGCTAAAAATGACGCTGCTATTGGTGATATGAGCTTCTTTGGTTTGGTGCAGACCGCTTATGAAGGTCGCACGGCTGACTGGAGTAATTTCTACATCAAGCTATTAGGCTTCACAGAACTACCTTCTGATAAGTTTTTTGGTATTTTGCAAAAAGGCACTATCTTGCAAAGTCCTTGCAAAACATTTCATATTCAAATTATTGAGCCTCAAGTTAGCGATATTGAGTGGGATGAAGAGTACTTACGTTTAGGTATTGGTGCCCCAGATATTTTGGCTACTAGTCAAGCATTAACAGCACGTGGCATTAACTTTATTGACAATGAAAAGTTGCACACCACATCTAAAGGCGCTGTGACCCAATCTTATTTGGGTGGCGTGCAGTTTGAGTTGGTTAATAACCCTGTTAAGTCGAAGTAAGGCTCATCATGAATTTGACTCACTTCGGCATGGATACGATTACTCTGGCGGGAACGCTTGAGGCAAAACTAGCCGCTGTTAAAAAAGCAGGCTTTACCGAAATCATGTTGTCAGCTAGAGATATTGCTGGTCACCCAGATGGTTATGAGGTGGCTGTTAAAGCTGTTAAAGATAGCGGTTTGGATGTAACAGGGTTTCAGGTATTAAGAGACTTTGAAGGATTGAGCGGTGATCTAAAAGGTTACAAGCTCGAGATTGCTAAGCACATGTTGCAAATGTGTCACGACGTCGGTTCTAAATTATTGTTGGTTTGTTCGAGCACCTCTAAGCATGCTGATGGTGATCTAGCTTTGATTGCTGAAGACTTAAAACGTTTAGCCATGTTGGCAGTGCCTTTAAATATTCGCGTGGCCTATGAGGCGCTATCTTGGGGTCGTTATGTCAATCAATATCCACAATCTTGGGATGTGGTGGCATTAGCTGATGCACCAAACTTAGGCGTTGGCTTGGACTCATTTCATATATTTGCACATTCATCAGATTTATCTGATTTGGATTACATCGACCCTGAAAAGATTTTCTTTGTACAGTTATCTGACTTTATGTGGCGTGAAACAAGAACGCCTGAAGAACGTATTGAAACAGCTCGTCATATGCGTGTATTCCCAGGTGAGGGTGCGCATAGTGAAGACTTGTTAGCCTTGGTGCGTAAGTTAGATAACTTGGGGTATGACGGCAAATATAGTTTTGAGGTTTTCAATGATGACTACCAGCAGTTGCCGCCACATGTTGTAACGGCTAGAGCGATGAATTCTGCGAAGTGGGTCATGGAAAAAGCCTTGCGCCGTTACCTACCTTTACCGAAGGCTTGATTAGGGAAAGTCCCTAGTCACTTCGAGGGCATCAATTCTCGAGATTTTAGGGCGTGTTAGACTTTTGCAAGGTAGATAACTTAAGCGTTTATAGGTATTTATCTATTTGTTTTATATGAGTTTTTTGTCTTATTGAATGTGTCAGTTAGAAGTGGTTGAGCCATATTTTTTTTAACAAAAATGGCTTTTCTATAACATTTTGTTATAGCTGTTAGTGTCTAACCCTACTTATTTACTTCATATCTCAAGCAGACAATACATTCATAGAAATTGGCAGTACCTCGTGGGTCTTGGGGCTTATAAGACTCGTAGCAAGATGGAGACTTTTAATGAATATTCGCAAGTTAATTGGCGCAGTAGCTTTGGCTGTTGCTGCTACTGGCGTATCAGCTCAGCAAACTGTTAAGTTGGCAAGCATTGTTGAGTTGTCTGGTGCTGGTACAACTGCTGGTACAACATTTAGAAATGGTGTTGACTTGGCTGTTAAAGAAATCAATGCTGGTAAAGGCATCTTGGGTCGTAAGATCGATATGACTACGTTAGATACACAATCAAATCCAGGTATCGCTAAAGGTTTGACACAAAAAGTGATCGACCAAGACGTTTTCGCTATTTTTGGCCCAGTATTCTCTGGTTCAATCATGGTAAGTATGTCTGAATCACAACGTGCTGAAGTTCCTAACTTCACGGGTGGTGAGGCTGCTGCGATTACTAAACAAGGTAACCCATACGTTTTCCGTACAAGCTTCACGCAAGCTGATGCGATTCCAAAAGTTGTTAAGTACATTAACAACACAATTAAAGCTAAAACTGTTGCTGTTATTTACCAAAATAACGACTTCGGTAAAGGTGGTCGCGACGTATTCATGAAAGCGATTGAAGGTACATCTACTAAAGTTGTAGCTGATGTTTCTACAGAACAAGGTCAAGTAGACTTTTCTTCAGCAGTTTTGAAAGCAAAGCAAAGTAATGCTGATGCGGTATTCATCTACGTAACAGAAGAAGAATCTGCACGTGCATTGAAAGAGTTCAAGAAACAAGGTTTCACTAAGCCTTTGATCGGTGAAACAACTTTGACAGGTCAAAAAGTGATTGATCTAGCAGGTGATGCTGCTAACGGTGCAATTGCTCACGTAGGTTTGACAGCAGATGCTCCAAACGCAAACATCCGCGCATTTAAAGCTAAATTCCAAAAGGAATATGGTTTTGTGCCTGACCACAACGCTATCAAAGGTTACACAGGTATGTATGTGTTAAAGGCAGCGATTGAAAAAGTAGGTAAGTTCGATCGTAAAGAAGTTGCTAAAGCTATGCACGGTATCAAGATCTTGGCTAAAGACCAACCAGGTGTGTTGCTTGACATCGCATTTGATGACAAAGGCGACTTAGATCGTGAAAGCTATTTCGTTCAAGTGAAGAACGGTAAGCAAGAAGTAATTCAAACGTTCCAACCAGCGTTTACTTCTAAGAAGTAATATCCAAAAGGGGGCGCCACGTCGTGGTGCCCCTTTTTTCTTAAATAGTTTTTTGATTTAAAAATAAGAAGCTAATCATGACAGATTTCATACAACTACTAGTTTCGGGTATTGCTACCGGTACTATTTACGCGTTAGCCGCATTAGGCTTTACATTGCTATGGCAAGCGTCGGGGACCATTAACTTTGCCACCGGTGAGTTTGTTATGGTTTCAGCCTTCTTGATGTTGGCAGGTTTAGGTTTAGGTTTGCCACTATGGGTCAGTTATTTATTGGCGTTAGTGTTGTCGACAATTATTTTGGGTTATTTCTTTAAGCGTGCCATTGTTGATCCTTTGATTCGTCACGGCATCATGCCTGTGATTGTGGCAACGATTGGTTTAGCTCTTGTAGCGAAAAATACGATTCGTATTGGTTTTGGTGCACAAGCCCAGCCATTCCCACAAATTTTTGGTGGGGAACTTTTCCAGTTCGCGGGCATTACAGTTTCTTATATGGAGATTGGAACAATCTTCTTGGCGTGGTTCATTATTTTTGTTCTGAACTTATTTTTGAGCAAAACAGTGACTGGCCGTGCTATGCAAGCGGTTGCACAAAATACAGATAGCGCTGTTGTTCTAGGTATCAATGTTAATAAGATGATTTTTTACACGTTTGCTATTAACGCCGTTTTGGCGACAACAGCAGCGTTATTGGTAACCCCAGCTTACTTAGCTAAGTTTGATATGGGTGTTAGCTTGGGTATGAAGGCTTTCTTGGCAGCGATTATTGGTGGCTTTAATAGCAGCCGTGGTGCGATGTTAGGTGGCTTGATTGTTGGTATTTGTGAGAACTTAGCAGGTGCTTATATTTCTGCTGAGTACAAAGAGGCAGTTGCTTTAGTGCTCTTCTTGTTAATCATCCTTGTTAAACCAAATGGTTTATTGGGTAAAGCAGAGCAAAGAAAGGTTTAATGCGATGAGAATGAAAACAAAACTTCCCTTCATGATGTCGCTTTTTGCGATTGCATCTTTTGTGATGTTGGTTTTGCCGCTGTTCTTAAAGAACTACGGTGTGTACTTGATGAGTTACTGGTTGATTTTCGTTTTGGCGACGATTGGCTTGAACTTGATTTTAGGTTATGCAGGTCTTAAATCTTTAGGTCATGCGGCGTTTATGGGTATTGCTGCCTATATCGTTGCCATGATGATGAAAGAAGGTATTAACTTCTGGGTAGCAGCTCCTGTTGCTGTGATAGCTTGCTTTGTGGTTGGTTGGGTCATTGGTTATCCAGCGTTACGCGTACAAATGCATTACTTGGCATTTGCAACGATTGGCTTTAATGAAGTGGTGGCCTTGATCTTCCGTAACGAAGAAAAATATACAGGTGGTACATTTGGTATTAACAATATCGCCAGACCTTCTCTATTTGGCTATTCATTAGCGGGTAATTTAGAGTTCTATTACTTCATCCTGTTTGTTGTTGTAGCGATTGGCTTGTTAACTTACTTCTTGGTTCGTTCTCCTTGGGGTAAAGCATTTACAGCATTGCGCGATAACCAGATCCGTGCTGAGAGTGTGGGCGTGAATATTCAACGCTATACCTTATTAGCATTCGCAACAGGTTCTGCAATTGCTGGTATCGCTGGTTGCTTATTGGCACCATTGGTTCAATATATTGAACCAACGCAATTTAATAGCCAAACATCTATTTTGTTGTATTTGATGGTGGTGTTAGGTGGTAGCGGTTATTTCTGGGGTCCAATCTTGGGTGGCATTATTGGCGTTCTCTTCCCTGAGTGGTTGAGATTTGCTGAAGGTTGGTACATGTTGTTCTTTGGCTTGATTGTGATTTTGTTGATGGTGAAATTGCCTAACGGATTGTTATCTTTGCCGGAAATTATTAATCAAAGAAAAGCTGCTAAAGAAAAAGCAGCTGCCCAGGCGAGGTAATCGAGATGACTAATAAAGTATTAGAAGTTGTTGATCTTAAAAAATCATACGGAGCCATTCAGGCTGTAGGCGGTGTTTCTCTTGAAGTAAGAGAAGGTGAGATTCTTGGTGTGATCGGACCAAACGGTTCAGGTAAGACTACTTTGTTTAACAGCATGCTAGGTCAGATTGAACCTGATTCGGGTAAGGTGTTATTCAAGGGTGAAGATATCACTAACTTAAATCCTATGTTGTTGAATAAAAAAGGTGTTGGCCGCACATTCCAAACATTGCAAGTGTTTGGCAAGATGACTGTGCGCGATAACTTGATTGTTGCCGGTCAAGAGCACGTCGATTCAATGATGAAGCGTTTATTTAAATCACCTGATTGCGACATGGGTCAACGTGCTGATGACCTAATTGAGACTTTCCGTTTAGGCCACGTGGCTAATTTGCCTGCTGGTTCATTAAGTTATGGTCAGCAAAAATTGGTAGATATCGCCATGGCGTTTATGTCTAAGCCAAGTTTGGTGTTGCTAGATGAACCATGTGCGGGTGTGAACCCTAGCTTGGTTTCTGGTTTAAGCAGCTTGCTAAAAGAGATGAATAAAAAACAAGGCGGTAGCTTTGTGGTGATTGAACACAACATGGACTTTGTGATGGATCTTTGTCATCGCATCGTTGTGATGGTTGAGGGTAAGGTTTTGGCAGAAGGATTGCCAGCTGAAATTCGTGCAAACAAAGAAGTACTTGAAGCATATTTGGGAAGCTAATCATGTCAGACAATCAAACTGCGGCAATTGAATTTAAAAATGTGGTTGCAGGTTATAAGGATTTGATGATTCTGAATAACCTTAGCTTGAAGATCCGTAAGGGCTCAATTACTTTGTTGATTGGACCAAACGGTGCAGGTAAGTCAACTGTTCTCAAAACATTATTTGGCATGTTAAAGCCACGTCAAGGTTCTATTCATCTAGATGGTGAGGACATCACAGGCTGTGACGCTAATACTTTATTGCAACATGGTGTAGCGTTCGTGCCGCAAGGTCGTAACTTGTTTGGTTCATTAACTGTGTACCAGAACCTTGAGTTGGGCGGCATCACATTAGGTATGAAGACAACGCGCGAGCGCATTCCAGAAGTGTTGGAGTTCTTCCCGCGTGTGAAAGAGCGTCTACATCAACAAGCATCAACTTTATCTGGTGGCGAGCAAAAGCAATTAGAAATTGGCCGTGCCTTGTTGTTGCGTCCTAAAGTTATTTTGATTGACGAACCATCTATTGGTTTGTCACCTAAATTGGTTCAAGACGTTTTCCGTTTATTGCGTAAATTAGCGGATCAAGGTACGACTGTGATGATGGTTGAGCAAAACGTTAAAACTGCTTTGGCGATTTCTGATGATGCGATTGCATTGGAAATGGGGCAAATGGTTTTACATAAGCCAGCTTCAGAATTGTTAGCGGACCCTAATATTGAGCGTTTATTCTTGGGTGGTAATTTACATACCAAGTAATTAGTATTTATGATGTAGTACTTGGGCTCGGATCATCTTTTGGGTGGCCGAGTCTTAATTTTTTAAAGGAAATAGTTAGATGGCGATTTACCAAACAATTACTTTAACCATCAAAATGGGTGCGTTAAATTCTGTATATGAAGGTATTCAAAAAAGTTTTGCAACTGGTAAATATGGCGAAATGCAGGGTTGCTGGTTTTGCGATATTGGTACATTGAACCAAGTGATGGTGTTAACGAAGCACGCTGATGGTAACGGTGCGATGGCAGCGGCTAAAGCGATTAATTTGGAAGATGCTCATTTGGGTTGCCAAGAATTCATCACCGATTTTTCGATTGATCATTACCAGATGTTCCCATGTTTGCCAGAAGATATTACAACTGGTGAATTTGGTAAATATTACGAGATTCGTTATTACGGCATTAAGTTGGGCGCTGTTCAAGCAACGATTGATGCTTGGGAAAAAGCTGTTCCCAATAGAGCTAAGGTATCTCATCTAGTAGGTGCGATGTACTCTTTGGATAATCGCGCACCTAAGTTCATGAATATCTGGCCGTACAAGACATTAGATGAGCGTAATGCGGCACGTGCGAAAGCGGTTGCTGATGGTGTTTGGCCTCCAGTAGGTGGTCCTGCAAACTTAACGCATATGCAATCAGGTATTTGGTTGCCAGCTCCATTCTCACCATTGCGTTAATTCTTATGCATCCACTTTCTTTAGCAGCATTAACCGTTCTTGAGTTAAGTCCTGATGAGCAGATTTTGTGTGCTGAAACCTGTGGCTATGATGGGGTGGGTTTAAGGTTAATTCCGGCTACCCCAACTGAATTGCATTACTCTTTAATCACGGATGCCGCTCGTCGTGCCAAAGTGAAAAGCTTAGTGAGCTCAACAGGCATGAGGGTATTTGACATTGAGATCTTCCGCTTAAAGCCAGATACTCAAATTAAAGATTACCTACCGTTTATCGAGTTAGGTGCTGAGTTGGGTGCTACCAATATGTTGGTGGCAGGTAATGATTCTGACTGGTCAAGGATGACGGATAACTGGTTAGAACTGTGCGAGGTATCTCATGCTTTGGGGATTAAGCCTCACATGGAGCCAATGCCTTGGACGGATGTTAAAAGCTACTTAGATGGCGTGAAATTCGTCGATGAAGCATCTGCTACTTTAGGTGCTGTGCTTATCGACCCAATTCATTTCTTTAGAGCGGGTGGACAGGTCAGTCAAATTGAGGCAAGCCATGCTAATAAGATGGGGTACATTCAGTTTGCTGATGCACCGATGCCAACGCCTGACAGTATGGATGAGATTTTGCGTCAAGCGCGTGAAGATCGTTTGCCACCAGGAGCTGGAGATTTCCCATTAAAAGAGTTGCTCTCTAAGATGAACCCTAATTTACCAATTAGCGTTGAGATTCCTTTGGCAGCTCGTTGGGGTTGTGACACCGCCGAGAAGAAGGCGCGCTTAGTAAGGCAGTACACCTTAGATTTAATCAATAGTTAAGCACCGTCGCCCATCACCTTTTTGACAATCGTTTGAACCATCTGAATGGTTTTATGTTGCGTTAAGGTGCTGGCGCGATTGGCTGCGGTAGCAACCACTAATTTTCCTGTTAAGTTGCTAATGGGCCTCATTTTGAATGAAAGCGCTTTGCCTGATGCCTTGATGGCATATTTTGGTAAAACGCCATAACCTGCATCTTCTTCAATTAAGTCTAGGATGGCATTGACGCCATCAATCTCTAGAACGATATTGGCCTTTTTGCCAATTTGGCTTAATTGAGTTTCAACGAGCATCCTAAGTGCATTAGGTCTAACTGGCATGACTAGAGGGTAACTAGCTATCTCATCTAATGAAATAGGTTTGGAAGCTGTGTTGTCCTTTTTCTTTTCAATAAAGTACAAATCTTCCTCAAGGAGGGGGATAGTTTCTAGTTCGGCTGAGTAATTTGGGTTATATAAAAGTGCAATATCTAGGCGTCCTGTTAATAACCACTCCTGCATGGAAACGGATAAGCCTTCTGAGATGGATAAATGAGCATCAGGAAGTTCGGTGCGGAAGGCTTTGGTTAGTGGAACTGTCAGCACTTTGGTCATGCTAGGAGGTAGCCCAAGGGCTACTCGGCCTGATGGAGTGCTTCTCACCATATTGAGGTCTTCTTTGGCTCGAACAACTTGGTGCAAAATACCTCGGCCGTGCTCTAGTAAGACTTTGCCGGCTTCTGTGGTGGTAACCCCTCGACCATTGCGTAACAGTAAATTTTGCCTAAATTCCAGTTCTAAAAGCCTAATTTGGCGGCTAAGTGCAGGTTGGGCAATATTTAAAACCGTGGACGCCTTGGTAAAACTTCCCAATTCAGCGACTCGAACGAAATATTCCAGCTGTTTTAGATCCATGGGGTTAACCTTGATTATTTAAATACCCGTCAATTATATATATCAAATTGATATATCTGCTAGTCGCTATCTTAGCTTACTTAAATACCTGAATAAGCACACAATCTTCCTATACAAAAAGCACCTGAAATGCCTTTTTGGCGTTTATGTGGCTTAACCGGATTACTGAAGGAGACTTAAATGATTATTGATTGTCACGGTCACTATACAACTGCCCCTAAAGCATTAGAAGAGTGGCGCAATCGCCAAATTGCTAACTTAAATACCCCAGAGTTGGGTCCTAAAGTGAGTGAATTAAATATTAGCGATGATGAATTGCGTGAATCAATCGAGAAAAATCAATTAGCCAAAATGATCGAGCGTGGCAGTGATTTAACTATTTTCTCTCCGCGCGCTAGTTTTATGGCTCACCACATCGGTGACTTTAATGTCTCTTCAACTTGGGCAGCTATTTGTAATGAGCTTTGCTACCGAGTAGCTAATTTATTCCCAGATAACTTTATTGGCGCAGCCATGTTGCCGCAATCGCCAGGTGTGGATCCTAAAACATCCATTCCGGAGCTTGAAAAATGTATTAAAGAGTATGGCTTTGTTGGTATTAATTTAAATCCAGACCCATCAGGTGGCCATTGGAAAGAGCCGCCGTTATCAGATAAGCATTGGTATCCTATTTACGAGAAGATGGTGGAGTATGGAATTCCTGCCATGATTCATGTGAGCACCAGTTGTAATAACTGTTTCCACACAACAGGTGCCCATTATTTGAATGCTGATACAACAGCTTTCATGCAATGTTTGACATCCGATTTATTTAAAGATTTCCCAGATTTGAAATTCTTGATTCCTCATGGAGGTGGCGCAGTACCTTATCACTGGGGTCGTTTCCGTGGTTTGGCACAAGAATTGAAAAAACCTTTGTTGAGCGAACATTTGTTGAACAATATCTATTTTGATACCTGCGTGTATCACCAACCTGGTATTGATTTGTTAACCAAGGTCATTCCTGTTGACAACATTTTGTTTGCTTCAGAAATGATTGGTGCGGTACGTGGTATCGACCCTGAAACAGGTTTTTACTATGACGATACCAAGCGTTATATCGAGTCATCAACTATTTTGACGGATGTTGATCGTAAGAAGATTTATGAGGGTAATGCTAGAAAGATTTTCCCTCGTTTGGATGCATCACTTAAAGCAAAAAACCTTTAATGATTGGGACAGGAATACAAATGAATAACTTAGGAATTGTGAAGCGAAACATCGTACGAGCAGATCGTGCTGCTGTTGAAAAATTGTCACGCTTTGGTGTAGCAACGATTCATGAAGCGATGGGGCGAGTGGGTTTGATGAAGCCTTATATGCGTCCTATTTATACAGGTGCTCACACTTGCGGTACAGCTGTGACTGTGTTGTTACACCCAGGCGATAACTGGATGATGCACGTTGCTGCCGAACAAGTTCAACCTGGTGATGTGGTGGTTGCTGCTGTGACAGCGGATTGCACAGATGGTTATTTTGGTGACTTGTTAGCGACATCATTCCGTGCACGTGGCGCCAAAGGTTTAATTATTGATGGCGGCGTGCGTGATGTGAAAGATTTAACACAAATGCAATTCCCAGTATTTAGCAAAGCAATTAGCGCTAAAGGCACGATTAAAGCAACGATTGGTTCTGTGAATATCCCAGTGGTGTGTGCTGGTGCTCAAGTTAATCCTGGTGATGTGGTCATTGCTGATGATGACGGCGTAGTCGTTGTCCCAGCTGCTGTTGCTCAGCAAGTGGCTGATGCCGCTGAAGCTCGTGAAAATAACGAAGCTGAGAAAAGAGAAAAATTGGCGCAAGGTATTTTGGGTCTTGATATGTACAAGATGCGTGAAGGCCTTGAAAAAGCTGGTCTTAAATATATTGACTAAGGTATTGGTACGATGAAATTTGAAAAAACTCCTGGTTGGTTAGATTGGTATAGTGGCCCCACCAAGCCGACATTTAAATTGCCAGCGGGCGCCGTAGATGCGCATTGCCATGTGTTTGGTCCTGGTGAAGAATTTCCCTTTGCTCCTGAGCGTAAATACACGCCATGTGATGCAAGTAAGCATCAGTTGTATGCATTAAGAGATCACTTGGGGTTTGCAAGAAATGTGGTGGTGCAGGCAACTTGCCATGGGTCTGACAACCGAGCAATGGTTGATGCCCTGGAAAATAGCAATGGTAAAGCGCGTGGTATTGCCACAATTAAGCGTTCTATTTCTGATCAAGAGTTACAAGATTTACATCGTTCAGGTGTTCGTGGTGTACGTTTCAACTTTGTAAAACGCTTAGTTGATTTCACGCCTAAAGACGAGTTGATGGAAATTGCTGCACGCATTGCGCCATTAGGCTGGCACATTGTGATTTATTTTGAAGCGGTCGATTTGCCAGAGTTATGGGATTTCTTTACAGCATTACCAACAACGGTAGTGGTCGATCATATGGGTCGACCTGATGTATCAAAACCTGTCGATGGCCCTGAATTCCAGTTATTTGTGAAGTTGATGCGCGAGTACCCGAATATTTGGTCCAAAGTGACTTGCCCTGAGAGATTATCGGTAAGCGGTAAGCCTGCCTTAAATGGCGAGCAACATGCTTATCAAGACGTTGTGCCATTCGCTAAACATTTGGTTGAGCAGTTTCCTGATCGTGTGATCTGGGGTACAGATTGGCCTCACCCTAATCTGAAAAACCATATGCCAGATGATGGCTTGTTAGTTGATTGGATTCCACATATTGCAACAACAGAAGAAGCGCAGAAAAAGTTGTTGGTTGATAACCCAATGCGTTTATATTGGCCTGAAGAAGTTAAATAAAAGTTGGAGATCTTATGGCTTTAGTAAAACCTTATTTAGATGTGCCTGGCACAACTATTTTTGATGCTGATCAATCTAGAAGAGGGTATCACCTCAATCAATTTTGTATGTCATTAATGAAGGCTGAGAATCGCACACGATTTAAAGCTGATGAGCGCGCTTATTTAGATGAGTGGGCAATGACTGAAGATCAAAAGCAGGCAGTGCTTGCGCGAGATTTAAATAAATGTATTTCATTAGGTGGCAACATTTATTTCTTAGCCAAAATTGGCGCGACTGATGGCAAGAGTTTTCAGCAGATGGCCGGTAGTATGACTGGTATGACTGAAGAAGAGTATCGCGACATGATGTTAAAGGGCGGTCGTTCGATTGAAGGTAACCGTTATGTTGGAGAGAAAAAATAATGACAAAATCAACAAATAACGGCGCCAAAATTACCGCAAGCGTTTATACCTCTCACGTGCCAGCGATTGGCGTGGCTATTGATATGAACAAGAAGGGCGAAGCTTATTGGCAACCGCTTTTCCAAGGTTATGAGTATTCTCAACAATGGTTAAAGGACAATAAGCCAGATGTGATCTTCTTGGTTTATAACGACCATGCCACAGCATTTAGTTTGGATTTAATTCCAACATTTGCTATTGGCACAGCTGCTGAATACAAGCCTGCTGATGAAGGCTATGGCGCAAGACCGGTACCGGTTGTAAAAGGACATCCTGATTTAGCTTCCCACATTGCCCAATCGGTTATTCAAGATGATTTTGATTTAACGATTGTGAACAAGATGGATGTGGACCATGGTTTGACGGTGCCTTTATCTCTCATGTGCGGTCAAGTGGAAGAGTGGCCTTGCCCAGTGATTCCATTTGCTGTGAACGTGGTGCAATATCCTGTGCCATCTGGCAATCGTTGTTTCATGTTGGGTCAGGCAATTCGCCGCGCGATTGAATCTTATGATCAACCATTAAAAGTGCAAATTTGGGGTACCGGTGGTATGAGCCATCAGTTGCAAGGTCCTCGCGCTGGTTTGATTAACCGTGAGTGGGATAACCAATTTTTGGATCGTTTAATTGATGATCCAAAAGGTTTGTCACAAGTGCCTCATATTGACTATGTGCGTGAAGCAGGTAGTGAGGGTATTGAATTGGTGATGTGGTTAATTGCACGTGGTGCCATGTCTGATGTCAATGGTGGCCCTAAGCCTCATTTAGCACATCGTTTCTATCATGTGCCAGCATCTAATACGGCTGTAGGCCATCTTATTTTGGAGAACAAGTAATTATGTCGAAAACTATTAAAGTTGCTCTTGCAGGTGCAGGTGCGTTTGGTATTAAACACTTAGATGGCATTAAGAATATTGATGGCGTAGAAGTTATTTCATTGATTAGTCGTGATCTTGAGAAGACTAAAGAAGTAGCGGATAAATATGGTATTAAACATGTGACAACTGACTTGGCTGACAGTTTGGCTTTGCCAGAGTTAGATGCGGTGATTCTATGCACACCAACACAAATGCACGCGGAGCAAACGATTCAGTGCTTAAAAGCTGGCAAGCATGTACAAGTTGAGATTCCTTTGGCCGACACTTTGAAAGGTGCGCAAGAGGTTTTAAAGCTTCAAAAAGAAACTGGCTTGGTTGCGATGGTAGGACATACACGTCGCTTTAACCCAAGTCATCAATTTGTTAATAAAAAGATTAAAGCTGGTGAATTTAATATTCAACAGATGGATGTGCAGACCTATTTCTTCCGTAGAACGAATATGAATGCGTTAGGTCAACCAAGAAGTTGGACTGATCACTTGTTGTGGCATCACGCTGCTCACACAGTTGATTTGTTTGCTTATCAATGTGGCAGCCCGATTGTTAAAGCCAATGCAGTTCAAGGTCCTATTCATCCAACCTTGGGCATCGCGATGGATATGTCTATTCAGTTAAAGGCGGCGAACGGTGCGATTTGCACATTAAGCTTGTCATTTAACAATGATGGTCCTTTAGGTACCTTCTTCCGTTACATCGGTGATACAGCAACTTATATCGCGCGTTATGACGATTTATTTGATGGTAAAGAAAATCAGATCGATGTGAGCAAGGTTGATGTGTCCATGAACGGTATTGAATTGCAAGATAGAGAATTCTTTGCTGCGATTAAAGAAGGTCGCGAGCCTAATTCGAGCGTTCAGTCTGTATTTGCTTGTTATGATGTTTTGCATCAATTGGAACAACAATTAGGTTAATTAAGACATGCCCAAACATTTGCCTCAAAGAAAACTAGGACCGTATTCCGTATCTTCAGTAGGTTATGGCTGTATGAACATCAGTCATGCCTACGGTGTGCCGCCGCCACCAGAAGAGGGTGCTAAGTTATTGCTTGAGGCTTATGAGGATGGCGTTAACTTTTTTGACACAGCAGCTCTTTATGGTTTTGGTGCTAATGAAGAGTTGGTCGGTAAAACCTTAAAGCCACATCGTCAGAATATCGTCTTAGCAAGTAAGGGCGGTATGGCGGGGGTGGATGGCAAGCGTGTGATTAATGGCTCGCCAGCTGCTGTGCGTAAAAATTGTGAAGATAGCTTGCGCCGATTACAAACGGATGTGATTGATCTTTACTACTTGCATCGTTTAGATAAGTCTGTCCCTATTGAGGATAGCGTTGGAGAGATGTCCCGCTTGGTTGAAGAGGGCAAGGTTCGCCATCTTGGTTTGTCAGAGGTTTCTTCTCAAACATTGAAGAAGGCTTGTGCCGTTCATCCGATCGTAGCGCTTCAAACGGAATACTCCTTATGGACTCGCAATCCTGAAATCTCTTTGCTAAAAACTTGTGAAGAGCTAGGAGTGACTTTTGTTGCTTTTAGTCCTCTGGCTAGAGGTTTCTTAGGCGGTAAGTTATTGGATGTTAGCACCTTGCCAGCAAATGATATTCGTAGAACGATGCCTCGTTTTTACCCAGAAAATTACCCTAAGAATTTGCAGCTATTAAAAGAGTACGAAGTGATTGCTAAAGAGCAAGGTTGCACGATGGCTCAATTAGCTTTGGCTTGGTTGCTCAATAAAGACAAAAACTTGGTGGTGATTCCTGGAACCATTAGAGGTCAGTTCTTGCATGAGAATAATGCTGCTGGCAGCATCGAGCTAAGTAGCGATGTGATGGCTAGACTTGAGAAGTTGATTAATCAATCAACGGTTATTGGCGGTCGTTATAACGAGCCTACACAAAAAGAAATTGATACGGAAGAGTTCTGATTTCTAATCAGAGTATTAATCCTTAACGTATTCTTTGCGCAGCCGGAATCGCATCCTGTAATTGATTTCTTAGCCACTTTTGCACAGGGTCTGTGTGGTACTTATCGTGCCACACCATATACATGGGCATGCTAGGGCAGTCGATAGGCGGCTTACAGGTATCAAAGTCTTTCATGAGCTGCGCCTTTAAAAGGCTGGGTAGGGTAGCAATCAGCTGACTACCTTTTAGAAATGATGGGATGCCGGCAAATCCTGGCACTAAGATTTTGAAATCTCTCTTAATGCCTGCATCTAATAGATATTGATCAATCGCCAAAGGTCTTGGTGGATCATAGGCCACTGTGATGTGCTGGCTATTCACATAATCTTCTAAATTCTTGGGTGCCTTGCGAGCTTGCTTGTCATAAAAAATGACATAGTCATCGGCAAATAAACGCTTATGGTAGATGTCGCTACCGTCAGGTGGTCTGGGTGTGATGGCTAGTTGGCATCCTTGGTCACGTAGTAACTGAAGGCTAGGGATGCCTGAAGGAATCACCTTAATTTTTACGTGAGGAGCGATGGTTTCCAGCTTCTTTAATAACCTAGGCAATAAAAAATCACGCTGTAAATCGTTCGCAGCAATGGTGAAGGTTGTTTTAAGTTCCTTAGGGTTGAAGATATTAGCTTGGGCGAATGATTGCATTTGATCTAAGAGCAATCTTGCTTGAGTGCCTAATTGGCGAGCTCGCTCTGTGGGGGAGATATTCCTGCCACTTTTGACAAATAAGGGATCATTGCAGATGAGTCTCATCTTATCTAAGGCGTGGCTCACCGCTGACTGTGTTAATCCCAATGTTTCAGAGGCCTTAGTAATGGATTCTTTTTCTAGGATCACTAGCAACATATGTAGTTGATGCCCATCGAGATCCAAATAATTAAATTTATTCATGTGTTTTATGAAAATTAATCTATTTATTAGATGTTATAGAAGTCTCATAATTCTTGCAATACCAATCCTTGAAGGAGTTTGAGTGATGACAGCAAAGAAGATTCCCGGAACAACCCTTTTTGACGGTGAGCAAGCCCAAAAAGGTTATGCGCTGAATGCGATGTGTTATTCCTTTAATAGCTTAGAGAACCGTAATCGTTTTAAAGGTGATGAAGAGGCCTATATGACGGAGTACAAGCTGAATGAAGAGCAGGCTAAAGCTATTCGTGATCGCAATGTGTTAGGCCTGATTGCAGCTGGCGGTAATGTGTATTACTTAGCTAAATTCGCAGGCATTTTGGGTTTAGACGTTCAAGATTTAGGCGCTTTGCAAACAGGTATGAGCAAAGAAGCATTCAAAGCAAAATTATTAGCAGCGGGAGCATAAGATCATGGCAAAAATCGTTGGAGCAATTACAACTTCTCACGTACCTGGTATTGGTCGTGCTATCGCTCAAAATTTACAACAAGACCCATACTGGAAACCATTCTTTGATGGGTTTGCACCCATTCATCAATGGTTAGATGAAGTTAAGCCAGATGTGGCAGTAGTGTTTTATAACGATCATGGACTTAATTTCTTTTTAGATAAGATGCCAACTTTTTCAGTGGGTGCTGCTAAAGAATATTCCAATGCAGATGAAGGTTGGGGTATTCCTACTTTGCCACCGTTTAAAGGTGCCCCAGATTTATCTTGGAAACTCATCAATGGATTGGTCGAGCGTGAGTTCGATATCACCACCTGCCAAGAGATGTTGGTGGATCATGCCTTTACTTTGCCGATGAAGTTATTGTGGCCTAATGAAGCATCTTGCCCAATTCCTACGATTCCAGTTTGCATTAATACGGTTCAATTCCCATTGCCATCAGCAAAACGTTGTTTTGATCTAGGTAAGGCTGTTGGTCAAGCTATTCAGGGCTGGGATGATGACATCAAGGTAGTTGTTATTGGTACAGGTGGTTTATCTCATCAACTAGATGGTGAGCGTGCTGGTTTTATCAATAAAGAATTTGATACGGCTTTCATGCATAGCTTGGTGGATAACCCAAGATTTGCAACCCAGTACACCATTGAAGAGTTGGTGGAGTTGACAGGTACGCAAGGTGTTGAGTTAGTGATGTGGTTGGCTGCTAGAGCGGCTATGCCAGGCGCTGTTAAACAAGTAGCCGCTAATTATCACATTCCGATCTCTAATACCGCTGCCGGTAGTATGTTGCTAGAAGCTGTTTAACTTAAGTAACTAGAGAAATAATAGAAACATTAGAAGTAATAGCTCGCTTTTGCGGGCTATTTTCTTTTCTGCAATTAATGGCAAATTACTTCATAATGAAAAAATTCAACATCTATACCAATATGAAAGTTCTGCATGAGTAAGCATTTTGAAGATACGCCGCAAAACAGAAGAATTGGCATATTGTTCATTGTGTTAGCTACGGTATCTTTTGCAGGCCTTGATGCTAGCGCTAAATACTTGGTGCAATTTTTGCCAGTCACCGAGGTGGTTTGGTTTAGATTTTTCTCTCAATTCGTGTTGATGAGCTTATTGTTTTTACCAAAACAAGGGCGTGCACTCGTTAAAGTAACTCATCCTAAATTACATTTAATTCGTTCTTTGTTGTTAACAGGAATGACTTTAGCTAATTTTGCAGCTTTGCAATATTTGCCGATGGCTCAAACGGCGGCAATTGAGTTCACGGTGCCTATTTTGATTGCTTTATTTACGGTGCATTACCTTAAAGAATCCTTGGGCACGATGCGTTGGATGGCTGTATTGATGGGGTTTATTGGTGTTTTGATTGTGGCAAGACCATGGTCTGCAGATTTTCATCCAGCCATTTTTTTGTCATTGATTAATGCTACGGCTTATGCGATATTTTTGATGATTACGCGCCGCGTCACTAAAGATGATTCTGCAGTGCAATCTCAATTTTTGCCCATCTTGGGTGTGGTGATTGTCTTGTTCCCATTTATGTTGGCACATTGGGTTGTGCCTACTGAGCCATTGCTATGGTTTTTGATTTTAGTGATGGGAGCGATTGGTGGAGTGGGGCATTTCTCTATTGCGCATGCTTATCGCTACGCCACTGCTGGGAAGCTAGGACCATTCCTATATCAAAAAATTATCTATATGACTTTCTTTGGCTGGTTGATATTTAATCAATTGCCTGATTGGCAAGTCATAACAGGAACGTCTATCGTGGTATTGAGCGGGTTGTACTTGTTGCTCCATGAAATGAAGCAAGCAAATTAATTAGTATTAACTAATGCTGATCTGAATTAACCCTGGCTGCAGTAGCCCCCATCCACAATTAATAAAGTGCCAGTCATATAGCGTGCTGCATCTGAGCATAAAAATAGAATGGGATCGGCTATTTCAGAAGGATCTGCCCAACGTGCCATAGGGGTTCTGGACAGAATCTCTTGATTGCGCACAGGGTTATCTCTAGCGCCTTTGGATAGGTCGGTCATAACAAAGCCTGGTGCAATGGCATTCACACGGATGCCATCAACTGCATAAGCTGCGCCCAGAGACATAGCTAGATTTTTAATCGCACCTTTAGAGGCGGAATAAGCTGGTTGTTTAGGCCCGCCAAAAATCGACATGATGGAGCCAATAAAAACGATCGCCCCTTTGCTTTTTTTGAGCAATGGTTTCATGGCGTGTGTGACTCTCATGCCGCCTGAAACATTCACATTTAATACTTTGTCAAAATTTTCAGGCTCATGTTCAGCATCACGCAAAATCATGCCTGCACAATGAATTAAGTAATCCAATGAACCAATTTGAGCTACTAAGTTGGTAATAGAAACTCTATCAGTCACATCCAATTGGTAAATATCAATACCGGAAAAATCAGGATTGTTTTTAGCAATTTCGATTTCTTGAGTGGTTAATCCCGTTGCGATAACTTTTGCACCAGCCTTTTTGAATGCTAGAGCAGTGGTCGCACCAATACCAGAAACACCACCTGTAATGAGCGCTGTTTGATTGCTGAAATTAAATTGGAAATGATGAGTCATGAAATGGTGCGCTTTCACTTATTTTGCGGAAGTTCTACCTGGAATGGTGCCTAACAAGCGTTCGGTAAAGCCACCATCGACTTTGATATTTTCTCCGGTGATATAGCTTGCTGCAGGGCTAATTAAATAACTAACCGCTTCTGCAATATCGAGTGGTTGACCAATTCTGCCTAGAGGAATGATGGACAGTCGTTTTTCTAAAAGATCGGGATCTTGGTAGATGGCCTCGGTTAAAGGAGTTCTGATCATGCCAGGTGATACTGTATTGACGCGGATACGCTCGTTACACCATTCTTGCGCCATTTGTCGGCAAAGCATGATGAGCGCTGATTTAGAGGCGGAGTAGGCCCCTAAGCCTGGGTGAGGGTAGAGACCTGACATTGAGGCTACCGCCACAATGCTGCCCTGACTCTCTTTTAATGCTGGATAAGCAGTTTTGCTCATTACCCAGGTAGCTTTGGCATTTAAGTTGAACATCAAGTCCCAATCTGCGCTTGTCATATTGGTGAGAGAACTGGCGCGAGATAAACCGGCATTAGAAACGTAAGCCGTTAAGCCTTGCATGAGAGCAATACTTTTTTCAGTGGCTTGAACGCATTCATCTTCATTGGTTAAATTCGCGGCAACACCAAAAGCACTGACGCCTAATGCAGTTAAATCATGGACTAATTGATCTAGCGCTGCGCCAGATTTAGAGGCAACAGCTGTGATACTGATCGCCTCATGATTGGCTTTAGCTTTCTCTGCTAATGTGAAACATATTTGTTTGCCGATGCCACCTGTCGCTCCTGTGACAATGATTTTTTGATGTTGACTCATAAGATGGCTTGATAGAATTTTTTGGTGGCATCCATGCACAATTGCGCCCATGCGGTTGGAGACATTTGTTGTTGTCTTGCATTGGGAATTTCAATGCTGATAGGCGTGTTTGGGGAAATGCTTGAAAAGATACTTTTTAGATCAATGCCACCTTCTCCAGGGAGGAGGCGATTGGTTCTTGCATCGCTAATCAGTTGGGCGTCTGTATTAGGTTTGGTGCCAGAGCCATCGCAAATTTGAGCGTAGTGAAATAGCTCTTGAGGAATGTTAGCAAGATCGCTGATATGGCTATCTGACCTGGCAAAATGAAGTGAATCAATAATGATGCCTGCATTTTTAGGATTATTAGCACCTTGAATGACTCGATAAGCATCTTTAATGGATTTCATTTCAGTCCAGGGCATGAATTCAAGATCAGCCGTTAACCCATAAGGAGCACATGCTTCGCATAATTGGGCGTAAGAGTCTGATAAACGTGATGGGTTGGGATCGTCACCAGCCACCAAAATATGTTTGGCCTTTAGTTTTGCACCCACTTCAAAAAATGATTTGAATTGGCTAACATCAAAATCTGCATTCAGGCGAATCATTTCTAAATCACAAATAGAAATACCGGTTTCTTCCATGGTGCTTAAGATGCCTGGTAATTCATGTTGATTTTCAATTAGTGAGAAATACTCACCACCCGGTGCTGCTGGCAGAATCCGAATACCAATCGCTTTGTAACCTGTTTGGGCTGCAATGCGTAACACCTCGGATGGGTGCATCTTAGGAGCTGTTAAATAAGATAGGGAAAAATCAGGCATCACAGACATGGTTTACTTTCTAGTTTCTATTGTTGGCGCTATGTGCAGCAATATAGGCAAAGGTCATGCCTGGCCCTAAAGTAATGCCGCCACTTGGATAGTTGCCTGCCATTACGCTTGTCATATCATTGCCAACGGCAAATAAGCCAGGAATCACTTGTTGTTGGTGGTCAAGCACTTGAGCTTTTTCATTAGTTTCTAAACCAGCAAAAGTGCCTAAACTACCTGGATGAATTTTTACTGCGTAATAAGGACCATCTTTGATAGGAGCTACGCATGGGTTAGGGGCATGATCAGCATCACCTGCTGCGCGGTTATAAGGTGTATCACCACGACCAAACTCAGGATCTTCGCCACGTTGCGCAAACTGGTTATAAATAGCGATGGTTTCTTCTAGTGCTTGTGGATTAACGCCAATAGCTGCAGCTAACTTGCCAATCGTTTTTCCTTTGGCGAGATAACCAGATCGAAGGTGTGTGCATAAAGGCATGGGAGCTGGCTTAACAGCGCCTAAGCCCCAGCGTCGAATAAAGCGATGGTCGCAAATGAGCCAAGCGTAAGGTGTGACGCCTTGAGGGGCTGTCTTTAATAAATCGCCCATGAAGTCGTTGTAAGAGTTGGCTTCATTAGCGAATCGTTTACCTTGTTCATTGACGGCGATGATGCCTGGTTTACCGCGCTCAATTAGATGAGGAAAATGTGCGAACTCACCATTTTTCTTAGGTACTAATGAAACAGGTGCCCAACCTGCCGGTGAGAGTAATGTTTTTGTAAATAGAGCGCCGACTGATTCGCCTAAACGAATGCCATCTCCTGTATTTGTTTTTGGAGCTGCTGAGACATGCTCTTTCCCTGTTGGGGCATGAGCAAACATCATGCTCTTTCTTTGGTCATCATGTGGGAAGCCGCCGCAAGCTAGCACCACGCCTTTGGTTGCTTGGATCTGTTGGAGGCTGCCATTTATTTCAACGGTGGCACCAACTACAGATGCACCCTCTTTATTTAATTGTTTAACGGATGCATTGGTGATGATGCTCACATCTTTCTCAAAAGCAGATAGAGCTAGACCAGCTACTAAAGCATTGCCGTTGACTAATTGTGTGCCTTGGCAATGCGTGATGAGGTCTTTGAAGTGACGTAAAACACGGCGTGTGACATATAAGAATGAACTGATAGATCTTGTCGAGTTGAAAAACTGTTTGATATCGTTACCCGATGCAATCCCCATACCCCATAAAGAAATGACATCTAATGGCTGGCGTAAACGCTTGAGCTCTTTACCTAGTTTTCTTCCGTCAAATGGGGCAGCGCAAACGGATCTGCCGCCTAAAACGGCGCCAGGAGTCTTCCCGTGGAAATCAGGAACCTTGTTGCCATCAATAAACTGCAGGCTCGTTTTTCTGCGGAAGAAATCAACCATTGCAGGAGCATTTTCTAAAAAAGCACGAACCTTCTCTTCATTAAAGTGCGCACCTAATTCATGCTTGAGATATTCGGTGGGCGCAGCGATATCTTCTACGATGCCCGCTTCAACTGCGAGCGGGTTGCGTGGAACCCACAACCAACCACCAGACCATGCGCTAGTCCCACCAAAAACAGATTCTTTTTCAAGCACAATCACTTTCATTCCTAAGTGTGCTGCAGTGACTGCTGTGGCTAAGCCGCTAGCGCCTGAGCCTATGACTAGTAGGTCACATTGAATTGTTTTGGTAGGGTTTTGCATGGTTGTCATAAATTAAAGATGAATGGTTGTTTGTCCATCAGCAGCAGCTTTCGCTGCTAAAGTAGCTTCTAGTGTTTTATAGCCTTCGGTAGCACTACAAATGGTTTCTTCAGTGCCTTCGATGACCTTAACAAAATGCTTTAGTTGCGCTTCATAAGGATCCATGGCGTGTAGTGCATTTCTCTTTTGAGTGATTTCTTCAAACCAGCCTCTTGGACCTTCGTATGACCATAAGTCTAATTGAGGTAAGGTCACTGTGCCATGAGTACCCATTAAGAAGTGGCTATTAATGGATTGTTTTGGATAGTGCTCGCTCTCTCCAATGGACATATCCCAGCTATAAGGAGATGTCACTGTGTCTGATTGAGTAATCGTAGCTAATAAGCCGCTCTCAAATTTAAGCAAAACGCTTGCCGTATCTTCAACCTCAAAGCCGCGCTGTTGATTGCTGCTAATGGCTTGAACTTGTTTGATTTGACCAAACAGGAATCGCAAAAGGTCAATTTCATGAATCAGGTTAATCAAAATAGGGCCGCCGCCTTGTTGTCTGCGCCATGCCATTTCAAAATAACTATCTGGCTTTAAGAAAGTTGACATCACATTCGCAGTAATCATATTGCCTAGCTGACCTGACTGAATAATCTTCTTGGCAGTTTTAAGTACTGCGTTGTGCCTGCGATGGTGGCCAACCAGAATAGGGGTTTTGTAATCAATTTCAGCTTGGCATAGACGGGCAGCTTCTTCGAGAGTATCGGCAATTGGTTTTTCCACTAAGGCCGGAATGTTTTGTTTAAGGCAAGCAATACCAATTTCAACGTGGGTGGCATTGGGTGTTGCCACAATCACGCCGGCAGGTTTGTGTTGGTCTAGAAAATCTTGGTAGTTAGCGGTGTATGGAACATTTAATTCTTTGGCAAGAGCTTCTCCAGCAGGGCTTGGATCACTAATGCCGGCTAAATAAGCTTCTTTTGAGTTCATCACTCTAGTGATGTGGGTTTTGCCAATTAATCCGGCGCCAAAGACCGCAATACCTAGTTTTTTCATGTTTTTTGTCTCCGAGAAAGAATTTTGACTTTTATTGATTTTTACCGCAAAATCTCATTATTGGAATGCTATACCAATTTGGAATTAAATTCAAATTTAAGAAAAGGCGTAAAAAATGATTCAGTTAAATGGTGCTTCAAGGGTCTACATCATTATTGGAGATCCAATTGCTCAGGTGAAGTCTCCTGCGGGAGTTACTGAGGCTTTTCAGCAAAATGGTTTAAATGCATTGGTGATTCCAGCTCACGTGGCACCGAGTGCATTTCATGAGTTTGTCCAAACAGTGGCTTTAGCGCAAAACTTTGACGGCATCATCGTAACGGTGCCTCACAAATTTTCTGCCTACGATGTTTGTTCAGGATTAACCGATAGATCTCAATTCTTAAATGCGGTGAATGTGATTCGCCGTGGTGCGGATGGTAAATGGTTTGGAGATATGTGTGATGGTGCAGGCTTTTACGCTGCTGCTAAGAAAAATGGCGGTGATGTTAAAGGGCGTCGTGCACTTTTAGTCGGTGCTGGTGGCGCAGGCTCTGCCATTGCGCATACATTATTAACAGAAGGCGCTACTGTATTAGCTATTCATGATGAAGATCAGGTTAGAAGAGATACATTGATTGAAAAATTATCTAGCTTGAAATTAGGTCAAGTGATTGCGGGATCATCAGACCCAACGGGTTATGAGTTTGTTGTTAATGCCACACCGATTGGGATGAAGGAAAGTGATCCATGCCCTATCCAGACTAATTTGCTTAATAAGCAAGCATTTGTCGGTGATGTGATTACGATGCCAGCCGTGACACCATTGATTCACAATGCAAGAGCTGCAGGCTGTCAAACGGTTACCGGAACAGAAATGTTTGCTGGTGTGAAGGATTTAATGATTCAATTTTTGCTTGGAAAATAATCAAGGCTTGAGGGTAAATCAATGATATTAAATTTGAAAAATATTCCAGAAAAAACTGCATTTGATGTGGTGGTTATCGGTGCTGGTGGTGCAGGCATGTCAGCAGCCTTGTTTGCTGCAATTGATGGCGCTAAAGTGTTGTTGGTAGAGAGTACCGAGTATGTTGGTGGAACGACTGCCTATTCAGCTGGCACGACATGGATTGTTAATACGCCTGAAGGTTTGAGTGTTAATAAAACTGACACCATGGCTGATGCGAAAACATTTTTAAATGCAGCGGTGGGCTCTTACGCGCCTGAAGCGATGAGAGAGGCTTTTGTTAATAACGGCTATAAGGCTGTGGCACATATTCAAGCGAACTCTGATGTGAAATATGTGGTTCGTCCAACGCACCCTGACTATATCTCTGATTTACCTGGATCGGTGATGCGAGGTCGTGCGATTGAGCCTATTTCTTTTGATGGCCGTTTGCTTGGTGAAAACTTCAAATATGTTCGTCCACCTATTCCTGAGTTCACTGTGTTAGGTGGCATGATGGTCGATAGAGATGACATCGGTCATTTGTTGAAATTAACAAAATCTTTTAAATCATTTGTTTATTCAACAAAAATTATTTTGCGCCATGGTCTTGATCGATTGAAATATTCGCGCGGTACTCGTTTGGTGATGGGTAATGCTTTGATTGCGCGCTTGCTCTATTCATTGTTGAAGAAGGGCGTATCAATTGTTGTTTCAACCAAATTGGAAGATGTTGTGGTTGAGAATAACCAAGTGACATCCATCATTGTTTCGCAAGGTGATGATCGTAAAACGATTGTGGTGAATCGCTCTGTTATTTTGGCCAGCGGAGGATTTAATCGACATCCAACGCGTCGTCAAGAAATGTTGCCAGGTATTAGCCCTGATTGGTGTCCTGCTGCGCCAGGTCATCAAGGTGCGGCGCACGATATCGTTTTGAAAAAAGGTGCTGTTTATGGCGAAGGTGCTATGAGCAATGCATTTTGGGCGCCTGTATCTATTAGACGTCGTGCAGATGGCTCAACGGCTGCGTTCCCTCACTTCATCATGGATCGGGGTAAGCCTGGCATGTTGACGGTAAATCAGAAGGGTGAACGTTTCTTGAATGAGTCGACGTCTTATCATTTGTTTGGCATTGCGATGCAAAAAGCTAATCAATCAACGCCATCGATCCCAGCTTATTTGGTCTGCGATGCAGAAGCGATCAAGAAATACGGCATGGGGATGGTTCGTCCAGGCGGTAAAGGATTTAATTCATTTATCGAAGAGGGTTACCTCAAAGAGGGCGCTACGATTGCTGATTTAGCAACTAAGTTAAATGTTGATCCTGCTGTTTTAGAGAAGACGGTTGCCAACTTTAATCAATATGCCCGTGAAGGTGTGGATCCTGTATTTAATAGAGGTACAACCGACTATCAACGATTTAATGGTGACGCTACTAGAGGTACAGCTAACCCATGCTTGGGCGAGTTAAAGACAGGACCTTTCTATGCTGTTCAGTTATACCCTGGCGACATTGGTGCTGCCACTGGCTTGTTAACCAATGATAAGGCGCAGGTACTCAATCAAGATAAGGCTGTTATCAACGGTCTATACGCTGTTGGTAATGATATGCAATCAGTGATGGGTGGCACTTATCCTGGCCCTGGTATCACGATTGGCCCAGGTTTAACGTTTGCTTATATTGCGGCTAAAAATTCTTTAGGTAAGCCGCTATAAATTGAGTGGGCAGTTTTAAGCTCAGCCAGTTAATAAAAACCCCGCTATCAACTTATTGATAGCGGGGTTTTTTGATTGTTTTTTTAAATAAGTTTTTAATTATTTAATGCGATTGATTAAAGTAATGTGACCCAACACTTGCTAAAGCTAATTTGTTTGCAGTGTCTTTTAAAGTAGGGATTAATTCTTCTAAACGTTGTTTAGTTAAACGAACGCTCGGACCAGAGATACTCACAACCCCAAGAGGAGTTGGTTTGTTTTCTCGTTGTACCACAACAGCAATCGCTGATGCACCATTCTCATACATATCGGTGGCAATGCTGTAACCTTGCTTTCTTACCTGTGCAATGGCCTTTAATACTTCTTGTAGGGTTGAAGGTGCATTGACGCCTAACTCGCCTTTAGCGTATAGCTTTTGTTTCGCTAAATGTCTTAAGGCATCTTCTTCGGTTAAGGCAGCTAAAAAAGCGTGACCATTAGTTGTCGCTGGTAAATAAACTTTAGGTCCAACTTCTGGTTCGTATTTCAAACCCATTTTTCTACCCTGTGATTTCGCAACCCAAGTCAGATCAATGCCATCAAATACTGCTAAACGAATTAGCTCACCCGTTTCTTGCGCTAACTCGTCAAGGATTGGTTGGCATACATCAATGATACCGCTTCTTGATAAAAACTCTAGGCCTAAAGAAAGTAATTTATTGGTGAGTGCGTAGTTGCCACCTTCACCATATTGTTTGATATAGCCAGCATCCTTTAGGTCGCTAAGGGTTCTATGGGTAGCGCTCTTAGGGATTTCTAGTTGCGTGGCAATATCAGCCAATGCTAAGCCATCAATATGTTTGACTAATAGTTCAATGATGCTCAGCGCTCTATCTCTAATACTTTGGCTCATAATTGATTCACTTCATGGTTTAAGTAATTAATGCTTTTACGAAGGGCATCCTCTTCGCCTTGATCTTTTAGATAATCTAATTCAATCGCTAAAAGACCTTGATAGTTGTGTTCTTTTAGAACTTTTAATATTGCTGGAATATCAATTAGTCCATCACCGACGGGAACGCTTGGCCAGAATGCAAAAGTTTTAGGATCTTGGCCACGTTCAGCGCGAATGTCTTTGATATGAGTTGCTTTGACGAAGGGGGCTAGTTTTTTAGCAACAGTGAGAGGGTCTTCGAAAACTCTTAAATTGTTAGCGGTATCTAAGCAGACACCTAAAAATGGAGAGTTAATCGTATTTAATAAATCTACTAATTCATCCGCAAGAAAATCAATATGATTCTCAATAGCTAGAGCAACACCTTGTTCTTGCGCAACGGCTGTTGCTTGCTGCAGTAGGGGAAGCAGTTTTTCTTTATGAATTTTCCAGTCAGAAATTCTCGTGCGTCTACTGCCGCAGCAGATACGCATAGCTTTTGCGCCAATTTCTTTGGCGATATAAATATTAGCAATCAAGTCATCTAATTCATGAGGTTTGCTGCCAGAGCCTAATCCATCAGGATGCCCCCATGCCCAAACGGCCTCTAATTGATGCGCGGTGAGTGCTGCCTTTAATTGCTGACGAAACTTAGGGTTGTGGCCATCTAAAAAACAAGACTCTAATGAAACGCCTTTAACTTGAAGCAGCTTGGCTTCTTCAAGAAACTCCCAAACGGTTTTGCGGCTGCCAATATCGTTTTGTAAACCTTCATACCATTCACCAAAGTAACGGTGGTAAGAGTATGAGTCGATAGCTACTTTCAACGGTGATCCTTTTCCTTGATAGCGCAAGCGCTTGGCATAATTTGGAATGATATTCCAAATTATGCCTGTGTTTCAATATTTAAAGAGTGATTTTTATGAAGTAGTTGTTGGCGACCTGTATTTCGAAAGTCGGTCGGTTTGAGTTGGGTGTGTTTTTTAAAAAATCTCCCAAAGTAGCCTTCATCTTCAAAACCAAGTTCTGCAGAAATTTGTTTGATGCTGAGTGTGGAGTAAACAAGCTCACGTTGTGCTTCATGGATCACACGAGCATTAATGGCATCTAAGGCTGACATGCCTAAAAATTTATGACATAACCTGGTGAGTTGTCCTGCCGTGATGCCAAGCTTTTGCGCATACTGATCAACAGATAATCTTTCTCGACAATGTTCATCAAGTAAAGATTTAAATTTATCAATTTTTACTGTTGATTGTGTTTGTGTGATTTCTCCGCTTGTATAACTGTCGTGGCAAATTCTGAAAATTTGTATGAATAAGGCAATGAGTAGTGACATACCTGCCGCAACTTGTCCGGCAGCAGATGTAGTCGACTCGCGTTCAATCGCATCAAATAGGGGCAGAAGACCCTCTGCATGACGATTTTCTGGATTCACAGGAAACACAATCGGTGTCTTGATTTGTTGAAGTAAATCTGGCGCTAACATGCCAGCTAGAGATTCAAGAGGTCTTTGTGCTGCTGTAATGACGGGCCCATCGATATCGCTTGAGAAATGAAACCCATGTACTGAGCGAGCAGGAGCAATAATGATGCAAGGAGATTGCACTGACCATTTTTTACCATCGATGTACGCGTGCCCACTACCTTGTGTGGGATAGAGCACTTGTATCAATCCGTCATGGAAGTGAGGTTTGATTTCCCAATCAAATAAGCTAGAGCGCTCAGTGATTCGTTCGAAATGTACTAAGTCAGCCCAAGAAGGCTGCGCATCGGTGCCGTATAAAGCAAAGTTCGGTACAGTTTTCATGGATTTCTCTAAATATGCATGAATTGTCCTGTTTTAAGCATCGTTTGTCCATTGAGGATAGAGTCATAGACCCTCATGATGACGGCTAGCTAACATATCGTTCTAGCACTTTTAGAATATAGCTTTTATGTAATTTTTAAACATGTCATAAAGTTAATTAACTTTAGGTAAGGGTAAACCCGAAAAATGTCTCAAATATCAGATTTGTCCGGTAATTGGTTGGGTCTTCAGGACCGTGTTTGTGTGGTTTCTGGTGCGGGTAGCGGCATCGGCGCTGCCATTGCTAAAGGCCTTGGTCAAGTTGGCGCTAAAGTGGCGCTGCTAGATCGTAATGTGGCAGCAGCTTCTGAAGTAGCCAAAGAAATTCAAGCGGTGGGAGCGCAAGCTTTAGCAGTTGAGTGCGATATCTCGAGTGAAGCTGCCGTGAAACAAGCTGCCGATATCGTCAGAAAAGAGTTAGGACTTTGTTATGGATTAATTAACAACGCTGGCTTATTAAGACCGGGTGCCCTAGAAGAGGTATCTGTTGAAGATTGGAATGCGGTCTTGTCAGTGAACTTAACAGGTTATTTAGTTTGTTCTAGAGAATTTTCTAAAGACATGTTTGCTAATCAACAAGGAAGCATCGTACATATTGCTTCTATCTCGGCATTGCATCCACAAACAAGAAGTGGTGCATATAGTCCTAGTAAGGCGGGTGTTTTATTGATGTCTAGACAGATGGCTGCGGAGTGGGGACCTAGAGGCGTTAGAAGTAATGCGATTTGTCCAGGCATGATTCGTACAGCTTTATCTGCTAAGTTTTACGAAGAGCCTGGTTTTGAAGAGAAGCGATCGATGGTGACAGCGAATCGTCGTATTGGCGAGCCATTAGATATTGCTAATCCAGCTATATTTTTAACAAGTGACCGATCCGCCTATATGAATGGCGCAGAGTTATTGGTCGACGGTGGTTTGGGTTGTATGTTGATGGATATGGTTCCACGTCCTGGCTACAACAAGACAGCATAAGAATTAGGAGAATAGACATGTCAAATAAGTTTACGTATGACTTGATCGTTGTTGGTTCAGGTGCAGCTGGTTTAGCCACTGCCATTACAGCAAAGAAGCGCGGCTTAAGTGTGGCCGTATTAGAGAAAGAGCCTGTGTTTGGCGGTACAACTGCTTTATCAGGTGGCGTGCTTTGGGTGCCACTTGGGCCTCATAGTCGCAAACAAAATCCAGCAGATACTCGTGAGGCTGCGCGCACTTACTTGATGGAAGAGACAGGCACTTATTTTGATGCACAAGCAACAGATGTGTTTTTGGATAATGGTCCCAAAATGGTTGAGTTTTTTGAGCGTGAAACTGAAATGAAATTTGTGCCTACGCTCTATCCTGATTACCATCCCAATGTGAAGGGTGGTGTTGATATTGGACGTGCCATTTTGGCGGCTCCATTTGATATCAGAGGTTTGGGTGCTGATATGAATCGTTTGAAACCGCCACTCAAAACGATTACGTTTATTGGCATGATGTTTAACTCTTCTAATGCAGATTTAAAACATTTTTTCCAAGCAACTAAATCGCTAACATCATTTATTTATGTGGCTAAACGTTTGGCAACACATATCAAAGAATTAGCTTTGTATCGTCGCGGGATTAATGTGACAAGTGGTAATGCTTTAGCGGCACGTTTAGCTAAGTCTGCACTTGATTTGAATATTCCTATTTATACCAACACGCCTGCTAAAAAAGTTCAGATGGATGGCGAACGTGCCACCGGTATTTTGGCTACACAAAATGGTCAAGACGTTGTCTTTACTGCTAAGCATGGAGTGGTTTTAGCTTGCGGTGGTTTCCCGCATGACATTAAGCGTATTGCTCAAGCTTATCCACATCTGAAGCGTGGTGGGGAGCATTTATCTCCAACACCTACTAGCAATACAGGCGATGGTACTCGCATGGCCGAGGAATTGGGTGGTGTGGTTGATATCAGATTTAAAGATACTTCTGCATGGATGCCCGTTTCAAAAGTGGTTTATAGAAATGGTGAAGTGGGCGTGTTCCCACATTTATTAGATAGATACAAGCCTGGCATTATTGGTGTTTTAAGAAATGGCAAGCGCTTTACTAATGAGTCTAATTCATATCATGATGTTGGCGCTGACTTAATTCGTGCCTGTGAGAATCAATCAGAAACAGCGATGTGGTTAATTGGTGATAAAACAACTTTGTCTAAATATGGCATTGGTTTTGTTAAACCAGCGCCTATGCCGATTGGACAGTTCTTGCGTAATGGTTACTTAATTAAAGGCAACACCTTAGCAGAGCTTGCTACGAATGCTGGTATTGATCCTAAAGGATTGGAAGAAACGGTTAAGCAGTACAACTTGGGTGCTGTGCATGGTGAAGATCGCGAGTTTGGTCGTGGTACTACTTCGTTTAATCGTTATCTAGCGGACCCAGAAAATAAACCTAATCCATGTGTGGCGCCTATTCAGAATGGCCCATTCTATGCAGTTAAAGTGATTATGGGCGATTTAGGTACATTTGACGGTATTAAAACAACACCGTACGGTGAAGTATTGAAGCGTGACGGATCAAAAATTGATCATCTTTATGCTGTGGGTAATGATAGGGCTAGTATGATGGGTGGTAACTATCCAGGTGCAGGTATTACGCATGGTCCTAATATGACATTTGGATTTGTCACTGGTAATTACATTGCGGATAAAGCTCAATAATATGAACCATATGAATAAACCATTAGTGGATCATCGTATTTATACGATTGCTTTGCGAAAAATGCCTGAATTTATTGAGGTGTTTGATCGTTTGGCTATGCCAATTTTGTTAGAAACTTTAGGGCATCCGATTGGTTTTTATGTCAGCCATGTGGGCCCACAAAATCAGTTTATCCACTTGTGGGGTTATGACAGTTTGGCTGATTATGAGAAGCGTTGCCATGCTAGAGATACGCACCCGAATTTCCCTGAATACTTAAAGGCTTCGGGTCATCTCATTACTGCTCAAGAAACAAGATTAATTAAGGCCGTTGATATGCCTAGTTTGAAAAACTTTGCGCCTCGCTCATAAATTATGAGCGCTTTGAATTTCTAAATTCATTGGGCGATTGTTTTAATTGTTTCTTAAAAAATCTTGTGAAATACGCCGCGTCTTGGAACCCCAAGCTGTAGGCGATTTCCTTGATCGATAAAGCCGTATAAAGTAAGTCTCTTTCAGCTTCTAACATCAATCGTTGGTTAATCACGGTTAGGGCTGATTTTTCTAGAATGTTTCTACAAACACGGTTAAGTTGTGTTTGCGTAATGCCAATTTGGTTGGCGTAAAAATCAATACTCAAATGATCTCTATAGTGAATGTCTAAGAGTTCTTTAAATTGGCTGATATAGCCAATCGACCTAGAGTGGTTATTAGAAATTTCGCTTTCATGATTGGCTTCTCTCGCAATTAAAACAATTAAAGAGACCAGTAATGCATTGACCGTTTGATGGCGCCAAGGTTTCGACCCAAAAAATTCCTTTTTTAGATGTTCAAGTGTTTGATTAACAATCTGCCAAGATTCTGATCTTTTATTCATTTTGATCGTTTGGCTATTTTCGTAAATATTCAGAACTTTTCTTTCTTGAGAAAAGAAATTCAATAGCCATTGATGGTGAATGGTGATGACATGCCCTTCAATACCTTTTTCAAAATTGAAGCCATGAGGAGATAGACGTGGCGTGATCAACAAGCAGGGAGCTGAAATCTCATCATGAATAGCCCCAATAGAGAATGATCCATGCCCTTTATTGATGTGTAGAATTTGCAATAAATCATCGTGTCGATGGGGTTTAATTTCCCAGTCATATAGCTGACTTCGATCGGCGATCGATTCTATATGAAGCCCATCAATAATAGGGTTAGATGAGATTTCACCATAGAGGCCGTAGTTAGGTGGTTGTTTCATCTTGATATGTGAAATATTTCAAAATATGTTCGGATTGTGCAATTTTTTGTTAGATTTGTCTATTTAAATCACTGAGTGTGTGGGCGATGATTTGCCCATTCATAAGGAGATAAGCATGCGTACTCAAGTAGCGATTATTGGAGCAGGTCCATCGGGACTTTTATTGGGTCAATTGTTGCACCGTCAAGGGATTGATGCCGTCATCATCGAGCGTCAAACGGGTGATTATGTATTGGGCAGAATTCGTGCTGGTGTTTTAGAGCAAGTGGCTGTTGAATTGCTAGAAGAGGCGGGTGTTGCTGATCGTTTAAAAGCTGAAGGGCTGGTACACGATGGTTTTGATATTGCTTTTGATGCGGATCATTTACATATTGATCTAAAGGGTTTGACCAACGGTAAGACAGTCACTGTTTATGGCCAAACAGAAGTAACACGCGACTTAATGGATGCAAGACAAAAAGCTGGTTTGCAAACTATTTATGGCGCAGAAAATGTTGAGGTATTGGATTTTGATACGAATACACCTAAAGTTCGTTATCAGTTAAATGGTCAAACGCATGAAATTACTTGTGATTTTATTGCCGGTTGTGATGGTTACCATGGTGTGTGCCGTGCGAGCGTCCCAGAAAAATCAATTAAAGAATATGAGCGTGTTTACCCATTTGGTTGGTTAGGTCTTTTATCAGATACACCGCCTGTACAGCATGAATTAATTTACGGTAATCAAGAGCAAGGTTTTTATTTGTGCAGCATGAGATCTGCGCAGAGAAGCCGTTACTACATCCAGTGCTCTTTAGCTGATAAAGTCGAAGAGTGGAGTGATGATCGTTTCTGGGCGGCTCTTAAAGGTAGATTGCCTGAAAACTTGGCGAATCAATTGGTGACAGGATCCTCTTTGGAAAAGAGTATTGCGCCATTAAGAAGTTTCGTCGCCGAGCCATTACGATTTGGCCGTATGTTTTTAGCTGGCGATGCTGGTCATATCGTTCCGCCAACAGGTGCTAAAGGGTTGAACTTGGCAGCCTCTGATATTCGTTACCTATCAAGAGCTTTGTTTGAGTTCTATGGTGAGAAGAGTGAAGTGGGTATCAATCACTATTCACAAAAAGCTTTGGCAAGAATCTGGAAGGGGGAGAGATTCTCTTGGTGGATGAGTATGCTCTTGCATCGATTCCCAGATAACAGTGGCTTTGATAATAAGATTCAAAGAACTGAGTTTGAGTACCTAGCAAGTTCTGAGCATGCTCAACGTGTATTGGCTGAAAACTATGTTGGACTGTCTTACGCTTAATTTAAGCTGGTAGGTAGTAGTGATTCAGTAGCCAAATGAGGGCATTAATGGTGAAGAAAGAGCAAGTGGTAGCCAGCAACAAAGCGGCTGCGCATTTGGTTTCTTCACCATATTTTTGACCTAATATGGGGTAGATGCTCATCATGGGCATGCCAGCTAATACGATGGCAACGACCTGTAATTTGGGATCAAAAGGTGGCAGTAGCAGAATGACGATGAATACCATCAGTGGGTGAATAATTAATTTACCCAAAGCAATCAAACTAATTTGACTAGCAAGTCCTTTAAGTTCTAATCCCACTAAAACGCCACCGATGGCAAATAAAGCAACTGCACCTGATGCTCCGGCAAACATGCCGATGACTTTTGAAATGGGGGCGGGTGTTTGAATTTCAAAAATGGAAAATAGAACGCCTAAGCTGATAGCTACAACAATCGGGTTCTTGATGACCCCTTTAAGAGAATGAATGAGTGTTGGGAAGAATTTTTTATGGCGTTTTGAAATATTTTCTGCCAGTGCTAATACCAAAGGCAGTAAGAAAATATTTTCAACAATCATCGATAGCGCAACACCAGATAAACCTTCTTCTCCAAGATAGCTAAGAATGATGGGGTAGCCCACAAATCCCGTATTAGAAAAGGCTGAACCTAATCCGCTAATAACACTTTGCTCACCTGTTTTTCCTTGCTTAAATGCAACCCAAAAAATAATAGCGAATGCTAGTAAAGACCCAATGCCATATGCGAGTACATATTCAATTTTAAAAATGCTACTGATATGTCTTTCTGAAGCTGCTTTAAAAAGTAATGCGGGCAGGGCAAAGTTGATGACTAGCAGGCCTAATGATCTGACGCTAGTTTTTGGAAAGATGTTTCGGCTAACGGATATGTAGCCGATTGCAATGATGATGAATATAGGCGATGTAATTGCCAGGATGTTCATGAAGCCAAAGTTGGTAGCCATCTATTTCCTTAAAAGTAGGCAATATTTTCGAATATTTTTAGAATTTTATTAAAGAATTTATTCAAAAATGAACCATATTAGAACTATTTGTTCGATTATCGAACTATCTATGTAGTGACAGCCATATACTTCTATGACTTAATTAGTCATTAGCCATCACTTATTTACCCATGGAGATTTCATATGTCTGTTCATCAAACTGCCCCTAAGTTGTTGTTGGGATTAATTGGTAGCGGTATTGGGCAATCATTAACACCTGCGATGCAGGAAATGGAAGCTAGTCACCATGGTTTGAGAGTTCATTACCAAATTATTGATTTAGATTTGCGTAAATTAGGCGTTGAAGCGTTGCCACATTTAGTAGATTCAATGAGAACTATTGGTTTCTCAGGTTTCAATGTGACCTTCCCATGTAAACAGGCCATTATTCCGTTGTTAGATGAGTTATCTGAAGAAGCTAAAGCTATGGGGGCTGTTAATACCGTGATTAACAGAGATGGCAAATTAATTGGCCACAATACCGATGGTTCTGGTTGGAGCATGGGTTTTAAAAACACGTTGCCAGAAGCTGATTTATCAAAGGTAGTACTTTTGGGCGCAGGTGGTGCTGGTTCAGCTATTGCTCATGCAGCATTACGTATGGGTGTTAAACAGTTAGTGATTGTGGATACAGATCCTAAGCGTTGTGAAAATCTAGTGGCTGATTTAAATGGTTTATATGGCGATAGAAGCTCATATTCTCTAGATGTGAGAGAGGCCATTGTGGGAGCGACAGGTTTGATTCATGCGACCCCAACGGGCATGGCAAAATTGCCAGGCCTGCCACTGCCAGAAGATTTAATTACTAAAAATTTATGGATCTCTGAGGTCGTTTACTTCCCTATTGAGACTGAGTTATTAAAGATTGCAAAAGCTCGTGGTTGTTCAGTCGTGAATGGCGGTACGATGGCTGTGGGTCAGGCGGTAGGTGCTTTTGAGTTGTTTACCGATAAAAAAGCTGACTCTGCTAGAGTTGAGGCTCATTTCTTGAGTTTGTTAAAAAAGAACGAAGAAAATAAAAAATAACTATTACATTGTTAGGTTGATATGAAAAAAATTCTCATTATGAATGGCCCTAATCTCAATTTATTGGGTACGCGCGAGCCTGAGAAATATGGCACAACTACATTGGCAGATTTAGAAGATATGTGCCGTCAGAAAGCATCTGAGATGGGCTATGAAGTTGAATTTTTCCAAAGCAACTATGAAGGTGCTTTGGTAGATAAGATTCATGAAGCAGGTAAAGCTTACAAGGCCGGCCAACTAAAGGGCGTTGTCTTTAATCCTGGCGCTTATACACATACATCGATTGCGCTACATGATGCTATCGCTGGAGTAGGTGGTTTGCCAGTGATAGAGACACACATCTCTAATGTGCATGCAAGAGAGTCATTTAGACACCACTCTTATATTTCACCAGCAGCTGCTGGCATTATTGTTGGTTGTGGTGTCTATGGCTATATTGTTGCCATGCAAGTTTTGGCTAACAGACCTTAATGACTTTGTAAGTGTTGTTTGTAGAAAGCTAGAGTTCTTTCTCTGGCCAAATCAGCAGCTGCTTGATTGTAAGCAGCGCGCTGATCACAGTTAAAGCCGTGTTGACCTTCATAAACGAAGACTTCCACGTCCTTTACATGCTTTTGAGCCTCTTTGAATAACTCGACATCGCTCAAAGGGATGTGGCTATCTTGATTGGCGAAATGCATGAGAACAGGACATGTGGCTGTCAGGTCTTTTTCTTTAGCTATCCCACCTGGGTAATAGCTCACGGCAGCTGATAGACCCTGTAACTTACAAGCTGATCTCCAACTTAACAAGCCACCCCAACAGTAGCCAACAACGCCCACCTTGCCGGCATGAGCGACATAATCAATCGCTGCTTGAATATCTTGCATACTAACTTCGTTAGGAAGACTTTCAACAAAATTTTTATGGGCAAATCCTTTAGCCATATCTTCTTGTGTGTAACCAAGTGACAGATTCTCTTCGGCTCTAGCTTGTGTCGCCGGAGCTATGACTAAATAACCTTCAGCAGCATAACGATCAGCTGTTGCTTTGATGTGGGAATTAAGGCCAAATATTTCTTGTAAAAGAACGATGGCGCCAAGCGGTTTGCCTTGAGGTTTGGCTAAATAAGCATCCAATTGAAATTGGTCTTTAGCGGTCAATTTAATGAGTTCATTCATGAAATGATTGTAGATGAATTTGTTGTTTGGGTGGGTTGGCCACGTAGCATAAGACCGATCTTCGGGTTTTTCTTAGGAAATATCTATTGCTATAGATATTGATGGCTGATAGATTGATTGCATGCAGCACATGGTTGACCTAAATAGGGAGGTGTTGGTATGAAAAAGTCGGTGAATGATAATTTATTGGATAGTCAGAAAAAAGTGGCTGACTCTTCTCGAGCTATGGCGGAGATAGCTGTTAAAAACGCTCAGGAAATTGCCAAGATTAATCAGCAAGCAGCGCAAGAGATGGCAAAAAACTTCCAAGAGAAAGTGGCGGAATTATTAAAGGTCAAAGATCCGCGCGCAGCCTTTGATCTGGTGCAAGCACAAGTGCTTCAAGATGCGGCTTTGCAGGTGACTAACTATCAAAATCAAGTGGCTCAAGTTTTAAAGACGGGTAACCGTGAATTAACTCGGATCGCTGAAGATATGATTGCGCAATCAAAGAGTGATTTGATTCATTTTGTGAATGAGGCAACGGCTAATGCGCCAGCTGGATCGGATGCTTATGTTTCTACTTTTAAAACAGTGTTTAACCAAGCATTGCAAAATTTTGAATTAATTCGAGCTGCTACTGCAGAGTCTTTTAATAATTTTGAGAAAAGTGTTGAGAACATGAATAATTTATCTCGTTCATCAGCGCCAGCTAATAAACGAGCAGGGAAAAAATAACTTTCCTAAAATGTTGCTTAACGAATTAAGTTATATCGTGTGGGTCAAGTAGTTGATATTGGAATGCATTATCAGTGAAGGCGTTGCAAGCCTTCATTTTGCCCCATAGTTTTTTGAAGTCAGAATAATTAAATCCAGCAGTCCAATTCCAAGCTCGAGTCATGGAGCGGATGAATGGAATTGGATCATTATTCTGTGATAGAGCTTTGAGTGGCAAAAGGTAATCTTCGCGATAAGCTGTTGGAATAATGATGCGACAAGCAGAATTATTGGTTAAGTAGGCGTTCATGATTAAGCGTGCAGTTCTACCATTACCATCCATAAATGGGTGAACCTCAGTAACGATAAACATGGCCATTAATGCGCGTGCAAAAGGGTCTTCAAGCAAGGCAATTCTTTTGAAGCCTTCTTGTAGTGTTCCTTTTACTAACTCAGGGTGAACGAAAATAGTGTTCCCTGCTTGATTAAATTGCTCTTTCCACTGACCTGGATTTTTATCTGGACGACCTGATAGTATTTGATAATTACATTGTTGTAACCATCTTAAAAATTCATCTTCATTGCTTGGTGGGGTCGAACGAAAAGGCTGTTCCATGATTGCCCTAAATGTACCTTGCACATCATGAGAGTCTTCATTTCGTTTGGCAATAATTTTTCCATCGAAAATAATTTCTGAAGCTTCTTCAACAGTAAATGTAGTGCCCTCAATATAGTTCGAGAAATATGATTCAAAAAATGAGAAATTCAAGGTGCTCTCACCTGAGTTGCTTGGTTCAGCAATGAGTGGGAATGGCTTTCTTAAAGCAGAAAATAAAGTTTCGAAAATTTCAATACGTTCTGGGTCATATGGCTTGCCAGCTGCTCTAGCAAGCGCATCAGCTGAGTGTAATGTGCGAACTTTCCCCGTTCTCATCAGAGCCGAAATAATGTTCGTTAAAGCTTTAAATTGAAGTTCTAGACCCAGTTCGTGAGCAATTGATTGGGCAGCATCGCGCAATTTGTTGAGTTTATATTCGCCTCGAATCGTGCAAAGTTTGCTTAGGTGTGATTCAATCCATGGGCGGCCCATGGTACGAATTTCAGAGCCTTTGCCGGTGTAGAGGTTTTCTAATAGTCTTCGTGGCTCTGATGAAAAAAAGAGTTGTCCATACGGAATATCATTGACAGTTGAATCATGATTTTGGATAGCTGGTGCGCCTGGCAAAATATTTAAATTGAGACCGGGGAGCGCAATGGTTCGAGCACGCTTGCCATAAATTAAAAATATATTGCCTTGATCATCAGGTTTACCAAGTTGAGCAGAACGATAGGCTACTACTGAGCTAGGATATAAATGTTCAGCAATCTTTTGCCAATTAGGCCTAACAATTTGCTCAAGAGGGCTTTTAAGGTCGCTGGTATAAATGCCGCTATATATTTTTCGTAAACGCCCAGCCCTTGCAAGGCGAGAAACGCGCTGAGCATTAGCTTTGTCTTCTGCCGAGCTAAAAAGAAGGAGGGGGAGGGTGTCAATAAAAGTGGACATAAATCCTTTATTCTCGGATATTTGTCAATAATCATGCACTTTTTATGATTTTATGTCAATAAAAATACACATTTTATTGGTCTCAACTAGATTTTCTAGGTTAATCAAGCTGGTGCCGATTGCCTATTTTTACGCCTAACTGCCCCCCATTCACAATGAAAAAATCTCTACATCATTCAATGTATTGATTGAAGAATGTCATGGGAAGGAGAAAAACCTAATTTTAGAATTTGGAGTGAGTTGTTTTTAGCATATTGTTTGGTACTAATCCGCCAATCAGCATGCCGGTCAAGCTAGCACACAAGCCAACAAGTTGTGGTGGTGCAATGCCGTCAGGCCAAACTATTTCACAGACAATCCAACTGCTTAATCCTCCAAGGACTGCTAGTAGGGCACCTAATGTATTGGCTCGAGACCAGTAGACACCAAATGCCAATGGAACGAATGCAGCGACTAGAGTCACCTTGTAGGCATTCTCAACCATTTTGAAAATAGATAAATTCGAGTTAAGTGCAAAAATGGTAACAATCGCTGTAAAGCACAGCACAGTGATACGCATGATCTTTAGCAAATGCTTATCACTTAAATGTTTGAATAAGCCCTTCACAATGTTTTCAGCAAAAGTGACTGATGGTGCTAGTAGAGTGGCGCTTGCGCAGCTTTTAATGGCGGAGAGCAGGGCGCCAAAGAACATGATTTGTGCGAATAAAGGAGCGTGATTCAAAATTAAATTCGGCAGAATTAACTGCGAATCGCTTTGTAAATAATTCTCAACTAATTGAGGATTGATCAAGCTTGCAGAGTAAGCAAGGAAGATGGGGATAAATGCAAACAAGAAATAAAGAACGCCACCAAGAATAGATGCTCGCACAGCGATCTTTTCATTTTTAGAGGAGGTGATTCGTTGAAAAACATCTTGCTGTGGAATCGAGCCAAGCATCATCGTGATAAATGCTGCGATAAATCCAAGTACTGCCGCAAGATTCCAATCAGGAAGGATGGCTAGCTTACCAGCGGCAGCAGCATGATTGATAACAACATCAACGCCACCAGTTAGATTGCTCACTTCAAAACCGATGTACAGCATGCCTAAAACAATGATGATCATTTGGATAAAGTCTGTCACGGCAACAGACCACATGCCGCCAAATAATGTATAGATCAGTACACTAGCGGCACCTAAGATCATGCCTGTTTGTTGAGACATGACATCGTTAGATACAACATTAAATACCAAGCCGAGAGCTTTAATTTGTGCTGCTACCCAACCTAGGTAAGACACCACAATACAAAGAGTTACGAGCACTTCAACTGTGCGACCATATTTCTCTTTAAAAAAGTCGCCAATAGTCAGATATTTTTTACTGTAAAGATGACGTGCGAAAAAGAGGCCCACTAAGATGAGGCACATGGAAGAGCCAAATGGGTCGGAAATAATTCCACCCATACCTTCTTTTAAGAAAGTGGCTGGTACGCCTAACACTGTTTCAGATCCAAACCATGTGGCAAAGACGGTTGCCGTCACAATGTACATGGGCAGACTGTGGCCCGCTGCTGCAAAGTCAGCTGTATTTTTTACCCTCATGGCCGCCCATAGGCCGATGCCGATGGAGATAGCCCAGTAAATAATGACAAACCAGATAAGCATGGGGTCCTTTTTGGTGGAAAGTTGCCGAATTATAGGGCTAGGGTGGAAATATGACAAAAATGCTAAAACAAGGCGTTATATGGATTGGCAAGTCAATTATTTAGGTATAGGATGAACAATCACAACCACTTGTTTGGAGATGAAAATGGCAACGCAAAAGGACTTGATGGCATGGCAAACGGAACGCGCGAAAGAATTGTTCGCGTTGTCGCATAAGTTGTTGGAAACAGCCAAACAATTTAGTGAACATCAGGCTGCTGAAATTAAGGCTAGTATGGATCATGCTAAGTCTTACGCTAAACAGGCAGCAACAAATGATGTGGAAAAATTAAAAGCCTTGCAAGAAAAGTTTGCTGAAGAAGCTGGTGTGCGGATGGTTGCGTATCAGAAGAAAGTGAAGGCACTATTAAAGACCATGGAAGATGAGGCTGCTGATGAAGTTGAAAAGCACTTAAATAAAGCTCGTCATGCCATGGAGACTTGGTTAAAAGATGCTAGCAAGAATTTGCCGGCAGGTTCAGATAAGTTTACTGATGTAGTCAGAGATATTGCTGATGCTGGTAATAAGGTTTTGAAAGAAGGCCGCAAAATGGCTAAACAAGCTGCGCAGGCTGCTGAGGAAAGCATGGCCAATCTAGAAAAAATGGTTAAAAAACCTGCTGCTGCTGCAAAAAAAGCACCAGCAGCTAAAAAATCATCTAGATCTCGTAGATAATTAGACGAGTAAAAGGCTATCACTGATAGCCTTTTTTAATCATCATTCAATTGGGAGTCATGCATCAATGAGTTTGCTAAGAGCTGTTAGCTTAATTCTGTTGGTGATGATTTCTGCCTGTTCAATGGTGGATGAAAAGAAAGTTTCTGATTCCTCTAAAGGTCATTGGACGCTCGAATTTACTTGGTTGAAAAATGACAAGCCTGTGATGATTCAGTCATTTGAATACGCCTCAAGGGGCGAATGCTTTAATGCGATGTACACCATGCAGCAAGATGCTAAGAAGGTGAGGCATGAAAGCGGTGCAGGCCTTTGTTATAAGGCCTTTGCTGAAGGTCAAGAACGAACCGCCAATGATGTCTTAGCGCGCTATCGTTGATGACCTATTTCTATAGTTGATTCGTTGGTTTAACTAAGTCTTTTCTGAGATAGCCTAATTTTTCAGCTTTCTGTAGTAGCTGCTCTTCTAGAAGAGGCGTCAGGTGTCGTTCTCTTGCTAGGATCCAGAAATATTTTCCAGAGGGCTCGCCTACTAGTACCCAAGAATAGTCTGGGGCTAAATCTAAGATCCAGTAGTCACCATAAAACGGTCTGAAAAAAGAGACTTTTAATTTGGCATTGCTTGGTGCATCAACAACTTTTGCAATGCCATTAGCTTGCTTTAATCGGTCCTTCTTTTGGCAAGAGTTAAGCACATTGATTTGATGGTCTGGAAGCGGGCTATATTCAGCTGTCACAGTGATGCAGTCTTCATCTTCAAACCAGTTAGGTAATCGATAAATTTCATACCACTTACCTAAGTAACGCTGAAGGTCCACTTGCGTCACTGTTTTGACTTGCTCAGTGGATACTCGGTAAACTGGCTGAGTGAAGCAACCGCTTAAAAGGATGGTGGAAGTGATGAGGGCGGTTGCAATGTATGAGCGCATCAGCGTATCGTAATCTAATTAAGGTGATTATGAAAATTAAAGTATGGGATTTACCAACACGGTTATTTCATTGGGCATTGTTCTTGGCAGTACTAGGTAGTTTTATCAGTGCTGATGAGGGAGGTAATTCCATTGAGTGGCATGCTAGATTTGGATACTTTATTCTGAGTCTTCTCTTATTCAGATTAGTTTGGGGTTTTGTAGGCAGTCATTACGCCAAGTTCTTTAACTTCATTCGCTCACCCAAATTAGTGCTTGCCTATTTAAAGAACCCTCAAGAAATGGCTGGGCATAATCCACTTGGGGCTTTATCGGTGATGGCTTTGTTGGGCTTCTTATTATTGCAAGCGGTTACTGGGTTATTTGCTAGTGATGACATTGCTTTTGAGGGGCCTTTTGCGAAATATGTGAGTTCTTTCTGGGTTGACTTGTTAACCACCGTGCATCGAGCTGATGAGTCTGTATTAATAAGCTTGATTGCATTGCATATTAGCGCGATCATTTATTACAGATGGTTTAAGAAAGTTAATTTAGTTAAGCCAATGATGACAGGCACTAAAGAATGGGCAGAAAAAATCCCTGTCGCCAGGGATGATTTTCTGTTGCGGTTATTTGCAGCGACCATTTATGTTGCGATCGCAGGAACTTTGTATTACTTCTTGCGATAGTTGTCGTGGCAAGCTTTACATGTTTGCCCAGTCGCGCCAAATGCTTTCTTGATAGTTTCTAAATCACCTGATTTGGCTGCAACATTAAGGTCTGCAACAGCTTTTTGCATTTTGTCGCTACCTGCCTTGAATTTGTCAGCCTCTTTCCAGATCTCAGGCTGTGCTTTACCACCTTCAGTGCCAGGACCAAATGCTGCCCAAGGTAGGTGAGATAAAGATGCCACGACAGCGGCATTGGCGGCTACTTCTTCTTTGTTAAACGGCTTTTCACCTTTAACAACAGCACCAATTCTAGAGAAGTGATTAGCCATTACAGTGAAGCTAGCTTGTCTGTATTTGATGGCATCTTCTGGCTTTGCAAATTGAGCTTGAGCGAATGGGCTTAATAAAGCTAAACCTAATGCGGAAATAATTAACTGTTTTTTCATAAGACCTCCATAAAAGTTTATTGTGCTACTAAATTAAAGAGCTTGCAGAATTAATCTAACTGGAATCAAGATGGTGTCTAAAAGCCAATAAGTAGCTGACATAACGGGGTGCATCCAAAAACGGCTGATGATGTCTGTGAGCAATAAGCCTAAAACAATATAAAACCCCCAAGGTTCAATGCGTGATAGGGCTGCTGCCTGTTTCCAGGGTAATAAGCCAACTAAAATGCGCCCACCATCAAGAGGTGGAAGAGGGAATAAGTTAAAGGCAAACATCACCACATTAACCAAAATACCCGCTTGGCACATTTCTAAAAAGAAGCGCTCGATCACACCTAGCCTGAGTAATAATAAGTAGACCAAGGCCCACAGAATAGCTTGAACTAAGTTAGATCCTGGTCCAGCTAATGCTACCCAAACCATATCTTTTTTCGGGTGCTTTAAAAAACCAAATCTCACTGGTACTGGTTTAGCGTAGCCAAATAAAAATGTTCCTGCTGTTGCAAAGTAAAGTAGCAAGGGAACAACGATGGTTCCCATCGGATCGATATGTTTTAGTGGGTTGAGAGTGACTCGACCCAACATATAGGCGGTATTGTCGCCAAATATTTTTGCGGCGTAACCGTGTGCTGCTTCATGCAAAGTAATGGCAAAAATAACCGGTATTGCATAGATCGCAATGGTTTGAATAATTTGGTCTAAAGGCATCATGATCCTGTTGCAGTCACTTCATAACCCGCTTCTGCAATGGCGGAACTTAGATTATCGATGCTTTGAGTACTAGACACTTTCACTGTTTTGCTAGGTATGTCAGTTTCCACCTTTGCAGCAGGATCGATGGCTAGAATGGCATTGGTAATCGTTTTTGTGCAATGGCCGCAATTCATTCCATTAACGCTAAATGTAGGCATGGCTTTTCCTTTTGACAGTAAATAAGAGGACAATTAACCTTTATGTTATCCATAATTTCATTATCAGTTGTATGAGTCAATTAGTCACCTTAAAAATTGATGGCATGACTTGTGCCTCGTGCGTGGCGCGAGTGGAGAAGGCACTTTTAAAAGTTCCTGGGGTTGATGCCGCCAGCGTTAACTTGGCGACTGAAAAAGCTCAAATTAGAACGGCTGACCTTGGGTCAGTGGAGGACGTTCAAAAGACATTGATTCAAGCTATTGAAAAATCGGGCTATGAAGCAAGTTCGGCCGATCGCCAACATCGAACTCAAACTCGACAAAAAATATTTGATTTGCATGGCACAACTGCCTTGGTGATCGCTATGTTGCTATCGGCACCATTGGTATTGCCTATGGTGTTGATGCCATGGGGTATACATGTGATGTTGCCTGCGATGGTTCAGTTTTTATTGGCGACGCCCGTGCAATTTATTTTAGGTTCTCGTTTTTATGTGGCTGGATTTAAGGGATTGATGTCTGGTTCTGGGAACATGGATCTATTGGTGGCGATTGGTACTAGTGCCGCCTACGGTTTAAGTCTATACCAATGGCAGCAATCTAATTGGGGGCACCCTCATGAGCTTTATTTTGAGAGCTCTGCAGTGGTTATTACCTTGGTGATGTTGGGTAAATGGTTAGAGAAGCGAGCTAAAAGAGAAACGACCGAGGCTATCACTGCGTTGCAAACCCTGTGGCCTGAGACAGCAAAATTAATTAGTTCAAAAGTGATGGGGCCTCAAATGGCTTATCAAGAAGTCGCTATTGCACAAATTATTCCCGGTGATTGGGTGATGGTGTTGCCTGGTGAGCGCATCCCAGTTGATGGCGTGGTTCTTGAGGGGCGTAGTGAGTTGGATGAATCCATGTTAACCGGCGAGACTGAGTTGGTTCTGAAAACAGTTAACTCCAAAGTAACTGGTGGATCAATGAATGGATCTGGTCGTTTATTAATTCAGGCTGAAGGAGTAGGAGAGGAAAGCACTTTAGCCAAAATGATTCGTTTAGTTGAAGATGCTCAGGCAGAAAAAGCGCCTATTCAGAGGTTGGTGGATCAAGTCAGCTCTTGGTTTGTACCAGCTGTTGTATTGGTGGCTGCTGGCAATTTTCTATTTAGTTATTTTTATCTGGACCATTTGGAAATAGCTATTTTGCATTCGGTTGCAATTTTGGTGATTGCATGCCCTTGTGCATTGGGGCTTGCTACGCCCGCTGCCATCATGGCAGGGACGGGGGCGGCTGCCAAGTATGGAATTTTGATTAAAGACGCTCAGGCTTTAGAGTTGGCTCATCGGGTCAATGTTGTGGCATTCGATAAGACAGGCACTTTAACCATAGGTCATCCTCGAGTGATGGGTCTGCAGGTGCTAGGTCTTCATCAAGAGGCCGAGTTAATCGCATTAGCTCATGGTCTGCAGGTGGGGAGTGAGCATCCTCTTGCTAAGGCCATGATTGATTTTTCTAGCAACAAAAAAATTGAGCCCATCCCGTTTGTTGAAATTAGAGCTTTGGTTGGCCGTGGCATATCGGGGCGACATGCATCATCTCAAGATGAATTCCTATTAATTAGTCATCATAGCCTGATGGCTGAAACTCCTGATGGGGAGCAAGTTAAATTTCAGAACTTAGCTAGCGGTTATTTAGATGATGGGTTCAGTGTTTCTTGGTTGAAAAATACAAGCAAACAAGAAGTATTAGGTTTATTTGCTTTTGGTGATGAGTTAAAGCCAGGTGTTAAAGAGGCGGTAGCTAGGTTAAAAGACATGGGCATCAAAACGGTCATGATTTCTGGTGATCATCAGGCGGTGGCTCATTTGGTGGCAAAAACTATTGGGATTGAACAAGTCTTTGCTGAGGTGTTGCCGATTGATAAGGCAAAAATTGTGCAGTCCTTGAAAAAAGAATCAACCAATAATTATGTGGCTATGGTGGGGGATGGAATTAATGATGCCCCAGCTTTAGCCGCGGCTGATGTTGGAGTGGCCATGGCTACAGGAACAGATGTTGCTATGCATGCGGCAGGCATTACATTAATGCGTGGTGATCCCGGTCTAGTACCAGATGCTATTGATATTTCACGAGCGACTTGGAGGAAGATTCGCCAAAATTTATTTTGGGCTTTTTTCTATAACGTGATTGGTATTCCACTAGCTGCACTGGGTTATTTAACCCCTGTTATGGCTGGTCTTGCCATGGCTGTATCTAGTGTGAGCGTTATAACCAACGCTTTATTGTTAAAGCGTTGGTCTAAATCTAATACTCGTTATTTAACGTAAGTATCTAAAACTATTTCTTCTTTAGCCATTATTTTTTTAATGACTGGGTGCTCAACCATTCTGCGTGCATAGGCCAGGTAGTTAGGATAGGCGCTTGGATCGACACCGGCAACTCCAGCCCATCTAACAAATGCAACGGCGTAGATATCTGCTGGTGTTAATTGTTTGCCACAAATATAAGGCGTATTGTTTTTACATAGACCATCAATTTCAACTAAGTAGGATTTGAATAATTCTAGGGCCATGGATTTAACGCTTGCTGTATCAGCGCTAAATCTTTCTGGTCTAAATACTCTGGTGTAAGTTGTGTGAACCGTGTTATTCATCCACGCTAACGTTGATAGAGCTTGAGCTCTTTCCATTGGGTCTGTTGGAAAAATCTGCGCTTTAGGGAATGTGGCATCAAGATAACTAACAATCGCAATGACTTGAGTTAGAAGTTTTCCATCAACAAGGAGGGCTGGAACCTGACTCCTTGGATTGATAGCTTTGTATTCAGGGGTCTGTTGTTCGCCATTTTTCAAGTTAATTAAGGTGCTAGAAAATTCTTGACCGTAAGCTTCTTGGACAAGACCTAACATGGCATGAGGAACAAAAGAACAGGTGCCTGGGCAGTAATACAGATGTAAATTCATGGTGTCTCCTTATTTGTTGTAGTCTGAAGTATATGCGTTGCAATCAATAATATGAAAACACAAATTTTAGATTCCTTCTCCTTGTTATCCCGCCTTCAAAGACAGCCCCATGAACATAAGGGTGATGCAGGCAAGTTACTGCTGATTGGTGGTTCGGCTGGCATGGCCGGAGCGATTTTCTTGGCAGGTAAGGCAGCTTTATATACGGGGGCTGGTTGGACAATTCTGGGTGTATTGGATCAGCAGGCAGCCACGTTTATTTTGGATCAGCCTGAGCTCATGATTAAGGCAGCAGACAAGGATTTGATTGAACAACTCGCGCCTGATGTGCTGGCGATAGGTCCTGGCTTGGGGAAGGGTGGTGTCGCTAAGGATTTGTTGAGGCAAGCTTTAGCAGTACCTTACCCATTGGTATTGGATGCTGATGCGATTAATCTTTTATCAGAAGACTCATCATTGATGTCTTTATTGCAGCAAAGACCCGCATTCAGTACTGTTTTAACGCCACATCCAGGAGAGGCTGCGCGTTTATTGCAGGTATCTTCTGCAGATATTCAAAAAGATCGTATCCAGAGTATTCAGCAATTGGTGCAAATAACTCAGTCAATTGTGGTACTTAAGGGGCGGCACACATTGATTGCCGCTCCAAATCAGACGATTTTGCGCTGCGAAAGAGGTAATTCAGGTATGGGGGTCGGTGGCATGGGGGACGTCTTAACTGGGTTAGTGAGCTCACTAATAACGCAGGGTCTGAGGCATCATATATCTACTTATGAGGCTGTTTGTTTGGGGGTTGAGCTACATGCTGCGGCAGCAGATTTTCTTGTCAATAAAGGGGTTGGGCCGATTGGGCTGACACCAAGCGAGCTAATTTTTGAATTGAGGGAATTGATAAATATTAAATAATTCCTAAGTTTCATGGATAATGTCGGAAATAGCAGATTTTTTAAGAGGGAGCTCTAAATGAATGAATGGCATAACGAAAGTAAAGAAGAGATTAACAAGAAGATCATTACTTTGATCGTGATGTTGGCAGGCGCAACATGTTTGGCGATTTTATTTGCCTTGGCTGCCGCACACATTGGTTATGTTCTTTAATCATTGAGCTTAACTAGTTAACGACATCCGTTAAGCGCAGTAAACAAAAAAGCCACCGTCAGGTGGCTTTTTTATTGGGTCTAATTATTTTTCTTAGGCAAATGAGCGTTTTTGGCCTGAAGGTTTTTGAGCTGAGGATCTACCAGCGCCACCAAATTTAGGGCCTGATGGTTTACCTGCTCCGGCAAACTTAGGACCTGATGGTTTTGCAAAATGGTTTTGTTTAAAGCTCTTGCCTTCACTGTGACCTTGGCCTTGACCACCCTGACTACCTTGACCTTGGCGATGCGAGTTAGAGGCGTTGCTTCTGCCTTTGCCCCCAAAAGATCGACCTGGGCGACCTGATCCAGGGCGATGAGAAGGTTTACGTGATTTCTCTTGAGGCTCTAAACCAGGAATGACTTCAGCTTGTAAAGGTTGTTGTGTGTATTGCTCAATGGCACGAATCTTTGAGCGATCACGGTGTTCTGCTAATGTAATTGCAACACCGCTACGTCCGGCGCGACCTGTACGACCAATACGGTGAACATAATCTTCAGCTTTCATAGGTAGGCCAAAATTGATCACGTGTGTAATGGTTGGTACGTCAATACCGCGAGCTGCCACATCTGTTGCAACCAAAATACGAGTTTGGCCTTTACGCAAAGATTGCAAGCGACGGTTACGAACTGCTTGAGGCATAGCGCCATGCAAAGCAGTTGCTTCATGGCCGTCTGCGCGTAATGAGTCAGCGATTGTTTCGCTATCAACTTGCGTGCTAGCAAACACAACTGCTTGCTCTAAGCTTGGGTCTGATAACCAGTGGCTTAACAATTTGTGTTTGTGAGCAACGCTATCTGCCCAATGCAAAGTTTGAGCAATATTCTCATGTTTATCTTGGGCGCTTGCTAATTCAATGCGACCAGGATTGTTCATCAAGCTAGTAGCCAATTGCATAATGCGTGGCGCAAATGTTGCTGAGAACATTAATGTTTGGCCACGATCTGCACATAATTCATGAATAGCTTCAATGTCGTCTTGGAAACCAAGATCTAACATGCGGTCTGCTTCATCAATAATCATGCATTTCACTTTATCTAAGCGAATAGCGCGGCTATTGCTTAGGTCTAGCAAACGACCAGGAGTGGCCACAACTAAGTTGGCACCTTTGATTTGTGAAATTTGCTTACCGTAAGGCATGCCACCCATGATGGTGGCAATGCGAATACCTTTTGCAAACTTAACTAAATTAATAGCATCTGTACTAACTTGCTGAGCAAGTTCGCGTGTTGGACATAGCACCAATACTTGTGGCTCAGCTCTACCTGGGATCGGTTTGCCATTTGGATTAGATTCCATTAACTGGTGAAGTAATGGCAATAAAAAGGCTGCAGTTTTGCCGCTGCCTGTTTGGCTGCTTACCATCCAGTCACCGCCTGTTAGGGCAGCAGGGATCACTTTCTCTTGTACAGGAGTAGCCTGTGTATAGCCAAGAGCTGTTGTTGCTTGAATAAGGGGTTGGGCTAAGCCCAGTTCTTTAAAACTAATAGTCATAGTAATGCACATCCCTAAAGGGATGTCCTTTCTGTGGTTGGTCAATTAAGGCATCGACCAACAGACAAACAAAAAGGCATGCAGTTCTCTTAATTAGAACTCTGGCTGGGGACGATGTTTCGTACTACAAGGCAAATTATGCCATACTTTTAATAATTTTGTTGCACTGCATAATGACCGTCAGGGAACTGAGGGGTTATTTTGCTAAGATTCCACCCAATTTCACGAAAAGCATGGAGAGCAAATGAGCTTAAACAATGTAAAACCTGGTTCAAAAATCCCTGATCAATTCAATGTGATCATTGAAATCCCTATGAATTCTGATCCAGTGAAGTATGAAGTGGATAAGGAATCAGGCGCGGTATTCGTTGACCGTTTTATGGGTACAGCAATGCATTACCCATGTAACTATGGCTATATCCCACAAACATTGTCTGATGATGGGGATCCTGCTGACGTATTGGTATTGACGCCATTCCCAATTCCTCCTGGTGTGGTAATTACTTGCCGTGCTTTAGGTGTTTTGCATATGGATGACGAGTCTGGTGGCGACGCTAAATTATTAGCCGTGCCTACAGAGAAAATTTTGCCAATGTATGCCAACATTCAAAAAATGGATGATTTAAATCCATTGGTAACTCAGCAAATTCAACACTTCTTTGAACACTATAAAGACCTTGAAAAAGGTAAGTGGGTAAAGGTTAAGGGTTGGGACGGCATTGAAGCTGCTAAGAAAGAGATCTTAGATAGCGTTGAGCGTTACAACAAGACTAAGTAATTTAAGTCTGCTGACTCGAAGCGGAGGCAATGGGATAATAGCTCCATGCCTCCGTTTTTTATTGCCTTATCTCAATCCAATCCCGTTCTTGGCGATTTGCCAGGAAATGCGGCACTTATTCTCAAAGATGCCCAGCGTGCAGAAGAAGGCGGCGCTAAGCTTTTACTGACGCCGGAGTTATCCATTACGGGTTATCCGCCTGAAGACTTGCTTTTGCGTGATGCCTTTATTCAGGCTGTAGATGCGCAGGTGACAGCTTTAGCCAAAGAATTGGCTGCTTATACTGATTTACGTGTGGTCGTGGGATACCCTCGTCGAACGAGCGCCGGCTTACAAAATGTGGCGAGTGTTTTGTATCGGGGTGAGGTGATTGCTACCTATGCCAAGCAAAAACTACCAAATCATGAAGTCTTTGATGAGGTGCGCTATTTCACGCCAGGTCATGAGGCCTGTGTTTTTGATGTGGATGGCACAAAAGTTGGTTTGATCATTTGTGAAGATGCTTGGCATAGTGCGCCTGCTGCGCAAGCCAAACATGCGGGCGCTGAGTTATTAATTATTCCTAATGCCTCACCGTATCACCTTGAGAAGCAAAATTTAAGAACGGACATTCTTAAGTCAAGGGTTTTAGAAACTGGCTTGCCATTGGTATACGTCAATGCTGTTGGCGGGCAAGATGAATTGGTATTTGATGGTGCTTCTTTTGCGTTGAATCGATCGGCAGCCTTGGCATTAGCCTTGCCTCAATTTGAAGAGGCCTTCACATTAGTTCAATTCGTTAACCATGACTGGGCACTTGGTGAAGTAGTAGCTTCGCAGCCTATTGAGGCGCAGGTCTACAAAGCCTTGGTCTTGGGCGTTAAAGATTACATCGTTAAAAACGGTTTTCCAGGCGCGATTATTGGTTTATCTGGAGGTGTTGATTCAGCCTTGGTATTAGCGATTGCTGTTGATGCATTAGGTGCGGATAAGGTGAGGGCTGTGATGATGCCGTCTCGTTATACGGCTGATATTTCTTGGATTGATGCCAAAGAAATGGCTGATAACTTATCAGTTCAATATGATGAAATTGCTATTGCGCCGATGTTTGAGGCTTTCGAACATTCGCTAGCTCAAGAATTTAAAAATTTACCAATCGATGCGACTGAGGAGAATATTCAGGCACGTATCAGGGGTACATTATTGATGGCGATGTCCAATAAGAGTGGCCGGATTGTTTTAACTACCGGGAATAAGAGTGAGATGGCTGTTGGTTACTGTACTTTGTATGGGGATATGGCTGGTGGTTTTGCTGTGATTAAAGATATTGCTAAGACCTTGGTCTACAGGCTATGTGCTTATAGAAATCAAATCAGTCATATCATTCCTGAAAGGATTTTGACGAGGGCGCCATCTGCTGAGTTAAGGCCTGATCAAAAGGACCAAGATAGTTTGCCTGCTTATGAGATCTTGGATGCCATTTTGGTTAAATACATGGAGCAAGATCAATCCATTGAATCGATTATTGCTGAAGGTTTTAAGTCTGAGGATGTTGAAAAAGTGACTCGGCTCATTAAGATTAATGAGTACAAGCGACGTCAGTCACCGATTGGTGTGAGAATTACACAGCGCGCATTTGGTAGGGATTGGCGTTATCCAATTACGAATAAATTTAGAGCTTGAGTGTGGAGCTAATAAATTTAGGTATCATCAAGTTATTAGGAGATTGATATGAAACAAATTACCGCAATTATTAAACCGTTCAAGCTTGATGAAGTTCGTGAGGGCTTGGCTGAATTAGGTGTGACTGGCTTGACTGTGACTGAAGTAAAAGGCTTCGGGCGTCAAAAGGGTCATACAGAGTTATACAGAGGTGCTGAGTATGTTGTTGATTTCTTGCCGAAGATTAAAGTAGAGGTGGTAGTTTCTGATGATCGCGTTGAAACGGTGATTGATGCGATTGTAAAAGCTGCTCACACAGGTAAGATTGGTGACGGTAAGATTTTTGTGACACCTATCGAGCAAGTCATCAGAATTAGAACGGGCGAGACTAACGAGTCTGCCATCTAATTAATCTAGTAGTAACTTTAGGCTAAAGCCTATAAAGAGTAGGCCTACTGAGGCCGTAGCCCAAGCAGCCAAGCGGTGCTGTTGATTAAATGCTTGGGCTAATCTTGATCCCATCAAGATGAGTAAGCTCAAATAACCCAAACTAAGTATTTGTAAGGTAATGCCTAGCACTAGGAATGATTCCCAGGGCTTGTCATGATGCCTATCTAGAAATTGAGTAAAAAAAGAAACAAAGAAAACGATGCCTTTGGGATTGGTGAGCGATAGCATCATGGCAGCTTTTGTTGGGTGTAAACCAACAAGTTTGATCTGTGGCGCATTAGAAATCTGCTGGGTGTCACGCATATTCCAACGTTTTTTACCTAACAGTATTAATTGATAGCCTAAATAGCTGAGGTATATAGCGCCGGCAATTTTGATTAATGCATAAATTGTAGGCGCATTGATCATCAGTGATGCAGCCCCTAATGCTGCCAAGAGCATCAGTAGGGTATCGCCCGTCATGATGCCGATGCCACCTAATACGCCTGTCTTCCAACCTTTTTGAGCTGCTAGCGTTAAGACATATAAAGAGTTGGGGCCGGGTAATAAGATAATAAAAATGGCACCTATTAGATAGGTGCCAAAATTAATCACCCCCACGCTCTCAAAGCTCGGAAATACCATGGGGGTTGTTGCTTCTAATGAATATTTATAGCGTTTCTAGATAGCGTTGCGCATCTAGTGCTGCCATACAGCCTGTACCAGCGCTGGTAATTGCTTGTCGATAGATGTGATCTTGCACATCACCTGCTGCAAACACGCCAGGAATATTCGTCGCTGTGGCATTGCCGGTTAGACCTGTTTTGGTTTTGAGGTAACCGTTTTCCATGTCTAGCTGACCAACAAACAAATCTGTATTAGGTTTATGTCCAATGGCAACGAATACACCTTTGAGGGCGATATCCTTCTTATTGCCAGCGTTATCTGCCACTCGCACGCCAGTGACGCCGGTGTTATCACCCAATACTTCATCTAATTGACTATTCCATTCAATCGCTACTTTGCCTTCAGCTACTTTAGCCATGAGGCGGTCAATCAAAATAGGTTCAGCGCGGAATTTATCTCTACGATGGATCACCGTAACCTTATTGGCGATGCCAGCTAGGTAAAGGGCCTCCTCCACGGCGGTGTTTCCGCCCCCAATCACGCAAACATCTTGGTTGCGGTAGAAAAACCCATCACAGGTAGCGCAAGCTGAAACACCTTTACCCATAAAGGTTTCTTCGCTGACCATGCCTAAATATTGAGCAGATGCACCTGTGGCAATAATTAAAGAGTCACAGGTATACGTGCCGGCATCACCAACTAAGCGGATAGGCTTTTCGGTTAAAGCAGCTGTGTGAATATGGTCAAACACGATTTCTGTCTTAAAACGCTCTGCATGCTCTAAGAAGCGCTGCATTAATTCTGGACCTTGGACGCCGTGGGGGTCTGCCGGCCAGTTCTCAACCTCGGTTGTAGTCATTAATTGACCACCCTGGGCAATGCCTGTAATCAAGACTGGGTCTAGGTTAGCTCTGGCTGCGTAGACTGCTGCTGTATAGCCTGCAGGGCCTGAACCAAGGATGAGTACTTTTGCGTGTTTGGTGTTTTTTGTCGTCATTTTGCAATTATAGAAGCTTCAACGTTTCTTGTTGATTACAATCTAGATAACATGGTCAGAATAGCCTCTTCCCAAACCCCTCCCTCCTCAGGAGATCCCTCTAATCAGCGCATGGCTAAGCTTATGCGCGAAGTGAAGTGGATTGCCTTTATGGCCTTAACGACTGCCTTATTTTTGGTCTTGGTGACCTATAGTAAGGGCGACCCTGCTTGGTCACATGCGAATCAAGTCAGTACAGTCTCAAATATTGGCGGTAGGTTGGGCGCTTGGGTGGCTGATTTGTTGTTATATGTCTTTGGAGCATCGGCTTATTGGTGGGTGATACTTCTATTAAGGCGAGCTGTTCGCGGTTGGCAAGAGCTAACAGCCGCTAAGTTGCCGGGCCATGAATTGGAGCCTGAACCGTTTTTACCTAGATTGCTAGGCTTTGGTTTAACGATGTTCTCTTCTATGGCTTTGGAGTCTATTCGCATGCATAGCATGACGATGGATTTACCAAGACCTCCAGGTGGGGTGTTAGGCGAGCTATTAGGTGACCCATTGCAGATGGCAATTGGCTTTACCGGCGCTACTTTGCTTTTATTGGTGACCTTGGCGATTGGCGCCTCATTATTCTTAAGATTTTCTTGGTTAACTTTGGCGGAGCAAGTTGGCCGAGCTCTAGAACTTGGTTACAGACGTATTCGTGAGCGTCGTGAGTCTGAAGAGGATCGCCGTATTGGTGAGCAGGCGGCAGAAGAGCGTGAGGAAGTGGTGGAAGAGGAGCGTGTCAAAATTGAAGATGCGCCTCCAGTACCTATTTATCGAGCACCTTTAACGGTTGTTAAGAGTGAGCGTGTTGAGCGTGAGAAGCAACAGCCATTATTTGCTGAAATTACCGATTCTGAATTGCCACCTTTATCACTATTGGATCCAGTTCCGCCATTAAAAGAAACCATTTCTGCGGATACTTTGGAATTTACCTCTCGTTTGATTGAGAGAAAATTAAAAGAATTCAATATTGAAGTTAAAGTGATTTCTGCTCACCCGGGTCCGGTAATTACTCGTTATGAAATCGAGCCATCGGTGGGTGTTAAGGGAAGTCAAATTGTTAACTTGCAAAAAGACTTATCTCGCGCTCTAGGGGTCTTGAGTGTGCGCGTGGTGGAAACTATTCCAGGTAAGACTTGCATGGGCTTGGAGTTGCCTAACCCTAATCGTCAAGCGGTTCACCTAACTGAGATTTTAAGCTCTCGCGTCTATAACGATAGTGCTTCTTTATTGACACTGTCGTTGGGTAAAGATATTGCTGGTGCACCAGTTGTAGCAGATTTGGCAAAAATGCCACATTGCTTAGTGGCAGGTACAACAGGTTCAGGTAAATCGGTTGGTATTAATTCGATGATTTTGTCTTTGCTTTATAAGGCAAAGGCAGATGAGGTTCGACTCATCATGGTTGACCCTAAGATGTTAGAGATGTCTGTTTATGAAGGCATCCCACATTTGTTATGCCCAGTTGTAACGGATATGAAGCAAGCCTATAACGCGCTTAATTGGGCTGTTATTGAGATGGATCGTCGCTACAAGTTGATGAGTAAATTTGGCGTACGTAATTTGGCAGGTTTTAATAAGAAAATTACAGATGCTGAAGAAAAGGGTGAGCATTTATATAACCCATTTAGCTTAACGCCGGATGATCCTGAGCCATTAAACAAAGCACCTGTTATCGTGATTGTGATCGATGAGTTAGCCGATTTGATGATGGTGGTTGGTAAGAAGATTGAGGAATTGATTGCGCGTATCGCACAAAAAGCTCGTGCAGCAGGCATTCATTTGGTATTAGCTACTCAAAGACCTAGTGTGGATGTGATTACTGGTTTGATTAAGGCTAACGTTCCAACTCGTATTTCTTTCCAAGTTAGCAGCCGTATTGATAGCCGCACCATTCTTGATCAGCAGGGTGCTGAGAGTTTATTGGGTATGGGCGATATGTTGTACATGGCGCCTGGTACAGGTTTGCCAAATCGCGTACATGGCGCCTTTGTAACGGATGATGAAGTGCATCGTGTGGTTACTTGGTTGAAGGAACATCATGGAGAGCCTCAATACATTGAGACCATCTTAGACCCACAAAATGAAGTGGATGCCAGTGGTGGAGAGACCAGTGCTAGCGGAGAGGCTGATCCTTTGTATGATCAAGCAGTCGCTATTATTTTAGAAAATAAACGAGCTTCTATTTCTTTGGTGCAACGTCATTTGCGTATTGGTTACAACCGTGCAGCTCGTTTGCTAGAGGATATGGAGAAAGCTGGTTTGGTTTCTAAGATGGGTAATAACGGTAATCGTGAAATTTTGGTGCGTAGTGCGGGCGATAACTAAACTCATTAGTTGTTTATTATTTTTGTCACCTTCTATAGCGTTGGCTCATGAAGGTGTCGATCAGTTTAAAAATTTTCTAACGCAGGTTCAAAGCGCTGAGGGAGATTTTGCTCAGCAACAGGTGCGACCTGCTAGAGCGGGCGAAGACAAGCCTAAAGTATTACGTAAGAGCCAAGGCCATTTTATTTTTCAAAGGCCAGGCAAGTTCGTTTGGGAAACGGTGAAGCCGTTTGAACAAAAGGTGATTGCTGATGGTCAGCGTTTGATGCTATGGGATAAGGATTTAAACCAGTTAACCATTAGACCGGTTGGTCAGGGTCTTCAATCAACGCCGGCAGCAATCCTTTTTGGTGGTAGTGCTGTTGAAACTTATTTTGATCTCATTCCTGGTGAGGAAAAAGGTGGGATGTTTTGGTTGGAGTTAAAACCTAAGAACAATCAGCCTGGAGTTGAGGCGCCTTATTCTAGGGTGGGTGTTGGTATGGCTAATGGCGTTCCTGCTGGTTTGGAGCTCCATGATAATTTTGGCAATGTGATTTTAATTACATTAAGTAAAATCAAGATAAATGCCTCTATAGGGAATGACGCCTTTAAATTTACGCCTCCTGCGGGCGCCGATATTTTAAAAGTGCAATAGAGTGTCTAAAGTAATTAAATAATTATTGAGAAAAGCATGATTGATATTCAGCTATTACGTAAAGATTTGGATGCGGTTGTTGCCCGTTTGGCTGCCCGTAAATTTGTTCTAGATAAAGATGCTTTTATCTCCCTTGAGTCTGATCGTAAGCAGGTTCAAAGCCGTACAGAAGAGTTGCAAGCTAAGAGAAATCAATTGGCTAAAGCTGTGGGCATGAAAAAAGGTAAGGGCGAGGATGCCTCTGCTGAAATTGCTGAGTCAACAGCTGTTAATCATGAGTTGCAAAGTCTGACAGAGCGCCTAGGTGTTTTGCAAGTTCAGTTGAATGATTTTTTAATGCGCATTCCTAATTTGCCTCATGAAAGTGTGCCGTCTGGAAAGGACGAGACAGAGAATCAAGAAATCTTGCGTTGGGGGCAGGTGCCTCAGTTTGATTTTGAGGTCAAAGATCACGTTGATTTGGCTTCTAATTTTGGCTTAGATTTTGATGCGGCAGTGAAGGTCACTGGCTCTCGATTTGCTGTGATGCATGGTTCAATGGCTCGCTTACATCGCGCTTTGGCTCAATTCATGTTGAATGCCCATGTCGATGCTGGTTATACCGAAGTGAATGTGCCTTTAATTGTTAACGCTGATTCTATGAGGGGGACTGGTCAGCTTCCTAAGTTCGAGGCTGATTTATTTAAAGTCCCTCGTAAGGTGGGTGGTGACGATCAGGATGAGGCCAATGAGGTTGCTTATGAGAACTTCTATCTCATCCCAACGGCTGAAGTGCCTGTAACGAATCTGATGCGTGACACGATTGTTGCAGCAGAGCAGTTGCCGAAGCGGTTTGTAGCTCATACACCTTGCTTTAGATCAGAGGCGGGTAGTTATGGTCGTGATACGCGCGGCATGATTCGTCAACACCAATTTGAAAAAGTTGAATTAGTGCAAATTACAAAACCAGAAGATTCAGCGCAAGCGTTAGAGTCTCTAACATTGCAAGCTGAGAGTATTTTGCAACAGCTAAACCTGCCTTACCGCAAGGTTTTGTTGTGCACAGGTGATATGGGTTTTGGTAGTACTAAAACTTATGACTTGGAAGTTTGGCTGCCTGCACAAAATACATATCGTGAAATTAGTTCTTGCTCCAATATGGGTGATTTCCAAGCGAGAAGGATGCAAGCTCGTTTCAAAACTGGGCAAGGTAAACCGGAATTGGTGCATACCTTAAATGGTTCTGGTTTAGCGGTAGGAAGAACATTGGTGGCTGTGCTAGAAAACTACCAGCAGGCAGACGGCTCTATCAAAATACCCCAGGCTTTGCAAGCTTTTATGGGGGGTATTGAGGTGCTGAAGGCTTAATTTATAAGCGCTCTAGCGGTAAATCGGTGTCTCACCGATATGGGGCATAGGTAAAACCCTAAAAAACCTTGTTAATACTGGCTCACAGAAGAATAAATGTGTTTTAATAGCGCCAATACAACAGTAATTAATTTTTATGAATAAAAATTAATACCGTTTGTATATAACCCAGTTCTAATGTTGAAAGGTAAACAATGAATAAAGCTGAATTAGTAGAAAAAATTGCAAAAGATGCTGACATTTCTAAAGCATCTGCTGAAAGAGTTTTGAATACATCTATCGAAACAATCATCAAAGCAGTTACTAAAGGTGACAAAGTTCAATTAATCGGTTTCGGTACATTCGGTTCAGGTAAGCGCGCTGCTCGCGTTGGCCGTAACCCAAAAACTGGCGAAGCTATCAAGATTGCTGCTGCTAAGACTGTTAAGTTCACAGCTGGTAAAGCATTCAAAGACGCTGTTAACAAGCGCAAGTAATTTCTCCTTAGCGAGATCAAAAAAGGGCTGCTTAGGCAGCCTTTTTTTATGGCCTTTATTCCCACACTTTCTTGGTGATTGGTGGGGCGGAAGATGTAAAAGTTGGAAATTCGCTAAACTAGGTCATCATCTTCGAAAGAAAGCTTCATGAATTCACACGCAACTAAATTGCCAGCTGTTTTTTTGGGTCATGGCACGCCCATTTATGCGATTGAACCTTGTCATTACACCGATGCTTGGGTGAAGTTAGGTGAATCCTTACCTCGACCCAAAGCTATTTTGATGATTTCTGCGCATTGGCTAACTAGGCAAACTTGGGTAACAGCGATGGAGCAGCCGCAAACGATTCATGATTTTGGCGGGTTTTCTCGCGCATTGTTTGAGCAACAGTATCCTGCTCCTGGTAGCCCTGAATTAGCTCGTTTGGTGCAAGAGATGATGGCGCCTACACCAGTTATTTTAGAAGAGCATGAGTGGGGGTTTGATCATGGTACTTGGGCAACTCTGAAGTATTTGTACCCCAAGGCTGATATTCCAGTGGTGCAGCTAAGCTTGGATGCCACCTTAACGGGAGCGCAGCATTATGAGCTAGCTAAAAAATTGAGACCGTTGCGTGAGCAAGGTATTTTGATTGTGGCGAGCGGTAATGTGGTCCATAACTTGATGCTGCTTAATCGTTCTGACAAGAAGGGTGAGGATTGGGCGCATCGTTTTAATGACTACTTTAAAAAGCACTTATTAGATAATAACCATGAGCCTTTGCTGAACCCATTGACGATGGGGCCTGAAGCTAAGTTATCAATTCCAACCCCAGAGCATTACTGGCCAGCTTTATATATCTTGGCTCAGCAAGAGGCTGGCGAGGAAGTAAGGATTGTGAGTGATGGTATTGATACCGGCTCAGTGAGCATGCTCTCTTTTACGATTGGTTGAGGCAGTAAAGTATTAGGCAAATCGCGCTTCTAAGCTGCCAAGGCCAATATCCGCCAATAATTTTGATTTTCTTTCCTGGGCCTTGTGCCCTGGAAGATTTTTTTGTGTTGCAATAATCAACTCATTTTTCATGGAGTGTTCCCAGCCCACCAATTCAGTGACGGTAACGCTGTAACCATGTGCTTCTAGTTGTAGGCAACGTAATACATTTGTGATGTGACTGCCAAATTCTCTGGTGTGTAGTGGATGGCGCCAGATTTCAGACCACTCATTTTTTAAAGATTGGTTTTTTGTCTGACGTAGAGTTGCTGCTACTTCAGCTTGGCAGCAGGGCACGAGAACAATATGCTGAGCTTTCTTGTGAAGTGCAAATCGAATCGCATCGTCTGTGGCTGTATTGCAGGCATGAAGAGCTGTGACAACATCTACTTCGTTGGGTAGTAGGGGGGAAGATAAAGAGTCTTCTACGGTTAGGTGTAAAAACTCCATAGAGTCAAAATGTAAGCGTGCGGCCAATTCTTTTGATTTTTGAACTAGCTCTTCACGCACTTCAATACCGATAATTTTGCTAGGCTCTTTTTGTAGTTTGCAAAATAAATCATTCAGAATAAATCCCAAATATGATTTTCCGGCGCCGTGGTCAACGAGGGTGAGCGCATGTTTCCTTTGGAGTACTTCTTTTAAGAGTGGCTCAATAAACTGAACAAGGTGATAGACCTGTTTTAATTTGCGACGGGTATCTTGATTTAATTTGCCATCTCTCGTGAGGATATGAAGCTCTTTTAGCAGTTCAATAGACTGTGTTGGCCTGATTTCATGCTTTTGCGCATCAGGTTTTGCAGAAGAGCCATCTTTTTTGATACTTTTATTGTTCATGTTTACTTTACCGACCCTTAAGGGGGTTTTCTTGCTTAAATAGTGCTGATTGTCGCTGTCTAAACTAAACTATAGGGCTATTTGATTGAAAAGCCTATGAATTACAGCAATGATATCGTCCGAGAGGTCGCAAGACGTAGAACTTTCGGCATTATTTCTCACCCGGACGCCGGTAAAACAACCCTGACAGAGAAACTGTTGATGTTCTCTGGCGCCATTCAATTGGCGGGAACTGTTAAAGCTCGTAAAAGTGGTAGGCATGCTACTTCTGACTGGATGGAAATTGAAAAGCAACGTGGTATTTCCGTTGCGAGTTCGGTCATGCAGTTTGAGTACCGTGATCATGTGGTTAACTTACTAGATACCCCTGGGCACCAAGATTTCTCTGAAGATACGTATCGTGTGTTAACCGCCGTTGACTCCGCATTGATGGTGATTGATGCTGCTAAGGGTGTGGAAGAACAGACGATTAAGCTGTTAAATGTGTGCCGGATGCGTAACACGCCAATTATTACGTTTGTTAATAAGATGGACCGTGAGACGCGTGATCCTATGGAGTTATTGGATGAGCTAGAGTCAGTTTTAAAAATTGAATGTGCTCCAGTTACTTGGCCAATTGGCATGGGTAAAAATTTCCGTGGGGTGTACCACCTCATTAATGACGAGATCTTACTATTCGCCGCGGGTAATGACCGTGCAGATCAAGAGTTTGAATTGGTTAAGGGGATTGATAACCCTAAGCTACATGAAATGTTCCCTGATGAAATGGCGCAGTTAAAGATGGAAGTGGAGTTGGTGCGCGGCGCCTCTCATCCGTTTGCGCTAGATCGATTTTTGGCTGGTTTGCAAACGCCGGTATTTTTTGGCTCAGCCATTAATAACTTTGGTGTGCGTGAAATCTTGAACGCTTTATTAGACTGGGCGCCGGCTCCAAGAGAGCGTGATGCGACAGTGAGATCAGTTGATCCACGTGAGGAGAAATTCTCAGGATTCGTATTTAAGATTCAAGCGAACATGGACCCTGCACACCGAGATCGTATTGCGTTCTTGCGTGTTTGCTCCGGAAAATTTACGCGTGGCATGAAAATTAATCACTTACGTATTAACCGCGATGTCAAAGTCTCGAATGTGGTGACTTTTATGGCCTCTAGTCGCGAACAGGTGGAAGAGGCTTATGCTGGTGACATTATTGGCTTGCCTAACCATGGCAATATGCAAATTGGTGATAGCTTCTCTGAAGGAGAGGCTTTGCAGTTCACAGGAATTCCTTACTTTGCGCCTGATTTCTTTAGGGTGGCTCGCATTCGTAACCCGATGAAGATTAAACAGCTGCAAAAAGGTTTGCAGCAATTGGGTGAAGAGGGCGCTGTGCAAGTATTTAGACCTGTGAATAGCAGTGATTTAATTTTGGGTGCAGTAGGCGCTTTGCAGTTTGAGGTGGTCGCAAGTCGCTTGATGAACGAGTATGGTGTTGATGCCGTATTTGAAACGGCTAGTATCAACTGTGCACGTTGGGTTAGTTGTGAAGACAAGAAAATGATGACTGATTTCCAGAATTCATCAGCAGGACATCAATTAGCATTGGATGCGGCTGATAATTTGGCCTATTTGGCAAGTTCAGCTGTTAATCTACGTGTGACGCAAGAACGTTGGCCACAGATTGTTTTCCATGAAACTAGAGAGCATGCAAGCAAGTTGAGTTAATTGACTAATGACATCTACCCATAAACCTAATAAAGAAGAATCGCTACCCGTTATTGTTATCGGTGCGGGTTTAGCTGGTTTGACTGTGGCACTTGAGTTGGCCCAGACCCGTCAGGTGATTGTGATGGCTAAGCGAGGTTTGTCTGAGTCTGCGACCGCTTGGGCTCAGGGTGGCATTGTGGGTGTCTTAGATGAGAGCGATAGTGTTGATGCTCATGTGAAGGATACGCTAGAGGCAGGAGCTGGCTTGGTAGTTGAGTCCACGGCTAGATATATCGCTGAGCGTAGTGCTGATGCGATTACTTGGTTAATGGATCAGGGCGTGCCGTTTACAACCGACCCTGCGGGCCCTAAAGGGCTTCATTTGACAAGAGAAGGTGGTCATAGCCATCGTCGTATTGCTCATGCGGCTGATGCTACAGGTAAGGCTATTCATGATGTTTTGTTAGATAAAGCAAAGCAACACCCCAATATTCGTTTATTAGAGCGTTGGATGGCATTGGATTTAATTACCAATCGTCATTTGAATGTCAAAAAGCCTGAAAAAAGTAATCGCTGTTATGGCGTGTACGCCTTAGATATTGCTAGTGGCAAGATTGAGTCGATACCTGCTTCTGCAGTGGTTTTAGCAACGGGTGGGGTTGGTAAAGTGTATCGCTATACCAGCAACCCAGAGACTGCTACCGGCGATGGTATTGCGATGGCGTGGCGTGCAGGTTGTCGCGTAGGCAATATGGAGTTTGTGCAGTTCCATCCAACTTGCTTGTATCACCCTCAAGATCGAACCTTTTTGGTGACTGAAGCCTTAAGGGGGGAAGGGGCGCAACTTAAATTGCCAGATGGCACAAGATTTATGCCTAATCACGATGAGCGTGCCGAGTTAGCGCCTAGAGATATTGTGGCTAGAGCCATCGATTTTGAAATGAAAAAGCATGGCTTGGATTATGTGTTGTTAGATGCAACACATTTGGGCGAGGCTTTCTTAAAAGAACATTTCCCTAATATTTACGCGAGATGCCTAGCTTTAGGAATTGATATTTCTAAAAAGCCAATTCCAGTTGTGCCGGCCGCGCATTACACCTGTGGTGGTGTAGTGACGGATCTCAAAGGTAAAACAGACTTGCCAGGTTTATATGCTGTGGGTGAGGCTACTTATACTGGCTTGCATGGGGCTAACCGCTTAGCTAGCAACTCTTTATTGGAATGCGTGGTGATTGGTAAGGCGGCCGCTGTCGATATCGCTAAGCACCCATTCAAGCAAATGCCTGATGTCCCTACTTGGGATGAAAGCCGTGTAGAAGATGCTGATGAGATTGTGGTGATTTCTCATAACTGGGATGAGCTACGTTTATTGATGTGGAACTATGTAGGCATTGTGAGGACTAATCGCCGTTTGGAGCGTGCTTTGCATCGTATTGAGCTCTTACGTGACGAGGTACAGGAATACTATGCTAACTTCAGGGTGACGCGTGACTTATTAGAGCTGCGTAACCTATTAAGTTGTGCTGAATTGATTGTGCGTTCTGCTTTGATGCGTAAAGAAAGCCGTGGCCTGCATTACAGCAGAGATTATCCGCAGAGTTGGACAGTTGCTTATCCAACCATCCTAACCCCGCTTAATAGATATTAATTAATAGACATTAATTAAGTTGCCACTAAAAAAGTGGCTGACTTAAGCGGTAATTGGTTGAACTCTGAGAGAGAAATCAACAGCTATAACATCCTTTGTTAATTTACCAATAGAAATTCTGTCGACGCCTGTTTCAGCAATGTTTCTTAATTGATCGAGACTCACTCCACCTGAGGCCTCTAATAAGGCTACACCTTTATTGATGGCGACTGCTTCACGCATTTGCTCTGTGGTGAAGTTGTCAATCAGAATATTTTTGGCGCCTGCAGCTAGAGCCTCTTTGAGCTCTTGTAAATTTTCCACCTCGATTTGGATGTCGACGCCGGAATTTAAATTCAACGCTGCTTGCATAGCCGCTTGAATACTACCTGCTGCGGCAATATGATTTTCTTTAATTAAGATCCCATGCCAAAGCGCCAAACGTTGATTTTGACCACCTCCAACAAGTACGGCGTATTTTTGTGCGCGACGCATACCAGGAATCGTCTTTCTAGTATCAAGTACGGCGCAACCTTTAGGGTTGGGGGAAGCGCCTGCAATTGCATCTACATGTTGACGTGTAATGGTGGCAGTCCAAGAAAGTGTTTGCAAAAAATTTAGCGCAGGACGTTCAGCACTTAATAAAGCCCTCGGTTTTGCCTTGATGGTGCAGACGGTGGAATTTTCTGCCATGAGCGCCCCTTCCTCGTATTGCCAAGTCACGGTGGCTAAAGGATCAAGTGCGTGCAGGCAAGCATCAAACCAGTCGCGGCCGCATAAGACCGCTTGCTGTCTAACGATGAGCTTGGCTTCTACGGGTGTTGTGTCAGGGACTAGTTGAGCAGTCCAGTCACCTGTACCAATATCTTCTAGAAGAGCATCTCTCACATTGCGTTCTCGAGCTTGCTCGAGTGATTCGTTGAAATTAAACATAGATTTTTAAATTAAGCGCTACCAATATTTTTAACAAAGCCATGTTGAGCTTTGGCTAATAAGTCTGGGTGTTGTGTGGTGAAGTCGAGCATGCGATCAATACATACCTTGGCTTTTTCACCTAGGCTTGGGTCAATTTTGATTTCACCGGTTTGGTGTGTGAGGCAATTTAAGATGCCAGCAAGACCATTCATTGCCATCCATGGGCAGTGAGCGCAACTCTTACAGGTGGCGCTATTGCCAGCGGTTGGGGCTTCAATCAGGGTCTTACCGGGAGCCAGCTGACGCATTCTGTGGAGAATGCCTTTATCAGTTGCCACAATGTACTCTTTAGCAGTGCCTTCAACAACCGCTTTGATCATGGCAGATGTTGATCCAACCACATCGGCTAGGTCAACCACGTGAGCAGGTGATTCTGGGTGCACCAAGATGAGTGCTTCCGGATGTTTTGCTTTCAGGTGTTCTAGTTCAATGCCTTTGAATTCATCATGAACGATACAGTGACCTTCCCATAGCAACATGTCAGCACCGGTTTGATCCTGAATATATCTGCCTAGATGTCGATCGGGGGCCCAAAGAATTTTTTTACCCTGTTGGTTAAGGTGGTGAACAATCGCTAGAGCACAAGAGCTGGTGACCATCCAATCGGCGCGTGCCTTTACTGCAGCGCTGGTGTTGGCGTAAACCACCACCTCTCGGTCGGGGTGGGCATCACAAAATTTTTCAAAATCTTCTGCGGGACAACCCAGATCTAATGAGCAGGTCGCGTCTAAATCGGGCATCAACACGGTTTTTTCTGGGCTTAATATTTTTGCGCTTTCACCCATAAATTTGACGCCGGCAACAACTAATGTTTGAGCTGAGTGATTTTTGCCAAATCTAGCCATTTCAAGTGAATCAGCAACTAGTCCGCCTGTTTCCCAAGCAAGGTCTTGGATATCACTATCCACATAATAATGAGCAACTAAAACAGCATTTTGAGCTTTTAGAGCTGCTTTAATTGCTTGAATTGTTTCAGCTTTTTCTGTTTTATTGAGTGGGGGCGGTACCTTTGCCCACGCAGTAGCCGTGCAAGTGACTCCTTGAGCATCTTGCAGTGGGTAATCAAATAATTCTTTGTTCATTTGCGAATATTAAGGCAATTCCTGAAATTGACCATGATGCCAATTGTTTTTAAGACTATAAATGATCTTTCAAGGACTTTAATTTAGGTTTTAATCACTAAATCTTCTTAAAATTTAGCTTTCTAGGCTTCTGACAGGTTAGAATCCGCACCCGGAGGGAAGATTATGCAAAGAATTATGTTGCGTGCCAAATTGCACCGTGTCACGGTGACTGAGGCCGATTTAGAGTACGAAGGATCATGTGGTATCGATGAGGATTTGCTCGATGCGGCTGATATGCGTGAGTACGAGAAAATTGAGCTATACAACATTAATAATGGCGAGCGCTTTTCGACTTACATCATTAAGGCAGCGCGTGGTTCAGGTGCAATCTCTTTAAATGGCGCAGCTGCACGTAAAGCCCATGTTGGCGACTTATTGATTATCTGCACTTATGGTTCAATGAGTGAAGCTGATGCCAAGACATTTATTCCTAAAGTTGTTTTAGTTAACGAAAAAAACAAAATTAAAGAAATTAAAAAGATTACGGTTTAAGTATTCAGACTAACCGAATCTATCCTAATAAAAAAGGCAGCTATCGCTGCCTTTTTTATTGGCTAAAGAAAACTAAATCCAAAACCAAATCGAGTAATCCAAATCTAGCCAAGTCAAACTAAGCCAAACTACGCCAAACCACCCCCCCCCTGTTAGAAGGGTAGCTTAGCGTCAGGTTTAGCTGCTAAGAATACGGCTTTAAATTCTGCTTGAATACGTTCAATCGCTGCTTGGCTATCCGCTTCAAAGCGCATGACAACGATCGGGGTTGTGTTGGAGGGTCTAGCTAAGCCAAAACCATCCGCGTACTCAACGCGCACACCATCAATCGTATTAACGGACTCCGCAGTTTTAAAACTTGCTTCAGTTTTGATCTTGTCTAAGAGTGTGAACGCTTCACCTTCGGCGCATGGCATCTGCAATTCAGGTGTGCAAATGGCGTTGGGTAGTTGGTTCAGTGTTTCATTTGGATTAGTTTCGGCGCTTAATATTTCTAGTAGGCGAGCACCTGTATATAGGCCATCATCAAAACCATACCAACGGTCTTTAAAGAAAATGTGACCGCTCATTTCGCCAGCAAGAGGCGCGCCCGTTTCTTTTAGTTTCGCTTTTACTAGTGAGTGACCAGTCTTCCACATGAGTGGTTGACCACCTTGTGCTTTGACATAAGTAGCTAAATTGCGGGTGCACTTAACGTCATAAATAATTTGGGAGCCAGGATTGCGAGACAAAACATCTTTAGCAAATAGCATCATCTGACGATCAGGAAAAATTACTTGACCATCTTTGGTAACAACGCCTAAGCGATCAGCATCTCCATCAAAGGCTAGACCTAATTCGTTATCAGTTGTTTTTAGATTTTGAATTAAATCTTGTAGGTTCTCTAAGTGAGCAGGGTCTGGGTGGTGGTTAGGGAAGGTGCCATCCACCTCGCAGAACAACTCTTCAACCTCACAGCCCAACTCTCTAAATAAACGGCCTGCAAAGGCGCCACCAACACCATTGCCGCAATCGACTGCAATTTTGAGTGGGCGTTTGAGTTTGATATCACCAACAATGCGTTGTAAATATTCTGGGAAAATATTGTATTCACTACGCACACCTGAACCGCTAGTAAATTTCTTATCTAAGATTCGTTGACGTAAACCTTGAATCTCTTCGCCGTAAATCGCTGATCCAGCCAAAACCATTTTGAAGCCGTTGTAGTCAGGTGGGTTATGGCTACCGGTAATCATGATGCCTGATTTGGCTTGTTGACCATTGATGGTGATATTGGTTCCAAAGTACACCATCGGCGTTGCTACAACGCCTAGATCGATGACGTGGATGCCAACAGACAGCAAACCATCTGTTAAGCCTTGCATGAGGGAGGGGCCTGATAAGCGACCATCTCTACCAACAACACAGGTTGTTTCTCCTAAATCACGCATGGCGCTACCAAATGATTGGCCAATGAGTCGGGCAATGGATGGATCTAGGGTCTTATCAATGACGCCACGAATATCGTAGGCTTTAAAAATCGATGCTGAGAGTTCCATGAGTATTTCTCTTAGTTTTTAGATATCCAGCAATGGACATCTTGTTTCAAGAATTTAGCCACTTAATACGTGCTGCAGTAATTGCATCGATGCCACTGAGGGCATCATTTTCGCCACGTAAGGCTTGTTGAATTGGTTTGGCTAATTTCTTGCCTAATTCAACGCCGGGTTGATCAAAGCTGTTGAGATTCCAAATGGCACCTAAGCAAAGGGCGCGGTGTTCATAAAGTGCTAGTAGGGCACCTAAATGATAGGCATCTAATTTTTTTACCCATAGCAAATTGCTAGGTCGATTACCTGGGCAAGAGTTATAAGCATTTTCTTCATGAGAGCCATTGGCTAAGGCTTGAGCTTGAGCTAAACAGTTAGCGATTAATGCCTCGTGATGCTCTTTCGCCTCGGGCAGTTGGCTCATGGGCTCTTGGATAGCGATGAAGTCCACGGGAATGATTTGTGACCCTTGGTGCAGCATCTGGAAGTAACTATGTTGAGAGTTGCTGCCTGCGCTACCAAAGACAACTGGTGATGTGGGGTCGCAAGTTTCACCACTCATGGTGATGCTCTTGCCGTGACTTTCCATTTCTAATTGTTGCAGCCATTCTGGCAGTAGGCGAAGGGCATGCGCATAAGGAATTAAGGCTTTCGCAGTAATGCCATGCTTTTGTTGATTATGAATCAGTGTTAATGCCAAGGTGAGTGGCATATTTTCAGTGGCAGGTGCCTCAATGAAGTGCTGATCCATAGCGTGGGCGCCAGCTAAAAAATCCATATAGGTATCAAAACCAAATTTAATGGCAATAGGGAAGCCTACGGCAGACCAGACTGAAAAGCGACCGCCAACCCAATCCCAAAATGGATAAATATTTTCCGCTGCAATGCCAAATGCTTCAGCAGCTTCTGGGTTGGCTGTAATGCCAATCAGGGATTTCTTGATTTGTGATGGTGTGGCGTTATGTTGCTTTAGCCAATTAATCACGGTTTGCGCATTTCTGAGTGTCTCTAAGGTGGTGAATGTCTTAGAAGTAATTAAAACGCGCGTGCTGTGTGGTTGAGCTCTTGAGAGGGCGGTCGCCAATTCTGCGCTATCAATATTTGCCACGAAGTGCAGGCGAATCGACTGATTTTCTTTAGGGTTGATGTGGTAGAGCGCATCGCATACCAAACGTGGACCCCAATCAGATCCGCCAATACCTAAGCAAATCACATCTGTGATGCCGACGAGTTGATTGCAAAACGCATCCATACGTTGCCAAACATGTTTGACCAATGGCATCACGTCGACACCATCAATCATCATGGGTTGATTCGATATATTTCTGAGTGCAGGATGTAGGGCAGCTCGATTCTCTGATTGATTAATTGCTTTACCTGCTAGCAGGTCATCACGTTTTTTTAGCGCGCCACGATGCATGGCCATATCCATCAATTGACGCCACTCGTCATTGGATATTGATTGGTAAGCCGTATCAAGCGTTAGGCCTACAGCGCTAATTAATTTTGACATTTATGAATTTTAACAAGGTTTTAGAGCGCTTAAATGGCAGAAAAGTGAAAAAAATCGACACAGGTCTGCAGATGACTCTATAATCACGGCTGTTTTGGAAGCTTGGCAGAGTGGTTGAATGCAGCAGTCTTGAAAACTGCCGAGGATGCGAGTCCTCCGTGAGTTCGAATCTCACAGCTTCCGCCAAGTCAATAGGCATTAAAAGGGCTAGAATAATTTCTAGCCCTTTTTGCTAAATGCCTGCCTAAAAAGCTTTTAAAGCTACATGACCTCGTATGGCTGTAGAGATTGAAGGATGTTGTGTCAGCACCTGATTCCGCTCTAGGTTTAAAATTAGAAAAATGCCCTGCCTATCGTGGGGCATTTCCTTTTTGGGGTGGTTAATCGGGCGGGTGTTTGACATAACGTACGTTTTTACGTACTATTGTCAAAAGGAGTTAAATCATGACTACATTAACCGCAAGTGAAGCTCGAGCAGGTCTCTACCGTTTGATTGACCAAACGGCGGAAACGCATAAGCCGGTAGTTATTTCTGGTAAGCGGGCGAATGCCGTTTTGGTTTCTGAAGAGGATTGGAGTGCTATTCAGGAGACGCTTTATCTATTGGCAATTCCAGGGATGCGTGAATCAATTAAAGAATCAATGGCTGAGCCTTTAGCTAAGAGTAAAAGGACGTTGAAGTGGTGACTTGGAATTTAACCTATTCCAAGTTTGCACTCAAGGATGCCAAAAAATTGTCTGCCGCAGGGCTTAGAGATAAAGCACAGGCTTTATTAAATATTCTAGAAGTAGACCCGTTTCAAAATCCGCCACCATATGAAAAATTGGTGGGAGATTTAAATGGTGCCTATTCACGCAGGATTAATATTCAGCATCGTTTGGTTTATGAGGTTTTTCGTAAAGAAAAAACAGTACGTGTTTTAAGGATGTGGACTCACTACGACTAAGATAAAAAATCCACCTTCGGCAGATTTTTTATTTGAGAAATAGCATTTGCAAATCGTTCAGATATTGCATGCCTAATGAGGTGGCTTTAAGCGTTCTGGGGTCTTCGTCTAAAAGACCTTTTTTAACCGCAATCTCTAGCATTGGGTTAATTTGAGCTAACTGAAGTCCTGTTCTTTCATGAAACTCATGAGTGGGAACCCCGTTAATCAGTCTTAGTGTGTTGAGCATGTACTCAAAAGGCAAGTCATCTTTATCTAAGGTGCGCTCTTCAATTAAAGCGTGACCATCTTGAAAGATTTTGTTCATATAGCTATCAGGGTGGCGTTCATTCATTTGCCGAGTGATGCGATTGTGCTCTGAAATTTTCCCATGGGCGCCTGCGCCAATGCCAATGTAATCACCAAATTGCCAGTAATTTAGATTGTGCTGGCATGCATGTCCTTTTTTGGCGTAAGCCGATACTTCGTAGCGATCATATCCAGCTTCATGAAGAGCGTGCATCAAGTGGTCGAGCATCTCGAAGGCACTGTCATCATCTGGGAGTGCTGGTGGGTATTTTGCAAATAAAGTATTGGGCTCTAAGGTCAGGTGATACAGGGAGATATGTTGAGGATTGAAATCAATCGCTGTTTTAATGTCGCTCAGTGCTTCTGTAAGTGTTTGCCCAGGTAGGGCATACATTAAATCAAGGTTGACCTGATTGAATAATTCAAGCGCTGCCTCAATGGCAGCTTTTGCTTGTTCGCTATTGTGAATACGACCTAGAGCTTTTAATTTGGCATCATCAAAACTTTGGATACCTAAAGAGATGCGGTTGATGCCACTTTGCGCAAAACTTTTAAATTTATCTTTTTCAAAAGTACCAGGATTGGCTTCTATGGTTATTTCTGCATCAGCATTCAATGGCAGTAGTGCTCGGATATCTGAGAGTAATTGATCTAGCCCTTCCTTGGAGAGTAGGCTGGGGGTGCCGCCACCGATGAAAACTGTCTGAACTTTTCTTCCCCATACCTTGGGTAAGGCACTTTGCAAATCTAGGCGTAGTGCTTCTAGATAACGAGCCTCATCAAATCCTGCCGTTAACGAACCGTCTGGTCGCTCTTTAATTTGGTGTGAGTTGAAGTCACAGTAAGGACATTTCTTGATGCACCAAGGAATGTGCACATACAGCGATAGTGGCGGTAGTGATTGCAGCATGGTCTATTGCTTTAGCTTTTAAACTGATGTGACAGTTGTGCAATCAGTTCGCGCATGGCTAGGCCTCGATGGCTAACAGCATTTTTTTCTTCAGCGCTTAATTCCGCAGCGGATTTGTTTAAGCTAGGCACAAAGAAATGAGGGTCGTAACCAAAGCCTGCTGACCCTCTAGGGGAATCAATCACTTCACCATACCATTTGCCAGTGGCAATCAGTGGTTCTGGGTCGATATCTGATCGAAGAAATACAAGTGTGCAGGTAAAGTGCGCCAAGCGATTGCTAATACCTGTTAATTTTTTAATGAGTAGTTGGTTGTTATCTTCATCGCTAGGATCTTTCTTTTGATCGGATAAAGAAAATCGGGCCGAAAGAACCCCTGGTAAACCACCTAGTGCATCAACACAAATCCCTGAATCATCAGCTAAGGCAGGTAAGCCACTGAGTTTGCTGGCATGTCTAGCCTTGGTGATGGCGTTTTCCACAAAACTTGGGAAAGGTTCTTCGCAAGATGGGATACCCAATAGGCCTTGAGGAATGACCTCGAGACCTAGTGGGGCTAGTAACAAGTTAAATTCTTTAACTTTTCCAGCATTGTTAGAGGCTAAAACAATTTTCTTTTGTGTCATATCACTTAGCTGGCCAAGGCTTGTTTTTGTAGTTCAACTAATTCTTGGATGCCTTTTTCTGCCAAGTTAAGAAGAGCATCTAATTCTGCTCTAGAGAATGCTGCGCCCTCGGCTGTGCCTTGTACTTCGATGATGCCGCCGTTGCCGGTCATCACTACATTCATATCTGTATCGCACGCTGAATCTTCAGCGTAGTCTAGATCTAGAACTGGGTGACCTTGATAGATGCCTACTGAAATCGCGGCCACATGATCTTTAATAGGATCTTGCGTAATCATTTTTTTTGCTAAAAGTTGATTTACCGCATCTCTGGCAGCTACAAATGCGCCGGTAATGGAGGCGCATCTTGTGCCACCATCAGCTTGCAAAACATCGCAATCTAAATGAATGGTGCGCTCTCCTAAGAGTTTTAGGTCAAATATGCTGCGCATAGATCGACCAATTAAGCGTTGGATTTCTTGGGTGCGACCACTTTGCTTGCCTCGAGCGGCTTCACGATCGCCTCGGGTATGTGTGGCTCTAGGCAGCATGCCATATTCAGCAGTGACCCAGCCTTCACCGCTACCTTTTTGATGGGGCGGCACCTTTTCTAGGATGCTGGCGGTGCAAAGCACGTGTGTATCACCAAATTTAACCAAAACAGACCCCTCGGCGTGTTTGGTAAATCCACGGATTATGTTGATTTCGCGCAGATTTTCTGCAGTTCTATTACTAGGTCTTTTGAAGTTTGTCATGTTACGACTTTACAATGTGAGAATGATAGAAAGTATGACCGGTTTTGGTGGAGCCTCTAGACAAATTCATCTAGGCGGAAAAGTCTATGCAACTGTAGCGGTGGAATGCCGCTCTGTGAATAGCCGTTTCCTAGATTTGAACATACGTTCCCCTGAGGAGTGCAGATCAGCGGAAATGTCCATACGCGAAATGGTAACGAAACAACTCTCTCGTGGGAAGGTGGAGTTTCGTATCAATGTGCATCGCGAGATGGCTGAGGGCTTGGCAAGCGCTGATTTGTTAAATCAAAGCGCTTTAGAGGGGCTTAAGGTTCTAGAAAAAGCTATTTTGCAAGAAATGCCTAATGCGGGAGCTATGCGTATGGGCGAGATCTTGAGGTGGCCCGGTGTCATTCATGAGACTAAGGCTGAGGATGAGTTATGGCGTTCTGCAACTTTAGAGGCCGCTAATGAAGCCTTAGGCGCGTTAAAAGATAGTCGCCAGGTTGAAGGTCATGCTTTGTTTTCGGTGCTAATGGAGCGCGTTACAGGCATTCGATCGATTGTTGCCACGGTTGAGCCTCTGATTCCTGAAATTATTGCCGCCCATCAACTGAAGCTAACAGAGCGTTTAACGGAAATCTTGGCAGGTGTTGATTCCCATGGTCAAGCAAGCTCTAAAAATGATCTTGCTGACCGTATTCGCCAAGAAGTGGTTTTGTATGGGGTGCGTATTGATGTGGCCGAAGAGCTTAGCCGCTTAAAAACTCATTTGGATGCAGTTGAGGGAGCCCTTAAAAAAGGTGGTCCAGTTGGTAAGCGCTTGGATTTCTTGATGCAAGAATTAAATCGTGAGGCTAATACCTTAGGGTCTAAATCGGTCTCTCAAGAAACAAGTAATGCATCGATTGAGATGAAATTGCTGATTGAGCAAATGCGTGAACAAGTTCAGAATCTAGAATAAATATCGATAGACCGTGACTGTGGAGATTTGAAATGGGATATACAGGCAGTATGTTGATGGTGGTGGCTCCCTCTGGTGCGGGTAAGTCATCGTTGGTTAATGCCTTATTGGAAAAAGATCCTAGTCTTCAGTTATCTATTTCTTGCACAACAAGAGCGCCAAGGCCTGGTGAACAAGATGGCCGTGAATATCATTTCCTTTCTAAAGAGGCATTTTTAGAACGTCAGGCAGCGGGAGATTTTTTAGAGTCTGCAGAGGTGCATGGTCATTACTATGGCACATCAAGGTCTTGGATTGAGTCACAGATGGCGGTTGGTAAAGACGTTATTTTGGAAATTGATTGGCAGGGCGCAAGACAGGTGCAAAAAATTGTTCCTAATGCCATTTGGATTTTCATTTTGCCTCCTTCGATTCAGTCTCTAGAAGATCGTTTGCGTAAACGCGCTCAAGATGATGAGGCGACGATTGAGCGCCGCGTAAGTGCGGCAAGAGAAGAGTTGGCGCATGTTGGTGAGGCTAATTATTTGGTGATTAATGATTTATTTGAGGCTGCTTTATTTGAGTTGAGACAAATTATTTCAGCTAGCCGATTAAGGGCGGGACCTCAGTTAGAACGTCATAAAAACCTAGCGAAAGAGCTTGGTTTCTAAGTTGGCATAAAGTGAACTTTCGGTGACTTTTTCACAAGTGCGTTATCCTTTAGGTATTCCTAGTATTTTTTGAGTTAATCACATGGCACGTATTACTGTAGAAGATTGTTTAAAGACCATCCCAAATCGTTTTGAATTGGTATTGGCTGCCACGTATCGTGCGCGTCAGTTAGCACAAGGTCACGCTCCACGCGTTAATGCTAAAGACAAGCCGACTGTGACTGCTTTGCGTGAAGTTGCGGCAGGTGTTACAGATCGAGATATGTTGGTTAAAGTACCTCTTTAAGAGGTAAGTGACGGTGGCGCCTAAGTCCGATGCCAAAGGCATCATAGCCGCCATCCTGGAGCAGTCTAGCCGCCATTTATTTGGGCCTACCTCTGCTCCAGCAATCCCGCCCAAACCCCAAGTTGTTTCTATAGCGGGGTTAACTGAAAAGTTATCTCACTTAAAAGCTGAGGATTTAGCTTTAGTCAAAAAAGCATTTCAATATGCTGATTCGGCTCATTTAGGTCAATATCGCCAAAGTGGCGAGCCTTATATTACCCATCCGTTGGCAGTTGCCGAGTTATGCGCCACCTGGCGTTTGGATGCGGCTTCCATCATGGCAGCTTTATTGCATGATGTGATTGAAGATACGGGTATTACTCGTCAAGAACTCATCGAAGTATTTGGTGGGAAGGTGGCTGAGCTCGTTGAGGGTTTGACCAAGTTAGATAAATTAGAGTTCCAAAGTCATGCTGAAGCGCAAGCGGAAAGCTTCAGAAAAATGTTTATGGCGATGGCCAGAGACGTGCGTGTGATTTTGGTTAAGTTGGCAGATCGTTTGCATAACATGCGTACCTTAGATGCTGTAGCTCTAGCTAAGCGTAAGCGAGTGGCATTGGAAACGGCAGAAATTTATGCGCCAATTGCCCATCGCTTAGGCTTAAATTTGGTTTATCGCGAATTACAAGATTTAAGTTTTAAGCATTCATCTCCTTTTAGATATGCCACATTAGACAAAGCTATTAAAAAGGCTCGCGGCAATCGCAAAGAGATGGTGGGGAAAATTTTAGATGCTGCCAGAATGGCTTTGACGAAAGCTGGTCTAGAGGTCGATTTACGCGGTAGAGAAAAAACCCTGTACAGCATTTATCTAAAAATGCGTCAAAAACAGCTGAGTTTTTCTCAGGTGCTAGATGTATATGCTTTTAGGGTGACCGTTAAAACAATCGATGAATGTTACCGTGCTTTAGGTGTTTTACATGCTTTATATAAGCCCATGCCGGGTAAGTTCAAAGACTACATTGCCATTCCCAAATTAAATGGTTACCAATCTTTGCATACAACCTTGGTTGGTCCTTTTGGTATGCCTGTGGAATTTCAGATTCGTACCCAAGCGATGCACCATGTGGCAGAAGAGGGTGTAGCCGCTCATTGGGCTTATAAAGATGGTGACAATGATTTAACGGAAATGCAGGCGCGTGCGCATCAGTGGTTGCAGTCATTGGTAGATATCCAAGATAACAGTGGTGACTCGCAAGAATTCTTGGAGCACGTGAAGATTGATTTGTTCCCAGATGCTGTTTACGTCTTTACACCTAAGGGACAGATTCGTGCTTTACCAAGAGGGGCGACTGCGCTTGATTTTGCTTATGCTGTTCATAGCGACTTGGGTAATGAGTGTGTGGGAGCTAAAGTAAATGGTGTGCAATTACCCTTACGCACTGAATTAAAAAATGGCGATATTGTTGAAATTAGTTCTGCACCGAACTCTCAGCCTAATCCAGTTTGGCTAACGTTTGTACGGACAGGTAAAGCAAGGGCAGCCATTCGCCATCATTTGAAGACGCGCCGTTATTCCGAAGCGATTCAGTTGGGTGAGCGTTTGTTATCTCAGGCTCTAAGGCAGCAAGGGATGGATGCCGCATTAGTGACAGATGATGTTTGGGAAAAGTTATTGCATTGGACAGGCGTTAAATCAAGAGATGATCTTTGTGCTGATATGGCTATGGGGCATCGTGTGCCTGCGGTCATTGCCAAGCGTATTGAGTTAGTTTTGACAGAGAACTCTAGTGGTGTTGAGCAAATGCGCTTAGATACGGATGATTGGGAGAATGCCGCGCCACAGGCGCCAGCGCACCGTCAAGCCATCATGATTGATGGGGCAGAGGGTGAGTCTGTTTTGTTCTCTAGTTGTTGTTATCCAATCCCTGGTGACATTATTTTGGGTTATTTGGGTAAGGGTGAAGGTTTGCAGATTCATACCCGTGAATGCCATCATGCGCAGCGCCTACATCACAAAGATTCTGAGCATTGGGTTGATGTGATTTGGTCTGATGACTTGAAGCGCCAATTCGATGTGGCGATTCGGGTAGATGTTAAAAATAGCAAAGGTGTTTTAGCGCGCATTGCTGGCACGATGACGTCCGCAGATGCCAATATTGAGCATGTGGCAATGGATGATCGTTTTACGGAATCAGCTGTGGGGATTCGTTTTGTGATTCAAGTGGAGAGCCGTCATCATTTAGCTCAAGTGATGCGCCGTTTAAGACAAAATCAAGATGTGGTGAGAATTACTCGAGTTTTTGGTAAATAACTCGAAGAATTTCCAATTCTTTCACACCTGTAGGGGTTTTTAGTCGAACGGTATCGCCTTCTCTGGCCTTAATCAGTGTTTTTGCAATCGGCGAAATCCAGCTAACATGCCCCTTATCCATATTCACTTCGTCAACACCGACGATTGAAATGGTGGTTTCTGAGCCATCATCTTCCAAATACGTAATGGTGGCACCAAAAAATATTTGATCGGTGGCCTCTCTGGTTTCTGGGTCAATGACCACGGCGTCTTCTAGTCGCTTGGTGAGGAAGTAAATACGGCGATCAATTTCCCTTAAACGCTTTTTGCCGTACTGATAATCGCCATTTTCTGAGCGGTCACCATTCGAGGCGGCCCATGAAACAATCTTCACTACTTCAGGTCTTTCAACATCTAGTAAGTGTAAAAGTTCCTCTTTTATTCGAAGATGTCCGGCGGGAGTTATGTAATTTTTAATTTCCATGGCATAATAGCGGTCTTAATGCGGCTGTAGCTCAGTTGGATAGAGTACTTGGCTACGAACCAAGGGGTCGTGGGTTCAATTC
>Ga0228701_1000126_pt1 | contig 87727 bp, 59 predicted proteins | sample McNCre117_Aug_MG_2_FD_178017 | JGI IMG/M metagenome (GOLD analysis project Ga0228701, IMG submission 178017) | Freshwater microbial communities from McNutts Creek, Athens, Georgia, United States - 11-17_Aug_MG | ecosystem: Environmental > Aquatic > Freshwater > Creek | place: USA: Georgia... | reverse complement strand
GCGCCGCGCTGGTCGCCCGATGGCAAGTGGATCCTCTATTCGATGGCGATTGGCGGCAACACCGACATCTACAAGATGCCCTCGGTCGGCGGCAGCGCGGTCAAGCTGACCGATTCTCCCGGGATCGACATCGGCGGCAGCTTCTCCCCCGATGGCAACCGGATCGTGTTTGAAAGCGACCGTTCGGGCAGCCAGCAGGTCTATGTGATGAATGCCGATGGATCGAGCCAGCAGCGCATCAGCTTCTTCGGCGGCCGCGCGGCGACCCCGGAATGGAGCCCGCGCGGCGATCAGATCGCCTTCACCCACATCGCGGGCAATTTCCGCATCGCGGTGATGGACCCCTCGGGCGGGTCAATGCACTACCTCACCGACAACTGGCAGGACGAGGCCCCGACCTGGGCGCCCAACGGCCGGGTCATCCAGTTCTTCCGCACCACCCGCGGAACCAGCGGCAAGACCGGGATCTGGCAGGTCGACCTGACCGGGCGCAACGAGCGCAAGCTTGATACCCCGGTCGACGGCTCTGACCCCGCATGGGGGCCGCTGCGCCCCTGAGACACGGCTACCACGCGGGCCTGATCGGGCATTGACGCCCGGCCCGGCTTGGCCGACCCTATACCGAATGAAGGAGATTCCCATGCGTTCCACCCCCAGCGTCAAGACCATTGCCATGATCCTGACCGGCAGCCTCGCGCTTGCGGCCTGCGCCACCAAGGCGCCCAAGCAGCTGCCGCCTGATCCGGGCGCCCAGGTATCGACCGAAACCGCCGCTCCGGCCACCCCGCAGGGCCCGGTCCCCGGCAGCCAGGCCGATTTCGCCGCCCAGCTGATGGGCCAGGACACGGTCTATTTCGATACCGACAAGTCGAACATCGACCAGGCCGATCAGACCGCGCTGCAGGCCCAGGCCGCCTGGCTGGCCAAGTATCCCGCCAAGCGCGCCACGATCGAAGGCCATGCCGACGAACGCGGCACCCGCGAATACAACCTCGCGCTGGGCGAACGCCGCGCCAATGCGGCCAAGAACTATCTGGTCAGCCTCGGCGTCGATGCCGCGCGGCTGGCCACCGTGACCTATGGCAAGGACCGTCCGGTCGCGCTCGGTTCGGACGAGGCCTCGTGGGCCAAGAACCGCCGCGCGGTGACGGTCACGATCGACTGAGGATGGCAATGCGCGGCGGGACTTGCGTGCCCGCCGCGCTTGCGCCTATCGCCGGGGCATGTGCCGCGCACGAGGATCCAATGACTGGGGCTTTCCCCGCTGGCGCGGCTATGAAGGCGCGCGCGAGGCGGCGAAGATTCGCCTGTGCGATCGCCACGGCTGCACCGAACCGGGCAATTGCCCCGCGCCCAAGAGCCCCAACAGCCCCGACCGCTGGATGTTCTGCCAGCGCCACGCCGCCGAATACAACGCCGGGTGGGATTATTTCGCCGGGCTCGATGCCGAAGAGGCCGCCAGCCGCGAAAACGCCGAACGCCAGACCCATTCGGGCTACAGCGAATCCGCCCACTATGGCTGGGCCACCAGCGGCGATGGCAGCCGCAGCCGCGACGAACTGCGTGCGCTCGAACTGCTCGGGCTGGAAAGCGATGCCGATTTCGACGCGGTGAAAAAGGCCTGGCGGACCAAGGCCAAGGCCGTCCACCCCGATGTGCGCCCGGGCGACGAGGAAGCCGCCAAGGCGTTCCAGGCGCTGCAACTGGCCTATGAAGTGCTGCGCGCGGCCGAGGAACGCCGCGAATGGCGCGGCTAGCCCCCACCGCCTGATCCCAAACGAAACAGGGCGCACCCTGCGGCGCGCCCTGCTTGCGATTCAATGGCTGGTAGCAGCGCTTACTTCGGCGCCATCACCATCAGCATCTGGCGGCCTTCCATGCGCGGATAGGCTTCGACCTTGGCCACTTCGGCAATGTCTTCCTGCACGCGCTTCAACAGGTTCATGCCCAGTTGCTGGTGCGAAAGCTCGCGCCCGCGGAAGCGCAGGGTGACCTTCACCTTGTCGCCTTCGCCGATGAACTTGTGCATCGCGCGCATCTTCACGTCATAGTCGTGGTCGTCGATGTTCGGACGCATCTTGATCTCCTTGATCTCCTGCGTCTTCTGCGACTTGCGGGCGAGGTTGGCCTTCTTCTGCGCTTCGTAGCGGAACTTGCCGACATCGAGGAACTTGCACACCGGCGGATCGGCGTTGGGCGAAACTTCCACGAGATCAAGGCCGACTTCGGCGGCCTGCTCGATCGCTTCGCGGGTATACATGACGCCGACATTCTCACCGGCCTCGTCGATCACGCGGACCTTATCGACGGTGATATATTGGTTGAAGCGCGGCCCGCTCTTGACGGGGGGCGTCATCATGCGCCGGGGTGGGGGTGCTATAATCGGGACTCCTCAAGTTTCGGTCTTGCGCGCGTCCTTAATGCGAAACGCCGCCCGGGGGAAGGGGCTATGCGGTAGCCCGCCCAGCGGGGCGCCACAGCGGATACTGCACCAGCCGCCCCGCTGCCGTCAGCACCGCATCGATCGCGCGGGCCGGTTGATGGGCCGCGATGATCGCCGGATCCGCCGCATCCATCCCCCCGGTCAGCGCGCCGAAGGCAGGCAGGACCAGCTTGCGCTCGCTCATCACCGCGCAGGGCCGGGCAATCTGCCGCCCTCGCGCCGTAACCCGAAGCCGCGGATGGAAGTGGCCGGACAGTTCAGCGCGGCGCTCACCGGGCAGGGCCTCGTGGCGCAGCACCAGACCCGACACCTCCAGCTCTTCAACCGCAGTGCCGCAGGGGGCATGGCCCTGATCGTGGTTGCCCGCCACCCAGACCCAGTCGGTCACCCGGGTCAGGGCATCGAGCATCCCGGCTGCATGGGGTTCAAGCCGGGCAGCACCTTCGCTGTCGTGGAAATTGTCGCCCAGGCAAAAGACCCGCCGCGCGCCGGTCTGGCGCAGCGCCAGCGCCACCCGCTCGAGCGTCTCGCGGCTGTCATAGGGCGGGAGCATCTGCCCAAACCGCGCGAAATAGCTGGCCTTTTCCAGATGCAGGTCGGCCACCAGCAGCGCATTCTCGCGCGGCCAGAACAGCGCGCGGCCATCGACCAGCCGCCATTCCTGCTCTGCGAACGAAAAGGGAACCATGCGTCACGCTTGCCCCAAGCCCCGTGATTTGGCAAGCGCCGCCCAGATCAGGAAAGAACACCATGACCGACTGGACCCCCTATACCGCCCGCGCCAAGCAATGGTTTGAATCGCTGCGCGACCGGATCTGCGCCGAATTCGAAGCGATCGAAGCCGAAGCCGGCAGCGCCGCGCGCTTTGAATATACCAGCTGGAACCGCGAGGAAGAGGGCAATGCCAATCCCGGCGGCGGCACGCGCGGGGTGATGAAGGGCCAAGTGTTCGAGAAGGTCGGGGTCAACGTCTCGACCGTCCACGGCAAGTTCGCGCCCGATTTTGCGGGCACGATCCACGGCGCCACGGCGCAGGATCCGGGCTTTACCGCCACCGGGATCAGCCTGGTCGCGCACATGGCCAATCCCCATGTCCCCGCGGTGCACATGAACACCCGCTTCCTGACCACCGCCAAGGCCTGGTTCGGCGGCGGCGGCGATCTCAACCCGCCAATCCCCTACCAGCAGGACACCGACGAGTTTCACGCCGCCTTCCAGGCCGCCTGCGACCGCCATGATCCGGCCTATTACCCGCGCTTCAAGGCATGGGCCGACGACTACTTCTTCATCCCGCACCGGAATGTGGCGCGCGGCGTGGGCGGGATCTTCTACGATCACCTCGACTGCGCGGACGCCGCCGCATGGGAAGCCAACTTTGCCTTTACCCGCGATGTCGGCGAGGCGTTCCTGGCCGTGTTCCCCGCGCTGGTGCGCCGCCGCATGGGGCTGGACTTCACGGCAGAGGACAAGCAGCGCCAGCTTGAATGGCGCGGGCGCTACGCCGAATTCAACCTGGTCTATGATCGGGGCACGCTGTTCGGGCTCAAGACCGGCGGCAATGTCGACGCGATCCTGATGAGCCTGCCGCCGCAGGCCGCCTGGAGCTGAGGCTTACTGCCCCGCGCCCGGCACCGGCTGAGGCGCAGGGGTCGCGGCAGGCGCTGGTTCAGGAGCCGCAACCGGCGCCGGAACCGGCACAGCGTCAGGGTTGGCAACCGGTGCGGGCACCGTGCGCCCGTGCAGCCCCTCGATCTCGGCGCGGCGCATCGCGAGGTAGTATTCACGCTCGGCGGTATAGGAATCGCCGGTGTCGCGGAACGCCTCGATCTCGTCGTCGAACGCCACCCGGTCATCGAGCGACTTCACCGTGCCCGTGCCCAGCGCAAAGGCCGGCTTGCTGAACGGCACCCCGGCCACGGCCGGCAGGAACGACTTGTCGAGCACCCAGCCGAACAGGTCGCGCGCCGTGCTCGGGCCGATCAGCGGCAGGTAGAAATAGGGCCCAGGCCCGACCCCGTAATAGCCCAGCGTATCGGCAAAGCCGTTGTTGCGGCGCGGCAGGTGGAACGGCTTGTTGCGCGCCACATCGAACAGCCCGGCCCCGCCGATCGTGGTGTTGACCGCGAACCGGCCGACCGTTTCGAACGCCTTGCCCGGCTTGCCCTGGAGCAGGAAGTTCACGAAAACCACCGGCTCGGTCAGGTTGGACAGGAAATTGTGCAGCCCGTCGCGCACCGGTTCGGGCAGGCCGTGCTTGTAGCCCATCGCCACCGGGCCAACCACCGCGCGGTCGGCCGCATCGACCACTTCGAAGGTTGCGAGGTTGATCGCTTGCGCGGGATCCTGCGGCACCTTCTCGCGCGCGGTGACCACGATCGCGCTGTCATCAAGCGGAGCCTGATCGGCCGCCGGCGGAACCGGAGCAGCAGCAGCGGGGGCGGGAGTGGCTGCCACCGGCTGCGCAACCGCGGGCTCTACCGGGGCGGCAGGCGCCACAGCCGGCGCGGCGACGGCAACGGGCGCGGCCTCCGGGGCAGGCGCGGCAACGGCCTGATCGCCGCCAGCCAGAAACATCAGCGTGGCAAATGTAATACCAGTCAAGACCCGGGAACTCCCTCGTGCGGAACGGCCAAGGCCGGCCATAAGCCGGTGCGAACCGCGTTGGCTTGCCCCGTGCGCCATGTTCATGCCCGGAAGCAATGAGGAAATTCCTACTGGTGCCACATTCGCGACAAATCGTGCTGCCCTCTTGCCCTTGGGGGCCTGTTCCGCGCATTGAGGGGTGAATGCTGCGCCAGTACGAACTTGTCGAACGCGTCCTCGCGTATGATCCCAGCGCCGACGAGGCGATGCTGAACCGTGCCTATGTCTATACCGTCCAGAAGCACGGCACCCAGAAGCGCGCCTCGGGCGATCCCTATTTCAGCCACCCGGTCGAAGTCGCCGGGCTGATGACCGAGCTGAAGCTCGATCAGGAAACCATCATCACCGCCCTGCTCCACGACACGGTCGAGGATACGCTGGCGACGCCCGCCGAAATCGAGAAGCTGTTCGGCCCCGATGTCGCCCGACTGGTCGACGGGGTGACCAAGCTCTCCAAGATCGAGGCGATGAGCGAAAAGGAACGCGCGGCCGAAAACCTGCGCAAGTTCCTCCTCGCGATGAGCGAAGACCTGCGCGTGCTGCTGGTCAAGCTGGCCGACCGGCTCCACAACATGCGCACGCTGCATTTCATCCGCAGCGAGGACAAGCGCCGCCGCATCGCCCGCGAGACGATGGAAATCTACGCCCCCCTGGCCGAGCGGGTGGGCATGTACGAATACATGCGCGAGATGCAGATGCTCGCCTTCGAACAGCTCGAACCCGAAGCCTATGCCACGATCACCGGGCGGCTGACCCAGATCCGTTCGACCGAAGGCGGGCAGGTCGGCGCGATCGCGCTGTCGATCAAGCAGGCGCTGGCCGAAGCCGGGCTCAAGGTCGAAGTGTCGGGGCGCGAAAAGCACCCCTATTCGATCTGGAAGAAGATGGCCGAACGCCACGTCACCTTCGAACAGATCACCGACATCATGGCCTTCCGCGTGCTGACCGACAGCGTGGCGGATTGCTACAAGGCGCTGGGGGTGCTGCACACCACCTGGCAGATGATCCCGGGCCGCTTCAAGGACTACCTCTCGACGCCGAAGTCGAACGGGTATCGCAGCTTGCACACCTCGCTGATCTTCGAAAATTCGATGCGCATGGAAGTGCAGATCCGCACACAGGACATGCACCGCACCAACGAATTCGGTCTGGCCGCGCACTGGGCCTACAAGCAAGGCGGGGTCCAGCCCGACGGGCAGGTCGGCTGGCTGCGTGACCTCATTGAAATCGTCGATGCCAGCCACGATGCCGAAGAGCTGCTCGAACACACCAAGCTGGCGATCTATCAGGACCGGATCTTCGCGTTCACCCCCAAGGGCCAGCTGTTCCAGCTGCCCAAGGGCTCGACCCCGGTGGACTTCGCCTACACGGTCCATTCCGATCTCGGCAATTTCGCGGTCGGGGCCAAGGTCAACGGGCGCCACATGCCGCTGCGCACCCCGCTCTCGAACGGCGACGTGGTCGAGATCATCAAGAGCCGCAAGGCCTCGCCCCAGCTCTCGTGGCTGGGCTTCGTCGTTACCGGCAAGGCCCGCGCCGCCATCCGCCGCGCGGTGCGCGCCAAGGAACGCGCCGAAGTCGCCGCGATCGGGCGCAAGCTGTTTGACGAAATCGTCGAACGCCTGCCCAGCAAGATCGGCAAGAAGGCAATCAAGGACGCCTGCCGCCGGCTGGAACTGCCGGGCGAGGAAGACCTGATGGTCGCGATCGGCACGGCCAAGCTCGATGACCGGCAGGTCATGGAAGCGCTAGTGCCAGGCAGCGCCGCCAACCTCCCCGAGCCTGAAAATTGGCCCAAGCAGGAACGCGCAATTTCGATCCGCGGGCTGACCCCGGGGCTGGCCTTCCACCTCGCCGATTGCTGCCACCCGGTGCCGGGCGACCGGATCGTGGGCATCCGCGTGCCCGACAAGGGCGTCGAAGTGCACTCGATCGGTTGCATGACGCTGGCCAGCGGGGTCGATGCCGACTGGCTCGACCTGTCATGGGGCGAACGCACCACTGGCGCGGTCGGCCGGCTGCGCATGGTGCTCTACAACCGCCCCGGCACGCTGGCCGAGGCCACCGGCATTTTCGCCGGCAACCGCGCCAATATCGTCCACCTCGAAATGACCGGGCGCGACGAACTGTTCGGCACCTACGAAATCGACCTCGAAGTTTCGGATCTGGCCCACCTCACCCGCATCGTCTCGGCGCTGCGCGCCAGCGATGCCGTGGCTCAGGCCGAGCGGATCTAGAATTCGAGGCTGACGCTTACGGCATCACCTTCGGCCAGATCTTCGGCCCGGCGCACGCTGGCCTTGACCGGCAGGATCCAGCCCGCGCTTTTGGACGGGAACACCGAAGTCGCAAAACGGCTGTCTCCGATCCGTGCCCTGACCTTGAGCGAGCCGAACCCGCCCAGCGTCTTTTCCAGCCGCCGCATCAGCGCGGTCGCCGACAGGGCCTCGCCCGCCGCGCCGTCGATCGAGACGAAGTGCCACGCGCCGCCATTGCCGCCACTCCAGCGCCACAGCGGTCCGGTGTGGGTGATCTGCTCGGTCATGGTGCGCGCCGCACCGGCACCGGGATATTGCAAATGTCCACGCCGCCCGCCGGGCGAATGAAGAACGGATCGCGCCGATTGGCGCGCGCATCGGCATAGCGCGCGAAGCTGCGGCTCTCGGTCGAGAGGTATTCGTAGGCCGGCAGCCCCGGCACCGCGCCGCCCAGCCGGATCGACACGATCGGCACCTGCTCTGCGCGGGTTTCATAGACCCCCAGCGCCCCGGTGCCACGCGGCAGGCTGGAGAGGTGCTCGATCCCCTCGATCACCCGGCCGACCAGCGCGATGTTGCGATCGAGATGCCGCGGGGCATGACCGATCACGGCGTAAAGCTCGGCCCCCGAGCCCGTATCGGGCGACATGTTGCGGCCCACACCAACCATCCCGTAGCAGTGGATCGGCCAGACAGCCTCGGGCTTCAGCGGCAGGAAGGGGTTCGCCCCCGGCTTGGGATAGGCCAGTCCCACCGGGAAGCCGCCCTTGAAGCCCACCGTATCGGCAAAGGCATCGCTGACCCGCGCCGTGATGTCGCCCGGAGCAACCGAAACGATCGGCGCAAGTTCGGGCGGGGTCTGGCCCGACGGCGTCAGCACATAGGGCAGCAGGCCCGGGGTGTAGGCGGCGGCATAGTCGCTCTCGGGCACCGCTTTCAAACCCGCCGGCAGCGGCCGCGCCTTGACCTTGTCCTCGCCATCGGGATCGCCCCACTGGGCAACGTAATTGTCCTGCACGCGCGTCACCGCGAGGCCGTCCCACCAGTGCGCGGCGGCGAGCTTGCGGACATTGCCCACCCAGCCTTGCGCAAACGGCGCCGGCATCAGCTGGATCACCACCCGGCGCGCCTTGCCGCGCGCATCCGGCGCGAGGTCCATCACCAGCAGGTCATCGGCGGCAATCGCCACCCAGTCCGCCTTGGGTGCGGCGGCGGCGATCTGCGAGGGGGCGAGCGCGGGCTTGTCCTCAGCGCCCAGCGGAGAGGAAAGCAGCAGGGCGGCGGCAAGGGTCAGGCGGGTGCGGATCATGGCGCCAAGCTTGCCTGCCCGCGGCTCAGGCGCAAGCCCTATTCGGCCAGCGCCTCCAGCGCGTGCATCGCCTCATCCGACAAGCCGAAATGGTGGCCAACTTCATGGATCAGCACATGGGCGACGAGATGCTCAAGGCTTTCATCCCCGCGCGCGGCCCATTCATCGAGGATCGGGCGGCGGAACAGGCGAATCCGGTCGGGCATGGTGCCGCTGGGCGCGGCGTGCTTGTCGCCCAGCGGCACGCCTTCGTAGAGCCCGGTGAGATCGAAGGGATCGGCAAGGCCAAGGTCCGCCAGAACAGCATCATCGGCAAAGTCTTCGACCCGCACCAAGATATCGCCCAGATGCACGCGAAACGCCTCGGGCAGCCGGGCCAGCGCGGCGCGGGCCAGGGCTTCGATTTCAGCGGCGTCAGGGGCAAGGCCAAAGCTGCGGGTCATGGCGCGATGATAGCGCGGCGCAGCCCGCTTGCGAAACCCTCATCCGCAGGCTAGGGCGCGGCTTCCAGTGCATGCGGAGCGGTGGCCGAGTGGTCGAAGGCGCTCGCCTGGAAAGTGAGTATACGTCAAAAGCGTATCGAGGGTTCGAATCCCTCCCGCTCCGCCAGCCCGGCCAATCGCGCCGTCCGGAAAAAGGGGGTAGGAATGACCCCGGAATCCGGCTAGAGGCGCGCCGTTGCCGCTTTAGCTCAGTTGGTAGAGCACATCATTCGTAATGATGGGGTCACGTGTTCGAGTCACGTAAGCGGCACCACTTTCCTTTTCCCTGTCATCATAGCCCGCCCTGAACCGCGCGGCCCATTGCGGCTATGCGGCGCGCGCCCGTGGGGGGCTGGCCATGCCTTCCGGGCGGGACACGCGGAACTGGCTCATCAGGCCAGCAAGATGCTGGGCCTGTTCGGTAAGGTGGCGCGCGGCGGCAGTGGTTTCTTCGACCATGGCGGCGTTCTGCTGGGTGAAGCTGTCGATCTGCCGCATCGTCGTGCTCACTTCGCTGACGCTGGCGGATTGTTCTTCGGTGCCGCGGGCAATGGTCTGGGCGAGCGCGCCGATCTGGCTGATCCGGGTGACGATCCGTTCCAGCGCGACTTCCATCTCGCCGACCAGCGCGGCGCCGATCTGGACCTGTTCGCTGCTGGCCGCGATCCGGCCCTTGATGTCCTGCGCGGCTTCGGATGAACGCTGGGCCAGCGCACGCACTTCGGAGGCAACCACGGCAAAGCCCTTGCCGGCATCGCCGGCGCGCGCGGCTTCGACCCCGGCATTGAGTGCGAGCAGGTTGGTCTGGAAGGCGATCCCATCGATCACGCCGATGATCTCGGTGATCTCGGACGAGGAGCGTTCGATCCCGCCCATCGCCTCGATCGCCCGGCGGATCACCGCGCTGCTGCTTTCGACTTCCTGCTGCGACAGCGCCGCGACGGTATTGGCCTCGGTGGCCGAACGCGCCGCTTCCTGCACCCGCGCGGAAATCATCCCGACCGCAGCGGTGACTTCCTCAAGCCCCGCGGCCTGCCGCTCGGTGCGATTGGACAGGTCTTCGGAGGCCGCGCGGATCTCGTTCGAGCCGGTCGCGACATCGGCGGCGCTGTGATCGACGCCAGCCATGGCGCCTTCAAGGCGGGTCAGGGCCTGGTTGAAATCGGCCTGGAGGCGTTCGAACTCGCCGCTGTAATGCCCCTCCATCCGGGTGGTCATGTCGCCGGCCGCGAGCTGTTCGATGCAGCGACCAAGGCCGGCAACGGCGGCGGTCTGCTGAGCATCGGCGCTGTGCTTGGCGAGGGCATTGGCGCGGAACACGCCAAGCGCCTGCTGCATTTCAGCGATCTCGGTGCTTTCCGCCCGCCAATCCCCCACCGGGCGCAGATCGCCCCCGGCCAGTTGCACCATTTCCCCGCGCAGCAGCGCGAGCGGGGCGACAATCACCCGATCCGCGGTCTTGTGGACCAGCCAGGCCAGCCCGAGGATCATCGCCAGGGCAGACAGCACCAGCGCCAGTTCGATCAGCCGGGTCGCCGCCATGACCGAGGCCAGCGGCAGGTCGACCCGCACCGTCCAGGGGACTTCGAACCCCTGGAAATGCACCGGTACTTCGACCCTGAGGACGCTGCCCAGCACCGGATGGTCGGCAAAGCTGATGGCCGAACCCGCATCGCCGGCGGGCTTGCCAAGCAGCGCCGCATCGGCGGTGAAGACATAGGCACGCTTGCCCGACAGCACGGAGATCTGCCCATCGTAGGGTACCTTGATCGAGGTCATCCGCTGCTGCAGCGTATCGAGCGCGAGATCCCCGCCGACCACGCCGACGCTGCGGCCGTGTTCGGCCACGGGCAGCGCGATCGAGGTCATCAGCACGTCCTTGCCGCCAACCTTGTAGACATAGGGCTCGATCAGCACGGTTTTGCCGCTGCGGAAGGCAAGCTGGTAATAGTCGCCCGGCCCGGGCTTGTCGTAATCGGTCAGCGGTTCAACCTCGATCGCATCGCCCGAGCGGTGCCAATAGGGCACGTAGCGCCCGGTGGCATCGTGGCCGCGGTTGCCGACGTAGTCCGCATCCCTGCCATCGAAGGCATTGGGCTCCCACCCGGTCCAGGTGCCAAGCAGCTGCGGCGTGGCGCGCAGCGTCTCGCGCTGGATGGCATCGTGGAAGCTGCGCTCGGTCTGATGCTGCTGGCGCGCGACGATGATCGCGTTGCGCATCGAGGTGATCACACCGATCGGACGATCAAACTGGCTGGCGACCTGGGCGGCGGCCTCTTCGGCGACCATCGCGCCGATATCGCGCATCTGCGTGCGCGCCGAATATTCCAGAATGCTCGCGGTCAGCCCCGAGCCGACCAGCACCATCGCGGCGATGATGATGGCGGTCCTCCGGCTCAAGGTGGCGGAAATCGAACGCTGGCGGTCGGGCTGGGACATAGTGGGCTCTCCTCGCCCGCACCATGCCCGCCGGATGGTGTGTTTTGCCCTTGGCCTCCATCGGGATTCGTCCTGATGCGCCCGGTAAGGCGCGGGCCGCGGGGCCGATGCGGGGCAAACAAAAAGGGCCGCCGGTCTTACCCGGCGGCCCCATTGTCACGGCCCGATCCGGCCCGCGCGCCTCAGTGGGCGAGGCGCAGGCTGAGCAGCGCGCGGTTATCCTGGCCGCTCTGCCCGGTCAGGCCGCGGTCGAGTTCGAGCGCCAGTTCAAGCCCATCGTCCTTGCCGAAGCGATAGCCATAGCCCAGCCCGATCAGCGACCGCTCCATGCCCGCGACGCTTTCCCAGTGGTAGTCGGCATAGATCCGGCTGCGCGCCCCGTCGCTGGCCATCAGCTTGGCCGCCAGCTGGTAACCGCAGCGCAGCGACGAGCTGTCGGCACTGCTGTCTTCGCACAGCAGGCCCGGGCCGAGCACCAGGCGCGTCGATGCGCCAAGATCGCGAGCGCTGCCCGAAAGCATGATCGGCGCGGTCACCGGGATGCTGATCCGGGTGACATCGACCGAGCCCACGGCCAGAGCGATGCCCGAGCGGCTTTCGCCCAGGTACTTGGCTGCGAGCGTGGCCGTGCCAAGCTTTTCGGTGGCCCGCGAGACAACCGCATCGGTGGTGATGACCGTATCGCCGACATTGATGTCGCCGCTCATCATCCAGCCAAAGACCTGCCGCTTGCCGCGCATCTGACCCGCCGCGGTGAAGCTGTCGGTGTCGGTCAGCGCGAAGTCGTACCAGGTGGTGCCGAGCCCCGCGAAGGCCCCGGTGCGCAGCACCTTGCTCAGGCGGTAGCGGGCATAGACGTTGAACTGCAGGCTCTTGTCGGAAATCGCGCTCTGGGCAAAGCTGCCGAGCTTGTCGCTCGCCCGCGAGGCCAGCAAGCCGGCGCCCAGTGCCAGGTTGTCACCCACCCGGGTTTCATAGCGCAGCCCGGCAAAGACCCGCGAGTTCCAGCCCGCGCCGAGCTTGGAATAGGTCAGCCCGGCATCGAAGAACAGCTGGGCCGCACGGCCGCACTGCGACAGGCGATCCGAATAGTTCAGCCTGATCGCGCCCCCCGCCTGGTTGGCCTGGGCCGAACCCGACAGCGGCTTGTGCGCCTTGGGATCGCTGCAGACATCGTCGTTGCTGCGCATCAGCGTTTCGTTGAAGCTGAGCATATCGCTGAGCCCGTGGGTGGCATGACCGCGCAGGTCGGCGCTCAGGCGGCCACCGATCTGTGCCATCTTGCGGGCGATTTCATCGACGTTGAGCACGGTCACGGTCAGCGTCTGATAGCTGACATTGCCGGCCACGTCGGTCGCCTTGACCCGCACGACATAGGTGTTGTTCGAATCGCTGTCGGTCGGGAACTCAAAGTCCGGCGCCCACAGGAACACGATCGCGCCGGTGCTGGCATCGATCCGGAACCGGCTGGCATCGCTGCCCCCGTCGATCGCCCAGGTGACACGCTCGTTGGCGATGAAGGTGGTGACCGCGGTCAGCCCTTCGTTGATCGCCAGCGCGGATGCCGCAGCCCCCGCGCCGCCGCTCGGACCAGTGATCAGCGCGGCGGTGTCATCGATGTTGAGCACCGTTACCGTGACGGTCTGCGCGCTGGCATTGCCCGCGGCATCGGTGGCGGTGACCGTCAGGATATAGGTGTTGTTGGTGTCGCTGTCGGTCGGGTTTTCAAAGTCCGGCGCGGCAACGAACGAGATCGTGCCATCGGCCGCGACGCGGAACTTGCCCGCTTCGTTGCCGCCGGTGATCGTCCAGGTGACGGCGGTGTTGGCGGTCAGGCGGGTCACCCCGGTCTGGCCTTCGTTGACCGAAATCCCCGACGCTGCCGCACCCGAGCCGCCGCTCGGCCCGGTGATCGCGGGCGGAGCCGAATCCGCCACATCGGTTTCGCTGAGCTTGACCTCGATCGGGGTCGTGTTGGTCCCATCCGAAACCGAGACGGTGAGCGTCTGGCTGTTGGGCGTCTGCTCGTAATCGTTGGCGAGCGAGGTCGCGCCTGCCGCGGTCAACGTGATCGCCCCGGTCGAGGCATTGATCGCATACCACCCATTGGCATTGCCGCCGGTGATCGAGAAGGTCAGCGTGTTACCATCGGGATCGCTGGCACTGACCGTGCCGAGCGTCGACCCGCTGGCCGAGTTTTCAGCATAGCTGAAGCCATAGGACGGCGCGCTGTTGGCATCGGTGGCGTTGGTGCTGGTGAACACCGGCGAACCGTCGTTGACGTTGGTTTCATTGAGCGCGACCTGCACCGTGGTGGTGTTGGTCCCGTCGGACACCGAAATCGTCAGGGTCTGGGCATTCGGGGTCTGCTCGAAGTCGTTCGCCAGCGAAGCCGCGCCCGCGGTGGTCAGCGTGATCGCCCCGGTCGAGGCATTGATCGCATACCAGCCGTTGGTGTTGCCGCCGGTGATCGAGAAGGTCAGCGTGCCGCCATCAGGATCATTCGCCGCAACCGTGCCCAGCACCGCATTCGCCGCCGAGTTTTCGGCATAGTTGAAGCTGTAGCTGGTCCCGCTGCCGGCGTTCTGACCGGTGAACACCGGTGCGCCGTCATTGGCGTTGGTCTCGTTAAGCGCGACCTGCACCGTGGTGGTGTTGGTCCCGTCCGATACCGAGACGGTCAGGGTCTGGGCATTCGGGGTCTGCTCGAAATCGTTCGCCAGCGAAGCCGCGCCCGCCGTGGTCAGCGTAATCGCCCCGGTCGAGGCATTGATCGCGTACCAGCCATTGGTGTTGCCCCCGGTGATGCTGAAGGTCAGCGTGCCGCCATCAGGATCGCTCGCCGCAACCGTCCCCAGCACCACGCTGGTGGCCGAGTTTTCGGCATAGTCGAAGCTGTAGCTGGCGCCACTGCCGGCGTTCTGGCCGGTGAACACCGGCGCACCGTCGTTCACATTGGTCTCGTTGAGCGCGACCTGCACCGTAGTGGTGTTGGTCCCGTCCGAGACCGTGACGGTCAGCGTCTGGGCATTCGGGGTCTGCTCGAAGTCGTTCGCCAGCGAAGCCGCGCCCGCCGTGGTCAGCGTGATCGCCCCTGTCGACGAGTTGATCGCGTACCAGCTGTTGGTGTTGCCCCCGGTGATGCTGAAGGTCAGCGTGCCGCCATCGGCATCGCTGGCCGCAACCGTGCCCAGCACCACGCTGGTTGCCGAGTTTTCGGCATAGTCGAAGCTGTAGCTCGTCCCGCTGCCGGCATTCTGGCCGGTGAAGGTCGGGGTGCTGTCGTTGACGTTGGTTTCATTGAGCGCAACCGACACCGTGGTGGTGGTGGTCCCATCCGACACCGAGACGATCAGCGTCTGAGTGTTGGGCGTCTGCTCGTAATCGTTGGCGATCGAGGCCGCCCCCGCCGTGGTCAGGGTGATCGCCCCGGTCGAGGGATCGATCGCGTACCAGCCGTTGGCGTTGCCGCTGGCGATGCCGAAGGTCAGCGTGCCGCCATCAGGATCGCTTGCCGCAACCGTGCCGAGCAGCGTGCTTGCCGCCGAGTTTTCGGCATAGTTGAAGCTGTAGCTGGTCCCGCCGCCCGCGTTCTGGCCGGTGAACACCGGCGCGCCATCATTGGCATTGGTTTCGTTGAGCACGACCTGGACCGTGGTGGAATTGGTCCCGTCCGACACCGTCACGGTCAGCGTCTGGGTGTTGGGCGCAGTCTCATAATCGTTGGCGGCCGAAGCGGCCCCCGCCGTGGTCAGCGTGATCACACCGGTCGAGGAGTTGATCGTGTACCAGCCGTCGGTGTTGCCGCCGGTGATGCTGAAGGTCAGCGTGCCGCCATCGGCGTCGCTGGCCGCAACCGTGCCCAGCGTGGTGCTGGTGGCCGAGTTCTCGGCATAGTTGAAGCTGTAGCTGGTCCCGCCACCCGCGTTCTGGCCGGTGAAGGTCGGGGTGCTGTCGTTGAGGTTGGTCTCGTTGAGCGCGACCTGCACCGTGGTGGTGTTGCTGCCATCCGAAACCGACACCGTCAGCGTCTGGCTATTGGGCGTGGCCTCGTAATCGTTGGCGGCCGATGCGGCCCCCGCCGTGGTCAGGGTGATGACGCCGGTCGACGAGTTGATCGTGTACCAGCTGTTGGCGTTGCCCCCGGTGATGCTGAAGGTCAGCGTGTTGCCGTCAGGGTCGCTCGCGGCAACCGTGCCCAGCGTGGTGCTGGTGGTCGAGTTTTCGGCATAGCTGAAAGCATAGCTCGTCCCGCCGCCGGCGTTCTGGCCGGTGAACACGGGCGAGCCGTCGTTGACGTTGGTCTCATTGAGCACGACCTGCACCGTGGTGGTGTTGCTGCCATCCGAAACCGACACCGTCAGCGTCTGGCTATTGGGCGTAGTCTCAAAATCGTTGGCCGCCGAGGCCGCGCCGGCCGTGGTCAGCGTGATCACACCGGTCGAGGAATTGATCGTGTACCAGCTGTTGGCGTTGCCGCCGGTGATGCTGAAAGTCAGCGTGCCGCCATCGGCATCGCTTGCCGCGACCGTACCCAGCGTGGTGCTGGTGGTCGAGTTTTCGGCATAGTCGAAGCTGTAGCTCGTCCCGCTGCCGGCGTTCTGGCCGGTGAACGTGGGCGCGCTGTCATTGACGTTGGTTTCGCTGAGCTTGACCTCGATCGGGGTCGTGTTGCTGCCGTCCGACACCGAGACGGTCAGGGTCTGGGTGTTGGGGGTAGCCTCGTAATCGTTGGCGAGCGAGGTCGAACCAGCCGCAGTCAGCGTGATCACGCCGGTCGAGGGATCGATCGCGTACCAGCTGTTGGCGTTGCCGCCGGTGATCGAGAAGGTCAGCGTGTTGCCGTCAGCATCGGTCGCAACCACCGTGCCCAGCGTTGCCCCGCTGGCCGAGTTTTCGGGATAGGTGAAGGCGTAGGACGGCGCGCTGGTGGCGTCGGTCGCATTGGTGCTGGTGAAGGCCGGGGCGTTATCGTTGACGTTGGTTTCGTTAAGCTTGACCTCGATGGTGGTCGACACCGTCCCGTCCGAGACCGAGACGGTCAGGGTCTGGGTGTTGGGCGCCGCTTCATAATTGTTCGCAAGCGAGGCCGCACCCGTCGAGGTCAGCGTGATGACCCCGGTCGAGCTGTTGATCGCATACCACCCGCTGCCGTTGCCGCTGGCAATGCTGTAGGTCAGCGTGTTGCCATCGGCATCGGTCGCCACCACCGTGCCGACCGTCGCCCCGCTGGCCGAATTTTCGGCATAGTCGAAGCTGTAGGCCGGCGCGCTGCTGGCATCGAGCGCATTGGTGCTGCTGAACACGGGCGCGTTGTTGCCATCGTTATCGGTGATGGTGTTGGTCGCGGTCAGGTTCGCCGGGGTGGTGCTCAGCGTGGCCGTGCCGCTGGTGATGCTGGACAGCGTGACCACCACGGTTTCGCCGCCTTCGATCAGGCTGTCATCGAGGACCGGAATGGTGATCGTGCCCGAGGTCTGGCCCGCGGCGATCGTAATCGATCCGGACAGCGCAGTGTAATCGCTACCCGAAGTCGCGGTACCGCCAACCGTATAGCTGATCACGGTGCTGGTCGCCGAAGCCGTGCTCAGCGTGACGGTCATCCGGCCGTTGGTCGCCGGTTCAGCGCCATTGGCAGTGTTGGCGATGGTCACCACCGGGGTGGGATCGATCGGGATGTGGTTGTTGATCACGCCGTTCGAGGTGGTCGCCGAATTGGTGCCAACCGCGAGGCTGAAATCAAGGTAGTAGGTCGTGGCATCGGCCCCGGTCGGCGCGGTGCTCTGCGACTGGATCGCCACGATGCCGCCGCCCAGGCCCGGGTCATAGGGACCGCTCGATGCCGGAATGGCCTGGCTCTGGAAGGTATAGCCCGAGGGCCCGGATACCGCGATCGTGTAAGTCCCGGTCTGCGCGGTGGCATTCAGCACGAAGCTGTAGCGCCCATCCGCCCCGGTGGTCTGGGTGTTGGCGCCGCCCAGCGTCTGGTCGAGCCAGCTATTGCTCACCAGCGAGCCGTTGAACAGGAAGGTGACCACCGCCCCGCTGACCGGCTGGCGGGTGACACTGTTGTAGATCACACCGGCCGGGTCGATCTGGACCGCGTCGGCATCGCTGATCGAAGTGCCGACGTTGAGCGTGATGCCCCGGATATATTCGCCGTTGGCCGAACCGTGCGAAGTCTTCGCCTTGCCCTTGATCGACCCGTTGGACATGAACCGCACGCCATAGGTGCCCGTCACCAGCCCGGTGAAGGTATAGGCGCCGCTGGAATCAGTCGTGGCGCTGGCCAGCACCGTATCGCTGGAATTGAGCAGATTGACCGTCGTGCCCGAAATTGCCGTCCCGCCGTTGCGGGTGAAGTGGCCCGAGATCACGCCGGTGCCGGTCAGCGTCGTGGTCGCGTTGGCGCACATCGAGCTGGTGCAGCCCGAGGCCGCCGGCGGAAAGGCCGTGCCGTTGGGATCGACCGAGGCATAGTTGGTGATCGAGGTGCCCGAACTCGGCGCGGTGGTGTTGATCCGGAACGAGGCGGTGCCGTTGGCCGAATAGGCCGCAAGGCCCGAGCTGAGCGTGGCGGTGCAGGTCAGCGTCTGGCCCGACTGGGTGCACGAGACCGAGCTGACGCCGGTTACCCCGGCGGCCGAAACATAGCTCACGCCGGTGGGCAGCACGTCCTGCACGGTCACCGAAGTGCCCGAAGTGCCGCCGCCGCTGTTGCCGAGCCCGATGGTATAGGCCAGTGAGGCGCCCTGGTTGACGCTGGCCGCAGCGGTCTTCGACATGGTGAAGTTAGGCGTCGCACCCAGCTGCGCATTGAGCGCATCGAGCAGCCCGGTCATCGCCGCGTTGCCGTTGATCGAGCCACCATTGGCGATGGCGAGCGTGCTGTTCGGGATCTTTAGCAGGTAGGTCTTCGACTTGCCGCTGGTCAGCGGATAACCATCGCTGATCGCCTGATCGAGCCGCAGACCGATACCGCGCAGGGTCGATCCGGCAGTTTCGCGCCAGTTCACCCCGCCCAGACCCGTCACGCGCGTCCCATTGACGAAGTTGACCGTGATGGTCACCGGGATGTCGTTGCCCTGGGTCTGGAACAGATTGGTCGTGGAATTTTGCGAGATAGTGACCGACTGGATGTTGAGATCCGGCGTGCCGCCATCAAAGGCATACATGACGTTGGGACCGTTGATGCTCGACGTATATTCGCCAATCCAGCCCTGCGTGAAGGTCAGGGTGGGCGTGCCGGCGTAGGCTGCGCCTGCCCCGAACAGGGCAAGCGTTGCAAAAACCATCCAGCGCAGCATTTGGCGAACAATACGATCGAGCATGGGGAATCCTTGAGCGCGCAATTCGTGCAGCAAAAATTCCCATTAGATTCGCCTGTTAAGAAGAGAATATGCGTTTCCCCTTAGGTAGATGGCCGATCTAAATAAACTGATGGTCTATGTGGGATATTTTTTAGCCCTTTCCTGGCCAAAGCCAGCATTCCCTAAGGGTTACCGGCATTTTCGGCCTCTAGACCAAGCGCCTAGAAAAGCATCCATTTTGCGCATCGATTGTCAGCGCGGGCGATTCGCACCCACCCACCAGCGCCGCAGTCCGGTGATGAACAGCACCAACGGCACCACGCCGCCGAGCAGCACGACCAGGCGCAGCGCCAGCCCGCCGGCCGAACCATCGTGGAGCGGATGGAGCCAATTGTCGAACCGGCCCAGCAGCGGCGCGCGGCTGGCATCGGCGGCGGCCAGCACGGTCCCCCGGTCTGGGTCGACCCAGACATAGCTGTGCGGAAACCGCGCCGAGGGATCGCCCGGCACCTGCACGCGCAGGCGATAAGCCCCGCCGCTCGCCCCCGGAATTTCGATCCATGCCAGCCGCGCGCCGGGCAAGGCATCCAGCGCCGCGCGCGCCGCCGCGCTGGGCGGGATCGGCGCGCCCGCGCCCGGCGCCGCGCCAACCTGCGGCAGCGGCTGAGTGGGGCCGAGCACTGTGCCGAGCACGGCATCGCTCTCCCGGGGCAGAGCCAGCATGACCCCCGTGGCGGTCAGCAGCGCCAGCACCGGCAGCCCCGCCAGTCCGGCCAGCTTGTGCTGATCGCGCCAGCGGCGGCGCGGCGCAGCGCCGGACTTGTAGCGCAGCGCCTTGGCCAGACTGCCGCGCGGCCACCAGGCCGCCAGCCCGCTGCCCAGCAAGACCAGCAGCGCCAGCCCGGCATAGCCGAAGATCACCCCGCCCAAGCGCCCCAGCAGCAGCCGGTAATGCAGGTCATAAACCAAGGTCATCGCGGTATCGCCCCAGAATTCGCGGCGCAGCACCCGCGTGCCATCGGGCGACAACCAGACCAGCATCGGCGCGAAATCACGCCCGGCGGTTTCGGGCGGGTTGTAATAGCGCGCGGGGATCGCGCCTGCCCGGTGGGTTACCTCGATCCGCCACGGCCCGGTCTTGTCGGGATAGGCGCGGTGCAGGGTGACGATTGCCCGGTCATAGGACGCGAGGCTGGCGCTGCCGGCAGCCGCCTGCTCAGGGTGCAGCCGTGCATCGATCTCGACATAGAAGACCAGCAGCGCGCCGGTCAGCCCCGCCAGCACCAGCAAGGCGCCCAGCCCCAGCCCCAGCCAGAGGTGAAGGCGGGTGACCAGCCGGCGGGCGCGGTTCTGGCGGGGCCGAACCATCATCAGAGCTTCAGCCGCAGGCTGGCGGTCACCGTCAGCCCATCAGCCGGGCTGTGCAGGCTTTGCGTCCCGTCCCACCAGGCATATTCAGCCCGCACGTCGCCCAGGTTCTTGCCCGAGAGCGCAAGTTCGGCGCGCGGATCGAGCGCATAGGCGATTTCCGCATTGATCATCGCGAAGCGGCCAAACCGGCCCTGTGCCGCGCTGTTCGCCGCGGTCAGCCAATAGCTCGACTGGCCGTTGGCCCACAGCGACAGGCGCAGGTGGGCAAGGCCGGTGAAATCGGCCCCGCCCGACCACAGCCAGTGCGGCACGTGGTCGATCTCGTTGCCGAGATACTGGGGAGTGGCGGGATCGGGCGCGGTGATCACCGCCTGCTGCCAGGTCAGCGCGCCCCACAGGGCAAGGCCCGCAAGCGGCCTGGCGCTGGCCTGCAGATCAAGCCCGCGCCGCCGGGTCGCGCCGACGTTTTCGCTATCGCCCAAGGGATCGTTGAGCTTGCGCTTGATCTCGCCGGTCGCACGCTGCTGCCACAGCGCCACGCGGCCTTCAAAGCCTTCCGCCGGGGCAAATTTGACCCCCGCTTCCCAGCCTTCGTTGATCGAGGGGGCCAGATTCACGGTGCGCGGCAGTATCAGGTAAGCGCCCGAGGCCAGCCCGATCTGGAAGCTCTTGCCGTAGTTGGCATAGAGCGTGACCCCGTCCGCCGGGACCAGTGCAACCGAGAGCTTGGGCTGACTGATCGTGCCATAGGCGTTGATCGGGGCAACACTGCTGGCAAGCCGGTTGCGGAACCTGCCGCCGACCCGGTCGACCCGCCACGCCGGGGTGATCCGCAGCCACGGCGCGGGCTCGATGATGAGTTGGCCATAAACCCCGCCGACCGACAGGGTGAAAGCCTGATCGCGGGTCTGGGCCACGGGCACCCGATCGCGCGCGGCATAGCGCAGCGAGACATTGTCCTGCCACTGCGCATCGCCGCCCGCCTCCAGCATCAGCGGCATGGCGCCAAGGTGGGTGTGATAGTGCAGCGCCGCCATCACGCCCCACTGATCCTCATCGGTCACGCGGCGCTGCTGCGTGGTGGTGGACGAGAATTGCACATAGCGATCATCGGCCAGCCGGTTGAAATAGGCCTTGGCGGTAAAATCGAGCGCATCGCCCAGCGCTTTGTCGAAATGCAGGCTGTATTGCTGGACGGTGCGGGTATCGCCGTCGGTCGCGTTATAGGCATTGGTCATGCGCGGATCGCGCCGGCTGTCGGCCAGGGTGAGGTAGCCCGGCTCCTGCGCACTGCCCTCATAATAACGCGCGATGAACCCGATCCGCAGGTCGGCATCGGGGCTGTAGAACCACTTGCCCGCAAGGCTCAGCCGATCGAGCGCGCCATGCGCGCGGTAGCCGTCCGACTGGCGATAGGCGGCAAGGTAGTTCTGGCTGATCGCGCCGGTTTCGAGCCCCGCCGAAAGCTGGCCTTCCAGCGTGGCATAGCTGCCCGCCGCCAGCCGCGCGTCGGCATAGGTGCCGCCGGTGCGGGTGCGGATGGCGATGCTCCCGGCAATTGCGTGAAGACCGTAACGCGGGTCCGAGGTGCCGCGCACCACTTCGATCCCGGCGATGTCGAGCGGGAACACCGCGTCGATGAAGGGCATGTTGCCATCATTGCTGTTCGACGGCACGCCATCGACCAGCAGCTTGACCGCGTTGACCTCACCCTCGCCATTGAAGCCGCGCAGCGAAACCTTGCCGCTGACCGCGCCCTGGTTGAAATTGGTGACCAGCACGCCCGGCAGGCGGCCGACCAGCTCCCAGGCATAGTTGACGTTGGCGCGCTGGGCGACATCGCCGCCCAGCCGGTCAACCGAGGTCAGGACATTGTCGGTGGCCCCGGCCATCTGCCGCGCGGTGACGACGATTTCGCCGACGGTGAAAGTGGTATTGGCGGTGGTATCGGCCGGAGCGGCGAAGGCGGGCGTGGCCAGCGCGCACAGCGCCAGCGTCAGGGAAATGCGGGTATTGCGCATGAATGTGATCCTGTGAAATCTGCAAGCATCGCGTCCGGCACCGGGCAAGGCCGCGCCGAACAGGGCTGCACGCGGGCGCTCGGCCCGCGCGGGTCAGATGGCAGGAAGCTGGGGCGGGCCGCGCAGGGGCGGCCGCAAATGCGCAATCGTGCGCGGCGCGAGCACAGCGAGCGCCGCAAAGCCCAGCGTCAGGGCAAAGGCCAGCGCGGCGGCCAGCTGGATCGGATCGGCGCCACCCAGCGCGGCAAAACCAAGCGCGCCATAGGGGCACAGCCCCGCGCCCTTCTGGTGCTGGGCCTGGGCTTCTGCGCCGCTGGGTTCGGTCCCGATCGCAATCTGGCGGACCATGCGCTCGCCCTGGGCATCGGCGCACAGTTCGATGGTGAGCACGCGCGCACTGGCCCCGACCATGAAGCCCGCCGGAACGATAGCCTTCATGAGCAGCGCGGCGGCGATCACCATGGCCATGGCCAGACGGTGTCGCTGAACAAGGGCGCGCAGGGCGTGCATCGGTCACCGCCCCTAGGCCGCAACCCCCAGCCTGTCATCCAGAGAATGCGGCTGCCGCCTTGTTTACCCTCCCCAATTCGGGGTCCGCACACCGCACACAGGTGCTAGCCATGAGCGCTTCCGGGGGCAAACCGGACAAGCCGGGCGCTGCGGCGCACCTGCACGATAGGGGGGCAGTCTCTTGATCAGCGAAGATTCCAGTTCGCTGGCTGCGGATATCGTCGCGGCCTATGTCAGCTACAACAAGATCACGCCCGAACAGGTGGTCGACCTGCTCCGCGCCGTGCGCGCCGAGCTGGACAGTCCCTCTGTTGCAGGCGGCGCGTCAATGGCCGCGGCGCGGGCGGACGCGGGCAGCCAGCCGGCTGTCCCGGTGGAGCAGTCAATCCAGCCGCATGCGCTGGTCTGCCTGGAATGCGGCACGGCGGTAAAGCTGCTGCGCTCGCACCTGCGCCATCGCCACAACCTGTGGCCGCATGAATATTGCGAACGCTGGGGGCTCGACGAAGACTACCCCTTCGTCGCGCACGACCTTTCCAGCCGCCGCCGATCGGTGGCGCTCGATACGGGGCTGGGCAAATCGGACCACCCCCGCCACACCGAGCGCCGCGCCCGCGCGGACGGCGCCGCTTAGCGCTGAATCGGGGCCTGTCGGCCGGCCTGGGCCGGAACGGCGGCAGGCGCCAGTTCGTCGCCCTGGGTCACGCTTTCGATGCGCTTGAACAGGTAGCGATACATCTGCGGGTCCGAGACGATCATCTCGGTTTCCGAATTGCTGATCACGCCGTCGCGGCGGATGATCTGGACGATCTTGACGTCGACCTCGCTGCCATCGCCGCCCGAGGGCAGGACCAGCGCATAGAACTTGAGCCCCTTCTGATCGGTCGCGTTGCGATCACCGGTGCGTCCGCGCGCGCCGCTGATCTGCCCGGTCGCGCGGTCGGCCACGTCAAGCTTGTAGCCGCTTTCGCGGAACACCCGCACGGTGCGATCGAAGGCATCCTCAACCGGGAAGGCAAAGGAATTGCGCTGATAATTGGAATCGAGGCTGAACAGCAGCCGATCGGGCTGGATCGTCGCGCCGCCCGTGGCGCAGCCCGTCAGCGCAAGGGCAAGCACGCTGGCGCAAATCACGGTGGGGGCAAACCTGATGGTCATGAACTGGTCCTCTTGGGGGCGCGGCGGGACACGATCCTCCGGCTCTCACGCCCTGATCCTAGTCGAAGCGGCGCGGGCTCTACCCCCCCGGATTGGGGAGGGGCCGGCGAAGTCCCGGCAAAATTGCCGCATCGCCCTCACGGCGCGACAGTTCGATCAGCCCGGCGGTATCCTCGACCAGGAACTTTTCGCAGATCACCGCGCGGTGCTTCTTCACCGTGTCGGCCCGGATACCGAGCCGGGCGGCGATCTGGCGGTTCTGCCAGCCGTTGACCATCAGGTCGAACACCTCGCGCTCGCGCTGGCTAAGCTGGCCCAGCCCATCACGCAGCCGCGCCAGCCCCATGAACCGCCGCGCTTCCAGCCGCGAACGCCACATCGCGCTGGCCACGGCCTCGGCCAAGCGGTCACGCGAAACCGGCTTCCAGAGGAAATCCGCCGCCCCCGCCTTCATCGCATCAACGATCGCCTGCCGTTCGCTGTCGGCGCTGAGGTAAAGGATCGTCGCCAGCGAGCCAACTTCGGCCAGCCGCCGCTGGACTTCGAGCCCGCTCATCCCGGGCAGGTGCATGTCGAGCACGATCACCGCCGGATATTCGATCGCCAGACTATCAAGAAAAGCTGCGGCATCGCCGAACGTGCGCACGTCATAGCCCAACAGCCGGAGCAGCGCCCCGACATGGGTGCGGACCTCGCGGTCCTCGTCGATCAGATAGACATGCCCCTGGCTGCCCTGATCGCGCTGCTGCCCCTGCATTGCCTGTGTCACCAGCGAACCGACCCGTGGTAAGTGTTTATACTTTGTTCCTGCGACCCAATCGATTTAATGCCCCCCAATTGGGGCGCATAGCCCCCAAAAGGGGGGTTTTCCCCCGATCCGGCAGAACCCGGGCATATCGAGGCCAGTCGAGCCCAAGGGGGATGGCACCGCGCCGCAATCGGACTAGTGTAGCGCCCTCACCGGCCCACCCGGCCGCCCGCAGGCACAAGGACAGCGATTGGACCGCTTGGTCACAGCACGGACAGCGATGGCGCGCGCGGCGGCGGCACTGAGCGCCGGCGCGGCGCTGCTTGGCGCGCCGGTGCAGGCCCAGACGCCCAGTCCGCCAGCGGCCAGCCAACCCGCCGCCGACCCGCTTCAGGCCGGCTCGGTTGAAGTGCCGCTGCCCGATGCCCAGAGCCTTCCGGCGGTCGAGCCGATCATACCCGATGGCGAATTCAACGCCGCGATCCCTGCGCTCAGCCCTGCCGACGATCCGGAATTGAACCGCCCGCTCGAGCCGATCGACACCTTCTGGCAGCACCGCACGGCGGCTCCCGAAGCGCCAGCAACACCCGCGCCGACGCAAAGCGCCGCCAGCGATCCCGAACTGACCGCACCGCTGCCGCCGCTGGACGCCGCCGTGCTTCAGCCCACCACCTTCGCCCAGAGCGACACCGACCAGAGCGCGGCCGAGGTCGGCTATCATTACCGCATCGACGGGATCGAGACCGCCGACGCGCTGGCCGACATCGATCTTGCCGGCGAGTTTCGCCGCCTGTCCGATCTGCACCGCGGCAAAAGCCGGGCGGCAAACCTCGCGCAGCTGCGCAGCCGGCTCAACGAAGATGCCCTACTCGCGCGCAAGCTGCTGGCCGCCGAAGGCTGGTTCGATGCCCGCGTCACCACCCGGATCGAACGCGCCGCCACCCCCGATGGCCAGCCGCTGACCGCCGTGGTGGATGTGGCCCCGGGCAAGCGGTTTGCCTTTTCGCGCATCACCGTCACCGCCGATCCGACCGAGCCGGCAGACCTGATCCACGCCAACCTGCCGCTCACCATCGGACAGCCGGTGATCGCCGAACGGGTGATCGCCGCCGAAGCCCAGGTCGCGCTCGCCCTGCCGCAAAACGGCTATCCCTTTGCCGAGGTCAGCCAGCGTGATGTGCTGCTCGATCCCGACACCGCCGAGGCGGCCTATACCCTGCCGGTCACCGTTGGCCCGCGCGGGCGCTATGGCCGGATCGTCACCGAGGGCAAGGCGCTGTTCGGGGCCGATCACGTTGCGCTGCTCGCGCGGTTCCAGGCCGGCGAAATCTATGACAGCCGCTCGGTCGATGACCTGCGCCAGGCGCTGGTCGCCACCGGGCTGTTCAGCGCCGTGGCGATCGAGCCGCGCCGCTCGGGCGAGCAACACGCCGACGGCACCGAGGATGTGACCATCGCCGTCCATCAGGAAGCCGGGCCGCCCCGGGTGCTCGCGGCAACCGCGGGCTATGGTTCGGGCGAAGGGCTTCACGGGGTGGTCAGCTGGACCCACCGCAACATGTTCCCGCCCGAAGGCGCGCTGATCGTCTCTGGGCTGGTCGGCACGCTCGAACAGGGCGCCGGGGTGACGTTCCGCCGCTCGAACGCGGGCGAGCGCGATCGCAGCTTCGAACTCGCCGCCGACCTGCACCACTCCACCTACGATGCGTTCTCGGCCTATACCGGGCGGCTGGCCGCCACGATCAGCTATGGTTCGACCCCGCTGTGGCAGAAGCGGCTGGGCTATGCCTATGGGGTGCAGGTGCTGGGCACCAACGAAAGCGTGTTCGTGCCTGACCTCGGCGCGCGGCGGCGGCGCACCTATGCGATCGGCGGCCTCAGCGGCGAACTCAAGCTCGACACCACCGACAGCCTGCTCGATCCGCAGCGCGGCTTCCGCCTTGGCCTGCTGGCCGAACCCGAAGGCTCGCTGCATGGTGATTTTTCACCCTATCTGCGACTTAGGCTCGATGGCTCGGCCTATCGCCAGCTGGCGCCGGGGCTGGTGCTGGCCGGGCGGGTCCGGGTCGGCTCGATCCAGGGGGTCGCGCTCGATGACCTGGCCCCCTCGCGGCGGTTCTATGCCGGCGGCGGCGGATCGGTGCGCGGGTTCGGCTACCAGCACCTTAGCCCGCATGACATCAATGCCGATCCGACCGGCGGGCGCTCGATCAACGAAGGCGCGGTCGAACTGCGCTACCGCTTTGGCGACTATGGCATCGCCGCCTTCCTCGATGGCGGACAGGTCTATCGCTCGACCACGCCCGATTTCTCGGGCCTGCGGTTCGGCGCAGGGATCGGCGGGCGGATCTACACCGCCTTCGGCCCGGTCCGGTTCGATCTGGCCACCCCGATCAAGCGCCATGCCGGTGACGGGCTGATCAACGTCTACGTCTCGATCGGGCAAGCCTTCTGATGAGCGAGGCAGACGCGACCGAAACCCCGGCCCCGCGCTGGCGGCGCCTTGCGGCATTCGCCTTGGCCGGGTTCGCCGGGCTGGCGCTGCTGATTGGGCTCGCGCTGCTTGCGCTCGATACCGCGCCGGGCCGCAGCTGGGCCGCGCGTCAGCTGGCGCAGACCACCTTCGCCAATGGGCTGCGGATCGAAATCGCCCAGATCGACGGCTCGCTCTATGGCGAAGCCAAAGTCAGGGGCCTGCGCCTGTTCGACCCCAAGGGCGAGTTCCTGCGCGCCGACCACGCCGAGCTCGACTGGCGGCCCTTCACCTGGCTTTCCGGCCATGTCGACATCCGCCGGCTGCACGCCCCGCTGGTCGTGCTCGAACGCGCGCCGCAGCTGCGCGATACCAATCCCGGCGGGCCGCTGCTCCCCAATCTCGACATTACCATCGCCGATCTGCAAATCGCCCGGCTGGTCGCACTCCCGGCGGTCAGCGGCACGGGGCGCGAATTGCGCGTGGCCGGACAGGCCCGGATCGCCGATCGCCGCGCGCAGGTTACACTGCACGCCGCAACGCTTGCCGCGCCCGGCGGGCAAGCGGGGGACCGCATCGATCTCAAACTCGACGCCGTGCCCGAGGCGAACCGGCTCGCGCTGACGCTTGCGCTCGATGCCCCGACGGGCGGGGTGATCGCGGCGCTGGGCGGACTGCACGAAGGCCTCGCGCTGCGGCTTGATGGTGCGGGCGATTGGCGCGCGTGGAACGGCACGCTCGGCGCGCAGCTGGGCGGCAAACCGCTGGCTGCCTTGCAGCTCGCTGCGCGCAACGGTGTGCTCAGTGCCAAGGGCCCGGCTGAGCTTGGCCGGTTGCTGAACGGGGTGCCGGCCCGATTGCTCGGCCCATCGACCCGGCTCGCGCTGTCGGCCCGGGTCGATCGCCGCCGCGCCGCGATCGATGGTTCGCTGCGCTCCGACGCGCTGGCGCTCTCGGCATCGGGCATGGCCGATTTAGGGCGCGACCGGTTTGACGGGCTGCGGATCGAGGCCACGCTGCTGCAACCCGGTGCGCTTGCCCCGGGGCTCAGCGCACGCGGCCTGCGCGCCGAGGCGGTGCTGAGCGGTGCGATGGCGCGCCCGGCGATCCGCTACAAGCTGGCCGCCGCCGCGCTCGCGCTGAATGACATCACGCTCGAAGGGCTGTCCGCCAGCGGCGAGGCTAGGGTCAAGGACCATCAAACCGTGGTCCCGCTCAAGGCCGCGATTGCCCGGATCACCGGGCTCGATGCGGCGGCGGGCGGCACACTGACGGCCGTGGGGATCAGCGGCGACCTGCACATTTCGGGATCGCGCATCCTGTCGGACAACCTCGCGCTGCGGTCTGACCGGATCGATGCCACGCTGATCGCGGCGGGCGACATGGCGCGCGGGGCCTATAGCGGCGCGCTCGACGGGCGGATCGCCACCTACAAGATCGACAGCGTCGGCACTTTCGCGCTCGGCACCACCGCGCGGCTCACGCAGGAAGCGCGCGGCCTGACGCTGAGCGGCACGATCCGCGCCCGCTCGACCGAGATTGCCAGCCCGGGACTGCGCGATCTGCTGGGCGGCAGCGTCACCGGCTCGGGCGATCTGGCTTACGGCCCGGACCGGGTGATCCGCTTTTCCCGCCTGCGCGCCTCCGCGCCGCTGCTGCAAGTGCTCGACGGTCACGGCAGCTATGTGCCGGGCGGCGCATTGGCGCTCAGCGCCACGGGCCATTCGGCGCGCTACGGCCCGCTCGGGCTGGAACTGACCGGCACTGCCGCTGCGCCGCGCGCCGTGGTCACCGCCGCACGCCCGGGACTGGGCCTCGGCCTTGCGCAGCTACGCGCCGAAGTGATCTCGGCCGAGGGCGGCTATCATCTCGCCGCCACCGGGCAGACCGATTACGGCCCGCTCACCGCCGATGTCACCGTAATGCAGGGCACCGGCCCGCTGACCCTCAACGTCAATCGCGGCGATCTTGCCGGGATCGGCTTTACCGGGCGACTGGTGCGCAGCCCGGCGGGCCCCTTCGTGGGCGAGCTTGCGGCCAGCGGGCAGGGGCTGGGCGGGATCATCCGGCTTGAGCCGCTGGGACGCGAACAACAGCTGCTGATCAAGGCGCACGCCAATGCGATGGTGCTGCCCGGCCCGGCCCGGCTGGCGGTCGGCAGCGCCATCGTCGAAGCGCGCGCGGTGCTGGCCGATCAGCCCACGGTCGTCGCCGACGTGCAGCTCGCCGATGCGAAGCTCAGGGGAATCGATTTTGCGGTCGCCCGCGCGCTGATCGATTACCGTGACGGGCGCGGACAGGCCAAGGTGCTGGCCGAAGGGATCAGCGGCGCGCCGTTCCGGATCGCCGCCAACGCTGCTTTCGCGCCCGATCTGTGGCGCGTTGCCATCGACGGGCGGGTGCGCGGGGTGGCGGTGCGCACCGCCAGCCCGGCGCGGATCGTGCCTTCGGCCAAGGGCTATGAGCTACTGCCGACCCAGGTCGACCTCGGCGGGGGCAGCCTGCGCCTTGCCGGGCACTATGGCGCCGACCTCAGGCTCGACACGCGGCTCGAAAGCTTCGATCTCGCACTGCTCAACACCTTCACCCCGGGCTATGGCCTGGGCGGCCACGCCACCGGCAGCATCGATTTTACCCAGGACAGCGCCGATGCCTTCCCCCGCGCCGAAGCCCGGCTGGCGATCGACGGTTTCACCCGCACCACCGCGATCTCGGTCAGCCAGCCGGTCGACGTGAACGCCACTGCCACCGTGGCCGCCGATGCCACCGCGCTGCGCGCCGTGCTGCGCCGGCGCGGCACCGTCATCGGGCGGCTCCAGGCCGATCTCCACCCGCTCGGCGCCGGGGCGGGCGATTGGCAAGCGCGGCTGCGCGCGGGCACGCTGGGCGGCGGGGTGCGCTACAATGGCCCGGCCGATACGCTGTGGTCGTTCGCGGGCCAATCGAACCAGTCCCTCACCGGCTCGCTGGCACTGGGCGCGGACTTTTCAGGGCGGCTGCAACAGCCCCAGCTCAGCGGGATCGTGCGCGGCGACAGTCTGACCTACGAAAACCAGAGCTACGGCACGCGCCTCACCGGGGCGACCCTCTCTGGGCGCTTCTCGGGCGACCAGCTGCAAATCGAACAGTTCGCCGCCAGCGCCGGATCGGGCAAGATCACCGGGCACGGCTATATCGGCCTCGCTTCGGAAAGCGGCTATCCGATGGACCTCGCGCTTGATCTCGACAATGCGCGGCTGGCGCGCAGCAATGCGCTGTCCTCGGCCGCGACCGGGGCGGTGCGGCTGACCAAGGCGGCAGGGCAACCCGCCCTGCTCTCGGGCACACTCAGCCTACCCGAGACGCGCTACGAACTGGTCCGCCAGGGCGCGGCGCAAGTGCCCGAACTCACCGGGGTCCGCATGGCCCCCTCGCGCGGCCGCACCCGCATCGCCGGCGACGAGCCCCCCGCCCCGCGCGGCAGCATCTTCGATGACCTGCGGCTCGATGTCGCGCTGAAAGCCGGCAACCAGCTGTTCGTGACCGGCATGGGGCTCGACAGCGAATGGAGCGCGCAGCTGCGCGTGTCCGGCACCGGCAGCCACCCGCGCCTCAGCGGCGATGTCAATCTGGTGCGCGGCAATCTCAGTTTCGCCGGGCGCCAGTTCGAGCTGCAGGAAGGCCGGCTGCTGTTCACCGGCGGCGAAGTGGCAGACCCGCAGATCGCGCTCAGCGCCAGCGAGGACCTCGAGGACATCTCGGTCAGCGTCAATGTCTCGGGCCGGTCGCTCAACCCGCAGATCAGCTTCACCTCGAGCCCGGCGCTGCCGGCGGACGAAATCCTCTCGCGCATCCTGTTCGGCAATTCGGTCGGCCAGCTTTCGCCGCTTCAGGGGCTGCAACTGGCTGCCTCGCTCAATTCGCTGCGTGCCAGCGGCGGCGGGCTCAATCCGCTGGGCAAGCTGCGCGCGGCGACCGGGGTTTCGCGGCTGCGGATCCTGGCGCCCGATGAAAAGACCAACCGCGGCACTGCGCTCGCCGCCGGGCGCTACATCACCAACAACATCTACCTTGAACTGATCACCGACGCGCGCGGCTTTACCGCGACCCAGATCGAAGTCAGCCTGAGCCGCACCCTCTCGATCCTGAGCCAGGCGGGCGGCGCGGGGCAGAGCAATTTCGACCTGCGCTACAAGAAGCGGTACTGAGCCGATGCGCCGCCTCACCCTGCCGCTGCTGATCGTGCTTGCCGCCCTAGCCGCCTGCAAGCAGGAGCCCGATTTCGACCAGCGCTTCGATCAGACCCGCCAGAAAATCGACGCCCGTGCCGCCGCGATCGACCGCGAACTCGATGCTGCCGCCAGCGATGCCGCCGTGGCCCATGCCGGCGAGCCGACAGGCGATCAGCCCTGTGAATCCGCGCCCGACAAGGCCGCAAACCGCTGACCTCAAGTTTACTTTAGGTATTGTTACCTAGACAAATATGAGCAGGTTGTCAGCCTTGCGGCGGTAGAAGCCGCGCAGGCGATCCCTGTTTCCGTGCGACCCCATGGCCCCCATTGCCCACCGCATCCTTCGCAGTCTGCTGCGCCTTGTCGCCGGGCTGGCGCTACTGGGCGCAAGCGGCCCAGCCCAAGCGGCGACCCAGGTTCTGTCCGACAATTTCACTGGCACCTCGGCCGCGCTCGCCTGGCAGGTCTATGGCAGCGCCTGCCTGACCGCCGGATCGGGCAGCGGCACCATCCCCGCCTGCGCCAGCGGCACCACCGGCGGGCTCACCGGCAACACCCCCGATGCCAGCGGCAATGGCGCGCTGCTGCTGACCCGCGCAGTCGGCAATGATTCGGGCGGGATCGTCTCGCTCAACAGCTTTCCCAGTTCCGCCGGCTTCTCGGTGACGTTCAAGGCGGTGTCCTATGGCGGCACCGGGGCTGACGGGATCTCGTTCTTCCTGCTCGATGCCGCGCAGGGCACCCCCGCCGCGCTGGGTGCCACCGGCGGCAGCCTGGGCTATGTCGGGATCGCTGGCGGGTTCCTGGGTATCGGGATCGACGAATTCGGCAACTTCTCCAATCCCGGCTGCGGGGGAGGGGGCTGCACCGGCGGGCCGGGCTTTGCCGCCAGCACCGTGGCGCTGCGCGGGCTAACCAGCAATGCCAGCCCCTATATCACGGGTGCGACCCCGGGCTTCTCGCTGTGGAGCAACGTTGCCACGCGCCAGCTCGCGACCCAGCACACCTATACGATTTCGATGACCAGCGCCGGGATGATCTCGGTCGCGATCGACGGGACCACCTATGTCTCCAACGTCAACGCCGCCGCGCAGACCGGATCGATCCCGGCCTATCTGCGGGTCGGGATCGCATCGAGCACCGGCGGTTCGACCAACATCCACCAAATCCTCTCGTTCAGCGTGTCCTCGCTAAGTTCCTCGAACCTGGTGGTCAGCAAGACGTCCTCGGTGGTGTCCGATCCGGTCAACGGCGCGGCCAATCCCAAGGCGATCCCCGGCGCGACGATGCGCTACTGCGTGATCGTCACCAACATGCAGGGCAACCCCACCGCCAGCGCGATCACGCTGACCGATGCATTGAGCGGTGAGCCGATCACCTATGTCGCGGGCAGCGTGAGGGTCAACGGCACGGCCAGCAACGGGGTCTGTTCGTGGAACGGATCGCCGGGCGGAAGCTATTCGGCAAGCACGATCACCGCGACCCTGTCCAACCTTGCGGGCGGGGCCAGTTCGACGATGTATTTCGACGCGACGGTCAATTAGCCCGCCTCAGATCGCCGCGGTGCTGAGCCCCAGTTCGGGAATCCCGATCGAGCGGCGGCCCTGAAAATCGGTGCGCACCACGATCAGCCCGCTCTTCTCGAAATGATCGAGCAGGCGGCGGATCCGGCCCGCAGAAGTCGTGCCGTAAGCCCGCGCGAGTTCGTCTTCCTCGGGGCAGGGCGCATTGTCGAGCGCGGCCCGCGCGATCACCAGGAACGGGGCGAGCAGATCGTCGGCCACGCTGGCTGCCAGTGGGGCGAGCGCCGCCCATTCGGGGGCCTCGGGATCGGCGATCCCGGCCACCGCCATTGCGAAACGGCGGCGGAAACGGATCACATCGCCGACATGTGCGCCCACCCGCCGCATTCGGCAGCGCACGGTGAAGTCCTGAAACAGCGAGGCGGCGGGCTGGAAGGTTGCGCCATCCTCGGCGGCCATTTCGGCGTAGATTTCGGCCAGGATCTCCCGCACTTCCTCGGGCGGGAGCGAAGGCGGCGCGGGCACTGCGGCGGCGCGGAACAGATCGTCCCCGCCAGCCGCATCAGCCGCAGCGCCACTGTCTTCGAGCCCCGGCATATCGGCCAGCGCGAAATCGGAAATGCGGTTGATCAGTTCACCCGGATCGGCGCGCGGCGCGGGCGGCGGGGTCTGCCCGGCGGCGACCAGTTCCTCATCGCTCCATTCGGCATGGAGCAGGGCGTGGAGTTCGTCGGCCCCGGCCTCGGGCAGCGGCATCAGCCCGCGTACGGTGTTGCGCGCGGAGGTGCGCACCCCGCCGATCCGCACCGGCACCGCCCGCCGCGCAATCGCCGGGCCCAGCCCGAGAAACTGCCCGCGTTCAAGATCGCGGATCTGTTCGGCCTGGCGGCGGTCCATGCCGAGCAGGTCGGCGGCGCGGGCCATGTCGATATCAAGGAAGGTGCGGCCCATCAGGAAATTGCTGGCCTCGGCGGCGACGTTCTTGGCGAGCTTGGCAAGCCGCTGGGTGGCGATGATCCCCGCCAGCCCGCGCTTGCGCCCGCGGCACATCACGTTGGTCATCGCGGCAAGCGAGATGCGGCGGGCCTCGTCGGACACGTCACCGGCGGCGGCGGGCGCAAAGATCTGCGCTTCGTCGACCACGACCAGCGCGGGATACCACTGTTCGCGCGGGGCATCGAACAGCGCGGCCAGAAACCGCGCGGCGCAGCGCATCTGGGCTTCGAGTTCGAGCCCGTCGAGCGCCAGCACCACCGAGGCGCGGTGGCGGCGAATGCGCGCGGCGAGCTGGGCGATCTCGGGGCCGTCATAGGCCGCACCATCGATTACGACATGGCCGAACGGCTCGGCCAAAGTGACGAAATCGCCTTCGGGATCGATCACCACCTGCTGGACCAGCGGAGCGCTTTCCTCAAGCAGGCGGCGCAGCAGGTGCGATTTGCCCGAGCCCGAATTGCCCTGCACCAGAAGACGCGTGGCGAGCAGTTCCTCGATGTCCATGCGGACAGGGGCGCCATCAGGGGCGGAACCGATGATGATCGAGGCGCTCACCCGCGCTGCCATAGGTCAGCCGCGCAGGGGCGGCAAACCGGCCAGCCGGGCTTATCCGCAGCCAAGGGCAGCCAAGTGTCTGTTACAGAAAGGTCCGGCGCATCCGCTGGCGGTCGGCCTTGTGGCCGGTGAAGATCTCGAAGGCCATCGCGGCCTGGCCGATCACCATGCCGCTGCCATCGAGCACCCGGCAGCCGCGCTCGCGCGCGGTGCGCAGCAGTTCGGTTTCGAGCGGGAAGTAGACGATGTCGGCGACCCAGTGGCGCGGCGCGATCAGCGCGGATGCGATCGCCATGCCGGGCTTGGAGGCCATGCCCATCGGGGTGGTGTTGACGATGCCGTCGATCGTGCTGGTATCGAGCGCGGTAAGGTCGCGGGCAATCGCCCGGCCCGCGCCGTGATTTTCGCACAGCCGCGCGGCAAGCTCGCCAGCGCGCGCCAGATCGACATCGGCGATTTCAAGCTGGCCGACGCCCAGCGAGAGCAGCGCGTTGGCCACCGCTGCACCGGCCCCGCCCGCGCCCAGTTGCAGCACGCGGTCAAGCGCGGCGCCGGGCAGGCCTTCGGCCAGGCTGTCCTGGAACCCGGTCTTGTCGGTGTTGTAGCCGATCAGCCGGCCGCCGCGCATCGCCACGGTGTTGACCGCGCCGACCGTGGCGGCACATTCGGCCAGTTCATCGAGCAGCGGAATGACCGCCTGCTTGAAAGGAAAGGTGACATTCACCCCGCAGAAGCCCTCGTCCGACAGGCGCCGCAGCAGCGGTCCCAGTTCGGCATCATCAAGGCCGCGATCGGTAAAGTCGAAAAGTTCGTAGGTCAGGTCCAAGCCCTGTTCGCGGGCCTCCTGCTCGTGCAGCCAGGGCGAACGCGAAGCGAGGATGGCGCGACCGATAAGGCCGGAACGAAGCATAACAGTGTCGCCAAAAAAGGGGCCGGCGCCGCACGAAAGGCGAGCGCCGGCCGTCAAGGGTGGATTAGAAGCCGAACTTGACCCCGGCGTAGAAGTAGCGACCGATCACGTCATACTGCGCGGTATCGGTGCTGGTCTGGTTGCTGGCGACGATCGGCAGGCCCTTGTCGAACAGGTTGTTCACGCCGGCGCGCAGTTCGAAGCGCTTGTTGATCTTGAACGAGCTGAACAGATCCCAGGTCGCATAGGCCGGGACGCCCACCGCGATGTTGCTGGGGGTGTTGATCTTGCTGACGTCGTCGATCGCGTTCTGGTACTTCCAGCGCAGCCCGCCGCTGATGACGTCGGACTTGTAGCCAAAGGTGGTCAGCGCCTTCCACTTCGGGGTGGCACGCGGCGGCAGGCTGCCTTCGGCGGCGCTGCCATTGCTGATCCCGGTGTAGTCGATGAACGCCGCACCAGGCAGCAGCTGCACCTTGTAGCTGTTCAGGTAGCCGATCGCGGTGTCGATGTAGAGCTTGCCGCTGTCAGCCAGGAACGATGCCGGCACGCCCCAGTGGACCTGCAGTTCGACGCCGTCGGTCTTGACCGCGCCGAGGTTCTGGTAGGGGGTGTTGACCGAGATGATCTGACCGGTCAGCGTATCGCGCGAAATCAGGGCGCACGAGGCATTGCTGGCCGAGTAGGTCGGGTTGCCACCGTTGAGGTTGTAGCAGTTCGACAGCACGGTCGAGCCCGGAACCGGCGAGATCACGTTCTTGATCTTGATGTTGTAGTAATCAAGCGAGAGCGAGAAATCGCCGAACAGACCGCCACCACGCGGGGCGTTGAACACGAACCCGGCGTTGAAGGTATCGGCCTTTTCAGGCGTGATCGAGGTGCTGCCCGGGGTCAGCTGGCCAACCGCGGTGGTCGGGAACTGATAGGTGCTCACGCTCGGCACGCCCTGTGCTGCGCACAGCGTTGCGACCTGCGCGCCATTGGCACCGGTGCGGGCCGACGAGCGGGTGTCGCACGGATCGCCAAGGGCGGCCGGCGGGGTGCCGATCGCCAGCTGCGAGCCCTGAGCGGGCGAGAACAGCTCGGCGATGTTCGGCGCACGCACGGCGCGCTGGTAGCTGCCACGGATCAGCAGGGTATCGGTCGGGCGCCAGCGGGCATCCGCTTCGTAGCTGCTGACCGAACCGCTCACCGAGTAGTCCGAAACGCGGGCTGCGCCGCCGATGGCCAGTTCCTTGGCAAACGGCTTGTCGGCGATCAGCGGCACGTCGATCTGGCCAGCCAGTTCCTTGACGCTGATGGCCTTGCGCGGAACCGCCATCTGGGCAGTGAAGCCTTCGATGTTGGCAGCCGGCGCCCAGCCCGAGTTGGCGGTGGCGTCAGAATCGGGCGAGTAGGAGTAGCTGTTCTTGCGATAGTCGGCGACCAGCGCGAGCTGGGCCGGACCGGCACCGAGATCGAACAGCTTGCCGTTGACCTGGGCCTGGACCTGGGTCTGGCTCAGGCGTTCCTGGCTGAAGGCATCCTTGGTGATGTAGGCCTGGCACGCCGCCGAGAGCGAACGGGCATTGGCATCACCGAACGGATTGAACCCGCCAGCGCAGATCGAAGCCCCGCCGTCAGTGGCGTTGAGCAGGGTCTGGACCCGGCTCTTGAGCACGGCGTTGTGCATGATCGAGTTGTGGATCGACGTGTCGTAGGACACGAACGCGTCGAAGCTCCAGTCAGGCGTGATGTCGCCCTTGATCCCGGCAAGGTACTGCTGGATCGCGTAGTTTTCGTCCCAGCCCTTGTACGGAACGCCAACGTAACGGCCGCTCCAGTTGAACGCCGCGGTCGGGTTCGGGCGCGAAGCCAGGACCGTGCGCAGAGCCGCCGGGATGAACGGGTTGGTCACCGGAATGGTGGTCAGGGTCGGGAACTGGGTCAGGCTGCCACCGCTGTGCGTGCTGGTGGTCAGATCGACATACATGAACTGGCCATAGACGCTGAGGCCCGGTGCCAGATCATAGTCCGCCTTGAGGAAGGCCGACTTGCGTTCCAGCCCGTTGATGTAGTCGATCTGCTGACCGACCGGCATACGAACGTTGCCGCCGACCACGGCATAACCGCCGGTGCCGTTGGGGCCCTTGTAGTTGAGTGCGCCGGTCTGGGTGAACAGCGTGCCGTCGTTGTTGAAGCCCAGGTTCGAGGCCAGCGGGTTGATCGTGCCGGCAACGCCATAGGAGTTGAACAGCGTGGTCAGCACCGCGCCGCTGGGGGCATTGGCGCTGCTCGGCACGAAGGCGCCGGTGCCGATGAAGCCCGACGGAGTGCGGGTGAAGAAGAAGTCGCGCTGGCTGCCGTTGAGCGGATCCTGCTTGGCATAGGCGAAGGCCGCGACGACATGGCCGCGGTCATCGGCGAAGTTCGAACCGAAGGCGACCGAGCCCTTGAACTTGAAACCATCGCCGCGCGAGCTGATCCCCGACTGGGCATCAAGCACGACGCCATCGAGCGAGCGGACCGACTTGAAGTTGACCACGCCCGACATGGCGTCCGAACCGTAGACCGCCGAAGCGCCGCCGGTGATCGCATCAACGCCGCCGATGATCGCATCGGGCAGGATGTTGATGTCGACGTTGCCGCGGATGTCCGAAACCGGCAGGCGGCGGCCATCAAGCAGCACGAGGTTGCGGTTGGTGCCGAGGCCGTGAAGGTTGATCGTGGCGCGGCCGCCGGTGCCCTGGCCGCCGGTGGCTTCGTTGCCGCCAACGGTGAAGCCGGGGAGCTGGTTGAGCGAATCGACCAGACTGGTCTTGCCGCTTTCCTTGATCGACGCTTCGCTGATCGAAACGATCGGGCTGACCGCGGTGTTATTGGGGCGCTGGATCAGCGAGCCGGTGACGACGATGACTTCGTCCTTGGCGCTGGCGGCGCTGTCAGCAGCGGCATCCTGGGCCACGGCGGGGCTCGCCAGAGCGACGGCAAACGAAAACAGTGATGCGGAAAGCGCAAGACGCGAACCAGATTTATGCATGGTTACCCTCCCATTGCCGGCACGCTTGCCGGTCTGCAGTCATCGCATTTATGTTACGAACTAGTTCCTGTCAATTTATTCAGACGGCGGCGTGTCAGAAAGGCGTCGCACCCCGGCCACACAGGCCGCGCAGAGCAGCAGCGGCACGCAATAGGCCGCGAACAGCAGCGGCAGCGCGACCTTGGCCGCCATCAGGTAACCGCCGAGCAGCGGGCCGATGATCGCCCCGCTGCGCCCGATGCCGATCGCCCAGCCGATCCCGGTGGCGCGAAATTCCGCCGGATAGACCGAGGCGGCCAGCGGCCAGACGCCGTTGTAGCCGCCTTGCAGCAACACCCCGATCGCAAAGGCCACGCCCAGCGTCAGGCCGACCGGCATGGTAAAGGAACCGAACACCAGCATCGCAGCCGCGGCCCCAGTCAGCATCGCGGGGACCAGCCGGCCCAGCGGGACGCGCACGGCGAGGAAGCTCATCACGGTGGTGCCGGTGAACGCGCCGAGGTTGTAAAGCGCGCCTGCATAGATCCCGTTGGTTTCCGAGAGGCCCGCCTCGATCGACAGCTTGGGAATCCAGCTGACGATGAAATAGAGCACCATCAGCCCGAAGAACACCGCACCCCACAGCGCCAGCGTGCGCTTGGCAAAGACCCCGGCGAACAGCGCGGCGACGCGGTTGCCGCCGGGCGCGGCGGGCGCATCGACCGGGCGTGCAGCATCGGTCAGCAGCCGCCAGGCCAGCGGGAACAGCACCACGGTAATCGCCCCGGCCCCGGTCAGGATCTGCTGCCAATGGTAATGGGGCAGCAACTGGGCCACGACCAGCCCGGTAAACACCGCGGCAAAGGGATAGCCCGCCTGAACCATGCCGACCGCCAGATTGGCGTGGCGTTCGGGCGCGCTTTCGGCGGCCAGCGCCGCCATCGAGGCCAGCACCGTGCCGATCCCGGCGCCAACGATCACCCGCAGCGCGAACAGCTGGGGGACGTTTTCCGCCAAACCGCTCGCCAGCATCCCGGCCGACATCAGCGCCAGCGCAATCAGGATCACCTTGCGGCGGCCAAACCGGTCGGCCAGCGGGGCGATGCCCATGCCGCCGATCGCCATGCCCAGCAGCCCGGCGCTGAACAGGTTGCCCATCACCCCCGAACCAATCGCCCAGTCGGACTGGATGCGCGGCGCGATGAACGACAGGATCGTCACGTCGACCCCGTCGGCCATGTTGATCGCAAAGCACAGCGCGACGATGCCGAAGGCGCGCAGCGTCCAGTCGCTCGGCCCGTGGGGCGCCACGGTATTGGGGGTTGCAGCCATGATCCTCTTTCCCGGTTATTGGCCGGGGTGGCGAAACAGGATCGGCTGCAAAGGGCGCGCGCGCCCGGCGCAGGTCAATCCTTGCGCGTCACCCAGGCAATGATGATGTCCGCCACCTGCCTGGCCCGCCGCTCGACCGCTTCGGGGCTCGACATGTCGTTCCCGAAATTGTGCGCGAAGGTGAACTGGTTGGAGACGTTGTAGAAACTGAGCGCCGACATGGTCATATGCAGTTCCACCGGATCGATCCCGGTGCGGAACGTGCCCTCGGCCTCGCCGCGCGCGATGATGGTCGAAAGGATCTCGATCACCTTGCGGTTGCCCGCGGGCAGCCCGGTGATCTGCTTGAGATGCTCGGCCCGGTGGATGTTCTCGTTCATCACCAGCCGCACCAGCTCGGGGTGCTGCGAGTGATAGCGCACATCGTGTTCGATCAACCGGCGCAGCGCATCGATCGCGCTGCCGGCCGAAATGTCGACCCCGCTCTCGCTTTCGCGCACGCGCTGGTAGGCGCGTTCGAGCACGGCGCGGTAGAGTTCGTCCTTGCCCTCGAAATAGTAGTAGATCTTGCGCTTGGTCGCCTTGCCCGCAATCTCGTCGATCCGCGCGCCGGCCAGTCCCTTTTCGACGAATTCGCCGGTAGCAATATCGATGATCTGGTTGATCGCCTGCTCGCGCGCCTCGGCATGGCTGCGGCGCGGCGGCTTTTCAGGCTTGGACAACGGCAATACCCCTTCGGACCCCGCGGCGCGCGGGTTGTCGCGCGCTGTTGCGCGACCGTTAGCGCGCTTTGCCCGCGCCGTCTCTAGGGCTTTGCCCAAACCACCTCCTGAAATTTATGGGACGAACTAGTTCCTATCATTTTTGCTTTTGTCAATCCATGACCAATGATAGAACCCTTGTCGGGCCGCCATCGGAGCCGGCCACCAATGGGGATGCAGGATGAAGACCTCGATCGCGACGGTTTCGATCAGCGGCGCGCTTGACGCCAAGCTGCGCGCGATTGCCGATGCCGGCTTTTCGGGCGCCGAAGTGTTCGAGAACGACCTGCTGTCCACCCACCTTTCGGCGCGCGAAATCGCCGCAATGATGGGCGATCTCGGTCTGGCCTGCACGATGTTCCAGCCGTTCCGCGATCTCGAAGGGCTGCCCGCCGCCCAGCGCGCCCGCGCTTTCGACCGGCTTGAGCGCAAGTTCGACGTGATGGAGGAACTCGGCACCGACCTGCTGCTGGTCTGTTCCAGCTGCTCGCCGCAGGCCGAAGGCGATCGCGGCCGGATTCTCGCCGACCTTGCCGAAGCCGGCGAACGCGCCGCAGCACGCGGTCTGCGCATTGGTTATGAGGCGCTTGCCTGGGGCCGCCACGTTAACGATCACCGCGAAGCCTGGTCGCTGGTCCGCGATGTCGATCATCCCGCGCTCGGCCTCGTGCTCGACAGCTTCCATTCGCTGTCGCGCAAGATCCCTTCAAGCAGCATCGGCGACATCCGCGCCGACAAGCTGTTCATCGTCCAGGTTGCCGATGCCCCGCTGCTCGACATGGATTACCTTGGCTGGAGCCGCCATTTCCGCTGCATGCCCGGCCAAGGCGAATTCCCGCTCGATGACTGGGCCGAGGCGATCCGCAAGATCGGTTACGATGGCTACTGGAGCCTTGAGATCTTCAACGACCGGTTCCGCGCCGGCTCGGCCAGCGGGGTCGCGCTCGATGGCTATCGCTCGCTGCGGCTGCTTGAAACCGGGATCGCCGCGCCGTCGTCGGCCCAGGCCGCGATGCCGCCGCGCGCCGTGCCTCAGGCGGTCGAATTCATCGAATTTGCCGCCAGCCACGAAGAGGCCGAAACGCTGGGCACGATGCTCCGCCCGCTCGGCTTCCGCCCCACTGCGCGCCACCGCACCAAGGACGTGACCCGCTGGCAGCAGGGACCGATCAACCTCGTCATCAACTGCGAGCCCGAAGGCCTCGCCCACAGCTTCGATATCGTCCACGGCGCCTCGGTCTGCGCGATCGGGCTGGCCGTGGCCGACGTGCCGGGCGCGCTGGCCCGCGCCGATGCGCTGCGGGTGCCGCGCTTCGACCAGGCGATCGGCCCCGATGAATGGCCGATCCCCAGCGTGCGCGCGGTGGGCGGCAGCCTGCTCTATCTGGTCGATGCCGCCACCCGCGAGGCGATGTGGGCGCACGAATTCCCCACCGCGCTCGAACCGGTCGATCCCGCGCCGCAGCTGACCGCGATCGATCACGTCGCCCAGACCATGCAGTTCGAGGAATTCCTCACCTGGCTGCTGTTCTACGTCAGCCTGTTCGACCTGACCAAGACCCCCCAGCTCGAAATCGCCGACCCGATGGGGCTGGTGCAGAGCCAGGCGGTTGAATCGCGCGACCGCGCGGTGCGCTTCACGCTCAACGGCAGCCTGGCGCACCAGTCGCTGTCCTCGCGCTTCATCCAGAACTATTTCGGCGCGGGCGTGCAGCACATCGCCTTTGCCTGCACCGACATCTTCGCCGCCGCCGATGCCGCGATCGCCGCCGGGCTGCCGAGCCTCGAAATCCCGCGCAACTATTATGACGATCTCGAAGCGCGCTGGGGGCTCGATCCCGAGCTGATCGAGGCCATGGCCGCGCGCAACATCCTCTATGACCGCACGGTCGAGACCGATGGCAGCGAGACCGAATACTTCCAGCTCTACAGCCGCGCCTTTGCCCGCCGGGTGTTCTTCGAGCTGGTCGAACGCCGCGGCTATGCCGGTTACGGCGCGGTCAATGCCCCAATCCGGCTGGCCGCCCAGGCCCGCCACAAGCCCGAATTCCTCGATTGAACCGACCCCAGGGAGAGAACACATGACCATTCGCACGATCGGCCTTGCCACCGCCATGGCACTTGTCGCCAGCGCCGCCCACGCCGCGCCCGCGCCGCGCAATTTCGCCGTGGCCGATGCGCCGGTGACCGAAGATCGCTTCCCGGTCCAGGCGGTGGTCTTCCCCGGCGGGGTCAAGGCTTACCGCGATGTCGCCTATCAGCAGCTGCCGGGCTACATCCCGCAGGTGGTCGACGTCTACGTCCCCGCCACCAAGGGCCCGCACCCGCTGGTGCTCTACATCCACGGAGGCGGCTGGGTCGGCGGGCACACCCGCCACTCGGGCGCGCTGGCCAATTTCCCGGCGGTGCTGGCCCAGCTTGCGGCTGAAGGCTTCACCGTCGCCAGCCTTGAATACCGCCTCTCGGGCGAAGCCAAGTTCCCGGCTCAGTTGCAGGACGCCAAGGCCGCGCTGCGGTTTCTGGGCGACCATGCCGCGCAGTACAAGATCGACGCCAAGCGCGTCGGCATCTGGGGCGGTTCGGCCGGCGGCCACCTGACCGCGCTGACCGCGCTGACCTGCGGCAACACCGCGCTCGACCCCAAGGCCGACAAGGACATCTGCGCCACGGCCGCCGTGACCTGGTACGGCGTGTTCGATTTCGACGCACTGGTGGCCTCGCGCCCCGGCGGCGCCGACGATGCGGCGGTGCGGCTGATGGGCTGCAAGGACGCCTGCACGCCAGAGCAGCTCGCCATCGCCAGCCCGGTGACCTACATCGATGCCAAGGATCCGCCGTTCCTGCTGATCCACGGCGACGACGACAAGGTCGTCCCCGTCGGCCAGTCGCACCTTGCCGAAGCCCGTATGCGCGCAGCCGGCGTTCCGGTTGAGGCGATCTACATCCCCGGCGTCGATCACAGCTTCATCGGCAAGACCCCGGCCGAAACCCGCGCCGCGACGATCAAGGCCACCAACGCCACCTTCGACTTCTTCCACGCCAAGCTGGGCGTGGTGCGCAAGTGATCCGCCGCGCCCTCGCCGCCTGGAGCGCCGCCCTGACCCTGGCCTGTGCCGCGCTGGGCGGGCCGGGGGTGGGGGTCGCGCATGCCCAAACTGTCACGATCGATGGCGGACTGGCCGAAGGGGTCAGCCTGCCCTCGGGCGTCGATGCCTGGCTGGGGCTGCCCTTTGCCGCGCCGCCGCTGCGCGAACTGCGCTGGCAGCCGCCGCAGCCGGTTACTCCGTGGCAGGGCACGTTCCATGCCGACCGCTTCGCGCCGGAATGTCTCCAGCCGCTGCGCAGTCCGCGCCAGAACCACTATTTCGGCAACGAGGCGACCAGCGAGGATTGCCTCTACCTCAACATCTGGGCGCCGCAGGGCGCGCGCGCCAAGCTGCCGGTGGTGGTATGGATCTATGGCGGGGGCTTCAACATCGGCTCGGCCTCGATGGCCAACTATTCGGGTGAACCGCTAGCCAAGGCCGGGGTCATCCGCGTCAACATCGCCTACCGCGTCGGGCCGCTGGGCTTTTTCGCCCACCCCGAACTCAGCCGCGAATCCGGCTACAACGGCTCGGGCAACTATGGCCTGATGGACCAGATCGCGGCGCTGCAATGGGTGCGCCGCAACATCGCCCAGTTCGGCGGCGACCCCGATAACGTCACCATCGTCGGCCAGTCGGCCGGGTCGATGTCGGTCGCGCTGCTCCAGCAGAGCCCGCTGGCGAAGGGCCTGTTCCAGCGCGCCGTGGGGATGAGCGGCAGCCCGTTTGGCGGGATGATCGGCCCGGCGCCCCTCGCCAAGGCCGAAGCCCAGGGCATGGCGCTGCAAAAGGAATTCGGCGCAGCCTCGCTCGCTGATCTGCGTGCCCTGCCGGGCGACAAGGTGGCCGCCGCCACCAGCCCGCGCGAGGCCATCGTGCTCGACGGCAAGGTGCTGACCGGCACTGCTGAGCAGACCTTCGCCGCCCGCGCGCAAAGCGATGTGCCGGTGCTGATCGGCTATACCCGCGATGAAAGCTTCCGCCCGTTTGGTCCGGTCACCACGCCCGAGCAGCTTGCCGCCGCTGTGCACGAACGCTTCCCCGCTGAGGCCGATGCCGTGCTGGCAGCCTATGCCGGAACCGACCCGGCGCGCGCTGCGGCCGACATTGCCCGCGATTCCACCGCCGGGCGGCAGATGCTGCTGTGGGCCGCCGCCCAGCAGCGTAATGGCAAGGCCCCGGCCTATGCCTATCTCTTCACCCGCCGCCAGCCCTATGCTCCGGGCGTGACCTTCAGCGATCACGATCCGGCCAGCGTCGGCGCCTACCATACCGGCGACGTGCCCTATTGGCTGCGCACGCGCGATGCGCTCAACCTGTTTCGCGTGACCCGCAACTGGGAGGCGGGCGACGCGGCGCTTGAAGCTGAAATGTCGGGCGCGCTGCTGGCCTTTGCCCGCACCGGCGTGCCGGCAAGCCCGGTGCTGGGCCGCTGGCCCGCGTTCGATCCGGCCAAGCCGAGGCTGGTCTGGCTGGCGACCGACAGCAAGGTCGTGCCGTGGCCGCACAGCGCCGACATGGGGCTATTCGGCGATGCCGCCGCCGCGCCGCGCCCGGCCGGAAATCGCCCGCGCGACTGATGCGGCGCTGGCTTCCAGCCCTGCTGGCGGTGCTGACCCTCAGCGCCGCCCCGGCGCGCGCCGAGGAAGCATCCGCCTGCCCGCCCGACAGCGAGCTGGACTATGTCTGCGGGGCGGAAAAGCCCGAAGACCTGCTCGCCATTCCCGGCACCAACTGGCTGGTCGCCAGCGGCTTTGCGCCCGGCGCCGGGCTCAAGCTGGTCGATACCCGCGCCCGCACGCTGACGCACTGGTATGTGGGCTCGGCCGATCAGCTCGCCTGGGACCGCCGGCGCTATCCGCAGTGCCCCGGCCCGCTTGACCCCGCGCTGTTCAACGCGCGCGGGCTGTCGCTGCGGCAAATCGGCCCGCAGCGCTGGCAGCTGCTCGCAGTCAACCACGGCGGGCGAGAATCGATCGAGGCCTTCGAGATCGACACCGCCCAGGCCGCGCCGCGCCTGCACTGGAAGGGCTGCCAGTCGATGCCCGCGGGCCAAGTCGGCAATGCCGTGGCGACCTTTGCCGATGGCGCGGTGCTGGTCACCGTGCTGACCCGCCCCGGCACCACGATCGGGGATTTCATGCTCGGCAAGGTCACCGGCGGGGTCTGGCAATGGCGCCCCGGCGATAAAGCCTTCGCCCTGCTTCCCGGCACCGAACTGCCCGGCAACAACGGGCTCGAAGTCGATCCCGATGGCCAGCACTTCTATGTCGTCGCCTTTGGCTGGCACGCGGTTGCAACCTTCGACCGGCGCGACACCCGCCAGCCGGTCGACATGATCCCGGCCCCCGATTTCATGCCCGACAACATTCATTGGAGCGGCGGCCACTTGCTGCTCGCGGGGATGCGGCTGGACGAGCCGGCCTGCGGCGGGCTGCGCAAGGTCATCGACGGCAAGGCCGATCCGATGCTGTGCCATCGCGGCTGGGTGGTGGGCGAATTCGATCTCGCCCACCGGCGCATCGCAACGCTGGCCTATGGCCATCCCCAGCCCGGCTTCAACGGCCTGTCCGCCGCCGCGCTGGTGGACGGCGCGCTGTGGCTGGGCTCATTCCAGTCGGCCCGGCTGGCCATCGTCCGCGCGTTCAAGGAGACCCCGCAATGAAACTGCCCCGCCTGATTGCCGCTCTCCTGCTTGCCGCCACGCCAGGGCTGGCTGTCGCTGATCCGGCCGCGCCCACACCGACGCTGACCTATGCCTTTTCGGTCAAGGTCACGCTCGCCCCGCCGGTCGAAGTGGGTGAGGCCGATGGCGGGCGCCGCCGCTTCATCGCGATCACCGGAGGCGAGGTCTATGGCCCGCGCCTCCACGGCACGGTGCTGCCCGGCGGCGGGGATTGGCAAACGATCATGCCCGACGGCCTGACCCGGATCGAGGCGCGCTATTTCCTCAAAGCCGATGACGGCACGGTGATCGAGATCACCAACCCCGGCGTGCGCGTTGCCAGCACCGAGGTGACCCAGCGGCTGGCGCACGGCGAAAAGGTCGATCCCGCGCTCTACTATTTCCGCACCGCGCCGGTGTTCAAGGCCGGCAGCGCGGCGCAGGGCTGGCTGCAGCGTGCAGTGTTCGTCGGGCGCGGGGTGCGCAATCCCGACAGCGTGGTGATCGACTACTACGAAGTGCAGTAAGCGCCCCCGCCGCCCGATCAGATCGTGGCGGCGAGTTCCGAAGCCTGCAGAATCGCCCGCTTGGCATCCAGCTCACCCGCTTCGAGCGCCCCGCCGATGAGGTGTGAAGACACCCCTGCCGCCGCCAGCTCGTCATGCAGGCCGCGCGCCGGTTCCTGACCCGCGCAGACGATCACGGTATCGACCGCGAACAGGGTCGGCTCGCCGCCGACCACAGCGTGCAGGCCGGCATCGTCGATCTTGAGGTAATCGACGCCCGCGATCATCTGCACCCCGCGGCGCTGCAGGGTGATGCGGTGGGTCCAGCCGGTGGTGCGCCCCAGCCCCTTGCCGACGGCGCTGGTCTTGCGCTGAAGCAGCACCACTTCGCGGTCGTTATGGGCGACCTGCGGTTCCACCCCGGTCACGCCGCCGCGCGGGTGGTTCTTGAAATCGATCCCCCATTCCTTGGCGAAGACATCGATGTCGAGCGAAGCCGACTTGCCTTCGTGGGTGATGAGTTCGGCCACATCGAAGCCGATCCCGCCCGCCCCCATGATCGCGACCTTCTTGCCGACCTTGGCCTGCCCCTTGATCACGTCGATATAGCTGACCGCCTTGGGGTGATCGATCCCGTCCAGCGCGGGCTTGCGCGGTTCGATTCCGGTGGCGATCACCACTTCGTCGAAACCCGCCGCCTTGAGAGCAGCCGCATCGACGCGGGTCCCCAGCTTCAGCTCGACCCCGGTGACTTCGATCTCGCGCGCAAAGTAGCGCAGGGTTTCGTAGAACTCTTCCTTGCCGGGGATCTGCTTGGCGAGGTTGAACTGCCCGCCGATCTCGCTAGCGGCATCGAACAGCGTGACCTTGTGCCCGCGCTTGGCCGCGAGCGTTGCAAAGGCAAGGCCCGCCGGGCCCGCGCCGACCACCGCGATTCGCTTGGGGCTCCCCACGGCGGGGAAGTTCAGCTCCACCTCGCGGCAGGCCCGCGCGTTGACGAGGCAGCTGGTGAGCTGGCCGGTGAAGGTGTGATCAAGGCAGGCCTGATTGCAGCCGATGCAGGTGTTGATCTGGTCCTCGCGGCCGGTCCGCGCCTTGTTGACCAGATCGGGGTCGGCCAGCATCGGCCGCGCCATCGAGACGATGTCGGCATCGCCGCGCGCGAGCACGGCTTCAGCCACATCGGGCATGTTGATGCGGTTCGAGGTGATCAGCGGGATCGACAGCTCTTTCTTCAGCCGCCCGGTCACCCCGGCAAAGGCCGCGCGCGGGACCATCGTCGCGATGGTCGGCACAAAGCTTTCGTGCCAGCAGAAGTGGGTGGAGATGACGTCGATGCCCTCGGCCTCAAGCGCCTTGGCAAGGCTCACCACTTCGTCCCAGGCGAGGCCTTCCTGCAGCATGTCCATCGCCGAGATGCGGAACACCAGGATGAAGTCCGGGCCGACCGCCGCGCGCACCCGGCGCACGACCTCGACCGGGAAACGCATCCGGTTTTCCCACGAACCGCCCCAGCGGTCAGTACGCAGGTTGGTCTTCTGCACCAGGAAGGTGGAAATCAGATAGCCGGCCGAACCGATGATCTCGACCCCGTCATAGCCCGCCTGCTTGGCCAGCGCGGCGCAGTTGGCGAACGCGGCGATCTGTTCCTCGATCCCGTCCTCATCGAGTTCGCGCGGGGTATAGGCCCCGATCCGCGACTTGACCGGCGAAGGCCCGACGCAGTCCGGCGTATAGGCGATCGGCCCCGAATGCAGGATCTGCATGCAGATCTTGACCTCGGGACTGGCGGCATGGACCGCATCGGTGACATGCCGGTGCATGGCGACTTCCGACGGGTCGGACAGCTTGGCGCCCTTGCCCCCGGTGGGGTGCGGGGTAATCCCGCCGGTAATGATCATCCCGACCCCGCCCTCAGCGCGCTCGACGAAATAGGCCGCCAGCCGCTCGGCCGCATCGGGCAGGTCTTCAAGGCCGGTGTGCATCGAGCCCATCAGGATACGGTTGCGGATCGTCGTATGGCCGATTTTCAGCGGCGAGAAGACGTGCGGATACTTGGTGAGGCCGGGCTCGGTAACAGCGGTCTGGGCGTTCATCGGGCGGTGTCCTGCTGCTTATTCGGGGATGTAGTTGGGCGCGCGCTTTTCCATGAAGGCGCGCATGCCTTCGGCGAAGTTTCCGCTCTTGGCGGTCATCGTCTGGTTGCGGTTCTCGATCGCCATCGCGGCTTCAAGGCTGCCCGCGTCGATCGCCATGGCGAGCCCTTCCTTGGTCATGCGCAGCCCCATCGGCGAGGCGTGGAGCAGGTCATCGACCCACGGCTGGGCGGCGGCCTCAAGCTGATCGTCTGGCACCACTTCGGCCACCAGCCCCACGGCCAGCGCGCGCTCGGCCTTGATGAAGCGGCCGGTCAGCATCAATTCCGCCGCGATCGATCCGCCGACCAGACGCGGGAGGAAATAGCTCACCCCCATGTCGCACGAGGACAGGCCGATGCGGATGAAGGCCGCGTTCATCCGCGCCGATTCGCCCGCGATGCGGATGTCGCTGGCGAGCGCGAACGCGAAGCCGCCGCCGCAGGCCGGGCCGTGGATCAGCGAGACGATCACCTGCGGGCAGCGCCGCATCTTGATGTAAACGTCGGCAAGGTAGCCCTGAAAGCCGAAGCCCCCGCCAAACGGCACGTCGCCCCGGTCGTGATGCTCCTTGATGTCGAGCCCGGCGCAGAACGCCTTGCCCGCGCCGCGCATCACCACCACGCGGACCGAGCCATCGTGATAGAGCTTGCCGAAATAGTCGTTGAGTTCGCCGACCATTTCGAGGCTGATCGAATTGAGCGCATCAGGCCGGTTCAGCGTCAGCCAATCGACCTCGCCCCGCTTTTCGATTCGAATCGTCCGATAGCCGCCTGCCGCCATGCCCGCTCTCCTGTTCTAAACGCTGTTTAGTATTGCATAACGAACGCCGTTTAGTATGGCAAGCGCATGGCCGTGCTGCTGACCCACGAACAAGTGCTCGACGTGCGCGAGCGGATTCGGCAAGTCGCCGAACGCCAGATCGCGCTGCACGGGCCCGGCGCGCTGTCGCTGCGCTCGATCGCCGGGGAGCTGGGCTGGACCGCCGCTTCGCTCTATCGCTACTACGCCAGCAAGGCGCAGCTGCTCGAAGCCGTGCGGATTGCCGCGCATGACCGTTTTTCCGACCGGATCGAAGCCGCGCATGACAGCACCGACGATCTGTGGGACCGCAGCCGCGCGATCGGCGATGCCTATGTCGAGTTCGCCCAGCAGGAACCCGCCGCCTACCAGCTGATGTTCGCCTATCAGCAGGATGACGGCGAAAAATCGGCCGACCTCACGCGCGCCGAACAGCGTTCCAGCCGCACGCTCACCACCTATGTCCGCGAGATGGTCGGCGCCGGGCTGATCGAGGGCGATCCCGAACTCATCGCCCACGCCTATTGGGCCGCGCTGCACGGGCTGATCGAGCTGCGCATGGCCGGGCGGATCGGGCAGGCCCCCTCGTTTGACAGCCTGCGCCACGCCGCGGTGCGCCTGATCACCCGCGGCGCGCGGCCCTGAGACGAACAATCAAACGCCCGCGCCGGATTCGGCGTTGACAAGCCCCCCCACCCCCCGCTAGTGGCGCGCTCCTACCCAGCGAGGACGCACTTTCGCCCCTCGCCCGTGCCCAGATGGCGGAATTGGTAGACGCACCAGCTTCAGGTGCTGGCGCTCGCAAGGGCGTGGAGGTTCGAGTCCTCTTCTGGGCACCATTTTTTCCTTGGCGATACGGCAAGATCCCACCCCTCAGGGGCCTGCGCGATTGCGGCGCGTGGCGGCTCGGCGTAAAGCCGGGGCGTGGCCCATCCTCCGTCGCGATATTTGCCTGACATGACCTTTCCCGAGCTTACCCGGCGGCGCGTGCTGCAAGGCGCGGGGCTGGGGCTTGGCGCATTGGCCGTGCAGCCGTGGCAGCCGGCCTGGGCCCAGCCGGTTTCGGCCGGGCTGCCGACGCTGAGCGGCGAGGACATCACCCTGCGGATCGCGCGCGGCGCGCTGGGGCTGGATGGCAAGGCGGCCCGCGCGGTGACGATCAACGGCACGGTGCCCGGCCCGCTGCTCCGCCTGCGCCAAGGGCAAAAGCTGCGCCTGACGGTCGACAATGCGCTGAACGAGGATACCTCGCTGCACTGGCACGGGCTGTTGCTGCCGTTCCAGATGGACGGGGTGCCGGGCGTGTCGTTCCCCGGGATCAGGGCCGGATCGCGCTTTACCTACGAATTCGCGATCGAGCAGGCCGGCACCTATTGGTATCACAGCCATTCGGGCCTGCAGGAAATGATGGGGGTTTACGGCCCGATCGTGATCGATCCGGCGGGCGCCGAGCCCGCCCCGTTCGACCGCGAACACGTGGTGGTGCTGTCCGATCACAGCCTGGTCCACCCGGCGCGGATCCTGCGCAATCTCAAGGTCGAGCCGGGCTATTACAACCACCAGCGCCAGACGCTGGGCGGGCTGCTGGCGGGCAAGGACCAGCCGCTGGCCGAGCGCATGGCCTGGGGCCGGATGCGGATGGACCCGACCGACCTGTCCGACGTGACCGCAAGCGCGCTACGCTACCTCATCAACGGCCATACCCCGGCGGCCAATTGGACCGCGCTGTTCACCCCGGGCGAGCGGGTGCGGCTGCGGATCATCAATGCTGCGGCGATGAGCGTGTTCAACCTGCGGATTCCGGGCCTGGCGATGCAGGTCGTCAGCGCCGACGGGCAGGACGTGCGGCCGGTAAGCGTCGATGAATTCCAGATCTCGCCGGGGGAAACCTACGACGTGATCGTCACCCCGCGCGAAGACCGCGCCTTTGCCATCGTTGGCGAAAGCGTCGACCGGTCGGGGATGGCGCTGGCCACGCTGGCGCCGCGCGCCGGGATGCGCGCCGCGCCGCCGCCACTGCGGCCACGCCCGCTCCTCACCATGCAAGACATGGGCATGGACATGGGGGGAATGGAGATGGAGGGCATGGACATGAGCGGCATGTCGATGCGCGACGGCGCCAATGCCCCGCAGGTCAAGCTTGGCCCCGGGGTCGAGATGATCAACCCCATGCCGATGGACCGCACTGGCGATCCGGGACTGGGGCTGGATACAGTCGATCACCGGGTGCTGGTCTACCGCGATCTGATCGCGCTGGAGCCCAATCCCGACACCCGCGCCGCCGAGCGCGAAATCGAGGTGCACCTGACCGGCGCGATGGACCGCTACATGTGGTCGATGGACGGCAAGACCATGAGCGAGGCGCACGAGCCGATCCCGGTGCGCCGCGGCGAGCGGGTGCGCGTGACGCTGATCAACGACACGATGATGGCGCACCCGATCCATCTTCACGGCCACCTGTTCGAACTGGTCACGGGCCACGGCGATCATTCCCCGCGCAAGCACACGGTCAATGTCCTGCCCGGCGGCAAGGTCAGCTGGGACGTGACCGCGATCGAGGGAGACTGGGCCTTCCACTGCCACCTGTTCCTGCACATGGCGATGGGGATGATGCGCGTCGTCCAGGTCCGCCCCATGGCGGGAGACGCGGCATGAGGCGCGCGCTGGTCCTGCTGGCGCTGGCCGCCAGCCCGACGCTCGCACAAAGCGCCGATCCCCACGCCGGGCACCACATGCCGGGCATGGACCACGGCGCCGAGAGCACCGAAGCGGATAAGGACGACGCGGACATGGCCGGAATGGACATGTTCGGTCTCGACCAGCCGCAGCAGTCCGAGGCTGACGGGTCAGCGCGCGGCACCGATCAGCCGGCCGGCAAGGCCAAGGCGCCCCCCGTGATCCACGACCGGATCGGCGATCGCTATTGGGATCCCGCCGCGATGGCGCGGGCGGCAGAGGCCGAAATGCACCCGCCACGCCCGGCCTATGCCAAGCTGACCTTCGACCTTGCCGAATGGCGCGCCCAGCGCGGGCGCAACGGTTATGCCTGGGAGGCCGAGGGCTGGATCGGGGATCTTGACCGGGTAATCCTGAAATCACGCGGCGAGGGCACCTTTGCTGGCGGCTTTGCCCACGGCGAGCTGGACCTGCTTTACGGCAAGGCGCTCGACCCGTGGTGGAACCTTCAGGCGGGGCTGCGGCAAGACCTTGGCCCCGGACCGCAGCGCAGCTGGGCAGCCATCGGCATCGAAGGCCGCGCGCCCTATCAGTTCGAGGTTCAGGCCGCCGCTTTCGTGTCCGACAAGGGCGATATCACCGCCCGGGCCGAGGCCGCCTATGACCAGCGCATCACCCAGCGCCTGATCCTCCAGCCGCGCCTCGGGCTGGAGCTTTCCGCGCAGGACATGCCCCTTCAGCAGATCGGCGCCGGGCTGAGCGAGATCGAATTCGGCCTTCGCTTGCGGCGCGAAGTGGTGCGCGAATTGGCCCCCTATCTGGGCGTCAACTGGACCTGGAAGCTCGGCCAGAGCGCCGCCTATGCCCGCGCCGCTGGCGAAGCCGTAACCGAGCGCAGCGTGGTCGCCGGGGTGCGGTTCTGGTTCTGAGCCGCCGGGGCGCAAAACCTGCGCGCCGCGTGATCGGTGCTTCACAAGCCGGCCAAACCCTGCCTAATCGCTGCAAAACGATTCAGGAGAGGAGGACGCCGCCGTGCGCCAGTTCAGCGAAGACCAGATCATGTTCCGCGAAGCCTACAGGAAGTTCCTGGCAAGCGAGATCGCCCCGCACATGGAAGACTGGCGCGAGGCCGGGATCGTCGATCGCGCGGCATTCAAGAAGGCGGGCGACCTTGGCTTCCTGATGGTCTGGCCCGAGGAAAAGTACGGCGGGATGGGTGACGCTGACTTCCGCTACGAACAGATCATCATCGAGGAAACCACCCGCGCGGGCTGCAAGGCGTTCTACAACACGCTCCACAGCCGGCTGGTCGGCCCCTATTTCAAACGCTTCGGAACCGAGGAACAGCGGATGCGCTTCCTACCCAAATGCGTCTCGGGCGAAACCATCCTCGCCATCGCCATGACCGAACCGGGCGCGGGATCGGACCTTGCGGGCATGCGCACCAGCGCGCAGGACATGGGCGATCACTGGCTGCTCAATGGCTCCAAGACCTATATCTCGAACGGGATCAACGCCGATGTGGTGATAGTGGCCGCCAAGGTCGCCGGGGCCGACAAGAAGCACGCGATGGTGCTCTTGGTGCTCGAACGCGGGATGGAAGGCTTCGAGCGCGGGCGCAATCTCAAGAAGATGGGGATGCCCGCGCAGGATACCGCCGAACTGTTCTTCAACAATGTGAAGGTGCCCAAGGCCAACCAGCTCGGCGAAGCGGGCAAGGGGTTCTATTACCTGATGGAGGGCCTGGCCGAGGAGCGTCTGATCTCGGCTGTCGGCACCGCCGCCAATGCGCGCAAGGCCTTCGACATCACCCGCGACTATGTGATGCAGCGCCAATTGTTCGGCCAGCCGCTGGCCGAACAGCAGAACACCCAGTTCCGCATGGCCGAAATGGATACCGAGATCGAACTGGCGCAGGTCTATGTCGATCACTGCGTCACCGCGCACAATGCCGGCCATCTCACCAGCAACATGGGCGCCAAGGCCAAGATGGTGGCGAGCGAAGTCGAGTGGAAGATGCTCGACCTTGGGGTCCAGCTCCACGGCGGCGCGGGCTTCATGGACGAATACCCGATCAGCCGGATGTTCAGCGATGCGCGGATCAACCGCATTCTGGCGGGATCGAGCGAAGTCATGCGGCTGATCATCGGGCGCGACGTGTTCTCGCAAAAGTACCAGAGCCTGTTCGATTGAGCGCAGCGCCGGGCTTGCTTGGCCCCGCGCGCCCCTTGCGCTAGAACCGGCGCAAGGGGAGATCCCGTCTGATGAGTTTGCGTGCCGCCGGCCTGCTGGCCCTGGCGCTGATCCTGGTTCTGTTTGCGATCGCCGCGCTGGTCGAGGCGCGCGGCGCCGCGATCAGCCGCCGCACGCGGCTGCGTCACGGCGCCTATATGCTCGCGCTCGGGGTCTATTGCTCCAGCTGGACGATCTATGGCGCGGTCGGCAGCGCGGTGCGCGATGGCTGGGCCTATCTGCCGATCTATGCCGCCCCGATCCTGCTGCTGCTGGCGGCGCCGCGCTTTCTGGCCCGGCTGACCCGCGCAGTGGCCGACGAGCAGGCCACCACCGTTTCCGATTTCATCGCCGCGCGCTTTGGTCATGACGTGGTCGTTGCCCGGCTGGTGACGATCATCGCGCTGGCGGGATCGATCCCCTATGTCGCGCTGCAATTGCGCTCGATCGGCAATGCGATGGCGATTGTCTCGGGCCAGCCGGTGCAGGGCGCGGTGATGATCGTGGCGGCACTGCTGCTGGCGCTGTTCGCCGCGCTGTTCGGCGCGCGCCGCTATGAACTGGCCGGGCGCAGCGAAGGGCTGGTCTTCGCGATCGGGCTGGATTCGCTGATCAAGCTCGCCGCGCTCGGCGCGGTCGCGGTGCTGGCCACCGCGATCCTGCTGACCCACGAAGACCCGGCAGTGATCCGCGCCGGGATCACCCGGCTCGCCGCCGGGTTCCAGCCCGCGCGGCTCTCGCTCGATGTGGGAGTGATCTTCCTCGTGTCGATGGCCGCGATCATCGCCCTGCCGCGCCAGTTCTACATGGGGCTGGTCGAAGCCCAGTCGAGCGACGACCTGCTGCGCGCGCGGCGCGGGCTGGCTGCCTACCTTGCGCTGATGGCCGTGATGGTCCTGCCGATCGCGCTGGCCGGGACGGCCCTGCTCGGCAGCGGAGCCTCGCCCGATCTCTATGTGCTCCAGCTTCCCGAATTTGCCGGCTACGGCGCGATTGCCGCGGCCGCACTGATCGGCGGGGTCAGCGCGGCGGCCTCGATGGCCGTGGTCGATACCACCGCACTTGCCACAATGGTCTCGAACGATCTCGTCTTTCCCAGCGTGCTGCGCAGCGCCGCCGCCCCCAGCGAAGGCGCGATCGGGCGGCGGATGTTGCAGGTTCGCCGCGCCTCGATCCTCGCGATCATGTTGCTCGCGCTGGCTTGGGCGCTGCTGGTTTCACAAAGCGATTCACTCGCCTCGATCGGGCTGATCGCCTTTGCCGCGATGGCCCAGTTCACCCCGCACCTGATCCTGGCGACCTATCGCCCGGGACGCGACCGGCTCGCGGCGCGCGCCAGCCTCGCGGCGGGGCTGGTGCTGTGGCTCTATACCCTGGCGCTGCCCCCGATCGTGCCGCTGCGCTGGCTGGACGTGCTCGCCCAGACCCCGCTCGATCCGCTGCACCTGCTGGGGATTGGCGCGGGATCGCCGCTGGTCCACGGCGTGTTCTGGAGCCTTGGGACCAACCTTGCGGTCTATGCGCTGGTCGCCGCGCGCGGGCTCGGCACTCCGGCGCTGCCCAGCTTCCTGCGCGCCCAGCGTCAGGTCAGCAATCTCAGCGAACTGGCCGATCTCACCGCCAGCTTCGTCGGACGCGAACGGGTCGCGGCGGAATTTCCGCAGACCCGGATGAACCTGCCGATCGACCGGCAATCGGCCCGCCGCGCGCGCGAACTGATCGCCAGCGTGGTCGGCACCTCGTCCGCCCGCGCGCTGGTCGCCTCGGCCATGGCCGGCGGTACGATGAGCCTGCCCGAAGTGACCCGCCTGCTCGACGAAGGGGGGCAGAGCCTGCGCTTTTCGCGCCAGCTGCTCGCCGCGACCTTCGAAAACGTCGATGCCGGGATCAGCGTGGTCGACGCGGAAATGAACCTCGTGGCGTGGAACAGCCGCTACCTCGAAATCTTCAACTACCCGCCTGGACTGGTCCGGGTCGGGGTGAGCGTGGCCGACCTCATCCGCCACAATGCGCTGCGCGGCGATTTCGGCCCCGGCGATACCGAACACCACGTCGCCAAGCGGCTGGGGCACATGCGGCGCGGGCAGGAGCACGCCTTCGAGCGGCGGCGCGGCGATGGCCGGGTGATCAAGACCGTGGGCGGGCCGATGCCCGGCGGCGGCTATGTGATGAGCTTCACCGACATCACCGACGATGCCCGCGTGCGCGAAGAGCTGCGCCGCACGCTCGATGAACTCGAACTGCGCGTCACCGAGCGCACCCGCGAACTGTCCGACGCCAACCGCCGCCTTGCCCGCTCGGACCGCGAGAAGACCCGCTTCCTTGCCGCTGCCAGCCATGATCTGCTCCAGCCGCTCCATGCCGCGCGGCTGTTCACCGCCGCGCTCGGGCGCGATGTCGATGATGGCGGGCGGCGGCTGGTCTCGCGGGTCGAAGCCGCGATCGTGGCGGCGGAAGACCTGCTGCGCGCGCTGCTCGATATTTCCAAGCTCGATGCCGGCGGGGTCACCCCGCGTCCCGAACCGGTCAGCCTTGGCGCGTTCCTCTCCGATCTCACCGAAAGCTTCCGCCCGCTGGCCGAGGAGAAGGGCCTGACCATGCGGCTTGGCCCGGCGCCCGGGCTGATCGAAACCGATCCCGGACTGCTGCGCTCGGTGATGCAGAACTTCCTGACCAATGCCGTGCGCTACACCCGCGAAGGCGGAATTCTGGTCGGCGTGCGGCGGCGCGGCGGCGAATGGCGGATCGACGTGGTCGATACCGGGGTCGGCATCCAGCCGGGCCAGATGGCCGCGATCTTTGGCGAATTCACCCGGCTGGGCGAAGTCGAGGTCGAAGGGCTGGGGCTCGGGCTGGCGCTGGTCGAGCGGATCGCCCGGCTGCTCGGCGGGCGGGTCGATGTCGCCTCGGTGCCGGGGCGCGGCAGCCGCTTCAGTCTGGTCCTGCCGATGCGACAAGAGGGCGCGGCCCCGCTGGCAGCGCCGCGCGCGGCATCGCCGGCCGTGCCGGTGCGGGCGCTGCGGGTGCTGGTGGTCGATAACGATGCACTGATCGTCGAGGCCAGCTGCGCGCTGCTCGAAGGGCTGGGACACACCGCGCTGGGGGCGGCCGACAGTGCCGGCGCGCTGGCGCTGTGCAGTGAAGCTGATGCGGTGCTCGCCGATTACCAGCTCGACAATGGTGAGGACGGCCTCAGCCTGATCGCCGCGCTGCGGGCGCGCCGACCGGGTCTGCCCGCGCGGCTGATCACCGCCGAAACCGGCACCGCGATGCGCGAAACTGCCGCCGCGATGGGGGTCACGATCCTCGCCAAGCCGGTTGATCCCGCCGACATCGAACGCTTTCTGGCTGAAGCCGCGTCCTGAGCGCGGGCGGCCGCGCCGGCCAAAATCCTAGTGCCGCAAATCAAGCCCGAGCGAGCGGGCGACCAGCGCCGCCTGGGTGCGATTGCGCACATCAAGCTTGCGCATGATCGCGGTCATGTGCGCTTTGACCGTCGCCTCGCTCATGCCGAGCGAATGGGCGATCTGCTTGTTGAGCTGCCCATCGAGGACCGCGAGCAGCACCTTGAGCTGGGTCGGGGTCAAGCCGGCCACGGTTTCGCGGATGGCATCATCGCCCTGTGGCACTGCGGCCGGCGCGGTGCGCGCCGGGGCCTGCAGCGCCCGGGCAATCGCCTCCTCGATCGCGGCCAGATCGCTGTCCTTGCGCAGGAACCCGGTGGCCCCGAAGGCGCGCACTTCCTCGGCCGCCGCCGCACCTTCGGCGCTGGAGACGACCAGGATCGGCACCTCGGGGCGTTCGGCGTGGAGCAGCGCGATCCCCGAATAGCCGACCGCGCCGGGCATCTTGAGATCGAGCAGGATCAACTTCAGCCCGGCGGCGTCTTCCAGCGCGCGCGCCGCGCCCGCCAGCGTCCCCGCCTCGATCACCCGCGCGGCGGGCAGCACCCGGCTGACCGCCAGGGCGAGCGCCTGGCGGAACAGCGGATGATCATCGGCAATGAGGACGGTTTCGTTCACGCCTTCTCCAGATGCGGCCGGTTGGCCAGGAGATGGTCGACAACCGAAGGATCGGCAAGGGTCGACGTATCGCCGAGGTTCGAAACATCGTTTTCGCCGATCTTGCGCAAGATCCGGCGCATGATCTTGCCCGACCGGGTCTTGGGCAGACCGGGCGCGAACTGGATCACATCGGGGGTCGCAATCGGGCCGATCTCGTGGCGGACCCATTGCACCAGTTCGCGGCGCAGCGCCTCGTCGGGTTCGACATCGGCATTGGTGGTGACGAAGGCATAGATGCCCTGCCCCTTGATGTCGTGCGGCATGCCCACCACCGCAGCTTCGGCGACCTTGGCATGGGCAACCAGCGCAGACTCGATCTCGGCCGTGCCCATGCGGTGGCCCGAGACGTTGATCACATCGTCGATCCGCCCGGTGATCCAGTAATAGCCATCCTCGTCGCGGCGGCAGCCATCGCCGGTAAAGTAGGCGCCCTTGAAGGTGCTGAAATAGGTCTGGAAGAAGCGGTCATGATCGCCCCACACGGTGCGCATCTGCCCCGGCCAGCTATCGGTGATGACCAGGCAGCCATCGCCCGCGCCCTCGATCGGCACGCCTTCGTTGTCGACCAGCCGGGGCTGGACGCCAAAGAACGGGCGGGTCGCCGAACCCGGCTTCAGGGCGGTGGCGCCGGGCAGCGGGGTGATCATCGTGCCGCCGGTTTCGGTCTGCCACCAGGTGTCGACGATCGGGCAGCGCGCATCGCCCACCACCTTGTGATACCACTCCCACGCCTCGGGATTGATCGGCTCGCCCACCGAGCCGAGCAGGCGCAGCGACTTGCGGCTGGTCTTGGCGACCCATTCATCGCCTTCGCGCATCAGCGCGCGCAAGGCGGTGGGGGCGCCGTAGAAAATCTCGACCCCGAACTTGTCGACCACCTGCCAGAACCGGCTGGGATCGGGGAAGTTGGGCACGCCTTCGAACATCACCGTCGTCGCGCCGTTGATCAGCGGGCCGTAGACCACATAGGAATGCCCCGTGACCCAGCCGATATCGGCCGCGCACCAGTAGATCTTGCCCGGACGGTAATCGAACACGTATTGGTGGGTGATCGAGGCCCAGACAGCATAGCCGCCGGTGGTGTGCAGCACGCCCTTGGGCTTGCCGGTGGAGCCCGAGGTATAGAGGATGAACAGCGGGTCTTCGGCGTTCATTTCCGCAGGTTCGCAATGCGCGGACTGGGTCGCAATTGCTTGCCCCCAGTCCACGTCGCGACCCGGCACACGCGGCACTGACGCGCCCGTGCGCTGGAGCACAATCACCGTGTCCACGCCCTGGCAGTGGGTCAGGGCTTCATCGACATTGGCTTTCAGCGGAACCTTCTTGCCGCCGCGCAGCCCCTCGTCGGCGGTCAGCACGATGCGGCTGTCGCAATCCTCGATCCGCCCGGCGAGCGCCTCGGGGCTGAAGCCGGCAAAGACGATCGAATGGATCGCCCCGATCCGCGCGCAGGCCAGCATGGCCACGGCCGCTTCGGGCACCATCGGCAGGTAGATCGTCACGCGGTCACCCTTGGCCACGCCCCGGCTTTTCAGCAGATTGGCGAAGCGGCAGACATCCTCGTGCAGTTCGCGGTAGGTGATCCGGCGCTCGGGATCGGCTGGATCATCCGGCTCCCACAGGATCGCGACCTGATCGCCGCGTTCGGCGAGATGGCGATCGAGCGCGTTGGCGCTGAGGTTCAGCGTGCCATCGGCAAACCATTCGATCCCGAAATCAGCCTCGGCAAAGCTGGTATCCTTGACCCGGGTGAAGGGGCGGATCCAGTCGATCCGCTGGGCCTCTTCGCGCCAGAACCCTTCGGGATCCTCGACCGAGCGGCGGTACATCGCGGTATAGTCCGCCTCGCCGATCAGCGCGTCTGCGGCCCAGTTGGCGGGCACGGGATAGAGGGCTTCAGCCATCCCCGATTCTCCTCTTCCGGATTGGTTGCATTTCTTTGGCGCCAGCCTAGCCCCCCGCGCCCACCCCCGGACCATAGACCAAAGTCGTAGACCGCCGACCAAGGTCGCTCTGGCGCGCAGCCCCGGCTCAGCCATGCTGGCATGAACCCGCAAATGGGTGCCCGGCAGCTTGCCTCGGGCGTGGATGGAGAGGGACATGACCAAGGGACACACCACCCTGATCGCCGGCCTGCTGGCCGCCAGCGCGCTCGCCGCGCCGCAGGCCGCGATGGCGCGCCCGGCCAGCGACGGCGCCGCGCTTTCCGCCCGGCTTGACCGGCTCGAAAGCGAAGTTGCCGCGCTGAAATCGGATCTTGCCTCGGCCCATGCCGAAACCGCCGCCGCCACCGCGCGTGCCGATGCCGCCGATGCCCGCGCCTCGGCCGCGGTGCAGCAGGTCGCCGCGATCGAGGCCCGCCCGGCCCCCGCACCGGCCGCGCCCGCCGAAGGGATGCGCAGCGGCAACACCATGATCAAGCTTGGCGGCTATATCAAGCTGCTGGCCGGGACCACCCTCTTTGCCGAGGGCGAAGTGGCGAGCAATTCGCTCGGCCGCGACTTCTACCTGCCGCAGTCGATCCCGACCGGGACCGGACCGGCCAGCCGCACCACCGATTTCACCGCCAAGCAATCGCGCTTCTGGCTCAACCTCGGCTCCGACGTCGCGGGCCACGCGGTGAAGGGCTATGTCGAGGCCGATTTCCAGACCTCGCCGGGCACGCAAGGCTCGCAGCGCACCACCAACGGCTACAACCTCGCGCTGCGCCGGGCCTATGTCCAGGTCGATCGCTGGACCTTCGGGCAGGACTGGACGACCTTCCAGTATGTCGCCGCGCTGCCCGAAACCACCGACTATGTCGGCGGGGCCGAAGGCACGGTCTTCGTGCGCCAGCCGCAGATCCGCTACAGCGCGCCGCTGAGCAAGACGCTGACCCTGCACCTTGCCGCCGAGAACCCGGAATCCGGCACCGCGACCGCAGGGTCCGCCACCCTGATCGAAAACGGCAAGGACCACCTGCCCGATTTCACCGCGCGGCTGGCCTATGCCGGGGCGCGCGGTGAACTGTCGCTGGCGGGCATCGGCCGGCAGGTGCGCAGCGAAAGCGCCGGGATCGGCGCCACCACCGCCGGCTATGGCGCAAGCGCGGCGGGCAAGCTCTATCTCAACGCCGCCAAGACCGGCGACCTGCGCATGATGGTCACCTATGGCCGCAACATCGGGCGCTATGTCGGGCTGAACTTCGCGCCTGACGCGGTCTATGTCCCGGCAGCGAACCGGCTTGAAGGTGCCAACGTCTTTGCCGCGATCGCCGCGCTGCGCGTCCCGGTCGGCCCGGGGCTGCGGGTCAATGTCATGGGCAGCTACCAGTCGGTCGACTATGCCGACGTGCTGACCCTGGCCCAGATCGGCAGCTTCAACCAGCGCGCATGGAGCGGGGCTGCGAACCTGTTCTATTCGCCGGTCAAGAACGTCGACCTCGGGATCGAATACCGTCATGGTGAACGCAAACTGGTGAGCGGCGCCCAAGGCGGGACCGACCGGATCGAGTTCGCCGCGAAATACAGCTTCTGACCAGAACATAACAGGAGAGGGACATGGACTATCACGATACGGCGGAGGACTATGCCGCCCTGCCGCGCCACCACGTGGCCACCCACGATGAAAAACTGATCATCACCGCATCCTCGCTCGGCACGGTGTTCGAGTGGTATGACTTCTATCTCTACGGCCTGCTCACCGCGATCATCGCGGCGCAGTTCCTGACCGGGCTCAACCCGACCACCTCGTTCATCATGGCGCTGCTGGTGTTTGCCGCCGGGTTCATCGTGCGCCCGTTCGGCGCGCTGGTGTTCGGGCGGATCGGCGACATGGTCGGCCGCCGCTATACCTTCATTGTCACCCTGCTAGTGATGGGCCTGTCGACCTTCCTCGTCGGCTGCCTGCCCACCTACAAGACGGCCGGCGTTGCCGCCCCGATCATGCTGGTGGTGCTGCGCATGTTCCAGGGTCTGGCGCTGGGCGGCGAATATGGCGGCGCGGCGACCTACGTCGCCGAACACGCCCCCAACGGCAAGCGCGGGCTCTATACCAGCTGGATCCAGATCACCGCCACGGCGGGTCTGGCGATGGCACTGCTGATCGTGATCCTCGTCCGTTCGCCGGTCACCGGGGTGGGCGAAGAAGCCTTCAAGGACTGGGGCTGGCGCATTCCCTACCTGCTGTCGGGCGTGTTCCTGACGGTCGGCCTGTGGCTGCGCCTCAAGCTGCATGAATCCCCGGTGTTCAAGAAGATGAAGGAAGAAGGCACCGCCTCGAAGGCGCCGCTGACCGAAGCCTTTGGTGAGTGGAAGAACCTCAAGGTCGTGCTGATCGCCTTCTTCGGCGCGATCGCCGGGCAGGCCGTGGTGTGGTACACCGGCCAGCTCTACGCGCTCTACTTCCTTGAAAAGATGCTCAAGGTCGATGGCCTCACCGCCAACAACCTCGTCATGATCGCCCTGCTGCTTGCCGCGCCGTTCTTCCTGGTGTTCGGCTGGCTGTCGGACAAGATCGGGCGCAAGCCGATCATCATGGCCGGCTGCGCGCTGGCCGCGCTGACCATGTTCCCGGTGTTCCACGCCCTGACCGACGCCGCCAACCCGGCGCTGGCCAAGGCCCAGGCCACCGCCCCGGTCACCGTCACCGCCAACCCGGCCGAATGCTCCTCGCAGTTCGATCCGGTCGGCCAGAACAAGTTCGACACCACCAGCTGCGATATCGTCAAGAACGCGCTCGCCAAGGCGGCCGTGAACTACACCAATGTCGCAGCCCCGGCCGGAGCGATCGCCGCGATCACGATCGGCGACAAGACCTTCGTCGCGCCCGATCCGGCCAAGCTCAGCGGGGACGAACGCAAGGCCGCAATCGCCGCCTTCACCGCGCAGGTCGTCGGCGCTCCGGCGGTGCCGGCCAAGGCCGCTGAAAACGGCAAGCCCGCCGTTGCGGCCAAGGAAGCCGTCACCGGCGAACTCGTCAAGGTCGGCTATCCCGCCAAGGCCGATCCGGCGGCGATCAACAAGCCCAAGGTCATCGCGATCCTGTTCTACCTCGTGCTGCTGGTGACCATGGTTTACGGTCCCATTGCGGCAATGCTGGTCGAACTGTTCCCGAGCCGGATCCGCTACACCTCGATGTCGCTGCCCTATCACATCGGCAACGGCTGGCTGGGCGGGCTGCTTCCGGCAATCGGCTTCGCGATGGTCGCGGCCAACGGGGATATCTACCACGGCTTCTGGTATCCGGTGGTCGTGGCGGCGGTGACCCTGCTGATCGGGCTGGTGGCCCTGCCCGAAACCTACAAGCGCAACATCGACAACTAATCCTGACGACCGGCAGGGGCCGCGCCTTGCGCCACATCAAGGCGCGGCCCCTCCATCCCCCTTTACGGAGCAGTTCATGACCACCCAGCTCAGCACCCGATCGGGCCTCACGCTCAGCGTCCGCGCCGCAAGCGAAGCCGACGAGGCCGCGCTGGCGGCGTTCTTCGATTCGGTTTCCGACGAGGATCGCCGCTTCCGCTTCTTCGCCGCGGCCGAGCATGTCAGCCACGAACAGCTCGATCCGCTGATCCATGCCGATCACTTCCAGTCGGAAAGCTTCCTGGCCTTCGATACGGCCAGCGGCGATCTCGTCGCCTCGGCGCTGCTCGCCTGCGACAAGGCGATGGACACCGGCGAAATCGCGGTGTCGATCCGCAGCGATTACAAGGGCAAGGGCGTGGGCTGGGCGCTGCTCGATTTCCTTGGTCAGGAAGCCCGCACCCGGGGCCTGCGCCGGGTGATCGCGATCGAGGCGCGCGACAATCACGCCGCGATCGAACTCGAACGCGAAAAGGGCTTTGTCCCCGAACCCTTCGAGGACGACCTCAGCCTGGTGATCCTGTCCAAGTCCTTCCGCTGAGAAAGTGAAGCGATGAGCGAAGCCTACCTGCGCGCCTGGCGCGAAAGCATCGACCACCCCGCCGCGTTCTGGGGCAAGGCCGCCGAAGCGATCGACTGGATCGTGCCGCCGGCCAGCACCTATGACGAAACGCAGGGCTGGTTCGCGGGCGGCACGCTCAACACCTGCTACAACTGCGTCGACCGCCACGTTGCCGCCGGGCGCGGCGAAGCGATCGCCCTGTCCTATGACAGCCCGGTCACCGACGTGGTCCAGCAGTTCAGCTATGCCCGCCTTCAGGACGAGGTCGGGCGGGTTGCCGCGATGCTGGTTGCGCTGGGCGTCGGCAAGGGCGACCGGGTGATCCTCTACATGCCGATGATCCCGCAAACGGTCTTCGTTATGCTCGCCTGTGCGCGGATCGGGGCGATCCATTCGGTGGTGTTCGGCGGCTTTGCTCCGCTCGAACTCGCCAAGCGGATCGACGATGCCGCCCCCAAGGTCTTGCTCACCGCGAGCTGCGGGATCGAAGGCGCGCGGACCATCGCCTACAAGCCGATGGTCGATGAAGCCCTGACCCTGGCGCTCCATCAGGTGGACCGCGTAGTGGTGTTCCAGCGCGAGCGCCTCGCCGCAGACCTTGCCGCCCCGCGCGATCTCGATTGGGCCGCGCTGCGCGAACAGACCGCCGCCGATCCGGTGCCTGCCCCGGCCGAGCTTGCCGCCAGCGATCCGCTCTACATCCTCTATACCTCGGGCACGACCGGCACGCCCAAGGGCGTGGTGCGCGAGAACGGCGGCCATGCGGTTGCGCTCGCGTGGTCGATGGCCAACATCTATGGCATCGGCGCGGGAGATCCGTTCTGGGCCGCCTCGGACGTGGGCTGGGTCGTGGGCCACAGCTACATCGTCTATGCCCCGCTGCTGGTCGGCGCGACCACCGTGCTGTTCGAGGGCAAGCCGATCGGCACCCCCGATCCCGGCACCTTCTGGCGGGTGATGACCCGCCACCGGGTCCAGACCTTCTTCACCGCCCCGACCGCGATCCGTGCCGTGCGCAAGGAAGATCCCGACGCCACGTTCCTCAAGGACATCGGCACCGGAGATTGCCGGGTGATCTTCCTCGCGGGCGAACGCGCCGATCCCGACACCATCGCCTGGCTAGAAGAAAAATCAGGTCTGCCGGTGATCGATCACTGGTGGCAGACCGAACTTGGCTGGCCGGGGGTGGCGACCTGCTTTGCGCTCGGCGATGTGCGCCGCAAGCGCGGTAGCGCGGGCTTCCCGGTGCCGGGCTACCGCTTCGAGATCCTCGGCGATGATGGCCAGCCGGTTCCCCAGGGGCAGAGCGGCGCGGTGGCGATCAAGGCCCCGCTCGCCCCCGGCGCGTTCCGCACGCTGTGGAACAACCAGGCGGGCTACGACAAGAATTTCGCGGGCTTCCCGGGTTACTACGAAACCGGCGATGCCGGGCACTTCGATGCCGAGGGTTTCCTCAACATCATGGGCCGCACGGATGACATCATCAACGTGGCCGGGCACCGCCTCTCGACCGGGCAGATGGAGCAGATCGTCGCCGAGCAGGACGGCGTTGCCGAATGCGCGGTGATCGGCGCGGACGATCCGATCAAGGGGATGATCCCGGTGGCCTTCGTCGTCGCGCGCGCAGGCGCGGGCAGCGAGCGCGAGCTGCACGCCCGGGTGATCGCCGCGGTGCGCGCCGAACTGGGCGCGGTGGCCGCGCTCAAGACCGCCTATATCGTGCCCTCGCTGCCCAAGACGCGCTCGGGCAAGATCCTGCGCAACCTGCTGCGCAAGATCATCAACGGGGAGGACTATACCACCCCGCCGACGATCGAGGATCCCGCCGTTCCCGCCCTGCTTGAGGCTGCGGTTCGGGGCTGATCAGTCGGCAAAGCCGACGAAGTGCGCCGCCTCGTCAACCGACTTGCGCTGCGAGACGACCGCGTTGGCCGGGAAGCTGTCATCCGGCCAGCCCATCGCGATGCACATCATGATCACCTGATCCTCGGCAATCCCGGCGTGTTCGCGCACCACCGGGCTCTGCATGATCCCCTGGCTGTTGATCACGCAGCCCAGCCCGCGCGCCCAGGCCGCATTGACGATGGCATTGACGATCGCGCCGCAATCGAACGGCGCGATATCGCTGCCCTGGATCACCTTGTCATAGGTCACCACGATCGAGACCGGGGCATCGAACTGGCGGAACCCGCGCAGCACCCAGCCCAGCCGGGCCTCCTTGTCCTCGCGGGCGATGCCCATCGCGCCAAACAGCTGCTTGGCGATCTCCACCTGGCGGTCGCGGTGTTCGCCCGCATAGTTTTCATGACCCTTGAACTCGCGCGAGCTGGGCACCCCGGCAAGGTTGCGTTCGGTATTGCCCGCGCGGATCCGGTCAAGCGGCTCGCCGGTCAGCACATAGAAATTCCACGGCTGGGTGTTGAGCGACGAAGGCGCGCGCATTGCCACTTCCAGCACTTCGCGCACCAGTTCGCGCGGCACCGGATCGCTCTTGTACCCGCGGATCGAGCGCCGTCCGCGCACCACTTCATCATAGGCTGCCGTATTCATGGTCATCTTGTGCCTCTCCCGTTTGGCGCAAGGTCGCAGGAAAACCCCGTGTTGCGCAAGGGGGTCTGAAGCGGGCTTGAGCCAGCGCCGCTTTGCGCTAGGCTGCCCCGAGAACCAGAACACGGGAGAGCATGCGCCATGACCGAGGCGGCAGACCAGAGCGAATTGATCGAAGGCGCGATTCCCGCCGGCTGGCCGGCGATGTCGCTGGCCGAGATCGAGGCCGTGCTCTGCGCGCCGGGCACCAAGTTCGAAATGGACCGCGCCGTGATCGAAGGCGTGCCGACCCGGGTGTGGAAGAACGCCCCCGCCAGTCTGGCGCTGCTGGCCCGCGCCGGGCGCGCCCACGGCGATGCGACGTTCATGATCTACGAGGACGAGCGCGTTACCTATGACGCCTGGTTCCGCGCAGTCTCCGCGCTGGCGCATCACCTGCGCAGCCTTGGCGTGACCAAGGGCGACCGGGTGGCGCTGGCAATGCGCAACCTGCCCGAATGGCCGGTTGCCTTCTTTGCCGTGGTGTCGCTGGGCGCGATCTGCGTGCCGCTCAACGCGTGGTGGACCGGGCAGGAACTGGCCTACGGCCTCGCCAATTCGGGCGCCAAGGTGGTGATCTGCGATGGTGAGCGGCTGGAACGCATCGCCCCGCACCGCGCCGAACTCGCCAGCCTGGGCGAGGTGATCGTATCGCGCTGCGCCGCACCCGGATCGGGCGTCACCACGCTCGAGAGCATTATCGGCCCGTCCGCGCAGTGGGCCAGCCTGCCCGACCAGGATCTGCCCGCGGCCGACATCGCGCCCGACGATCCGGCAACGATCCTCTACACCTCGGGCACCACCGGCCACCCCAAGGGCGCGCTCGGCACCCATCGCAACTTTGCCAGCAACATCCTCTCGGGCGGCTATGCCGCGGCGCGCGCGGTGCTGCGGCGGGGCGATCCCCTGCCCGAGCCCGCGCGCAAGGTGCTGCTCACCGTGATCCCGCTGTTCCACGCCACCGCGTGCAGCGCGACGCTAATGGGCGCGATCGCGGCGGGGCACACCATGATCTTCATGTACAAGTGGGATCCGGTGAAGGCCTTCCAGATCATCGAGCGCGAGAAGGTCAACGCCACCGGCGGCGTGCCGACCATCGCCTGGCAGCTGATCGAGCATCCCGACCGCACCAAATACGATCTCTCCAGCCTTGAATCGGTCGGCTATGGCGGCGCGCCCTCGGCGCCCGAACTGGTCCGCAAGATCTACGAAGTGTTCGGCGCGCTGCCCGGCAATGGCTGGGGGATGACCGAAACCACCGCCACCGTCACCACCCATTCGGGCGAAGACTATCTGCGCCGCCCGACCAGCTGCGGCCCGGCCGTGGCCGTGGCCGACCTTGAAATCCGGGGCGAGGACGGGGTCGCCGTGCTGCCCACCGGCGAAGTCGGCGAACTGTGGGCGCGCGGACCGATGATCGTGAAGGGATACTGGCAGAACCCCGAAGCCAGCGCGGCCACCTTCGTGGATGGCTGGGTGCGCACCGGCGATCTCGCCCGGCTCGATGCCGAAGGGTTCTGCTTCATCGTTGACCGCGCCAAGGACATGGTCCTGCGCGGGGGGGAGAACATCTATTCCTCCGAGGTCGAAAACGCGCTTTACGAGCACCCCGCGGTGATGGACGCCGCGATCGTCGGTATCCCGCACCGCACGCTGGGCGAGGAACCCGCCGCCGTGGTCCACCTCTCGCCCGGAACCAGCGCCAGCGAGCGCGAATTGCAGGATTGGGTCGCGGCCCGGCTGGCGGCGTTCAAGGTGCCGGTGCGGATCGTGTTCCTGCCCGAAACCCTGCCGCGCAACGCCAATGGCAAGATCCTGAAGAAGGATTTGAAGGCGCTGTTCAGCGATCCGGTCGCAGCTTAACCCTTCGGCAACCCTGCGCAGGGCAAGGTCGCGGGATGAGCGCGATCCCTGCCCGTATCACTGCCCGCTTGGCTGGCGATGCCATGATGGCCGAAGGGCTGCGCCGCGCGGTGGTCTGTGCCTGCGCGCTGGTGCTGATTTGCGCGGGGCGAGCCCTGCCGCTTTAGGCGTGGAGCAGCCGCCACAGCGCGGCCAGCGCCGAAATCCCCAGCACCGCGCCGGTAAAGGTGCGCCACGCCGCATCGCCGATCCGCCCGAAGGCCTTGTGACCCAGCCAGTTGCCGAGCAGCACCGCCGGGAACAGCGCGGCGGCCAGCAGCGGCTCGCGCAGTGTCGCCACCCGCAGCGCCAGTGACGAGCCGACCCCGGCCAGCGAAGTTGCCAGGAAGATCGTCATCATCGAAGCCCGGGCCAGCTGGGGGGCAATCGCCCGGCGCAGGTAATAGGGCACGACCGGCGGCCCCGGCATTCCGGCAAACCCGGTCAGCACGCCCGAGATCAGCCCGGTCACCCCGGTTTCGGCCGGGCCGGGCACGTGGTGGTCGGGCTTCTTGGGCAGCAGCACCAGCACAAACGAGCCCAGCGCGATCAGCGCGATCAGCAGCCGGGACAGCGCCGGATCGGTCACCGCCAGCAGCCACACGCCCAGCGGCGTTGCCAGCACCGCCAGCGCGGAAATGGTAAAGGCGCTACGCTCGCTCTGGCCGATGATTTTCTTGAGCCCGACCAGCCCGATCATCAGCCCGAGCCAGTTGGCCACCACCACCGCTTCGCGCGGGGGAACCGCGAGGCCCAGCACCGGCACCAGCAGGATCGCCATGCCAAAGCCCGCCAGCCCGCGCACAAAGGCAGCGGCCAGCGTGGCAAACAGCGCCACCCCCAGTTGGGCGAAAGTCAGCCCGGCAACCACCTCAGATCAGGCCCGCCAAGTCAGCGCAGGTCCGGCGCGGTGGCTTCGCCCTGGATCAGCGCGATCGCTTCGGCGAGCGGCATGACGTTCTGGTGCTCGACCCCCAGGGTGCGGACCGCGACAGTGCCTTCCTCGGCCTCGCGCTTGCCGACCACCAGGAGGTGCGGAACCTTCTGCAGCGAATGTTCGCGCACCTTGTAGTTGATCTTCTCGTTGCGCACGTCGGTTTCGACCCGGATGCCGGCCGCGCGCAGCTGCGCGGTGACATCGTGGGCGTAGCCATCGGCGTCCGAAACGATCGTCGCGACCACGGCCTGCACCGGGGCCAGCCACACCGGCAGCTTGCCCGCGAAGTGTTCGATCAGGATGCCGATGAAGCGTTCGTACGACCCGAAGATCGCGCGGTGCAGCATGACCGGGCGGTGCTTTTCCCCGTCCTCGGCGATGTAGCCGGCATCGAGCCGTTCGGGCAGCACGCGGTCCGACTGGATCGTGCCGACCTGCCAGGTGCGGCCAATCGCGTCGGTCAGGTGCCATTCGAGCTTGGGCGCATAGAACGCGCCTTCGCCCGGCAGTTCTTCCCAGCCGTAGTCTTCGCTGGCGAGGCCCGCGCGGTGGACCGCATCGCGCAGTTCGGCTTCGGCCTTGTCCCACATGTCCTCGGTGCCGAACCGCTTTTCGGGGCGCAGCGCGAGCTTGATCGAGTAGGTAAAGCCGAAGTCCTTGTAGATCCGGTCGGCCAGCGCGCAGAACGCCTGAACTTCATCGACGATCTGGTCTTCGCGGCAGAAGATGTGGGCATCGTCCTGCGTGAACTGGCGCACGCGCATCAGCCCGTGGAGCGCGCCGTGCGGTTCGTTGCGGTGGCAGCAGCCGTTTTCATAGAGCCGCAGCGGCAGGTCGCGGTACGACTTGATCCCCTGACGGAAGATCAGGACGTGCGCGGGGCAGTTCATCGGCTTCAGCGCCATCCAGTCCGCCTCGCCCGAGATCACCGGACCTTCGTCCTCGGTGTTGGGGACTTCGTCGGGGATGACGAACATGTTTTCGCGGTACTTGCCCCAGTGGCCGGATTGCTCCCACTGGCGCGCATCCATCACCTGCGGGGTCTTGACCTCGCGGTAGCCGGCCGCGTCAATCGCGCGGCGCATATAGGCTTCCAGCTCGCGCCAGATGAGATAGCCCTTGGGGTGCCAGAACACCGAGCCGTGGGCTTCCTGCTGGAGATGGAACAGGTCCATCTCGCCGCCGAGCTTGCGGTGATCGCGCTTGGCGGCTTCTTCCAGCCGGTGGAGATGCTCTTCCAGCTGCTTCTTGTTGAGCCAGCCGGTGCCATAGATGCGGCTCAGCATCGCGTTGTTCTGATCGCCGCGCCAGTAAGCGCCCGACACGCGGGTCAGCTTGAAGGCATTGGGATCGAGCTTGCCCGTGCTGGGCAGGTGCGGCCCGCGGCACATGTCGAGCCAGTCATCGCCCGACCAGTAAACGGTGAGGTCTTCGTCGCCCGGCAGTTCGGCAGCCCATTCGGCCTTGAAGCTTTCGCCCTGCTGCTTCCAGCGGCTGATCAGCTGTTCGCGGCTCCACACTTCGCGGCGCAGCGGCTTGTTGGCGGCGATGATCTTGCGCATCTGCGCCTCGATCGCGGGCAGGTCTTCCTCGGTGAAAGGCCGGTCTGCCGGGGCGAAATCGTAATAGAAGCCATCGTCGGTCGAAGGACCGAAGGTGATCTGCGTGCCCGGGAACAGTGCCTGCACGGCTTCGGCCAGAACGTGGGCATAGTCATGCCGCGCCAGATCCAGCGCCTCGGCCTCGTCGCGGCTGGTGATCAGCGCAAGCGTGCAATCGGCGGTAAACGGCCGGGTGAGGTCCACCAGTTCGCCATCGACGCGCGCGGCAAGCGCGGCCTTGGCAAGGCCGGGGCCGATCGCGGCGGCGACATCGGCCGGAGTGGAGCCCGCGGGCATTTCGCGCGTGGAACCGTCGGGCAGGCTGATCTTGAGAAGCTCGGACATAACCCGCCCTTAGCCGGGCAAGCGCGCGGGCTCAACCGTCCTCGAACTTGCGCTTTCCAGCCAGCACCGTCATCCGGTGCGCGCTGCCCAGCGCCGTGCCTTTCTGGCGCACGCTGGCCATGAAGCGCCATTCGCAAGTTGCCGCCGCCGGGGTCAGCTCGACCGCCATGTAGCCGCGCTGGCTGGTATCGCACCATTGGAGCTGCGGATTGGCCGCCACCGTCTCGCGCGCAAGGTCGTCGCTGCGCTGCCAGCGGATGGTGTTTTCCGCCCCCGGCGAGGTCACCGAATGTCCGCCCATTTCCACGCCGACCCGCTCGCCCTTGCGATCAAGGTCAAAGGCCCAGGCATTGTGGCTGTCGCCCGAGAGGACGACGACATTGGCATGGGCTTCGAGCGCCGATTTCATCAGCCGGTCGCGCGCCGCAGGATAACCGTCCCAGGCGTCCATGTTCCACGGCACGCCCTGATGCCCGGCCGCCACGGCGGACTGGATCCGGTCCTTGAGCCAGCCCGGCGCATCGGCGGCCAGCCCCTGAAGCACGGCATCGCCCATCCGAAGATTGCCCATCACCACTTCCTGCGCCAGCACCTGCCAGGGTTTGCGCGCGCGGACCGACGCTTTCAGCCCATCGGCCAGCCATGCTTCCTGCCGCGCGCCCAGCAGGGTGCGCGCGGGATCGGCCCAGGCCCCATCGCGGAACGCGGCCAGCGCGGCTTCGGCCTGGCCCGGTTCAGCGCCCTTGTAGACATCGAGCATCGAAAGCTGCTTGCCGCGCGCCAGATGGCGGCTTTCCAGCTTGAACACGGTGGCAAGGTCGCCAATTTCGTAGGCCGTCCAATAGTCATCCGAAACCGGCATCCATTCGCGGTAGGCCTGCTCTGACAGCGCCTTGCGGCGAGCCCAATCGCCCTCGTCGGGCTGGTGGTTTTCCGCGCCGCCTTCCCAGGTATCGTTGGCGGTTTCGTGATCGTCCCACATCGCCACCATCGGCAGCACCTGATGGATTCGCTGCAGATCGGGATCGGCGCGGTAGGTGCGGAAACGTTCGCGGTAGCCTTCAAGCGTCACCGCCTCGTCAACCGGCGCCAGCCGGTCAGCCACGGTCTGCTTGGCCGAGGGATAGTCGCCGCGCTTGTACTCGTAAAAATAGTCGCCGAGGTGAACCGCCAGATCGAACTCGCCGCTTTGGGCGGCATGGGCATAGGCGTTGAAGAACCCGAAGCCGTAGTTCGAACACGAAAACACCGCGAGCCGGAACCGCGCCAGCTTGCCCACCGGCAGAGTGCGGGTGCGCCCGATCGCAGAAACTTCGCCCGAGGGCGCGATGAAGCGGTAGAAATACCACTGCCCCGGCACCAGCCCGCGCGCCCAGCCCTTGGCGCAGTGATCGCTGGCGGGCGAGGCGAGGCACTCCCCGCGCGCGGCGACATGGGCAAAGCTCTGGTCCTCGGCGAGTTCGAAGGTCAGTTTTGTCTCTGTATCCGCGACATAGCGGGTCCACAGCAGCACCTGCTCGGCGCCCGGCTCGCCGCTCGCGACCCCGTGGGTAAAGCCCTTTGGCCCGTCGAGCGCAAAGCCCGGCGCCGAGAGCCCGGCGAGGCCCAGCGCGCCAAGCTTGAAGAAAGTGCGGCGCGTGGCGGCAGGGTTTGGCTGAGGCAGGGTCATGGCAGTCTCCCGATCGGTTCGTTGGAATGGGAGACTAGTGCGCAATCGTGACAGGGCAATGGCATTGCTCAGCCCGCCGCGCCGGGGCATGAGGCGGGCATGACCGAGACCCGTTTCCACGCCATGCCTGATGGCCGCCGCATCGCCTTTCGCCACCGCCCCGGCACCGGCCCGGCGCTGGTGTTCCTGCCGGGCTACATGTCCGACATGGCCGGCGGCAAGGCGACCGCGGTGATGGACTGGGCGGCGGCGCAGGGCCGCGAATGCCTGCTGCTGGACTATTCGGGCTGCGGGCAAAGCGATGGCAGCTTTGCCGAAGGATCGCTGAGCCGCTGGCGCGAAGAAGTGCTGGCGGTGATCGGCGCCTGTTGCAGCGGCCCGGTGGTGCTGATCGGATCGTCGATGGGCGGGTGGCTGATGCTGCTCGCGGCGCTCGCCCGGGCCGAGCAGGTCCATGCGCTGGTCGGGATCGCCGCCGCGCCCGACTTTACCGAATGGGGCACCAGCGCGGCCGACAAGGCCCGCCTTGCCGCGGGCGAAACCGTGTTCGAGCCCAATCCCTATGGCCCCGAGCCGACGCCGACCCACGCGCTGTTCTGGGCCGACGGACAGGCCCAGCGCCTGCTCGATGGCGAGATCGCGCTGACCTGCCCGGTGCGGCTGCTCCACGGCCAGCGCGATGCCGACGTGCCGTGGGAACTGGCGCTGCGGATCGTGGGCGCGCTGCGTTCAGCCGACGTGCAGGTCACCCTGATCAAGGATGGCGATCACCGCCTGTCGCGCGATGCGGACATCGCCCTTTTGCTCCGCACGCTGGCCGCCCTGCCCTGAGCCCCGCTCTTTCCCGAGGTTTTCCATGCCCCTTCCGCTTGCCCTGATCGTGCCGCTGGCCGCCCAGATCGGCCCCGGCGGCGCCCTGCCGCAGGCCCCGCTCGAGATCCATCATCGCCGCGAGGTCCGCAGCGCTGCCGCGGCGGAACCGACTGGCGTGCCCGAAGGCCGTTATGCCGCGTGCCTTGCGCTGACGCAGAGCGATCCGCCAGCCGCCGCCGCCTCGGCGCTGGCCTGGCGCGCGGGGCTGGAAGGGCCGATGCGGGCCCAGGCCGAGCATTGCCTGGGCGTAGCCGAGGCTGCGCAGGGCGACTGGGCTGACGCGGAAACCGCCTTCAGCGCAGCGCGCGAGGCGACGCCGGCAGCCGATCAACCGCTGCGCGCCCGGCGCGCGGCGATGGCCGCCAATGCCGCGCTGGCGGCAGGCGCGGCGCAGCGCGCGCTGACCCTGCTCGACCTGGCCCATACCGACGCGCTCGCCGGCAACCGCGATGACCTGACCGGTGAGATCGCAATCGACCGCGCCCGCGCGCTGGTGGCGCTGGGGCGAAGCGAAGAGGCCGGCATCGCGCTGGCCGAAGCCCGCGCCAAGGCCCCCGACAACCCGCAGGGCTGGCTGCTTTCGGCCACGCTGGCCCGGCGGCAGGGCAAGCTCGCCGAGGCCCAGCCGGAAATCGAGATGGCTGCCAAGCTGCTGCCCGGCGATGGCGAAATCGGGCTCGAAGCCGGGGTCATCGCCGTGCTCGGTGGCCGCGAAGCCGCCGCCCGGCAGAGCTGGCAGTCGGTGATCGCGGCCGCGCCGGGCAGCGATGCGGCGCGCACGGCAAAGTCCTATCTTGACCAGCTTGGCCCACCGCCTCCACCATCGGCGCCATGATCGATCTTTCCGTCCTTGATCTCGTCCCGGTGCGCGAAGGCGCCGCCGTGTCTGAAGCCCTCGCCGAAGCCGCGCTGCTCGCCCAGACCGCCGAGGCGGCTGGCTACAAACGCTTCTGGGTGGCCGAACACCACGCGATGGAAGGGATTGCCGGCGGCGCGACATCGGTGGTGCTGGGACACATCGGGCAAGCCACGACCACGATCCGCATCGGCGCGGGCGGGATCATGCTGCCCAATCACAACCCCTTCGTGATCGCCGAGCAGTTCGGCACGCTCGATGCGCTGTTTCCGGGCAGGGTCGACCTTGGCCTAGGCCGCGCGCCCGGGGCCGACCAGCGCATCGCCCAGGCGCTGCGCCGTGATCTGGCACGTGCTTCGGAATATTTCCCGCAGGACGTGGTCGAACTGCGCGCGCTGTTCACCGGCGAACCGGAACTCGGCATCCGCGCCACGCCGGGACTTGGCGCACAGGTCCAGATGTGGATGCTCGGCTCCAGCCTGTTCGGCGCGCAGCTCGCCGCGGCACTGGGGCTGCCCTATGCCTTTGCCTCGCACTTCGCGCCCGACCAGCTTGACGAGGCGCTGCGGCTCTATCGCCACCAGTTTCGCCCCTCGCAGTGGCTTGACCGGCCGCGGGTGATGGTGGCGATGAATGTGATCGCCGCCGAGACAGATGAGGAAGCCGTGCTGCTGGCCTCGTCGATGGATCAGAGCTTCGTTGCGCTGCGCACCGGCAATCCGGGCAAGCTCAAGCCGCCGGTGCCGGGCTATCGCCAGACGCTGAGCCCCTCGCTGCTCGCCATGCTCGAACATATGCGCCAGGCCAGCGCGATCGGCAGCGGCGAAACCGTGCGCACCGCGATCCACCGCTTTGTCGAACGCACGGGCGCCGATGAACTGATCGTCGGCGGGGCAACCTATGATCCGGCCGCGCGGCGGCGCTCGCTCGACCTGACCGTGGCCGCGCTTGTCTAAGGGCAAACCCGGGCGTTGCCTGGTTGCGGCAGCGACCATTTGCTACTACAATCCGCAAAATAGCTACATAAGATAGCAATTTTATAACAAGCGGGAGTGACCCAGATCCGCTGGTTGAGGAGCAGATAGCATGACGTCGAAGCCCGTCCTCCAGAAGGCTGTTGCGCAGCGGCTTGCGGCCGCCCAGCTGCCCGGCGATGCCCCGCTGGCCGCCGATGCGCTGGACCGCGCCGCCGCCTTCATGCTCGATGCCGCCGCGGCACGCGGCATGGCCCGCCCTGCCATCGCCATCGAATCGGTCGCGGGCGCGGCCGGCGAACGCTTCATGCGCGTCGCGGTGATCAACGACGACATGCCCTTCCTGGTCGATTCGATCGCCTCGACCATCGCCGCCCAGGGGCTGGCGATCGACCGGCTGGTCCACCCCATCGTGGCCGTGCGCCGCGACGAGGCCGGGACGCTGACCGCAATCGTCGAAGGCGAAGCCGCCGGCGAAAAGCGCGAATCGATGGTCTATCTCGAAACCCAGCGCGGCGATGCCCGCCAGCGCCGAGCGCTTGAAAAGGCGCTGGAGACGACGCTGGCCGATGTGCGCGCCGCCGTGGCCGACTGGCCGGCTATGCAGGCGGCGATGGCCGCCGACGCCGATGCCTGCGACGATGGCGAGGGCGCGGCGCTGCTGCGCTGGTTCAAGGACGGGATGCTGACCCAGCTCGGCCACGTGGTCCACGCCCGCGATGGCCGCCAGTCCGATGCCTTGGGGATCTGCGGCAAGAGCGCCACCACCCTGCTTGGTCCGATCTCGTGGGAGCGGGCCTTTGCCTGGTTCGATCGCCCCGGCGCGCGCGCGCCGCTGATCGTCAAATCGAACCAGCCGAGCAACGTCCACCGCCGCACCCCGCTCGATCTGTTCATCGTGCCCCGCCGCGAACAGGGCCAGGTCACCGCGCTGTCGGTCCATGCCGGGATCTGGACCAGCGCCGCGCTGGCGGCCGCGCCCACCCAAGTGCCGCGGATGCGCGCCCAACTGGCCGAGATGACCACGCGGTTCGGCTTTTCGCCCCACGGCCACGCCGGCAAGGCACTGGTCCACGCGCTGACCGCGCTGCCGCATGACGTGCTGATCTGCTTTGCCGATGCCGATCTTGAACGCATCGCCACCACGACGATGAGCCTGATCGACCGGCCGCGTCCGCGCCTCACTCTCGTGCCCGCGCCGCTGATGCGCCACCTGTTCGCCTTCGTGTGGATCCCGCGCGACATCATGTCGACCGGCACCCGCGTGCAGATCGCGCAGATGCTGGCCGAAGCCTGCGAAGGGCCGGTGCTTGACTGGGCGGTGCAGATCGAAGGCAGCCTCGCGCTGATGCGCTTCGTGCTGGATCTGCCGGCCGTGGCCAGCCTGCCCGATGAAGCTGCGCTCGACGCCCGGCTTCAGGCCATGCTGCGCGGCTGGAGCGAAGCGGTCGAAGGCGAAATCGCCGCCGCCGAGGAACCCTCGCGCGCCGCCGCCATTGCCGCGCGCTTTGCCGAAGGGTTCCCGCTGGCCTATCGCACCACCTATGGCCCGGCCGAGGCCGCGCGCGACATCTCGCGCCTGCGCCGTCTGGCCGGCGAAGGCGAGGACGGCCCGCGCCGCGATGCCCGGCTCCACGCCATGGCCGGTGACGAACCCGGCACGCTCCGGCTCAAGCTCTACCAGCGCCACGGCGCGCTCGCGCTGTCGGACGCGGTCCCCGCGCTGGAAAACTTCGGCTTCCGGGTGATCGAGGATCTGCCCACCGAACTCGACGAGGGGCGGCTCGGCACGGTGCACGATTTCCAGCTGGCGATCCCGGCGGGGCAGGATGCCGCCGCGCTGCTCGCCCGCGCCGACGTGATCGAGGCCGCTGTCGCCAACGTGCTCAACGGGCTTGCGGAGGATGATCCCTTCAACCGCCTGATCACCGCGGTCGACCTGTCGGCGCGCGGGGCCAACCTGCTGCGCGCCTGGTATCGCTATCTGCGTCAGACCGGGCTCAACTATTCGGTGCCGACCGCGGTCGATGCGCTGCAAAACGCGCCGGGCGTGACCCGCGCGCTGCTGACGCTGTTCGCCGCGCGCCACGATCCCGCCTTCAAGGGGGACCGCGCCGCTGCCGAAAGTGCCGCGCAGGACGCAATCCGCGAAGGGCTGGCCGGGGTCTCGGCGATCAACGATGACCGCCTGCTGCGCCAGTACCGCGCCGTGCTCGAAGCCGTGCTGCGGACCAATGCCTTTGCCCCCGCCGGGGCCGAGGCGCTGGCCTTCAAACTCGATTCCGCCGCCGTTCCGGGCCTGCCCCGGCCCGTGCCATGGCGCGAAATCTTCGTCTATTCGCGCCGGGTCGAAGGCATCCACCTGCGCGCCGGACCGGTGGCGCGCGGCGGGCTGCGCTGGTCCGACCGGCGCGATGACTTCCGCACCGAAGTGCTCGGGCTGATGAAGGCCCAGCGGGTCAAGAACGCGGTGATCGTGCCCACCGGGGCCAAGGGCGGGTTCTATCCCAAGCAGCTGCCCGATCCCGCGCGCGACCGCGAAGGCTGGCTGGCCGAAGGCAAGGACAGCTACAAGCTGTTCATCCGCACCCTGCTGTCGATCACCGACAACATCGCCGGCGGCAAGGTGGTCCACCCCGCCAAGGTGGTGATCCGCGACGGCGAAGATCCCTATTTCGTGGTCGCCGCCGACAAGGGCACCGCGACCTTTTCCGACACCGCCAACGCAATCGCGGCCGAGCACGATTTCTGGCTCGACGATGCTTTCGCCAGCGGCGGCTCGAACGGCTATGACCACAAGGCAATGGGCATCACCGCCAAGGGCGCGTGGCTGTCGGTCCAGCGCCACTTCCTCGAACTGGGGGTCGATGTGCAGGCCGATCCGGTCCGCGTGGCGGGCTGCGGCGACATGTCGGGTGACGTGTTCGGCAACGGCATGCTGCTGTCCAAGGCGATCCGCCTGGTCGCCGCGTTCGATCACCGACACATCTTCCTTGATCCCGCCCCCGATGCTGCCGCATCCTGGGCCGAACGCAGCCGAATGTTCGCGCTGCCGCGCTCAAGCTGGGACGATTACGACAAGGCGCTGATCTCGAAGGGCGGCGGGGTCTTTGCCCGCAGCCTCAAGGAAATCCCGCTCAGCGCCGAAGTGCGCGCGATGCTGGGGCTGGAGGTCGACAGCATCGATCCCGACAGCCTGATCACCGCGATCCTCAAGGCCGAGGTCGATCTGCTGTGGTTCGGCGGGATCGGCACCTATGTGAAGGCGGCGGCTGAAAACAACGTCGCGGTCGGCGATCCGGCCAATGACGCGCTGCGGATCGACGGGGGCGATGTGCGCGCCCGGGTGATCGGCGAAGGCGCCAACCTGGGCTGCACCCAGGCTGGGCGGATCGAATTCGCGCTTAGCGGCGCGAACGGCCGGGGCGGGCGGATCAACACCGACTTCATCGACAATTCGGCCGGGGTCGATTGCTCGGACAACGAGGTCAACATCAAGATCGCGCTGGCCGGGGCCAAGCGCGCCGAGCGGATCGACGAGCCGGGCCGGGTCGCGCTGCTCGCGCAGATGACCGATGAAGTCGCCGACATCGTGCTCGAGGACAACCGACTTCAGGCGCTGGCGCTGTCGATCGCGGCCGCTGGCGGCGCGCCCGCCGTGGCCGCGCAGGTGCGCCTGATCGAAACGCTCGAACAGGGCGGGCACCTTGATCGCAAGACCGAAGGACTGGCCGACAGCGACACGCTGGTGCGCCGCGCTGCCGACGGGCAGGGGCTGACCCGCCCCGAACTGGCGGTGCTCTTGTCCTCGACCAAGCTGGTCCTGCAGGACGCGCTCGAAGGCTCGGCACTGGTCGACGATCCGGGGCTGGAGGGCGAGCTGCTAGGCAAGTTCCCGGTGCCGATGCGCGAGGCTTTCCGGCAGGACATCGCCGAACACCGCCTGCGCCGCGAAATCATCGCCACCCGGATCGCCAACCGCATGGTCAACCGGCTGGGGCTGATCCATCCCTTCGAACTGGCCGAAGAGGAAGGCGCGACTCTGGCCCAGGTGACCGCAGCCTTCGTCACGGTCGAGCAGCTGCTGGGCATGGACAAGGTCTGGACCGCGATCGAGGACACCGCGATGGCAGAGGCCGCGCGGATCCTGCTGTTCGATCGCGCGGCTTCGGCTGTGACCGACCACATGGCCGACGTGCTGCGGGTCTGCGGCGGTGGGATCGAGCCGTCGGCGCTGGTTGCCGCGCTCTCGGGCGGGGTCACGGCGCTGATCGCCGAAAGCGACAGTCTGCTGACCGGCGAGGCCGCCGCCCAATCGCTGCGGATGCGCGCGGTGCTGACCGAAGCCGGCGCGCCGGCGGATCTGGCCGCGATGGTCGCCCGGCTGTTCGATCTTGATGGCACGATCGGGATTGCCCGCCTAGCCCGCGACAGCGGGGTCGCGCCCGGCGCGATCACCACGGCCTTCACCACGCTCGGCGCGGCACTGGGGCTCGACTGGGCGCAGATGACCGCCGCGCGGATGAGCCCGTCCGATCCGTGGGAACGCCTGCTGGTCAATGGCCTTGCGCGCGATTTCCAGCAGATGCGGCTCGATTTCCTGGGCCGCGCGATGGCCGGCACGGGCGATCCCGCGGCCGCGGTGCAGCTGTGGGCCGAAGCGCAAGCTGGCGCGATCAGCCAGTTCCGCACCGTGATTACCCGCGCGCAGGCAGCAACCCCGGTCGCCCCGGCGATGCTGGCACAGATCGCCAGCCAGGCCCGCGCGCTGCTCGGGCGTTAGGCTGACGCCAGCCGATCCTGCGCCCAGCGCGCAGCATCGGCCACCGCCGGATCGGGATCGCCCAGCAGCGCGGTTACTGCGGGCAGCAGCGCCGGGTCGCGGCTGTTGCCGGCGGCGTAGAGGCAATTACGGACCATCCGGTCGCGCCCGATGCGCTTGATCGGCGAGCCCGAGAACAGCGCGCGAAAGCCCGCGTCATCGAGCGCGAGCAAGTCGACAAGCCGCGGCGCGGCCAGTTCCGCACGCGGCAGAAACGCGCGCATCGCGTGGGCGGCATCGGCAAACTTGTTCCATGGGCAGGCCGCGAGGCAATCGTCGCAGCCGTAGATGCGGTTGCCCAGCGCGGCGCGAAATTCGTCCGGGACCGGGCCCTTGTGCTCGATCGTGAGATAGGAAATGCAGCGCCGCGCATCGAGCCGGTAGGGCGCGGGAAACGCCGCGGTCGGGCAGGCGCGCTGGCAGGCATCGCACGATCCGCAGCGGTCCTTGCCCGGCGCATCGGACTCGAAGGCCAGCGTGGTGTAGATCGCGCCGAGGAACAGCCAGTTGCCATGTTCGCGGCTGACCACATTGGTGTGCTTGCCCTGCCAGCCCAGCCCAGCCGCCGCGCCGAGCGGCTTTTCCATCACCGGGGCCGTATCGACGAACACCTTGACCCCCGCTTCGCCCAGCCCGCGTTTTTCAGCCTCGGCCACCAGCCAGCGGGCCAGCGCCTTGAGCGCCTTTTTCACCGTGTCGTGATAGTCGCGCCCCTGGGCGTAGACCGAGATCCGCCCCCGGTCGCCCACGCCTGCAAGCGCGCGCGGATCCTGCGCCGGGGCATAGCTCATCCCCAGCGCGATCACGCTTTGCGCCTCGTCCCACAGGCCTTGCGGGCTGCGGCGGTGGCGGGCGCGCTCGGCCATCCACTCCATCGCGCCGTGGTTGCCTTCGGCCAGCCAGGCATCGAGCCGCGCGGCGCGCACCGGATCCTCGCGTGCCGGGGTCACCCCGCAGGCGACAAAGCCCAGCCGCCGGGCTTCCTCGCCCATGGCATCGCGCAGGGCCATAATTGGCGCGGTGTTAACCAAGTTTCCTGTTGCTCCTGTTCACGCGGGGCGCACTATGGCCCGGCCCATGGAACTAGGGGAATGGCAAATGGGGAGCAACGCCGCAGGTGATGCCGCGCGTCCCCTCGCGATCGAGGCGCGCGGACTGGTCAAGCGGTTCGAGGGGTTCACCGCGGTCGACGGGGTCGATCTGGCGGTGCCCGAAGGCGCGATCTACGGCATCCTTGGCCCCAACGGTGCGGGCAAGACAACGACGCTGCGGATGCTGCTCGGGATTATCGATCCCGATGCGGGGCTGCGCCGGGTGCTCGGCCATGACCGCCCGCACGAAGTGGCCCACACCATCGGCTATCTGCCCGAGGAACGCGGCCTCTATCCCGCGATGAAGGCCTATGAAGCGATCGCTTTTCTCGGCGCGCTGCGGGGGTTACCGCTGGCCGAAGGGCGGCGGCGGGGCAAGGCCCTGCTCGAACAGCACGGGCTGGGCTATGCGATCGATCGCCAGATCCGCCAGCTGTCCAAGGGCATGGCCCAGCAGGTCCAACTACTCGGCACGCTGGTCCACGAACCGCGGCTGGTGGTGTTTGATGAACCCTTCTCGGGGCTCGACGCGCTCAACCAGGGCAAGCTGGAACAGATGATCCGCGCGCTGGCCGCCAAGGGCACCACGGTGATCTTCTCCACCCATGTCATCGCCCATGCCGAGCGCCTGTGCGATGAAGTGGCGATCATCGCCGGGGGCAAGGTGCCCTTTGCCGGCCCGGTCGATGTCGCGCGGGACCGGATCCGCCCGCAGGTCCGGCTCGAAACCCGCGCCGCCGATGGGCCGTGGCGCGCCGCGCTGCCCGCCGATGCCCGCCGCGAAGGCGCCCTGTGGTGCTTTTCGCTCCCCGAAAGCGGGGTCGAGCCGCTGCTGCGCGCGCTGATCGAGGGCGAGGCGGGGATCCTCTCGCTGTCGATCGAGCGCGCCGGGCTCCACGATGCCTTTGTCGCCATTGCCGGCGAAGCGGCCGCCCGCGCGCTCGCCGCCGCCCCCGAACCGGAGCCCAGCCGATGACCGCCCCTGCCCGCACCGGCCGCCTTTCCACCCTGGCTGCAGCCCTCGTGGTTGCGCGGCGCGACTTTACCGCGATCCTGCTCTCGCGCAGCTTCCTGTTCTTCCTGCTCGGCCCGCTGTTTCCGCTGCTGGTCGGCGGGCTGGCCGGGGGGATCGGGCAAAAGGTGCAGGACAGCGCCGATCGCCCCGAACTGGGCGTGGCGATGAGCCGGGCCGACATTGCCCAATTGCGCGTAGCGCACTGGCGGCTTGCCCCGCAGCTTGGCCCGGCCCTGCCCGAACTGGTGGTGCTGGCCGAAGTGCCGCCGGGCGAAACCTTCGATCCGGCCCGCGCGATGCGCCGCGACCGGGCCAATCTTGCCGCGATCCTCAGCGGCAGCCTTGCCCATCCGGTGCTGACCGGCCCGGCCGAACGGATCACCGGCTGGCAGGGCCGGGTCGCGCTGCTCACCGCCGAAGCCCAGCGCAGCGCGCCTGCCGTCACCCCCTCGGTGCGGCTGGCCCCAATCGCCACCAGCACCGCCGACCAGACCCACGGCCGAGTAGTGACCGCACAGCTCGGCCAGACGGTGCTGTTCCTGCTGACCATGCTGCTCGCCGGGATGGTGCTGTCCAATCTGGTCGAGGAGAAGGGCAACAAGATCATCGAAGTGCTCGCCGCCGCGATCCCGATGGATGCGGTGTTTCTGGGCAAGCTGTTCGCCATGCTCGCGGTGTCGTGGGTCGGGATTTCGGTCTGGGCGCTGGCGGGCAGCGCGGTCTGGCTGGGGGCGGGGCACAGCCTCGCGGACTATCCGGCGCCGGCAGTGGGCTGGGCCGCGTTCCTTGGCCTCGGCGTGATCTATTTCTCGCTTGGCTACCTGCTGCTCGGCTCGATCTTCCTCGCGATCGGCTCGATGGCGACCACCGTGCGCGAAGTGCAGACCCTGTCGATGCCGGTGACGATGCTCCAGCTGCTCAACTTCTTCTTCGCCAGCTACGCCATGGCCCAGCCCGGCACCTGGATCGAATTCACCGCGATGGCCGTGCCGTTCAGTTCGCCCTTCACCATGCTGGCGCGCGCCGCGCAAAGCCCCGCGCTGTGGCCCCATGCCGCGGCGATCGGCTGGCAACTGGTCTGGGTGGCAGTGCTGGTGCGGCTGGGCGCGGCGCTGTTCCGCACGCGGGTGATGCAGAGCGGGCCCAAGCGCGCGCCGCGCCGCCGCTGGTGGCGCCGCGCGGCCCCCGCCACGCCCTGACACGCAGACCGCGCAGTTTGCCGAGGCCCTATTGACTCTTGGGTAAGTTGCTGCGGATAAGTTCCAAAGCGCAACGGATCGCAAGAGATTCGTGCCTGAGAGGAATTTCCATGGCTACCCAACCGCTTGCCGACCAGAAGCCGACCTATCGCTCCTCGCCCAGCGCGACCGAAGCCTTCGAGGGCTGGCTCAAGGAGCACCAGCAGGACATGCCGGTTCACACCCATCCGTGGGACGTGTCGCGCTCGGACATCTATGCCGAGGACCGCTGGCAGCCGATCTTCGCCGAGATGCGCGCCCAGGCCCCGGTCAACAAGGTCACCGGCACGCCCTATGGCGATTTCTGGAACGTCACCACGATCAAGACCATCCAGCACGTCGAATCGCTGCCGGAACTGTTTTCCTCGTCGTGGGAGTTTGGCGGGATCACGATCGGCGATCCGCCGGCCGATGCCACGCCCGAGCACCTTGCCGAACGCCGCCTGCCGATGTTCATCGCGATGGACCGCCCCGACCACACCGGCCAGCGCCGCACCGTGGCCCCGGCCTTCACGCCTGCTGAAATCGAAAAGCTGGCCGCCGAAGTGCGCGCCCGCACCCAGGCGACGCTGGATAGCCTGCCGTGGGGCGAACAGTTCGACTGGGTCGACAAGGTCTCGATCGAACTGACCACCGGGATGCTGGCGATCCTGTTCGGCTTCCCGTGGGAAGACCGCCGCCTGCTGACCTTCTGGTCGGACTGGGCGGGTGACGTCGAACTGGGCCTGGCCCGCGAATTGCAGGATCTGCGCTGGGAAATCTTCGGCGAAATGGCCGGCTACTTCCAGCGGCTGTGGGTCGAGCGGGTCAACGCCCCGCCGAGCCGCGATCTCATTTCGATGATGATCCATTCGGACGCGATGAACCACATGAGCCCGCAGGAATTCATGGGCAACCTGATCCTGCTGATCGTGGGCGGCAACGACACCACCCGCAACACCATGTCGGGCATCGTCCATGCGCTTGACCAGTTCCCCGACCAGCGCGCGATCTTTGAAAACGACCCCTCGGTGATCCCCAACGCGGTGCAGGAATGCATCCGCTATGTCACCCCGCTAGCGCACATGCGCCGCACCGCGACTGCCGATGCCGACCTGTTCGGCAACCAGATCAAGAAGGGTGACAAGCTGCTGCTGTGGTACATCTCGGGCAACCGCGACGAAGAAGTGTTCCCGGATGCCGACAAGCTGATCATCACCCGTGAGAACGCCCGCCGGCACGTGGCCTTCGGCTATGGCATCCACCGCTGCGTCGGCGCACGGCTGGCCGAACTCCAGCTCAAGATCCTGATGGAAGAAATGCACGCCCGGCGGATGCGGGTGGACGTGACCGGCAAGGTCGAACGCGTCCGCGCCAACTTCGTCCACGGCTTCCGCAAGCTCGAAGTCACGCTCAGCAAGTTCTGAGCTGCACGGACCGGAAAACAGCGAAGGGCGGGCCCGCAAGGTCCGCCCTTTTTGCTCCCGCCTAACGCACCACCCGCCAGACCATCAGGCCCGATTGCCGGGGCATCGGCACGGGGCGCAGCCATGCGGGCGGGCGATTGTCCGCCAGCGCCGCCATCAGCCCGTGGGGCGCGGCGCGGCGATAGGTGGCGGCCTCGGTCAGGCCCGGGCAGATCGCAACGAAGCCCGCGCCATGGACTGCGACGATCCGCTGCGCGGCGGCGGGATCGGCGATGAAGGCCGCGATCACATCGTGCAGCGCCGCGGGCGCGCGGTGATGCGCGGTCGCCACCACCCGGTGCCGGGTCTGGGTCAGGATTGCGGGGCCAAGGTCGATCGGGGCTAGGATCGTTGCCGGGGCCTCGCGCCCCAGCAGCGGCGCGGCAACGCGCAGATCGCAAGCGGCGAGCGCCGAGCCCGGCAGCTGCGAGGTAGCCTCCGGAAACAGCGCCGCCCCGGCGCGCAGCGGCAAGGCCGGCATGACCGCCAGCGCCATTCCGCCCAGCGCCGCCAGCCGTTTCAGCGGAGCACGGATCCGCCGCGCCGCACCGTGCCATTGCCACAGCTGCCAGCCCAGCGGCACGGCGGCGAACGCGCAGGCAAAGCCCGAAGCCCGCGCCACCATCACGGCCAGCATCAGCGCGCCGCCGAGCAGCAGCGCATAGTCGCACCAGAATTCGCGCAGCCAGCCGCGCGAGCGGTGCCACAACCGCAGGCTGGCGAGCAGTCCCAGCAGCGGCGGCACGATCATCTGCGCGATCACCGGCAGCGGCTGGAGCCACACCGGACGGCCTTCAAGAACATTGTCATACCAGAACTGGCGCACCAGCGGATCAAGCCCGCCGAACGGCCCGGCGCGGCAAGCAGGGGCGATCAACATCAGCGTACCCGCCGCCACCAGCGCGATTACGCCCAGCCCCGCCGCGATCCGCCAGCCCGGCACCCTGGGCAGCAGCGCGAGCGCGCTCACCCCGGCAGCAGCGACCCACAGCGCGGCAAGGTAGGCCGGAGACAGCGTGTCGCAATGGCTCGCCAGATCGGCCAGCCCGCGCGTGCCGAGAAAGGCCAATGTGCCAACCAGCGCGAGCGCCTGGACATAGCCGGCCAGCAAGGCTGCCGAGCCCGGCTCACGCAGCCAGCGCAGCGCCATGACGCCGCCAAACAGCGCCGCCAGCGGCAGCAGTTCAAGGCTGATGGTCATGCCCAGCGCCAAGGCGGTCCCCGCGCCCCAGCCGGCCAGCTGCGGGCGGCGGGCAGCCAGACTGCCCAGCGCGGCCAGCGCGCAGACGATCTGCCAGCCATGATGATCGATCCGCAGCGGCTGCATTTGCCCTGCCGCCGGGGTCAAGAGCGCCAGCACGACGCAGGCATAGGGCAGCACCGGCGCACCGAGCACCCGCCAGGCCAGCCGCCCGGCAAAGCCCAAGGCCGCGCCAAGGGTAAGCAGCGGCACCAGCACCAGCGCCGCGCGTTCGGCCAGATCCGGGCCAAGCAACGGGCGCAGCAGCAGCTGGATCAGCCACAGCGGCAGATCGACCAGCCGCGACCAGTGCATCGCCATGCCGTGGGGCGGATCGACCCGGTATTGGTGGAGATCGAAAAAGCCCTGCCCGGCGAGCAGGTCTCGCACTTCGACCATGCGCAGGGCATCGTCGGCATCGGGCAGGGCCAGCCCCGCGATCGCGCGCCACGATGCCGCAACGAAAATCGCGCTCACCGCCAGCCAGATCAAGCCGGCGGGGATCACCCATTCGCGCGACCAGGCCGGACGGCGGCGTTCGATGAAAATCATGGCGCGGGCGCCAGGCGGAACACTACCCGCTCGCGCAGCAGCCAGGTCAGAGTGAAGCTGG
>Ga0228701_1000122_pt1 | contig 90007 bp, 148 predicted proteins | sample McNCre117_Aug_MG_2_FD_178017 | JGI IMG/M metagenome (GOLD analysis project Ga0228701, IMG submission 178017) | Freshwater microbial communities from McNutts Creek, Athens, Georgia, United States - 11-17_Aug_MG | ecosystem: Environmental > Aquatic > Freshwater > Creek | place: USA: Georgia... | reverse complement strand
AGGCCCTACTTCTTCCTGCAAATCCCCGCCTGTGGAACATGATTACCACTCAGGCAAAAACAAAATTTGCGAAGTACCCATCCCCCGCTGCCGCTCACTGGGTTCACGCCCGCTACTCGCAGCTTGGTGGAAAGTTCGTTACTTCTAAGAAAGACATCGACCCTCGCTTCCGCGACTACGCCCACGAGGCGCAAGAGGCGCGTGAAAAAGCACTTAAGAAAAAGGTAACCCACCCTGTGGGGAAGAACCTTACTAAGGGCGAAAGTTTTAAGTACTAAAAACACTCAAATCTATTTGTAGACAAAAAGTGTTAAACTTCGCCTATCGGCACAGTTACAAGGAGTTATTTGTATGAGTGGTGGAATTGACTTTTCCCCCCCGTCATATCGTGCGGCATCATCTGACCTCACTATCTCAATCTCCCCGCTCGGTCTCGTAGAACTTGCGGACGAAGAGTTTGAGGTTCACGGTCCCCGCCTCAACCGCTACTCGCTCAACTGGGCGATGTACCTAGGACACCACTCTTCCTACCGCCGCCAGACTGGCGAAACTCAGGTAATCCTCAACTACTACCGAGCAATTACCGATTACATCCTTAACTTTGCATTCGGCAAGGGCGTGCAGTTCCGCAGCCCCAAAGAGACCGAAGCCATCATTCCTGATCTGCTTGAGCGCGTCTGGGAGATTGACAACAACAAGTCCACCATTCTGTGGGAAGTTGGCCAGCAGGGCGGCGTTTCTGGCGACTGCTTCATCAAGGTTGCTTACGAAGAGCCCTACGACGACTCCGTAGGAAACTTCCACCCCGGACGCGTCCGCATCCTTCCGCTGAACTCGTCGTTCTGCTTCCCCGAGTTCCACCCCCACGACCGCGACCGCTTGATTCGCTTCAAGTTGAAGTACCGTTTCTGGGGCACCAGCCTTGAAGGTACTCGCCAGGTCTTTACCTACACCGAAATCCTCACGGAAGACATGATTGAGGAGTACATCAATGATGAACTTATTGATTCGCGTCCCAATCCTCTTGGCGTTATTCCTGTCGTTCATATTCCAAATGTGCGTATTAGCGGTAGCCCTTGGGGTCTTAGCGATTGCTACGACATTATTCCTATCAATCGGAGCTACAACGAGACTTCTACTGACGTTGCCGACATTGTTAACTACCACGCTGCGCCGGTTACGGTCATCATCGGTGCCAAGGCTGCCCAACTAGAAAAGGGCGCTAACAAGGTCTGGGGCGGTCTTCCCAAAGACGCCAAGGTAGAAAACCTTGAAGGCGGCGCTCAGGGTCTTAAGGGCGCTATGGACTTCCTCGCATTGCTGAAGAAGTCGATGCACGAACTCACAGGTGTCCCTGAGACTGCACTCGGTCAGGCTATGCCTATCTCCAACACCTCGGGTGTTGCGCTGAGCATCATGTTCCAGCCGCTGATGAACCGCTACCACCAGAAGATTATTCAGTACTCGTACGGCCTTCAGCGCGTCAATGAACTTGTCCTGCGCACGCTGGCGTTCAAGGAACCTGAAACCTTCATCTGGAACCCTGATACGGATACCCCGCTTAAGGCCGGTCAGTTGGACCGCCTTGACCCGCGTGACCCCATCAGTTACCGCTCTATCGTTCAGTTCCCGCCCCCGCTCCCGCTTGACAAGTTGATTGTTCTCAACGAGATTCAGTCGAAGATGTCCCTCGGGCTTGAGTCCAAGGAAGGCGCGCTTCGTGCGTTGGGCGAAGAGTTCCCAGCCGAGAAGCTGCAGGAAATCCGAACTGAACTCATTGACGACGCTGTTTCGGACGGCGCGCTCAAACTTATCCAGACCCAGATTGAAAACGAAATCATGCTTCTCACTGGCATGGTTAACCCGCAGGGCGCTCAGCCAATGAGCCCTGGCGGCGCACCGGGCTCCCCGTCGCCCGATGGTATGCCGCAGCAGGTTCCGGTCTCGGCTGCTCCGTCAGTCCTCGATCCGGCTCAGGTTGAGGCCCAACTTGGTGAATCGGCTCTCCGCAATAACCTCGTTACCAAGGCTTATGGAACAAAGCTCCCACAGCGGCGCGTTCCAGAAGGATACGAAAACTAATCAGTTTAGGCTGACAAAATTTCGTATAAATGAAAAACTAAATACACAAATAATTATGTTCGGTCATTCGTGCCATTAATTTGTAAAACGACCTCTAGGATACAAAGGATCAGTTATGCCACAGGCAGACGCATCTGCATTTGCAGAAGAGTCGGGCTACGCACCGACTATTGTCGAAACCCCCGTCACTACAACTACTCCGGCTGTTGAAGACGCAATTGCGGCTTCTAAGCAGACCGCTAAGTTCTACACTGACGAAGACCTCGCAAAGGTCCGCGCTCAGGAAAAGGACAAGTTGTACCCTCAGATTGAAAGTCTGAAGGAAGAAGTTCTCGCCCTCAAGAAGGAACGAGAAGAGCGAGCAGCACGCAAGGCTGCCGAAGCTGAAGCACGGGAAGCCGAAAAGGTTGAAAAAGAACGAAAGCGCGTAGAAGAAGAACTAAGCGCCAAGGACCTGCTGAATATTCGTCAGCAGGAATGGGAAGCCGCACTCCAGGCAGAGAAGCAGGAGCGCGAAAAGGCCTTCGCACTTTTGGAGCGCGAACGTCAGTTTGCAGAACTCCAGACTTACCGCAATCAGCGCATTGAAGCTGAGCGCGACAACATCATGCCAGAGTTGCTCGATATGGTGACGGGTAATACCCGAGAAGAAATCGACGCCAGTATCGAAGCTCTGACTCAGCGCACTTTGCGCATTCTAGACTCGGTTCAGCAGGCCTCACAGGATGCTCGCCGACAAATGGTTGGAACGCGTGCAACGCTTCCTTCCACCGGACCAATGGATATTGAAACGGGCTCACGTCAGTTCTCGGCTGAGGATATCTCAGCCATGTCGATGAATGATTACGCTAAATACCGTCAGCAGCTCTTGAGTGAAAAGGCTCAGGGTCGCACGTCGGGTCTGTTCGGATAGCCAAAAATAAACCCCCAACCAAGGAGATAACAGCCAAATGGCATCAGGTATCACCGGTACCGGCAATCTTGCCGCATCACCTACCGCATACTCGGGTACCAATACCCAGCTGACTCAGGCAATTCAGCAGATCTGGTCGAAGGAAATCCTTTTCCAGGCCATGCCGATTCTGCGCTTTGAGCAGTTTGCAGTCAAGAAGACCGAACTGGGCGTCGCCCCCGGCCTTCAGATTAACTTCATGCGTTACAACAACCTCGGCTACGCTTCGGCGCTCGTCGAAGGTGTTCGTATGGAGACCAACGCGCTGACTGCACAGCAGTTCAGCATCACCGTTACCGAACACGGTTACGGTCTCTCGGTGTCCGAGCTCCTGCTCAACGCATCGTTCGATGACGTCATGGCTTCGGCTTCGCGTCTGCTCGGCCGCAACATGGCTACCTACCTCGACGTTCTGTCCCGCGACACCCTCCTCGCTGCTTCTTCGCAGATTTGGGGCGAATCGCGTGGCGCTCTGTCCGGTGTCAACAACTGGTACGACTACGGCACCTCTGCCGCTGGTAACGATGAAATGACCGGTGACTTCTTCCTCAGCCCGCACGTCGTCAAGGACGCCGTCGAACAGTTGAGCCTCAAGAACATCCCGCGTCTGGGCGAGACTTACGTCGCTTTTGTTCACCCGCACCAGAGCCGTCGTCTGCGCGACAATCCGGAATTCATCGAAGTTACGAAGTACGCCGCCCCCGGCAACTTCATGCTCGGTGAAATCGGCCGCCTGTACGACTGCGTCTTCATCGAAACCACTCAGGTACGCAAGGTTCCTAATGGTGCAGGTGCAGGCTGGACCGCCGACCACTCGGTCGCCCCGACCGTGACCCCCGGCGGTGGCTACATCACCCCGACCACCCTTGAAGGCAACGGTAACCGTGATCGTTACGACGCTCTCTTCATCGGTGACAACGCATTCGGCCACGCAATCTCTCTGCCGGTCGAACTCCGTGACGGCGGCATCCTCGACTTCGGTCGTGAGCACGCCCTGTCCTGGTACTCAATCTTCGGCCTTGGTCTCATCACCGACCAGGCAGTTATTGTGGCCAGCACCAATTAGGAACTAGTTTGTAGTCAGAAACACTCCTAAGTCAGGTAAAATCGGCTTAGGAGGTTCTGATGACTAGCCCTAAAAAAACTAAATGTCCCGAGGGTCATCCTTATGATGACTTAAACAGTTACGTAGACAAAAACGGATACGTGCACTGCCGGAGATGTCGTCTAGAACGAATGAGAATTCGACGGGCGGCGTCTCCGGGGCTTGGGCAAGGAGGCTTTAATAAAGCCAAAACTCATTGTCCTAAAGGGCATGGCTACACCCAGGAAAACACATACATAAACCCGCAAGGGCGAAGAACGTGCCGGGAGTGCGCCAAAGCCAATGGCAATCGACAGACAATTAAAAAATATGGCATAACCGTCGATAGGTTCAACGAGCTTCTTGAAATGCAGAACGGTAAGTGCCTCATATGCGAAGTTGACTTGTCCCACAGTAGGACATCAATTTGCGTAGACCACGACCACTCTTGCTGCCCAGACAGCAAAGCTTGTGGCAAATGCGTGAGAGGCCTTTTGTGCCACCCATGCAATCGGGGTTTAGGGGCCTTCAGGGATTCCCCCGAACTTCTTAAAAAAGCAGCGGAATATCTGTCTGCTAAAATTTAATCCCGCAGTTACTACATTGGAGAACAAATGGCTACAAAAGCAAAGCCCAGCGACGTCACTGGGCGTAAGCGCGAAGAAATGATGGCACAGAACGCCGACCAGATTCAAGCGCGAGCAAACGAAATTTCCCTCGCTACCGCTCAGGCGATTATTGACGAGGAAAACGAAATCATTGACGCTACCTCCCCCGCCTCCACGACAGTAGTCGTTGATCAGGCCACCAAGGTCGGTGCTGAGAGCGACACCGTCGTTATCCGTACGGTTGAGACCATTGAAGCCATGACCTATGGCGCGGGCAACCTTTACACGTTCATCGCGGGAAAGAAGTACGAAGTTTCTCGCAAACTTGCCAACCACCTTGCATCAAAGGGTTACTTGGCGAACACTCTCTAACAAGTGACGTAGGGCGGCGGGTATACCCCGCCGCTTTTCGTTTGGGCGGATTTTTTGCCTGTTTTAGGGCATCATTGACCCGATAGTGGGCTAAGGAGTAATACGTGGCTGTCCTCACCGATTTGGTCTCCCGGGTACGCATGGAACTCGCTGACAGCCCCAAGCAGTTTGTAAAAGAGTTTGCTGGGGATGGTCTGACCACGAGGTTTTCCCTTGCCGTAAAGCCCGTGGATGCAGCCACAGTTTTGGTCACGGTAGATGGTGTGCCCGTCCCTACTCCGGCGGGCTACACCCTAGAAGACACCTTTGGCGTCATCCATTTTGTCACCCCACCGCCTGTGAACTCGGTCATTGAAGTTACTGGGTCTGTGTGGCGGTATTTCACCGATAACGAAATTTGCACATTCGTCAACACGGCTGTTTTGCAGCATACCAACAATAAGAGCGACGCCTTTGGTTCGCTTATGACGATTGCCCGCATTCCGGCGGTTGAAGAGTACCCAATTATCATCCTCTCTACCATTGAGGCTCTCTGGGCATTGGCTACTGACGCGTCATACGATGTTGACATTATCGCCCCTGACGGCGTCCACATTCCTCGATCGCAGCGCTTCCAGCAACTTACTGGAATCATCGGTCAGCGTATGCAGCAGTACAAAGACCTTTGCGCTGCCCTCAATGTCGGCCTTTGGCGAATTGAAATGGGAACTCTTCGTCGCGTGAGCCGCACCACGAACAAGCTCGTGCCAGTCTACTTGGCTCAGGAAATCGATGATTCTCGTCGCCCCGAGCGCATCTTCCTGCAGAACGACCTCTACGGCCGTACGCCGGCAGCGACTACTGCTCAAATTTACGATTTGGTGTTCACGCAAGGCAACTCGTTCGAGTTCACGCTTGATTTCCCATTCGACCTCACTGGTTACACGGCTAAAGCGCAGATTCGCACCTACCCGAATTCTCCGTCACTGTACGCAACCTTCACTATCGAGTACTTGGACCGAGCAGCTGGGACAATCAAACTCAGCCTCACCACAAAAGATACTGACTACCTGCCGCAGCGCGCTTATTGGGATTTGCTTATTACATCCGATTCCGATTCCACGTGGGCCCACACCTATGTGAAGGGTCAGGTGTTTGTTGATTCGGGAGTGACCGTTGACTAGTTGCAACGTATGTAACCCGAATCCTTGCACGTGTGAACCAATTGTTGTCACGCCTGTAGCACCAATCAATCTCACAATTACCACTCCAACCGGACCAGACACCCCCTCAAGCATCATTGAGATTGGACCTGGTCAAGGCGGTGCGCAAGGCCCTACTGGCCCCACTGGACCTACAGGATCTGTCGGTCCGACTGGACCTATTGGTGATACCGGCCCGACGGGCGCTGCTTCCAATGTGACTGGCCCCACGGGACCTACGGGTCCTCGCGGCGCTACTGGTCCGCAAGGTCTCCGCGGGCAGACTGGACCTACTGGAGCAACAGGACCTACGGGCTCTACTGGCGCACAGGGCATTACAGGACCAACAGGTCCTACTGGCCATACAGGCCCAAATGGCCTTACAGGAGCTACAGGCCCGACCGGGCCTAGAGGTGTTGTAGGACCTACAGGTCCCACTGGAGCAACGGGCCTCATGGGTCCTACAGGTCCTACAGGTGCTGTAGGACCTACTGGCGCGGATTCAACCGTAACAGGACCTACGGGCCCCACAGGACCGACTGGTCCTACTGGCCCTACGGGCACCCAAGGCATCCAAGGTGTGACTGGTCCTACGGGCGCTACTGGACCTACCGGTCCTCAGGGAGAAGTTGGCCCCACAGGGCCTACTGGTCCTACGGGTGCAACGGGCGCGGATTCAACGGTTACTGGCCCCACTGGTGCTACGGGTGAGACTGGCCCTATGGGTCCCACGGGACCCGTAGGAGCAACGGGCGCTGCCGGACCTACGGGGTCTTCTGGTGTAGTTGGCGTTACTGGTCCTATCACTAATACTGGTACGCCAACTAGCGCCGTAATTGGCATCAACGCTTCTTCTGCCGATATGGCAAACTATGTGGTGCAGCGTGATGCCAGCCAGTCTTTCAGTATTGGTGCCATCAACTTTGACACGTTGTCGTCGCAGGTGTCGGCAGCTGCGAAATTGTATTGGGATGGTCAGCAAACCCTGAACCTTGGCCTTGGTGGCGGCAATGTGACGATTGCTTTGGGTCAGGAAGTTATCACGTATGTGACTAATGCCGAATCGACGACGTTGAATGTGGGCGAAGTTGTGTACCTGTATGGGGCGCAGGGTGATCGTCCGACTGTGAAGCGTGCCTACAATACTTCTGACGCGACTTCTTCCAAGACGTTCGGCATTGTTGCTGAGGCTATTACGGCTAATGGCACAGGGTTTGTGATGAACCGTGGTGTGGTGTCGAAGGTGAATACGTCGGCGTATGCACCTGGCGACATTTTGTGGTTGTCGGCTACACCGGGTGGCATGACGAATGTGAAGCCGTCCGCGCCGAATCACATGGTGTTTGTCGGTGTGTGCCTTCGTGCCAATGCCGGCAATGGTCTGATTTTTGTTACGCCGCAAAATGGCTACGAGTTGGATGAGCTGCATGATGTGGCTATCACGTCGGTGGCTAAGGGTGATCTGTTGGCCCGTGACGGGTCGGTGTGGCAGAACGTCCATGTGGGCACTGACGGTCAGGTGTTGACGGCAGATTCGTCACAGTCGGCTGGTGTGAAGTGGGCAACCCCAACGGTTGGCGATATTACGTCGGTGAATGTGTCCGCGCCGATTACGGGTGGCGGCACGTCGGGTGATGTGACGATTGGCATTGACCAGACAGCATTGACGGTTGCCCCGTCTCAGGTGACCGGCACGGCTGTCATCACCACCGACTCGCGCCTGTCTGATACGCGCACACCGACTGATGGCACGGTGACTGTCGCCAAGTTGGCTTCGTCTATCTATGGCTCGTCTAGCCCGTCCGCGCTTGGTACGGCTTCGGCTGGTGTGGCTGGCGAAGTGTCGCGTGCTGACCATGTGCATCCGACGACTGGTTTGGCGTTGTTGGGTTCGGCTAATGCGTTCACGGTTGGCGGTCACACGATTACCGCGCAAAGCACTTCGGTTACTCCGCTCATAGTGTCTGGCGTTAGCGGTCATACGGTTGACATTCTTTCCATTCGTCAGATTGCCGGAAACGTATTGAGCGGCTTCGGCAATGACGGCTCTTTGTACTTGCGTACCCCTGCGGGCAATCCCAGCACGGCATCGCTCTTTGCATCCACCAATAACGTGAGCCGTGTTGGCATCATCGTCAAGGCTGCTGCATCTCAAACGGCCGACCTCACTCAGTGGCAGGACTCCAGCGGCGCGGTGCTCAGTCTCATCAATGCCTCTGGTCAAGCAGCCTTTAGCGGCAGGCTCACGGTCGGTGCTAATGCGGTAAACGGCGCATCAATCTTCTTCGCTTCCAGTACCACCGCGACTCAGGTCACAGGGATTCTGCGTGCTGCCGCATCTCAGACGGCAGACATCCAACAGTGGACAAACAACAGCGGCACGGTGCTGTCAAGCGTAGATTCTGCTGGTCGCTTTACTTACGGCTCTACCGCTTTCGCAGCGATTACTTCAACTACTCAGTCAGCCACGCAGATTGCACTCGGTCTAAAGGTTGGGTTCTCTGGTCAGTACGGCGACTTGGCTCAGTATCAATCATCTGCTGGCACTGTCATCGGTGGACGCACCGCCAATGCCCAGATTTACAGCGGCGGAACCACACCCCTTCAAGCGTATGTTGGTGGTGCAACGACTGCAGCTTCTGGCACAGGCACCGTCGCAACAATCACCACGACAGTCGCACACGGCCTTGCAGTAGGCGACCTCGTTACCGTCACTGGTGTAACGCCGACAGGTTACAACGGTACCTATGTAATCACGGCAGTACCAACATCAACTTCGTATTCGTATGCCAATACAACTACTGGCGCACAGACGGTTGCAGGTTCGCAATACACCTACCCGCAGGCTTCGATTGTTTCGCGGTCTGCTGCTACTCCGACGCTGGTTATTCGTGGTGCGGCCAGTCAGGTAAACAACATTCTTGCAGTGCAGACTGGTGCTGGCACAAACACTGTGTTTGTTGACAACAACGGCCATGCGTATGTTGCTGCTGGCAACGGCCTGTATGCCAACTCGGGATACATAAGCACCACGCGGTTCGCCGTTCAGGCACCTAGCGCAACCACTATTGGTTCAATCATCAAGGGCTTTGCATCGCAGAGTGCGAATCTCACAGAGTGGCACGATTCCACTGGCACAGTGCTCGCCAAGGTCGACAGCGCAGGCTCCTTCACATCACCGCAGTTCAACACATTCAACCAATACGGACGGTTGTTTGAGGAGAACAGTGGCGGTCAGGTGCGCCTGACGAAACAGACAGCGGCGGCAGCAAATCCCGGTGCTGGCGTTGCCAAACTCTATTTCCGTGACGGCACTACCGCTGGCACACTCAAACTCGTCGTCCGTGCAGGAGCATCTGGTGTTGAAGAGGGCCTGTTCGACAACATCGATCAGACCGGAACAGACACCCTGACAATCGGCCCCAGCGTGTTGGCCAACGGCGGCACCACAGCGACGGCGGCAAACGGGGTTGGCTTCCTTGGACTTCCGCAGAATTCGACCACAACAGGCGCGTACACCGTGGTTGCGGCGGACGCCGGAAAGCACATCTACGCTTCTGCGACCCGCACCGTCACTATTGACTCCAATGCAAACCTTGCTCTTCCGGTGGGAACCACTCTTACTTTCATTGCAGGCGCGGGAGCGACCATGACAATCGCCATCACTACCGACACGATGTATCTAGCCGGCGCTGGTACCACCGGATCTCGGACGTTGGCTCCCTACGGCATGGCCACTGCAGTAAAGATCACCTCCACTTCTTGGATGATTAGCGGCAACGGGCTGACCTAATGAGTGGCGTTCTTGGTGGGATTATCGGCAGCGTTAAGGCGGCGACTGCTGCTGTTGCAAACAAGTATTTTGCGGCGTATTCAATGCGGGCATCAGTTGCTAGAGTCGGCGCAGCGGAAGATTCTTCAGGCAATCATTACCTGCCTGTAACCGGCTCAAACACCCTCGTCAAGATGGGTAAAGACGGGGCAATCGTGTGGTCAAAGAGCACAAACTTTGCCCCGACGGCTGCAGTTGCTGACGCCAATGGCGTGTATGTGGTCGGCACTGATGGAGCGATGCTGTACGTGGCCATGTTTAATCATAGTGGAGCCCTGCAGTGGTCCAAGAAGACCACGAGCATTATCAACGCCGCATCTTCTACTTTGTACGGACCTAGAGTCGAGAACCTGTCGTCTACAAAACTGATTGTGACGGCAAACCACCATGCGGTTGACGCAAAAGATTCCGACTCTTGGTACATCATCACAGTTCTTAAGAGCGACGGATCACTGCAAACAGCAGTAACTGCCGGAACCGGCTTGGCTACTAGCGTGGTAGCCGACGGAAGCGGGAACGCGTGGGTGTCAGGCGTTCTTGGTGTGGGTAGCGCGGTACTGCTGGTTTCATCTACGGGCAACACGTTGGTAAATCAATACTCTTGTACTGGGGCCGTCTACGCCATGGCTGTTGATCCCTCCGGAAATCTCTACCTTCAAAACAATGCTGACGTAACCAAGGTTGGCACCTCGCGAACGGTCGCATGGTCAAAGCGATTTGCCAAGGCAACCTATGTGACCGGGTACAGTGCTGGACTGGGAGTTGACTCATCTGGAAACACATATGTTGTTCCACTGTCAAAATCTGGGGAATCCGCGCTTTTCAAATTGAACACATCTGGCGTGGTTCAATGGGCTAACTCATACGTATTCAGCCCGGCTACTGGCGGCTACACGTCCGTCGGGGTCACGTCCACGGGCGATGTAATCTCCAACTACGCGACCCTGACAACGAAATCGAAGCCGGCAGGGACTACATTCGGTACGGTTTCCTTTGGCGGAACCACGCTGACGTACAGCGCTTTCACGGGCTACACCGTGACAGACCAAACCCCGTCATTTAGCGGAGCATCAACTTATGTTCTGAGTAACGTACTGTCTGCCTTTGGTTGGGCTGCCAACACCTACACGCCGACCAGTGGGTCCGTTCCAAGTTCGATCTACACGTATGCGTAGGACTAAATAGTGAGAACTCTTTACATGCTGCATATCCCCAAAACGGGGGGGCTTGGAATTAGGACCATCTCAGATATCCTCTTCAAGCACGGGATTCCTACCTACCCGTCCCCGTTCCAATTCCAAGGCTTCGACCAGCATGCCTACCTCCACGGGCATTTTGGAACTCTCCCTATTGACCAAAACCCTGACATCGATGTGGCTTGCTTGGTTCGAGAACCTTTTGACAGGGTGGTAAGCAGTTTCATCTGGTTGATGATGCAAGGGGAACTGCAGAAGTACGAGCCCTATGCATCGTCAGCGGACATGGGACAACTTCTTCGGTACTACCTCTTTGAGGAAACCCAGTACCCCGTGAACAACCTCATGACTAGGTTCCTTTCCAACGGCACAGACCCCACAATCTTCAGGCTCATGTATGTGTCGCCGTTCTGGGAGGATGGCACAGACATCCCCCTCAAACGTGCGGACGTTTCCAAGGACTACTACAAGAGTTGGTACTTGACGGACAACACCTCATTAAGCAAGGCGTATGACACCCTCGACAGGGTGAATCTCCTTGGGACCACAGAAAACCACGCAGACTTCACATCCCGCGTCATGACGTGGTTCAGGGACAACTACAACCTCGACATCGAGACTGATTTCAAGGCCGCGCTGGCCGATAAAGCAGGTGGCAATCCCTTCTTCAATTTTGGGTTCTACACTGATGCCGGCGGCACTGTTTGGACAACGGAAGGCCTCAAGGCCCTGCTTACTGACGCTGAGCGGGCTCGGGTGTATGACTTGAACAGTCTGGATGTTGATGTTTACCGGTACGCTCTTGAAAAGGTAAATACACCCGCGGTTTAGGGCCTACTCTTCGTGACTGCCTCGTAAAGTTTGAGGGGCAACCACGACTTCAAGAACTGATTGGAATACCCAGAAATGGCTATTGATTACACCAACCTGCTCACGCCGGAACAGAAGCGCAACATCATCGCGCAGCGACTTACCCAGTTTGCGGCTACCGCCTACCAGCACGAGATCAACCTCCGTGTTGCTGAAGCCACCGGCGATGAGAACCTCGCGAATGAGTCGAATGCCGCCCTTGCTGAACTTGAAAAGGCGATCAACGTCCACGAAGCAGAGCGCGACTCGCTGCCGGCAGAAGAGCCCGCTCCTACTGAGTAGTGACACCTGAGGGCATGAAAGTAGCGGTTTACACGATTGCTCTGAATGAGGAGCAGTTCGTCGAGCGATGGGTGGCGTCGGCCCGAGAGGCTGACGTCATCCTCATCGCGGACACAGGTTCGACAGACAAGACGGTAGAACTGGCGGAGTCCCTTGGGGTCACTGTTGTTTCGGTCAACATCACGCCTTGGCGATTCGATATGGCCCGCAACGCGGCTCTGGCGGCGATGTAACTATACGTGCTGGTGCTGGTGGAACTTCAAATGGAAATATCACCATTGGCAGTCCAAGTACACTTGGTATTATTTTAGGTTCTCCGCTTAATGTTAGTTCAAATTCAATATCCAATGGCGGTGGTGGCCCAATATACTTAAGTTCTCCACTGCACTTTTATAGCAATTATGTTGGCTATACCAGCGGTGGTTCTATTCAATATAATGGAGATAACCTTTTAGCATTTAACCCTACTGCAGGAGCGACGTCAGCGAATCAGGCTGGCTCTGGTCTGCTTCAAGCGCCACAAATGGTTTTTTCACAAGCCAACAACCCAACCTCATCTGCTAATACTACGCAAAACGTTTTCGCTGCAGCAAATGACGTTCTGACTTCACTTGAGTACAGTAAACTTTACCGATTTAAGGCAAAATATTATTGCTCATTTACATATAACGGAACTGCGGGTGCAATTAATATTGGATTTGCTTTTAGCAATGCGCCGACAACTTTCAAATATTCTTTCAAAACATACCCACAATCCCCTGGAACAGTTGTTACATATCAGGGATATTATGCAACAAATGCTGCTTCCACAGTAGTTCCATCAGGAACTGGTGGCGCATGGGTAATTGAAGTTGATGGGTATTTTGTTACTAACGCAACCTTGGCTAGCACGTTTACCCCCCAGTTTATTTGTACCGCTGCTTCAAACGCTGGAGCCTACATGCAGGCTGGTTCATATATTGAGATACAAAAATTAGGTGTAGGTACAGCAACAAATATTGCAGGTAACTGGGCCTAAATAATGTATAATTACCCACTGGCTAACGCCTAAACTAGTTTAAGGAAACCATATGTCAATCGATTTTGGAGCGCTGCTCTCCCCCGAAGAAAAGCGCCAGATTCTTGAAGCCCGCATTGCTGGCTTTGCTCACGAGGGCTGGCAGCACGAACTGAACAAGAAGGCTGCAGAAGCCCTTGGTCAGGAAGAAGCAGTTGCAGCATCTGAGGCAGCAATCGCTACCATCTCGGCAGCAATCGCTACCCATCAGGCTGAACTGGCCTCCCTCCCCGCCGCTGAATAATCAGCTGGGGAAACCCAACATTTACGGACTACTACATGAAGATTGCCGTCTACACGATTGCCCTCAATGAGGAGCAATTTGTACAAGCCTGGCATGATTCCGCAAAGGCCGCAGATTACCTGCTGATTGCAGACACAGGCTCTACAGACAAGACGGTAGAACTGGCCGAGTCTCTCGGCATCAATGTAGTACCTCTACGGGTATCGCCCTTCCGGTTCGATGATGCACGAAATGCCGCTTTAGCGGCTTTGCCCATCGACATTGACTACTGCATCGCCCTTGATATGGACGAGGTATTGGTAGACGGTTGGCGCGATACCCTAGAGGCCGTAAAGCCGGGAGTTACTCGCCCACGATACAAATACACATGGTCATGGAATCCTGACGGATCACCCGGTCTCCAATACGGTGGCGACAAAATCCACAGTCGCATTGGTTATCGTTGGAAGCACCCCGTTCACGAGGTGTTGGTGTCATACGGTCAGGAAGAGGTGCAGGACTGGATTTCCATGGAAATCCACCATCATGCGGATTCATCGAAGCCCCGGAGTCAATACCTGCCCCTGCTCGAGTTGTCAGTTCGAGAAGACCCATCCGATGACCGTAATGCGTTCTACTTCGCCCGAGAGTTATTCTTTTATGGTCGCACAGATGAGGCTGCCAGAGAATTTAGGCGGTATCTCGAACTCCCCACAGCAAAGTGGGACGCAGAGCGATCTGCCGCCTACCGATACCTAGCAAAGTGTGAACTACAGTACACACTTGAGCACTTAACCACTGCTTGTGAGGAAGCGCCGCACCTCAGAGAACCGTTGGTTGAACTGGCGCGGTACCATCACGATATGGGGAATTGGGCGGAATGCCTGATGGCGGGCGAGGCCGCTCTGTCAATCACTGAGAAGCCGCTTGTCTACATTAATGAGGCATGGGCATGGGGAGAACTTCCATACGATTTGTCCGCGCTTGCCGCGTATCATTTAGGCGACGCCTCTAAAGCAGTTGAATACGGGGAACGGGCGGCCATTTTAGCCCCAAATGATGAGCGTATTCAAATAAACTTGAAGTACTACCGAGAGGCGTTGGACGGTAATGCGCGGATACCATCAGGGGGGTCGGTTTGACCCCGACTTTGAGTCTGACAGTATCGACGCTGGTATAAACCACGACCTACAGCGCTTCTCTGGAACAGCGGCTGAGTGGTGGGTCTATGACCCAGACAACACGGGGATTGATCCGGTTTACGATGTGGGCTCCTACGACGGCGTCGGGCGACGCTGGCGTGGTCCGTACAACCTGCCCGTTGTAAGAGCCGTTATCCAGCAGGGCGCTGTTCCACTCACAGATCGAGGCTTCTACAACGGCGACCTTCTGCATCTCACCCTCAACGCTGAGGATATTGAGAAGGTTGCTCCAGGAGTTGTTGGAAACCCCGACCTTCAGGGACGCGGCCGTATCGTCTGGCTAAACGAAGTTTTCCGCCCGGTAAAGGTACAGCAAGCCGCAATTGTGGCAAACCGGTTCTCTTTGGTGGTTGTGGACTGCATCCAGGTCATGAACGACGAACTGGTAAACGACCCGCAATTCAGCAGGTACGCCGGACCGTACGACGATCCGCGTTCCTATGTTAAGACAACCTTGCCTCCTAACTACGGCTACGGCTCTGGAGGTTACGGAGATACCTCATCTCCCCTGAACGGATACGGTGACTGATGACTATTTCCCTCCCTACTCCGGGCCAGCCTAACTGGGATGTGGCGCTCAATGCCGCCCTCTCAGACTTGGATGACCGCGTAACCGCAATTCAGGATGAAACTTCTCTTGCTATTGGCCCCACGGGTCCTACAGGCGCAGTTGGCCCGACGGGACCGACGGGTGCTCGCGGAAATATTGGCGCGGCAGGCCCGACAGGGGCTACCGGACCAGAAGGCGCTCAAGGAATTCAAGGTCCAACAGGACCCACTGGAGCCCGCGGCGCTACTGGTCCTCAGGGTGCCACTGGCAGCACAGGACCGCAGGGACCTCAAGGTGTCACAGGCCCCCGAGGGCTCACCGGAAACGTTGGACCGACGGGCGGGGTAGGACCCACTGGCCCTACTGGATCTCAGGGTGTGACTGGCCCTACTGGTCCTACAGGCCCCACAGGAGCCACAGGAGCTCAGGGCGTAACTGGTCCCGCTGGAACATCAATCTCAATTCTCGGTTCTTACGCGTCTTTGGCAGAACTTCAGGCCGCCCATCCCGTCGGTAACACTGGCGACGGATACCTTATTTCTGGTGAACTGTATGTATGGGAATCTTTTTCCTGGGTTAATGTGGGAAATATCCAAGGTCCTACGGGTCCACAGGGTGCAACTGGCCCCACCGGGGCGGCAGGCGCTGCGTCTAATGTGACTGGTCCTACGGGCGCTACTGGCGCTACCGGACCCACCGGAGCTACTGGCGCTACTGGCGATGCTGGCCCGACAGGACCCACTGGAAGTGTTGGACCTACAGGTGCCACGGGACCCACTGGTCCGACAGGAGCTACGGGCGCAACTGGCCCTACGGGCGCTGGTTACGACAACATCACTACATCTACTGACCTGTACGCATCTACGAGCGGTATTAAGACTTTTGTTGTCTCTAAGGCAAGCGCTCTGGCTGTAGGTGCGCGAATTCGCGTTGCGTCTGCTGCAAACACCACCACTAAGTGGATGGAAGGCAGTATTACTAACATCAACGGCCTGACCGTAAGTATGTTTCCAGATGTAATTGGTACAGACCAGGCTCACTTCACCGACGGTGTAGTTAGCCTAGCTGGAGCTCGCGGTGCAACTGGCGCGACTGGAGCCACCGGTGCTACCGGAGCAACTGGACCTACGGGTCCGACGGGAGCAACTGGGGCGACGGGTGCCGCGTCTACTGTTACTGGACCCACAGGTCCGACGGGAGCAACTGGGGCGACGGGTGCCGCGTCTACTGTTACTGGACCCACAGGTCCGACAGGACCTACAGGGCCGGCTGGAGCCGACTCAAGCGTCACCGGACCTACTGGTGCGACTGGACCGCAGGGTGCGACTGGCGCTACAGGAGCGACTGGTCCCACAGGTGCTACCGGGGCTACTGGTCCTACGGGCGCTACTGGCGCGGGAGTTGCCGCCGGAGGTTCGACTGGCGCCTATTTACTTAAAAATTCCTCCACTAATTACGACACGGCTTGGTCTACTTACACCATCTCTTTGGCAGGAAACTTCAGTACCAGCGGTGCCTACCCTGTAATCCTTACAACCACCGCGTCTACGAATGTAACGCTCCCAAGTTCTGGAACCTTGTACGGAACCAAGACTGGAAGCATCACGTCTTCGGACCTGCACAACTCCCTTAGCAATCCCGAGGGTATCGGCGGCGGTGTTGTATTTAATTCCTACCCAACCTTGTCTAACCCGACTCTTTCGGGAGCCGTCCTAACAAGCAGCGCGTTCTACAACAGAAACTTGACTGGCCGTACCGTTGTCGTCAGCGGTAACCCGTATGAGATTGGCAGTAACTCCAGTTCGTCTCTTCGGTACAAGACTGATGTCTCTCCGGAAATCTGGAACAAGGACGAACTCCTTGCTCTCCAGACGCGCAAGTTCCGCTACATCAAGGACGTGGAAAAAGACGGCGATTCGGCTCTGTGGAATTTTGGTCTTATCGCGGAGGAAGTCTCAGCCGCCGGGTTTGACTGGCTGGTTGATCTTGACGATGAAGGTCGGCCAGACTACATCTTCTGGTCTGAGCGTATGCCTCAAGTTTTGTTCTCAGTCGCCCAGCAGCTTAATGAGGAGAACAAGTCGCTTAAGGCAGAACTTGACAGCCTGAAGGCTCGCTTGGACGCTGCGGGACTCTAAGTTAATAAAACCAAGTTAAGACATACCAAGTATAATTAGGCCACTATTCAAGGAGATTTATGGCAACGACATTCCCAGTGCTTGGGCAGGCCTCACCGGCTGCTAGCACCCCGGTAAAGCTGATTTCGGCCCGCGCAAGCGACGCTGTGGTATCCACCATTACCGTGGCTAATCGTGGAACTGTGTCCGACTCATTTTACATTCGAGTTGCTGTGGCCGATGCTGCTGCAGATAACAAACAGTATGTCGCTTACAAAGTAACTCTTGACTCATACTCTTTCGTGGCCATTAGCCTTGGGCTTTCGCTAGCATCCGCGGATACTGTGTACGTTTCCTCTGATCTTGGAACCTGCAGTTTTAACGCCTTTGGCACCGTGGTGGGCTAATGACAGTCAAGTATTTCGGAACCAGTAATGACGGATGGAAAAAAATAGTTAGTGTGGACAGCCTTTCCACAGCTTCCCTAAACATTGGGTCTATCCCGCAGCACTATAGCGAACTCGTTCTGGTTGTAACTAATGTGACCGCAGTTGGATGGCCTATTGCGTTGACCGTTAACAACATTAGTTCGGCTTCCTACGACTACATCCAAATGGACCACACAGGAACCACGGCCACTACTACGGCTATTGGTGGTGACACGGCGTTTTCAATTACGAACTCTACGACACCTAACGACCGGGCAGTAATCCGTTTTGTTGCGTACTCTGATGCTAACACGGGCGTCCGCCCCATTGAATCCCTGTTTAACTCAACTAGTTACAACCACGGAACTGTAATAACCAAGGGAACCTGTCGGTCGCTTACTTCCGCCATTACTAGCGTGGGTCTGAACGCCGGTGGTGGCACTTTTTCCGCAAATAACATCACGCTTTACGGAGTGGTCTAATGGAACGACCTTCAATCACAGAAGTCAACTGCGCTACTGGGGAAGTAACCTCTAGGTACGCAACAGCCGAGGAACTGGCAGAGCTTCAAAGCGCACCCAACACAAACACGGAGGAATAGCATGGCAAGTAAGAAGCCTAAGGGCGATGCCAAAGTCGAAAAGGTTATGCGCGAGTACAAGGCTGGCAAACTTAAATCCGGTAAGCCGGGACCTGGCAAGGGACCTGAGGTAAAGTCCAAAAAGCAGGCCATCGCAATTGCTCTAAGCGAAGCCGGTAAGTCAAAGAAAAATAAATAATGTCTAAGACATTCAAAGCTGCTGGGGAAAAGCACACGGTTAAAAAGAACAAAAAGGGCGAGGTAATAGTCAATCACGCTGGTAATAATGGCAAGTACGACAAAGTCAATTTGACCAAAAAGGCCGGCGCAAAGACCATCGCTCAGGGAGTTAAAGCAACCAAAGATTGGCATAAAAAGAATGGCTAAATCTGAAGCATGGCAGCGCAAAGAAGGCAAGAACGCAAAGGGTGGCCTTAACGAAAAGGGCCGCAAATCTTACGAAAAAGCCAACCCAGGGTCGGACCTTAAGCCTCCTGTAAAAAAGGCTCAAGCAGCAAAATCCAAGACCTCTGCCGCCCGCCGCGACTCATTTTGCAGTCGTATGGAAGGCATGAAGAAAAAAAACACATCCGCAAAAACCGCGAAAGACCCCAATAGCCGAATCAATAAGTCGCTTCGGGCTTGGGACTGTTAAGGAGTACACATGGCTAAGCCATTCGAAAAGGGCAAGTACACAGAGTCCAAGGACAAGAAGAAGGACGCAGCCATGCTGAAAAAGGCTGGCTTCGACAAGGACGAAAAGGCTAAGTTCGAGAAGGCTGACAAGGCTCACGGAGCCAAGAAGAAGCCAAAGACCATGGCCGAAGACAAGAAAATTGACGCCAAGATTATCAAGAAGATTAAGAAGAGCGATAAGTAATGTCTGCTGTTAACTTCCGTGGGTACCTGTTTGATGCCCGCACCATCGAAATGATTAAGTGGGCCGAAAAGACTGCGGGCTTTGCGTTCCGCATCACTCAGGGCTCGTACAACAAGGGCGGTGTTGCAGCCTCCGCTGGCACGCATGACGGCGGAGGTGTCGTTGATTTTTCCGTTCGCCTGATGACTGAAGCCCGTCGCGCAAAGATGGTCAAGGCACTCAAGGACGCTGGCTTTGCCGCTTGGTACCGCACGATGGATCAAGGTTTCGATTCCAATCACGTCCACGCTGTTGCAATTGGCTGCCCTGATTCGGCACCGCTGGCAAAGGCACAGGTTGTCGATTACGACAAGGGCCTCAATGGACTGAAGGGTCATCACGCAGACCCCACCTACCGCCCCGACCCCAAGGTTATTTGGGACAGCAAGGCTGGCAAGCCCGTTGTTCGTAAGCCTGCTGTCAAGAAGGCAGCCGCACCGGTCAAGAAGGCCGTAGCAAAGAAAGCGCCGGCAAAGAAGAAGCCGTGATTATTGCCATCCTAGCCGCAGTAGTTATTGGCGCGTTGGCAAAAATTAAGCTGGACAAGCGGCACTACGACAAGATTAATAAGAGGTAATAGTGCGCACAAACGGAATCGTTGCCGCTGACTGGATGATGCGTCAGTCCATGGCCGGATCGACCAAAATTAACGACGGTAGTCAAACCTTTGCCATTCACGGGTATTGCCTAAAGGTGTGTCGTATGGCTTGGGGTCTACCGGGCAGCAGCACAGACGCTATTGCCGAGTGGGCCAGAATCCCAAAGAAGTACAAACACAATAACCCGCTTGACGCCCCTATCGGAGCCCCTCACTTCTGGGATATTGGTGCCCACGGCCATGTAGCTTTGCAGGCTCATAAAGCTGACTATATTTGGACTACCGACCTTCCTGTGGACAACATGATTGGTCTAATGTCTGGAGCGGGATTAAAGGCGCGGTGGGGTGGAACCTACCTAGGTTGGTCAACTTACTTTGAGGGATACGACCTTTCAGGCAAACTCAGCGGACCAGCTCCGGCTTAAAATAACGAGCGTTAAGGCAGCGTAATCGCTGCCTTTTCGTTATTCTTGTAGAGGTCTCGTGCGAGACCATGAAAACCCTTGCTTTATCTTGCCCCCTCCGTAAGGAGTATGCGATGCCTCTGCGTAAGCGTAGCAATAGGGCATCGTGGGCTAGGTGAAACGAGGGTTTTTATGGTTAATGGGTACGATGACATGGTAAAAAACATTGTGTCAAGATCTGTTCCAAGTCTTACTAGGAAACTGAAAGAGATGGCGGAAGAGGCCGGCTGGCCAGAAGATGCTATCGAAGCGGTTTCGGTTCAAGATGTTAAGGGCGACTTCAAGGTAACCATTGAACCTGCTCAAAAGGAACTAGTGGAGGGGCTGGAGTACGGAAACTCTAAGCACACTCCGACGGCGGTTATTCGACGTTTTTCGGCCCAAGTGCCAAAATTAATAGAGGAAGCCATAGCCGCTGAGTTCAAAAACAGCGTAGACACAATTATGGAGTCTTTATGAGTTTTGTTCTTTCAGAGGATGAAGCGCTGAAGAACCTGTTTGCTGGGATGACTGTATCAGACGATAAACAGCCAGAACGACCAGTAGACGTGTTCTACGCAATCCCAGATGTTGAAATCCGTCAGCAGCGCTACCCGTATATCACCATTGACTTGGTGGACATTCGCCCCGCAAACGAACGCCAGACTTCTGGGTATATGTTTGACAAAGACTACCTAGGCACCATCCCCGCTCAGGAAGATACCGTCTATACATATTACATGCCGGTTGCCTACGACCTAGTTTACCAAGTCAGCAGTTGGTCGCGCCACCCGCGCCATGACCGCGCATTGTTGCAGCAGATGCTGCGAAACCGCCTCCCGGCAAAGTACGGGAAGCTCGCTGTTCCCAATGACTTGGGTACAGAAACTGCTCAGCGCAGTATGTTCTTAGACGCGTTTGCCAAAATCAACTATGTTGAAGATGGTCGTCGCGTTTTCCGTAACCTGTTCACTGTCCGCATTGTGAGTGAAATGACTCCCGCCCAGGCAGACAGCGTAAGCGACAAGATTGTCGAAAAAGTCGTTATTAACGGTATTACTGGGGACATCCCCTCGTCGCTCAATCCCGTGTAAAATTGCTAACTACCGCCATTATCTAAGGAGATAACTTATATGGCCATTTACCAGCGGCCTGGTGTCTACGTAGAAGAGACACTTAATCCAATTGCACCGGTTGTCACGGCAGAATCTGTTGCCGTTGCGGCGTTCATTGGAGCGAGCGACCAGGGTCCGATTGAACCCACCGTCGTTAACTCATGGAGCCAGTACAAGAACCTGTTCGGCGGTTGGAACCGTAACAACGGCAACACAAACTTTTTGCCTCTCGCTGTCTGGATGTTCTTCCAGAACGGCGGCTCTATGGCTTATGTGCAGCGCGTCCTTTCTGACTTCTCGTTGACCCCTGCTCACACCACCCTCAATGACGACGCTGTCTCCCCTGCGGCTAGCCTGACGGTTTCGGCAATCAGCCCTGGCAGCTGGGGTAACTCGGTTTCCATTAGCATCTCGGATGCTTACGACGCCAACCGTGGCGTGGGAGACCCAGACATGGTTTACGACATCGCCGTTTACTCTGGTGGCGTCACCGCGGCATACTCTGTCGAACGCTACAGCGCCGTGTCAAACGTCTCCACCAACGACCGTTTTGTCGAACACGTGGTTAATTCTTCGTCAGGCTACATCACTGTCACCGCTTTGACCGAGAACCACCCGGCTGCTACGGGCACTACCCCCGTCACCCTCAGCAGCGGCACCGATGGAGAGCCCGTTACTGAGTCCATGATCTCGGGCGAAGTGTCGAAGTTTGATTCGGTTCGCAACTCGCTTATCCTGAACGCAGCGGGTGTTTACACGCCGGCTTACGTCAACGAACTCATTTCCTACGCAGAGGGTCGCGCAGATGTGTTCGTCGTTGTTGATACGGGTCCGGGTACCCCTGATGACCAAATTTCTCTTGCCTCGTCGTACACGCCGTCATCCCACGCAGCGGTCTACTACCCGAGCCTTGTGGTCAACGACCCGACCAACCCGACTCGTGGAACCACGGCTACCATCAGCGCCGCTGGTGCGGTTCTGGGCCTCTATGCAGCAACCGACATTTCGCGTGGCGTGTTCAAGTCCCCCGCTGGACAGAGCGCTCGTATTGCTGGTGCTGTCTCAATCGCGTCCCTCAGCAACGCTGAACTTGACGCATTGAACGTTGCCGCTGCCCCGGTCAACGCTATCCGCTACATCCCGGGCTCAGGCATTGTGGTTATGGGCGCTCGCACCCTCAAGGGTGGGTACGCTGACCGCTACATCTCGGTTCGCCGCACGCTCATTTACCTCCGCAAGGCTCTGTCGGACTTGACCGAGTTTGCTGTGTTTGAGCCTAACGACAGCCGTCTGTGGCGTGATTTGACCGACATCTGTTCGAAGTTCCTCACTTCGTTCTGGCAGAGCGGCGGCCTTCGCGGTGACGAGCCCGAGCAGGCGTTCTTTGTTAAGTGCGACGAAGACATCAACACCCTCTCTTCGATTGACGCCGGTGAGGTTAATATCGAAATCGGTGTGGCACTCCAGCGCCCCGCTGAATATGTAATCATCAAGATTGGCCAATTTGAGGGCGGAACTACCGTCACCGTCGCCTAAAGGAGATAAGTAAGAATGACACAGAATATTGGCAGCATCGGCCGATTTTCGTCATTGGCATCGGACCCGCTGCGTAACTTTAGGTTCTACGCGGAGTTCGTGCCAGCAGAAAATGACCACACCGTGTTCGACAACCGCATCCTTGATGCGAAGAACAAGAACGCGTTGCCTACCCGCGGCAAGTCGTCAGGCTTCGTCGGTGGTTTCACCCAAATTGGTGGCCTCTCGATGAACATCCAGGACATTGCTTACCGCGAAGGCGGCTTCAATGTCACCGCGCACCACGTTCCCGGTCTGGTTACTTACCCGCCGGTCACGCTTCAGCGCGGCGTCCTTTTCGGCAACGATCAGGCAATGACGTGGGTCAAGGGTCTTGCTTCGGTTACGGCCGGTAGCGGCCTCAATCCGACCACCAACGGTGGAGCAAAGAACTTCCGCGTCAATGTCAACATCTATGTTGCAGACCACCCGAACACCGGTAACTCCCTGGTTCCCAAGATTAAGTTCACTCTGCACAACGCTTGGATCACCAATGTCAGTTACACCGACCTCAGCTCCGTAACTAACGAAATCCTGTTCGAATCGATGATTCTCGTTCACGAGGGTCTGACCTGGAACTTCGTCAAGTCGGACGGCACCGCAGTCAAGTAGCACTTAAGGACACAATATGGAAAACGTAGAAGTAATAACAGACGCAGAACTTTTGGCAAACTATGCAAAGAACTTCACGCAGGAGCCTGCGGCCGTAATTGAAACTCAGGCTCCTGCGTCCACCCTCGTGAAACTCATTGCGGGTGTGGAACTGGATGGCAAGATTGTCACCGAAGTTGAAATCCGAGAGTTGAATGGCGCGGACGAAGAGGCTATCGCTAAAGCCGGTACCTTGGGTAAGTCTCTGTCGATGATTCTTCGCCGAGGCGTTGTGCGTGTTGGCAACGAAAAGGCCACGGATGAATTGCTCGATCAGATGGTGTCGGGAGACCGCGACCACCTGATGTTGGCTATTCGCAGCCTCACCTTCGGAAGCGAACTGACCGCGGAAATCACTTGCCAGTCCTGCTCGACTCGGGTACCCATCAGTATTGACTTGAATACCGATGTGCCGACCCGTAGGTTTAACGGCGAATGGGACTGGGATATCCAGACCAAGCTCGGTCTAGTGAAGATTGCGCTGCCGGACGGCAAGACCCAGCGGTCTCTCATGGAGAACACTGATCTTACTGCCGCAGAACTCAGCACGATTCTTCTCTCGGGGTGCATCCTGATGGTGGATGGTCTCCCCGTTGTTCCGTCGCGCATCGCCCTTGAACTCGGAATCGGTGACCGCGAGAAACTTCTCAAGGTTATCGCGGATAACGCACCCGGACCACGCCTGCTGGAGGTGGTGACGACTTGCGAGGCTTGCGGTGAGAAAATTTCTACTCCGCTTAGTCTGGCAAGCTTGTTTCGCCTATAGCGCTAAGGAATACGAACTTCTGATGGACGCTTACGAAATCCTATTCAGAAGTTTCCCTGGTTGGACAATCGCGGATGTTAGGTCGCTTTCCGCGAGAGAACGAAAGAACTGGCTCGAAAGAGCCACCAAACGTAGATAGTGGGTAACTGATGGCTGGTCTTATTGACCAAATTATGGAGGACATTGTCCGCTCCGTAGGCTCCAGCATCAAGACCCGCGTCGCTGCGGGAGCAGGGAGCAGCGGTGGCGGTGGAGGTGGTAGCACCTCTATTGGACACCTCCCAGAACTGCCCGAACTTCCGGGCGCTACCACGCCCTCGTATACCCCTCAGCCTTACGGTGGTCCGACGGTGGCCCAAACTGCCGTGGCCACTGCCACGGGCAAGGTAGTAGCTGGTGCGGTTAACGCGGCTATTGCTCAATTGCCATCCCTCAACCAATCGATTGCGCTTCAATTGGCTCAAAGCCAAGCAGCAGCGTTTGGTGCGTTTGGAAGCAAAGACGAAGCTAAGCGCGGAATTATGGCCGCGTCAGCCGGCGGTACGGCCACATCTCTCACCGATGCTGCGGTGGCTATGCAGCGTGCTGGCCTCACGGGCTTCGGTGGAAAAGACATTGGAGCGTACTCTCAGAGCATCCAATCAATCTCAAACGTTATGCCAGGCCTCGGTCTATCTGGCGCTGCCGATGTGTATGCGTCCTCGCAGGCTGGACGCAATGTCAATATGGCAAAACTCATTGGCGTGCAACTTCGTGATCAGGCTGGTCACCCTAAGTCTATCGATGACATTGTTAACCAGCTTTGGCAGCAATTGAACACCCGAAAGAGTGTAGGACGAGAGATTACGAAGGCAGACATTGCCTTTGCACTGCTTCCGGGTAACTCCTTGGATTTCACACTAAGCCAATACTTTTCTGGAAACGAGGACCTGCGCCAGACCGTTATCCAGATGCTGTACGCGAAAGCATCTGGTGTATCAGGGTTTACCAAAGACGAAATGAGTCAGGCTGGGATTACTACTGGCGTTATCGTGGCTCAGTCAAAGCGAACCACGGCTAAATTGGGGTTGGCGCAAGAGTTTGATGAACCCTACCTAGTGGGTGTCCGGCAGGCCACTAACGATTTGGCATCTGTTGTCAACGGCCTCACAGCCAGTTTTAAGGCGTTGGGTATTGCTGCGGAGGGCCTTGCATATGGCAAAGGCTTTAATGACACCATGCAGGGTTCTGGTAAGGCGGATGGTGGACCTACATCGGCTTCTGTTCCTTATGTAGTTGGCGAGCGCGGTCCTGAGGTGTTCATCCCATCTACGAACGGCGTTGTGGTACCTAACCACAAGCTTCCAGAATCTATGCGTATGCCAATGCCAGCAAAGTACGCTGCAGACGGTTCGGGTAAACTACCCAGTGGACATTCACCTGTGACAAGCCAAAATGTGAATTACGGTGGCGTGAAGATTGAAATCAATGTGCCTGCAACATTCTCTGAAGAAAAGATGGTTCGTGAGTTGAAGCGGATGCTGGATGCGGCCACGATTGAGCGAAAGGCTAAGACCAAGTGAGCCATACCGTAACCTTCTCCACCCCCGGTTCTGGAACGTATCTTGGAAACTCGGTTACCTATACCTACCAAGAGTGGCAGTGGTCTGAGGCAAAGCAGATTTACAACCAAAACCGAAAAAAGGGAAGCCTTCTAACTTTTTACGATGTATTGCTTTGGTACGCACGCCATAACGGACTGAAAACAGTAAACCCTGCTGGAATGCCTGCGGGATCTGTTGAACAAGCGACCGTTTCTTCGCTCGATAGTACTCAATATTCTGGGCAAAGTTTCCAACAGTTAGACCCTAAGTTCAGTAATACGGAAGATTCAATCCGTAAGAGCAAGAAGAACAAGAAGGCTGCGGCTACAGCCGCTTCAGCTGGTGTAAGCCGGTATGTGATGAAGCAAAACTGCAAGTGGAATTTGCCTCCGCATAAGTGGAGCATGCCTTTTGTAAATCAAGAAGTTTACGGTGGTAAAAAAATCAGCGCCGAACGGCGCGGAAAGATTTTTTACTACACGTTTAACCCGCAGGACCAGGCCCCTGTCACAATTGCTGAGGACCCTGAGAATCCCGGAGCAGCCAAGCCCCAGACTGGCTCATACACGACAGGTGACGCCCGAAAGTATGGATTCCAGTTCATGTGGAATCCAGAAGGGTACTCGACCAACACCACGCTGCAGCCAGATGTAACGCCCAGCAAGGACGACATTTGGGTTAGCGGTGCCGGTATGTTCCCTGGCGTTGAGACTGTTAGTTTCACCGTGCGGCTCGATAGGACTAATGACTTTGCCTGCTTCCGTAGGTACTACAAAAATGGAACAAGCGACCTTACGGACGCGGCCAAAGAAGCTTTGATTTCTGAGTATTACCCAGAGATTATTTACGGCGAGTATGACCGTGCGTACGACCGCATTAACAACCGTGCAATCTCTAAGCTTGACTGGCTTATGAAGTTTGGAACCTTGGCGGACTTGGAATACTTGTACCGCGTGTTCACTGACATTCACATTGTTAACAAGTCACTTGGCGACGGATTCGTCACGGCTGATGTCGGATTTATCGGCTTCTTTATTGTCTGCATTGAAGTGGGCCCTGTGTACTACTTGGGCTACGTGACTGGTGTTAATGTCAACCACACTGCGTTTACTGAAGATTACATCCCAATTCGTACCGATGTAACAATCACGGCAAACATCATGGCGAATGGTAGCGATATGTTGGGTATTTCTGGCAACGCTACTGCAAGCGCTAGGACCAGTGACCCAAGCAATGGAGTCGTTGCTAGGTCCAGCCCGACGCAATTTACTATCACTGGTAACGCCGACTCCCGCCATCCCACGATGGTTCCTAAGTACAAGCCTTTGCCTGAAAACCCGAGTTGGGGCGGAGTTGATCCACGAGGATGAGCGTTCAAAGAGGTTCTCGTTACGAGTACGCGGTAGTAGATTATCTACCGCTTGGCTATGTAGGCGACAAGCACCCGGTCCTGTTCTATTACATGGACTCCTTGGGTACGGTTACTTACACAGAATACACATGGAAAACTGGTGACCGGCTTGACCTTCTGTCTACGGATACCTACGGCACACCAGACTTGTGGTGGGTTATCGCCGAGCATAACCCCGAAATTGATGACTTCCAGAACATCCCAAACGGGAAGGTGCTGAGGATTCCTCGTGCTTAAGTTTGTAGAAGTCTACTTCCCACTTACCGCTGACTCTCCGTACAAGATCAGTCAGTTTAATTGGGATCAGCGACGCTATGAGCATGACATGGGAAAGATTAGATTTGCTGACTGGAACCCAGACCCTGTAGTGCTGTCGTCTGGGTCGCCTGTTCGCATCATCGTAAAATATGGTGATGTGTCTAAGACCCACTACGGATATATCCACCATGTGGTGCACACCCGAACATCAGACTCGAGTTATGTTGATGTGTATGTAATTGGCGCTTCGTATGTAATGAAGCAGCCGGTGCAAAAGGTCTACTCCAACACCACGGCATCCAATGTCGTGTCCCAGATTGCTGTCAATAATCGGTTCTCATACGATGTCGCTCCACACGACCGTATGTTCCCCCAAATTGCTAGCCCTGGCTACACGCAGTGGCAACTTATGGCTGACCTCGCAAAGAAGGTCGGCTATACGCTACGTTCCGAAGGCACTTCTCTGTTCTTCAAGCCCCTTACCGAGGACTACTTGAAGATGCTTGATGAGGCTCCATCGTTCATCGCAGTTAAGCCCGGTAACCCCATCCCACCGTCGCTGTACTCTATTAAGCCAATTGTTGGTGAGTCAGTCGATTACGGCGACGCCATGAAAGGCGCTGTGGCGGTTACGGGCTACGACCCTAAATCTAACACCCGATTTTCGGTTATCAACGACTCACAGGCCGATAGCCTCCGAGCTCGCGTAAACCCAGATTTGTTCGATAGATTTGATGTCACCACCTCTGCAACTACCGTAACCGCCGCCAAATACGAAGTGCAGGCGGCTCAGGAACTTAACAGGTTCCCCTACCGAGCGTTTGCTGTCCTTGTTGGCACCCCGACTTTGCGGCCTGATATGCCAATCATCATTTCTGGGGTTAATTCGGATTTGGACGGGTACTGGATTGTCCTTGAGGCGAATCACATCGTGGAAGACGGGATGTACACAACTGAAGTTGTGATTGGCCTAGATTCCTTGGGATCAACCTTGAAGAAGACCCCGCCCGGTCCCGCGTCTAAGGTTGTGGTTCCGCCGCCGACATTGAAAGTTTCCCACGCCCCGGTTCTGCCAGCAAAGACGCTTAAGTTTTCCAAAGTTGCGAACCGTCTGTCCGACGCTGCCGCATCTTCTGTTAGCGCAATGTGGCAGGGTTCCGCTGCGGATTTGAGAAACGATTACCTCGCAACTGCAAAGGCAAGTCAGGTTATTAGCAGATGACAGACAATAAGTTTTACGGGCTTTACGCCGGTGTTTGTGTTGATAACGCTGACCCCCACGGCCGGTCCCGCATCCGTCTGCGAGTCCCGCAAGTTCTGGGCGCGGCTATGACTAACTGGGCGGATGCTTGCCTGCCTGTGACCGCTACGGGTCAGCACTCTCACCACAGCGCAACAATCACCAGCTCCGCTAATGGGGCTCCCAGCCACACTCACACGGTGGGGGTTGACTTCTCCCACACCGACCACAAAAAGACCCCCGACATTAACCAGCAGGTCTGGGTTATGTTCATTGGTGGGGACCCGAATTTTCCTGTATGGATAGGAGTTAGTCTATGAGCGAAATAGCCATCTCGCTTCCCTTTAGGTTTGGCGTTGAATCAGGTGTCCCAGGTGGCCTTAACTCAACCTCAGACCCGCGATACATCTGGAGGGATCGGGTATACATCGCCGTTCTCACGGGAGTAAACGAACGGCTTATGCGTCCTGAATACGGAACGCTTCTGGCACGGTCAGTACTGGACTCAGGGGACTCGGCTGCACAAGTGGCCCGAGAAACCATTGCTGGTGCGTTTTACCGGTGGCTTCCGAAACTCTCTTTGTCAAGCGTAGATACAGACTTCGATACAACCGAAGGTATTCTCAATATTACGATAAACTATATCCTTCCGGACGGCACCCCAGACGAGTTTTCGTTCAAGACCGCTGCCTTTGACCGTTACGGGGAAAAAATCGAGGTGATTAGGTAATGGCTGAATACGCCCCCCAGATTGACTACACATCTAGGGATTATTACGCTATCCGCGCCGACCTACTCAGCAACATCCAGCGGTTTGCCCCGCAGTGGACCAGCCGGGACCCCAACGACCTTGGCATTGTATTGCTGGAGCTGTTTGCTTACATGGGCGACATCATGTCGTTCTACATCGATCGTGCTGCTAACGAATCTTTCTTGAGCACCGCTACCCAGCGTTCCTCCATTATTTCACTGGCAAATATGTTTGGCTACACGCCGAACATGGGCATCTCGGCATCCGCTGACTTGACCTTTAAGAATAACCACGCCACGGATACCATCCGAATTATGCCCGGTTTGACGGTGTCCACCTCGACCGCATCGGACTCGGCAGCCACCCAGCTTGAGTTTGAAACCATGAACACCTCATATGTAGATGTGGCAGCCGGCGGCACGGCCGTTATCTCTGCCCGTGAGGGACGTACGGTTTCGTATGAGGAACTGAGTTACTCGTTCAATGGACTCCCAAACCAGGTGTTCAAACTTGCCGAAAAGAAAATCGAGTTGTACACGATGGGAGTGTATGTCGATGATGTGCCGTACCTGCGTGTAGAAAACCTTATTGACTCAGACGGCTCCGCCGCTGTTTACACAAGTTTTGTTGACTCCGACGGAAACACCTATGTGGCGTTTGGCGACAACATCGGCGGTCGTATCCCTCCCAAGGGCTCAATTGTTTCTACCACTTACCGAGTAGTCAACGGCGCAGCTGGAAATGTGGCCGCTAACTCGATTAACTACATCACTTCCACTTACACCAAGCCTGATGGATCTGACGCTTCGGGTCTTACTGTCACGAACGCATCGGCAGCCGCTGGCGGAACTGACCCTGAGTCGACTACCTCTGTGCGTATCAACACTCCCCGCAGTATGCGAGCCATCAATCGCGCCGTTACGGCGGAAGATTACGCAGGCCTCGCCTCGCAGGTGGTCGGCGTGGGCAAGACCAGCGCGGACGCGTCGGTCTACTCAAACATTATTTTGTACATGAGCCTTGCCGGAAGTTCTGGCCTAGACGGCGCAGGTTCTCCGCTTTCCATTTGGGACACCTACCAGACTGATGTAGAAAATTACTTGGCTAACAAGGTTGCTCCGGGAGCAAGCGTCACCGTGCTTCCTCCAACGATGGTCCCAGTCGACATTGAAGTAACTATCCAAGTAAATGGAACTTATTCACAATCTACTGTGAAGACCGCCACGGAAAACTCCATTAAGGATTTGTTGGCTTACGACAATGTTAGTTTTGGGCAAATGGTAAGCCAGCAGGACTTGGCGCTTGCAATTGGTTTGACCAATGGCGTCTTGTACTCGTCAATCCAAAATTTATATGTTCACGGTAGCCCCGCTGGAATTGGGGACATCCAATGCGCTATTGGAGAAATTCCTTACCTCAACACCATTACTGTCCACGCTAACGGCGGAATCGTCTAAGGAGTCCAAATGGCCGCGTCATACCCAGGAAGTATTAAGTCTTTCGTTACCCACGTTGACTACACCGAAAGCGTCGTAGCGGCGCACCCAAACGACATTCAGAATGAAGTTGTGGCTATTGAAACCGTGCTTGGCGTATTGCCTGCCGGAGCGTCTGCTACCGTTAAATCCCGAATTGAAGCCGTTGAAACAACTGCTAATGCTGCACTACCTGCCGCGGGCGGAACCGTAACCGGTAATCTCGCTATGTCTGGTAATAAAGTTACTGGATTAGGAACTCCAACTGATTCCTCTGACGCAGCCACTAAGTCGTATGTGGATTCTTCGGCAGCGGTCGCTGCTGGGGCAACTACGGCTTCTCTAGTTACTGCGATGTTGTTCGCGGGGCTGTAACCTGAAATGACTTATTACGGTCTAGGAAAATACGGGTCAATCACTTATGGCGACACTTCTGCCGCGGGTGGTGCGACCTATCTTTCTGCTACTTCAACGGGGTACGGAGAAATCACGCTGTCGTGGTCATACCCAAACCTGTCGTTTGATAGGTTCATTGTCGTACGGAATACTTACGGATACCCGGTTGACCCTGACGACGGTGAAGTTATCCACGAAAGCCCCTTGGCCGAACCAATGCCTCGCCCCGATTCCAATTTGGCACAGGGCTCGGAAGTCTACTACACAATCTTTGCTCGATCCCTCGGCACTTGGGTAAAGCTGGCAAGCGCAATTGGACTGTCTGTTAAAGACTTCGGTTCTTACGACATCATGATGGACCACTTGCCTGCCGCAGTTAAGACGGTCAACCGAACGGTTGTAGACACTGGTCGAAGCAACGAAGACTTGAACACGTTTATGCGGCTCGTGGCATTTGAGTACGACCGAATTAAGACTCAGGCATACCTCATTAGAGGCGCTATCCACCCAAGCACCGCCCCTGCAGCACTATTGAAGCCTTTGGTTAACCAGATGGGTCTTACCTACGAGCCGGCGCTTGGCTACCAGCGTATGCGAGTGATGGCTGCAAATGCTGTTCGGCTAAATCAGAGTCGCGGATCACTTGAAGGTTTGTTGCTTTTTCTCAAAGCATTCAGTGGGTACGACGCATCGGTGTCTATTGGAAAAAATCTTTTCCTTGACTACAACGCATCATCTTTTGAAAAAACTCCCGTAACAGGTCACCCCGGTCTTTGGGCTTTCACAAATGCAGCTGGGGAGTCAAATACTCATGTCACCCCGTTTGCGGTTTCCCCAGAATCTCCTTCTGGGTACCCTAACCGCCAGAACGGAGTTCTTACAGTAACTCCGGCGGGTGCTGGTTCGATAACTATGGTTTGCGGAAGCTCATCAATCAAGGACATGATTCCGCTTCCTACCGCGTCTGTTGATTATTCTTTCAGCATTTACGCAAGAAGTTCCTCTGGCACATCGAACGCTACTATCGGTATTGAATGGTTTACTCGTGCTGGTGTATCAATTTCTACATCTACCGCGTCAGTGACTTACGGTGCATCTGGGTTTACGCGGGTTCATGTGACGGGAACTGCTCCGTCTAACGCGGCTTTTGCAAGGCCTAAAGTAGTAATAACCTCGTACACGGGAGACCAATACTTTGACGCCGCTCAGTTTGAAGAATCGTCTTCTGTAACGGCGTTTGAAGAAGCTCGACGAATTAATGTGGTGTTGACTGCAACCCGCATTAACGAACTAACTAACCCAAACTTCACCACTGATTACGCGGGCTGGACTCTTACGAATACCGGCGGTAGCACGGGTATCACAAGCAGTTCTGGAACTAACGCCCACGCAGGCATGATTGGAAGTGCGCTGGAGCTTTACCCAGCATCTGCATCCAATGTAACTGCTAAAGCGTCTGTAGCTTCCGTTACTCCAAGTGAGTATTACACGTTCAGCATTAACGCAAGTGTTGCGGAGTACGCGGTAGACCCAAGCACCTCTGATGATGTGTCTGTAACTATTGACTGGTACGACGGTTCTGCGTCTCTAATTTCAAACAATACTAGTTCTGCGCTTAATTACCGCAGGGACACTGCATCGGTGTTTGCTGAGGAAAACACGCTCCTTAACAACGGATGCGTTGGAGTGGAATCCGACACACTACAGTGGAAAATTGGTGACGGCGTAACTTACTGGAACAGTCTTCCGTACGCGAGTGAAGATGTAATAATCACTCGAAAACTAGCCGCCGACTGGTCTGGTGCCACTGTCCTTGCCCTTGGTGAGATTGGTCTTGAAACCGATACCGGTTTGTTCAAGATTGGTAACGGGTCTACCGCGTGGTCGTCGCTCTCCTACACTACTAGCCTTCCTGTGTGGGTCCGGCCGTTTGTTATTGCGGTTGCTCCTGAAAACGCTGCATCAGCAAAAGTGACTTTGACTTGGACACCAAGTTCGACTGGTGCCGCCCTGCTGGTGGACGAGGCTTTGTTTGAAAAGGTAGCCGGTCTCACGGCGTTCTTTGATGGAAGCACTGGCGTGGAAGACGCGTCCTGGCTCATGTGGGAAGGAACGGCTAACGCGTCCAGAAGCCATTTCTACCGAAACTTCACATCTGTGAACAATCGCTTGCAAAAGACAATAGTTGACTATGTCCCAGTTGGATCGTCGTTTGCTCTTTACTACGCCCAGCCGTAGGATTCGTGCATGGAAAACCTTGTTCTAATTAGTTGTGCTGTCGCGTTTTTGCTGGCTGTTTTGGAACAAATTGCGCCCCTCGGAAAGTTCAAAGCCTTAATCTCATTGCTTGCTTCCGCTACCGGCGCTTCAGCAATTATTTCCGAACCACACACGGCTGTGGTGACGGCAGTTGCATCCGCGTTCATGGGTCCGCTCCTAGTGGCGGTAGCCACTCGAGTGACGGCAATCCCCCTCGCCATTTCGCGTCCGGTTGGACAACGTCCGAACCTGTGATAGGTTGGTTCTCCGTCCATAAGGAGAACTATGAAATATCAGTATGTAATGCTGGTTGCGGGTAGTGGTGAGACGAGCAGGGCAAATGTTGACGCCCTGATTGAAGACCAGTACTACGCAAACGGAAAAGATGGCGTTTTGGTCATCGCGTTTGTAATGCGGCCCTCGGCCGGTCAGATTTGGGCCGCCCAACTTGCCGCCTCAAAAGGCCTTGATATCGTGATTATGAGCCCTGAACATGGGGCTTTCGATGGCCTCCCACAGGGCACCCGAGTAACCACGAATAATCCGTTTGACGAGGCCTGCCAGATGGCAGAGTCCTTCGGTGATAACGGCTGGGCATTTATCCTCTGGTCTGACGATGACCCAGAATCGGCGGAGTGCCTCTCCTACTGCAAAAAGTACGGTGTTCGGGCTATGGACCTAAGAAACGGATTGGCAGATATTGAGCCTGCGCCGTCTCTGGAGCCCCAGGAGCGGCCTGCTATACCGGAAGAGGAGACCGTCCCTGAAATAGCCCCTGAGACCCCTTCTGACGAGGTTTTGGACGACTCCTCAGATGACGAGGACTACATCGATGACGAGGACACCCCTGGGGTGGACATATCGGAAGCTATTTATAGCGGAATGTACGCATTTGCCGAGATGATTGCGGATATTGTCGTGGAGCGTCTGAAGAAGTGATTTCCGCTAGGTCCATCGGGGTATTATTTGAGATCGCCACTACCGATGTGGCGGTATCTGCTGAGGCTCTTGCGACCCATTTTTCAGAGGGCCGGGATGCCATTCGGACCTGCCTTAAGGAGCTCCAGAACGCGGGCTACATCTACCGAACTCGCCAGAAAATTGATGGCAAGTGGGTGACGGCATCGGGGATTACCAGCGCGGGTTTCCAGCGGCTGGAAACCCGTCTTCTGATACAGCGGAATGTGCAGAGTAGCAATAACAAAGTTATTCCTTACTCATATAAGACTATTATAAATCCACCGGCGGAGCCGGTGGGGGAAGAAAAAGAACCTGAAATGGGATACGATTTTTTTGATAAAACCTCGTCACTAGATCGAGACGAGCGGGCAGCCGAAAAGGCTAAGTGGGAAACTGCGAAGCAGAAGGACTACGACGAGAAGCGGGCAGCCACATCTGCAGCTAAGTACCAGTCCCGAGCGTCTATTCCGCTCCAGAGTTGGACAGTCTCTGATGTTGCCAACGAATTTTCCGCCAAATTGGCCGAGCATTGGAACATCCGCCCGTTTTCCGTTGTCCAAAGTCGTTTTGTTCCGGCGTTGGCTACAGTTCGCCGCCAGCACGCCACCACAGGCGACGTAGAGGTTGAGGTTATGCGCCGGTTCTTTGACTCGATTAGCCTTGAGACCTACGATGACCCAGAACTTTTGTGGAAGATGTTTATCAAGCGCTTTCCCAGTTTCCTGTCGCAGGTGCGCAACATGGCTCTTGCTAACGAAGAGGTAACCGAGGAAGCCAAAGTCAGGACCGCCAAGGGCGCGTCACGATTGGAGGACTGATGTTTGTAGCAGACGACCTGCCACTTCGCCGCCGTACATGGCTGAAATTAGCCGCCATTCCAAAGAGCCGATTGGGCTGGGAATTGGAAGACTGCGTGGATGTTGCTAAGGATGACATGGAAGTTATCAAGAAGTGGCTGTCCCGAGCAAAGTCAAACAACATCATCCGTGCCGTAGGTAAGAATTCGTGCGGTCTAGGCTTGATGTTGTACGGATCACCCGGTCACGGCAAGACTACTTTGGCCCTCGCACTTTTGCAGGACATCATCCGAGATTTCAGCATGGAGAACTTTGCGGTCAACGACGGGACCACCATGGCGCGACCGTGCTATTTCATCCAATACTCCAGCCTTGTCGAACTTCGCGGGGAAATCATGAACGACGCCACCCCAGATAAACTTCGCCTTTGGGAAGGTGTTTTGGGGGAGTCCAAGGAGGACACATACAACATCCGAGTGTTGGTTATTGACGACATCGGTAAGGAGCACCAGTCCGGGTCTGGCTGGCAGTCTTCCCTGCTTCACCACATTCTTCGCACAAGGTTCAATAATGGCCTTCCGACCATTGTCACAACTAACCTTAAAAAGTGGAACACCACTTACGGAGAAGCTACTGACTCGTTCATGCACGAAGCGTTCGTTATTGTGGAACTGCAGTCACCGAGCGGAGACCTGCGTAAGTGAGCAACCTTAAATTGCTTCAGATTTTCCTATCTGGGAAGAGCTCACCCGTTCCATCATACGCAGAGGTATGCGTAGATGATGATGACGATTTTGTGTGCAGTTGCCCTGGGTATTGGGCTAAAAAGATGTGCAAACACATTGACTATGTAGAGAAGAAGATTAAAGAAACTTCTGGTGGGGCGTACCCACTAGAACTAGTCGGCGATTACACAGACTTAGAGCTTGAGCGAGCACTTTCTTCGGTTCCTGAAATGAACAAATTTATTCGAAAATACGGAAGTATTGAGGTTTACTAATGCAGAACAATGATTTGAGCAATAGTTTGACCAAACGCGTTCTCGTGTCTCTTGATGTAATCCGAGACGAGCAGGTTACTGTGAAAAAGGTTCTTAAATTCATTAAGGTTCCAGAAAAGTCTTATGTATACAACCGACAAGTTTTGAGCCGCCTGTACCTTTACGCGGATCGTAACTCCGTCAGTCTTGAATTAGTATCCTTTGATTTAGACGAAGAAGCGCTCAAAGAATTAGTTGAGGCTATGGACGAAATGGGTACTAACCCATTTAGGTATTTTTCGGTGTACCAGTCCTCCGAGCATTTGGTGGCGGAACTTCCGTTTCGCCCAGAGGTGGCCGGTGTGATAGACATTCCCACTAGATTTCTTCGCTACGGTCATTGGGGATTGGATTTTTAATGAACAATGAGCGCCGGCTCCTAAGTAGAGCCATTAACGATCGAGATGTTTCAGCGCTGCTTAGCCGAGGCGTAAACACCAGTTGGTTTGCTGACGATGAAGACCAGCGGATGTGGACATTCGTCAGGGAACATTTTGTCAAGTACGGCGAATCCCCAAGCATGGATGTGGTCAAATCCAACTATCCGACTTATGAGTTTGCAGCTTCCGAAGATTCTCTTGAGTACCTGATTGATTCTGTTCTTGACGCACAGCGCCGGTTTGCTACAACCAAGATGTTGTCCGACGCAATCGACAGCATGGAGAAGCAGAAGGACCACGAGAAGGCGCTGCTGGTACTTCAGCGCGGGCTTGTATCCCTTGAAGAGGGCGGATTAACCCAGACCAATGACGTCGATCTTACGGATGAACCCCTCAAGCGCTGGGAAGAGTATGTTGAGCGAAAGAACCTTCCTAACGGTCTTAGGGGGCTTCCCACAGGTTTTCCGACAATTGACGCTGCGACCAGCGGACTGCAGGACGGACAGCTTGTTGTCATCATTGCCCCGCCCAAGACAGGTAAGTCAACCTTGGCGTTGCAGGTTGCGCTGAACATTCACCGAGAGCAGTCAAAGGTTCCTATGTTTCAGTCTTTTGAAATGAGCAACCATGAGCAGCTCAACCGATATGACGCCATGCGCTCCCTAATCTCTCACCACAGGCTCTTAACCGGAACTCTGACTCAAGAAGAAGAGGCCCGTTACCAGAGGATTCTCAAGAACCTTGACAATGTGGAGCACAAGTTTTGGCTGGTGGACTCCGCCGCTGGCCAGACAGTATCTGGTATTGCCAGCAAGATTCAGACGCTCCAACCAGACATTGTGTTCATTGACGGCGTCTACCTGATGATTGACGAACAGAGCGGCGAGGCCAACACCCCTCAGGCTCTTACCAACATCACTCGATCACTCAAGCGTCTTGCCCAGAAGTACCAACTCCCCATAGTTATTTCCACCCAGGTCTTGACATGGAAGATGAAGGGCGGAAAAGTAACCGCGGATGCCATTGGCTACTCGTCCTCGTTCTTCCAGGACGCAGACGTTATTCTCGGGCTTCAGCGTGAAGACGAGGAAATTGACGATACCCGACTGTTGAGAGTTGTCGCCAGCCGTAACTCAGGGCCAGCCGAGGCGACTCTGGATTGGCAGTGGGCCGAAGGCCGGTTCCGCGAGATTGATGGGACGGACTTGTAGTATGTCCCCTCGCTGGATTAGGAAGTTCAAGAAGATGGTCAATTTGGTTAATTCCAATGATTTCAATAAACTGACTTTTAGGGAGCTGTATCTGTTTGACACACTTCTTGAAATTTTAATAAACAAGCGGGATGGAATCGAGACAGGTTCCTGCCCACCCCACTGCATTCACTGCGCTAAGTAGAAAAGGTTACACATGCTTACAGCAGTTTCACTGTTCGCCGGAGTTGGCGGATTTGACATTGCGTTAACTGCCAACGGTGCAAAGGTTGCAGCGGCGGTAGAGATTGACCCAGCGGCACGAGGAGTACTCAAGCACCGCTTCCCAGAAACCACTTTGTTTGAAGATGTAAAGGATGTAACAGGTGAACAACTTATCGGAGCCGGATTTGTTCCAGACAGAGGAGTCATCGTCGGGGGTTTCCCTTGCCAAGACCTCTCTGTTGCAGGAAAACGTGCCGGATTGGATGGCGGACGCAGCGGTCTCTTTTGGGAAATCTGCCGTCTCCTCGACGAAACAAAGCCGAAGTGGGTCGTACTCGAAAACGTCCCTGGTCTCTTGTCATCTAAATCAGGACGGGACATGGGAGTCGTCATCGGGGCGCTGGTTGAGCGCGGGTACGGCATCTCCTGGAGGGTGCTGGACGCTCAACATTTCGGAGTCCCCCAGCGACGCCGTCGTGTCTTCATTGTCGGATGTCTTGGAGACGACGGAAGATTACCTGCGCAAGTACTGGCTATCGCCGAAGGCAGCGGCGGGAATCCTTTTGCGGGCCAACCGTCGCGGCAAAACACTTCCACCGCGACTTCAGCAGGCGCTGGAGGCGGTAGTAGAGCGGGAAACTTCGAACTATACGACTTCCCAGATTCAGAAGTAGCACCCACTCTCAGCGCTGCTCGCGCCAGAGACACCCTCACTTACCGTATGCGTGGGTTTGGTGACTATGAAGAGGACAGTACCGCCAGCGCTCTCAAAGCTCGCGATCATAAGGATGCAACAGACCTCGTTGTTAACGACTCAGACGCAGTTCTTATGCGTCAGCGAGAAGGCAAAGCCGGAGGCGGTAAAGGTCCGCTGCTGAGCGTGGAAAAGTCTTTGACCATTTCCACTGGCAATGACCAGGTCTTGTTTCCACCAGCCACCTTTGTCAAGGCTGGTCGCGCTCGCTCGTCTGAAGACGCCGAAACATGGCGCGAAGACGATGTCAGCCCCACATTGAATGTGTTTGACAACGGCGGAGACACCCGCGCCACGGTTCTTGCTTATGGGTACGACGAGTTCAACGACCAACTTAACGAAGAGCTGCACCACACGCTCAGGGCTGGAACTCGACAATCTACTGGCGCTTTGACTTCGGTTGTTCGACGCTTAACACCGACCGAATGCGAACGGCTTCAGGGTTTCCCTGACGGATGGACGGCCGAGCGCTTCGACTACAAGAAGCAAGAGGTCAAAGGACAGCCAGACAGCGCCCGGTACAAGCAAATGGGCAATGCAGTCGCAGTTCCAGTAGTATCGTGGATTATCTCTAGATTGGTAGCAGTGGATAGCAATGTCTGAAAAATACGACGCCCTTAGCCCGGAGGACAAAGAGGTTTTCAAGGCTGGGTTCAATGAGTGTCTCAACGCGGTTGTAAAAATGGTGGATAACTACACATTGGTTGGTCTTCATTTGGCGCCTATCAGATCGCTTGAATACGAACTTCAAATTCTCAAAGATACCTACCAATGACAGTAGACCAGATGGAGGACCTCCTTGTTCGGCTCGGCTTAGACGTCGTGTCAACTAGGGGGTATGAGGTGCAGACATCCTGCCCCGCTCACTTAGAGCGGACAGGCCATATCGATCACAATCCGTCTATGTGGGTTAATTCCGACACAGGCGCCTTCATCTGTTTCTCCTGCCAGTTTAAGGGCGGTTTGCAAACCCTTATTTCTTACACCCAGGGTGTTACGTATGAGGATGCAGCTGAGTGGCTCACTTCTGCTGACGGCCTTAGCCGCCGGTTGGAACGCGCCGTAGCGCATAAGCCCACCTATGAAGAAGTCACCACTATCACAGAGTCAATGTTGGCAGCGTTCACTACCCCCACGCAGGATATGTTGCGTGGAAGAGGCTTGACCATGGACGCGGCGGAGGACTACGGCGTTAAGTACGACTCCCGCAAAGACGCTTGGATTTTGCCCATTCGCGACCCACTCACCTCCACACTGCTCGGGTGGCAAGAAAAGGGAGTAAGCGGCCGGTACTTTAAGAACTACCCAAAGGGCGTACAGAAGAGCAACACCCTGTTTGGGTATGACCTGTACTCTGGCGGAGACATGATTGTTGTTGAATCCCCCCTAGACGCCGTACGGCTTGCCTCCGTGGGCATTAGCGGAGGGGTAGCCACCTATGGGGCACTGGTTTCCAAGGCGCAGGTAAACCTACTGCGGGGAGCTGACCGTCTGGTTGTCGCTATGGACCACGATGAGGCCGGGGTTGAGTCGTCCAAGGCTCTGCTTAATTTTTCCATTAAGTACGGGTTTGAGTGCGTGTTTTTCAATTATTCTGGGATTGACTGCAAGGATGTTGGCGGTATGAGCAAAAATGAGATAGTTTTTGGCATTGATAACGCACGGCATTCACTAAGAGGAGAAAGGGCCCTAACTTGATTATCGGATTATCAGGTTACGCGGGAGCCGGAAAAGACACCGTTGCTGACATTTTGGTGGCCAGATACGGGTACGACAAAAGGGCGTTTGCTGATCCCATTCGTAAAGGCTTGTACGCTATCAACCCAATGATTGACACAGCGGTTCGGCTACAGGATGTTGTTGACGAGTACGGCTGGCAAGTTGCAAAAGGAAATCCAGAAGTACGCCGTTTGTTGCAGGTGTTTGGCACAGAGTTTGCCAAGGAGCAGTTCGGTAAAGATGTATGGGTAAAGTTAGCCACAGAGTCGCTCAACCCAGAAGAACGAGTGGTTTTTTCCGATGTGCGGTTTCGAGAAGAGGCCGCCGCAATCATAAGATTGGGCGGCACTGTCTGGCGCATTGATCGAAAAGGCGTTGGCCCAGTCAATGAACACATTTCAGAATCAAATATGACCGGTTGGAAGTTTGACAATATTCTTCGAAATAACTTTGGCAAAGACGAACTTGAAGCAATGGTAGTTTCTACGATGGATTGGTACGATGTTTACGGGAACCCTTCTCCCCTACCAGCCTGAGGCTGTAGACAAAATGTGTAACCGGCAAAAGATGCTGGTTGCCTACGATATGGGTCTTGGAAAGACTGTCCTAACCATTGCCGCAGTTGAGCGGTTGATGGATTCAAACAAGATTCAAGAACCCGGTCTTGTGATTTGCCTTTCGTCTTTGAAGTACCAATGGGCAAACCAGATTACAAAATTCACTAACGGCACATCCACTCCACTAGTCATTGACGGCACCCCTAAGCAACGAGCCTCTCAATACGAGACCGCCATGGATTGGGAATCTTCTGGGGTTGACTACATCATCATGAACTACGAGCAAGTGGTCAACGACTGGGATCAAGTAAAGAAGCTTCCCCGAGGTTTTGTGGTTATTGACGAAGCCACCGCCATTAAGAGTTTTAGAGCCAAGCGTTCACGCGCTGTGAAAAAGTTGGCAAACGCGCCCTTTAAGTTTGCGCTTACTGGCACACCCATTGAGAACGGCAAGCCCGAAGAACTCTTTTCAATTATGCAGTTCGTAGACAACGGCGTATTGGGCCGGTTTGACATCTTTGACAAGGCATTCATTGTAAGAAACGGATTTGGCGGGGTTGAGCGTTACTGCAATCTTCCCGTTTTGCACGAGAAGCTAAAAGAAGCCTGTGTAAGAAAGGCTCAGAAAGACCCAGATGTAGCTCCGTATTTGCCTGACGCGATTCACAATGACCCGATGCTAGTGCCTCTTGATAGAAAAACCGCCGGTCTGTACAAACGCATCATTTCCGACTTGATTTTTGAACTTGAAGAGGCTCAGGCGTTGTTTGGCGGTAACTTCAATATTTTTGCGCATTATGGCATTGATAGTGCCAACAGCGGCCCTGAAGCAGAAGCTCGCGGAAAAATCATGGCAAAAATCAGTTGCCTTCGCATGCTTTGCTCAGATCCACAACTTCTTAGGACATCTGCTAAGAAGTATACCGAGATGAATGGCGAGGGTTCGTCGTATGCTTATGACCTTCAGACAGAAGGTCTACTTGACGACATCAAGGCGACTCCCAAATTAGATGTGCTTGTTCAGTACGTCAAAGACTTTTTGGATGAAGACGAAAGAAACAAGGTTGTGATCTTTGCTTCCTATGTTGACATGGGAACAAAGATTGCCAGCCTTTTGGGTGAAGAACGCTGTCGCGTATATTCAGGAAAACTAGACGCAAAGACAAAAGAAGAAAACAAAATTGCGTTTAACGAGACTCCCGATATCCGAGTTCTCATATCTTCGGATGCCGGTGGTTACGGCGTCGATCTCCCAGCAGCCAACCTACTAATCAATTATGATTTGCCATGGTCGGCTGGGCAAGCCACTCAACGAAATGGACGCATTAAACGGGCGTCTTCCACCTGGGAGACAATCGTTGTTCAGGACATCCTAATCCGAGGCTCCATTGAAGAAAGGCAGTGGGAATCCCTCCAGCATAAGACTGCCGTAGCAGACGCAGTCCTTGACGGCGAAGGCATTGACGACAAGGGCGGTCTGGATATGACAATTGGTAGCCTCAGGAAATTTCTCTTAGGATCGTCTGTATGAGATACGTGTACAAGTGCCTCGGTTGTTCCGAGGTGTTAGAGGTTACCCGGTCTATCCATGACAACGAGGAGGTCCCAATCTGCCCTGCGTGTGGGCTCCTGACGCAAAGGCTCTGGGAGCCCACGCCTGTGGCATTTAAGGGTGGCGGGTTTTACTCCACAGACTCCCGCTAAAGTAAGTATAATTACACCTATGCCTAATGCACCCAAAACGCCCACGCGCACGCTGCGCGTTTCTGACGATTTGTGGCTTGCCGTACAGAACAAGGCGGCCATTGAAGGCGTCACCGTTACCAGCGTAATTATCAAGGCGTTGGAAGACTACATCAGCCAGGTTGACAAAGCCGAATAGTCGGCTATAGCCTTTGGGCACCCAAGGAAAGGGGTGCCATGGAAAAGGCAAATTCCGACGCACTGGTCGATGACATTCGCCAGTATGTTGCAATCAAAGAACAGATGACTTTGCTAACTGCTAGGCAGAATGAGCTGAAGAAAGCACTTCAGAAGGCCGTTACAGAACTCGGCGAAGTTGACGGCCGCGGCCATCAAGTCCTTGAAATTGACGATCCGGTAAGCGGCGTCAAGGCCCTGACTAATCAGCGCCGCGTATCGAAGTCTCTGGATATGGAGACTGCCGAAAAAATCCTTACTGACAAGGACATCATCGAGGACTGCCTCGAATTCATCCCCACACTCAACGAAGAAGCCATTATGGCGGCGTTCTATAAGGGCGAATTGACGGAAGATGACATCGATGCTATGTTTCCGTCGAAGGTTTCCTACGCCTTCATTATTTAACGGGAGAAGATATGAAACTCAAAGCACTAGCACTCGCGCTCGTAGCAGCGTTTGCCCTGACGGCCTGCGGAAGCTCAAACACCGCACAGCCGACAGTCACCGTAACTGAAACTCAGTCTGATACATCCGGTTCGTCCAACACCGACACCGGAATTGACGGCGTGTACCTTGCCACTCTTCATGATCTTGGCAACCAGTACATTGACTCAAGCAGCGACACCCTTTTGATTCAGATTGGTCATCAGGTTTGCGATGCACTCGATCAGGGCGTCACCGTCTATGATCTCATTGCTGCACTTGCAAACAGCGGCAACTTCACAACTTCTGCTTCGCAGGAAGCAGTCGGGTACATCATCGGCGTTTCTGTGGCGGCCTACTGCCCCCAGTACACCTCACAGGTGCAGTCACTTTAATGTCCGATTTCATTGAGCAGACTTTTTCGGGGTTGGATGACATCTACCCCGGAGTTCGCCCTAAGGCTCGTCAAGAATACTTGGCTAAGCAAAAGGTTGAACCCAAGTGGGAAGCCCGCTCATACAAAAAGACTTTGCCTAATGGCAAAGATGTTGAAATGTATACCTTAGGCACGCTAGCCGCTGCCATCGGTAGACCTCTTCCAACAGTCCGGCTCTGGATGAAGGAAGGTCGCCTTCCGAATTCCCCGTACCGAATGCCCTCTGTGGTAGGCTCGCACGGCAAGGAGGTCGCCGGAAGGCGGCTCTACACCAAGCCAATGATTGACGCTGTCGTGGACATCTTTGACCGCGCTGGCATTCTGTCAGTGTCTCGTGTAGACTGGGTATCGAACCGCCAAGTCACCACTGACATTGGCGAGGCGTGGACCAAAATCCTCGCAAATGAAACTGCAAACAATGCAACTAAGGAATGATAACAATGGGCGTAGCCCGAACTGAAAAGTACCTCACTGAAGAGGACGCATTTAATGTCGACGAGCGGCCCGCCGCTGCCTCGGCACCATCAGCAAGCACTGGCGTCGGCTCCGGCTGGGCCGATGCAGATGCACAGAACGCCCCTACGGGTGGCGATTTCCCTATCGAGTTCAAGCACAGCGAGCAGTACCAGCTGCTCAAGTTCATTGATAAGAGTGGACCGTTTGCCACTTACTCGCAGCACTTCCTGAAGCAGAAGACCGAAGGCCGTCGTTCATACGTCTGCACTGGTCCAAACTGCCCTCTCTGCGTCAAGTTGCAGGATCGCCCCGAACGCAAGACCGCATTCAGCGTTGTTGTGTTTGTCGACGGAACCCCGCAGCGCCAGATGCTCATTGCAAGCCCTCGCTTGTACAAGACCCTGCATGCCGCCGAGTTCTCCCCCCAGGGACCGCTCAACAAGAACTTCTGGTCGATTAATCGCACCGGAAAGATGCAGTCGACTCAGTACACTCTCCTTTCTGTCAAGTCTCGTGATCTTGGCGAAGATTGGGGACTCAATCCCGAAGAAGTTGAAGCCCAGCTCGCTGAGTTTGAGCCCTTCACCTCTGACTCCATCAAGACCCACACTGTTGCGGAATTGTTGGATGTGGCGGAAGCCCTTTCCTAAAAGAACTAGCCTAGAGGCCGTGATAAGCGGCCTCTAGGCATCTTTGGAGACGGTATGAACATAATTACTACTAAGCAGCAACTTGAAGACATGGTTGCGTTTTATCTTACTCAAGACGCATTTGCCTACGATGTTGAAACCGTAGGAGACCGGCGCGGCGATACCCCGGTGAATGAGGTCTTGTGGATTACCCTAGCTACTCATGGCCGCTGTGATGTAATTCCTATGGGACACCCAAACGGCGAACTCCTTGATGTCGTTTACCCTCTTACTGGCCAAGGTCAGGCTCGCGTTGACAAAGGTTTGAAGGCCCGTGAGTTCGATTACTCTAGGGACATCAAGAAGGCCACCAAGGTCTTTTCTGATCCGCCCGCCCAATTGTTCCCAGGGGAAGTATTTGCCGTACTTGAGCCCCTGATGTTCAACAGCGAGATTCTGACCATTGGTCACAACTTGTTGTTTGATCTCACCTCCGTGGCAAAGTACTACGGAGGCCGTGTTCCGGTCGGTCCTTACTTTGACACCATGATTGCGTCGTTCATTACGGACAACCGCAACAAGAACAAGTGCGGCCTTGCCGATTGTTTGAAGCGCGAGTTTGGCTACGAAATGGCGAAGGGAGTCGGCAAAGAGGTCGAGGTCTATTCGTTCAACGAAGTCGCCAAGTACGCCTACCTTGACTCCAAGTACACCTTCCTTCTGTGGAAGGTCCTCGCCCCCAAGATTGAGCAGTACGAGCTGGATCGAGTATTCAACCTAGAGATGGATGTGCTTGAGGTTCTGTGCGATATGAAACTCACAGGAGCTCCCATAGACACCGAGTCTCTCGGGTTGCTCAGCGAGAACTTGGAGAAGGAGATTGAGCAGGCTAGGGCGGATATTTACCGCATTGCTGGTCGCGTGTTCAACATCAATTCCAACGCCGAGAAGCAGGATTTGCTTTACTCCTCAAAGGATGCGGGCGGTAGAGGCCTTAAGCCAAAACTGCTCACTAATAAGGGCTACGAGAAGGACAAGGCCGGCCAAGCATTGAGCCTGTCTGATTATTCGGTGTCCGCAGAAGCCCTAGAGGCCTACAAGAACCAAGACCCTCTAGTAGACGCCCTTCTCAAGTACGCAGACTTGAACAAGTTGCACGGAACCTATGTCGTCCCCTATCTGGGAGGCGATGTTGTCCGGACTAGCAGCGGTAAGTCGAAGATTGAGCACAAGGACAGCCTGCTTATTAACGGAAGGATTCACTGTGACTTTGTTCAGCATGGTGCGGAAACGGGCCGCTTCAGCAGCCGCAACCCTAATCTTCAGAATGTACCATCTCCTAGCACGGCTCACGGGAAGGCTATCCGTAACCTGTTCTACGCGCCTGAAGGCTACAAACTTATTGTCGCGGACTACTCACAGATTGAACCTAGAGTTATTGCGTCGCTCTCCCAAGACCCTATCATGGTGGCTAACTACCTTGAAGGTCGAGACATTTACACCACCGTGGGCGACACCGTGGGAGTTGACCGAAAAGCCGGCAAAGTCCTAGTTCTGTCCATGGCCTACGGCGTGGGACCAGACAAGATTGCCCGTCAGATTGGTTGCTCCACAACCGAAGCCAAGGAGCTCCTGACCAAGTTCAGCCGAGAGTTTCAGGCGGTAAATAAGTACCGCAGCAAGGTGCTCACTGTTACCCGCAACCGAAAGCCCGCGTTTGTTAACACAATCACCGGCAGGCGCCGGTATCTCCCAGACATCACTTCGTCGGATACCCAACTAAAGGCATCCGCAGAACGGCAGGCGTTCAACACCCGCATCCAGGGTACGGCAGCCGACATTATTAAGATTGCCATGGTGCGGGCGCATAAGATGATTCCAGAAGATGCTAGGATGATTCTCACTGTGCATGACGAAATTGTCACCCTTGCACCAGACCATGTGGCTGAGGAAACCGCTGAAGCCATTAGAACCGCTATGGAAGGAATTGATGTGCTCAGCGTTCCGCTTGTGGCAGATGTAAAGATTGTTCAGCGATGGGGAGAAGCAAAGTGAAGTGGAAGTTTTGGGGCAAGACCGAGCCGGCTAAGAAAGTTGATTACACGGCAGTTTCTGTTGCAACTATTGCCCGTTGGTACCTTTATGATACCGAGGTTTCATCACCAGAGACTGTTGCAAAAGCTTTCGGGCTCCTTCCGGCAAGTTCTGAGGGAGAAACTACCGAGCTCATGGCTAGCGAGATTCGCCGCGAACGCGTCGATCCTTACCTTGACTTCATCACCTTGATGTCAGAAATCAATGCCAAAGCCACGATGGAGGTCAGCAAGAACATTTTTCTTTCCGAATCTGATATGCAGGATGCTGAGAAGGAAGAGATTGTTGATATGTTGAGCGATGTCTACAGCTCGTTGTCCTACGCAGCCTTGTACGCCGCGTTTTCAGCCGCCTTGGAGATTGGGATTATTAAGAACCCCGGTCTTGTAGGAAGTACTATGAAGGATTCATTCGATGACTAACTCAGATTGGTGGTCACGGAGGCTTACTAACCCTCCAGCCACTCAGGCGCCACAAGCCCCTTACCTTCCTCCAGTCCAGCAGCCAGCGCAGCAGTATGCACCTGTTGAGCAGCAGGCAGCCCCGCCGCGTCTTCCAGCAAGCGCTACTAATACATCGCGTTGCCCAGGATGTGGCAGTGGAAATTACGGCAGCGCTTCTCCCGAAGCCCGCCCGCGTTGCTATGACTGTGGGTACCCAATTTCCCAGACAGGCACCGGAACCGTAGGTATTACTGGGAGTGGCGGTGGAGCCTCAGCGCCAGCAAAGCAGGTCCCTACTGGTGGTTGGAACCCAACCGCCATCATCGGTAGAATTGATTAATCGGAGTAAACATGACAAATCCTGACCTTGCAAAAGTCATTGCCAAAATCAACAAGAAGTTTGGCCCAGACACAGTTGTCAATGGGTCTGAAATCCGGGACGATTTGATTGGTCGAATCACCAGCGGATCATTGGCTGTAGATGTGATTCTTGGCGGCGGCTGGCCCACCAACCAATGGGTTGAACTGATTGGCGAAGCCAGCAACGGAAAGACCGCCCTTGCATTGAAGACTATTGCCGCTAACCAGGCGCTCGATCCCGAATTTACCACCGTATGGGTAGCCGCAGAACAATGGGTTCCGTCCTACGCTGAATTGTGCGGGGTTGATACCAACCGCGTGTTCGTAGTGTCCACCAACCTTATGGAAGAGGCCTACGACGCCGTAGTTGACTTTGTTGAGTCAAAGGCTGTCGACTGCGTCGTTATTGACTCACTGCCCGCGCTTGTTCCAGGAGCCGAGGACGACAAGGACATGGGCGAGTTCACGGTTGGTCGCGGCGCAATGCTCACCAACAAGTTTTTTCGCAAGGTAGGCCTCGCTTCAAAGCGCAGTTTGACAGAGTATGAACGCCCGTTCATCGGAATCATGATTAACCAGTGGCGCGATAAGGTTGGCGTCATGTACGGCGACCCTCGTACTACTCCGGGTGGTAAGGGCAAGGACTACGCGGCCTTTACCCGCGTAGAGATTAAGCGCGATGATTGGATTGAGGCAGGTAGCGGTCAGGAAAAGCGCCGCGTCGGCCAGACCATGAAGATCCGGACTATTAAGAACAAGATTGCCCCGCCGTCCCAGACTGCTTATGTGGATTTCTATTTTTCTGACGGTGGCCATGTAGCCCCCGGAAGTTTTGACTTCGCTAAAGAGATTGTCGCGTTGGGCATTTTGAACAAGGTCATTGTCAGGGCTGGAGCGTACTACCGGTACGCAGAGCGCCAATGGCAGGGCGCAGACGCCCTTGTAGCGTCTATCCGCGAAGAACTCGATCTCCGCGAGGCTTTGGAGAAGGAAGTTTTGGAGACGGTCCGGGCCGGTTCTAAATATGTCGTTGAGGAAGACTGATGAAGTCTGAAGGCCAGAAGCAGTCCCAAAAGCACGAGAAACGACTTGAGAAGGCGTTTGGAGGGCAGCGCACCGCCGCCAGCGGCGCGTTTTGGAGCCGCAAAGGCGATGTACGGTCTAAAGACTTCCTTATTGAGCATAAGTGGACCGGAAAGTCGCAGTTCACGCTAAAGGCCGTAGAGCTGGAAAAGATAGTCAAGGAAGCCATTCTTGACGGCAGAGTGCCGGTATTTGGTTTCCACTTAAACAATGAAAACTATGTGGTTCTGGAAGAAAACGACTTCCTTGAACTGCTGCACAACCTTGAGGAGTAATTGTGACAGTAAACGAAAACACCCCCGTTAAGTGCCCAGACTGCAAAGTTTGGTGGCGTGGTTTGACGCATAAATGCGAAAAGCCTGTTGAAAAGAAGAAGATTCCGCTGGAACCTGATTACTCAGAAGAAACCTGGGTTCGTCGAGGTAAACCGCAAAAGCAGGCTACAGAAGAAGACCGCCAGCTGTGGAAACGGTACGGCCATGTATGGGTTGGCCGGTGCACCTGCGAATGGTGCAGCGCTAATCGCAATAAGTACTAAGGCTGCTAAACTACTGCCTCCTAGGGAGAAGGAAGGTTAACAACCGACCATCTAGGAGCACCTTTTGTACTACGACGACGAGGGCCCTGAGGCCTGGCGTGGTGAGGCAAATTGCCGCAACTACAACCCAGAGCTTTGGTACCCACCGCGGGATAAAGATTTGTACAAAAAAATTGCCGATCAAGCAAAGAACATTTGCCTCGGCAGGGACGGGCATCCCAAATGCCAAGCGCTAGTTGATTGCCTACTGTACGCCGAAAAGAACGACGAGCAGCACGGTATCTGGGGTGGCATGAGCCACCGGGAGCGCAACGCTCTGCGGCGTAAAGCCGAAAAGAGCGGTTCGACATTAGAGGAATGGGTTAGGGCAGGTAAGAGATGAAGAAGCAAAAGCCGACAGGAACGCTTAAAAAGTTCCTAGATGTTAGAGATAAGAACTCTAGGGTCGTCGGCTCTGTGGAGCGTTTCTTGCTTTCCCGACCCGCCTCGGGTGATCGAGTTTATACAGTAATCCACCCGTCCGACATGGCCAAGCCTGATTGGTGCCACCGAGCGCAGTACTACATGCTGCAGGGCGCCCCGCCCCCGCCGTCCAAGTTCAAGGTTAGCCTCAAGCAGTTGTTGGTTTTCTCGGAGGGTCACCGCATTCATGGCCGCTGGCAGGACTGGATTGGCCAGATGGGCAACCTCTACGGCCTCTGGGAGTGCGACATCTGCTACGCCATTTCCTGGGGCATGGGCGGGGACACCTGCACAGCCTGCGGCGAGGGGACTCATGCTTCTTATAAAGAGGTTCCCCTAAAATATGAGCCGCTCCGTATCAGCGGTCATGCTGATGGTTGGGTCAAGGGACTTGGTGATGACCTGCTTCTGGAGATTAAATCTGTTGGAGAAGGGTCATTCCGGTGGGAAAACCCAGACCTGTTCTACAAGCACAACGGTGACATCAAGAAGATGTGGTCGGAGTTTGACTCCCCCTTCTATAGCCACATTATGCAAACGCAGATTTACATGAAGCTGATTGAACTTATCGGGTTTAGCAATCCCCCAGAAGAAGTAGTTTTTATCTACGAAAACAAGGCTACCCAAGAGGTAAAAGAATTCGTAATTCCGAAGAGTGATTTCGGTATTGTGGAGCTGTTCAAGTCCGTAGAGATGATTAACGCCGCAGTTGACAACAGCACCCCACCTGCGTGTAATATCGACCCCGTTGCTGGTTGCGCTAAATGCAACCACTATCTGGAGGTTGAAAATGCCAAGCTTGAAGATTAACTCAGATAACTGGGACACGATTAAATCCCTAGAAGCACAGGGGCTTCATTTTCCCACATCATCTGATATCGACACACCGGCGCTTCCGTCAGACTTGAGCGATCTTTCTGACGAACAGCTTATGGAACTTTTTGTTCACTTTACCTCGTACTGGAACTTTCTTTCCGCGCAGCTCGCTGTGGCAATCATTGACGAGCGCGCCGCTGAGCGCGAATTGAACTGGGAAGAGAATGTGGCCCTGCTTAAGGCCAACGGAGCTAAGGGGAGCAAAGACACAGTTACCTTGCTGAAAGTGCAGGTTGCCATGGAACCCGAAGTCATGCGCCAAACCCATGCACATGAAGGCAAGTACGCGTACAGGAAACTTGTTGAGGTCATGGCTAATAACGCGGAGCGTGATACCAACCTTATTAGCCGCGAACTTACCCGACGAACTTCGGGCGGAGCAGCACGCTCACGCGGAAACTGGGCAACCCCGTGAAATACAAGCACTTTGGTCCAGGTGTAACCCTCGGAGAAACCGTAACAATTGGAATCGATCAGTCGTACAGCGGTTTTGGTTTTGCCGTCGTCGGCTCAGATAATTCATACTTCGTAGAGGTAGTTCAGTTTGGAGGTCAAGGCGTAGACCGTTTGGTAGATATTTACGAGTACCTCACCACGAAACACGTGCAAATTACGGCCGCCGGTAATAAAGTGTTGGACATTGCCATGGAAGGTTATTCCTATGGCTCCCAAGTTGCGCACAAGGCCGGGGAATTAGGCGCGGTGGTAAAGATGAACCTAAAGAATACCTACGGCGTATACCCACTCATTGTCCCGCCTACATCACTTAAAAAGTATGTGACAGGTAAGGGCAACGCCAGCAAAAAGAGCCAAGTCATGCTCCATGTTTATAAAAAGTGGGGTATTGAGCTGCTTGACGACAACGCCGCTGACGCCTACTCATTGGCTAAATTAGCGTCTAAGCACGCCGCTACTTCTTACGAGAAAGAAGTCGTGGACCTACTGATGTCAGATCCCAAGTACCGCGAAAGGACCGACCATGTCATTTGATACTCCCTTCACCGAAGTATCTAACCGGGCGTGGGCGCAAGAGCTTCAGGCAAGTGTCGCGGACTACATGGACATGCTTGTCCTCGGGGTTCAGGAATCAGGCGAGACAATTGAGACAGTAACCAGCGCGTTGTACTGTGGTTGCGACACCTGTTATTGGCGCGAAGTTTTGGCGTACCTCACCCCCAGAATTATTGAAGGTTACGACATGGGGTATGTGTACAAAAATGGCAAAAAGCAGTCTATTTAAGGACGATTTATCGACAAATTGTGTCAAACTTGTAGGGTCCGAACACCATTCGTCCCAATAAGAGGTCACAATGTCAGAAACAGAAGAACAAGTCCTGCGCGTAGGCGCTGGCTCCAACCCGCAGGCCGTAGCCTCGGCTATTGCCCATGCTATCTACGAAAGCCGTGCGTGCAAACTCCGGGCGGTAGGCGCTGGAGCCGTAAATCAGGCGGTAAAGGCAGTGGCAATTGCCCGCGGATACACCGCCCCTCGCGGAATCGATCTTGTTTGCATCCCAGGATTTGCCTCGATTGACAGCCGAGAAGGTCAAATTTCAGCAATTGTGCTTACGGTTCAAGCCAAGTCCAATTAAGCCAGATATTTTGTTCATTAGGTGGTATTTTTGTATTACCACCCCTTTGGCCAAAGGAAAACCATGAAGAATGATTCTTTCAACAATCCGTCGCCTATTGCGCCTACGGATTCTGCAGCACTTAAGTCTGGCGTTCCCGTCCGAGACGCATCCAGCGCCCCTTCCGCAAACACCAAGCCCGTTGGTAAGAAGGGCGCCCAGAGCGGCGACCCTGCCACCCAGCCAGTGGCTAACCGCTCCGCAACCCGCGCAGGAGCTAGTTACGGCATCCGTGTGAAGGTTGGCGGCGGCGTTGACCCGGCAGCAGGCCAGACCCTCGCAAATGGTCGCCTGTTCACCTCGGCAATCAACCGTAGCGCCCCGAACTTCCAGGCTGGTTACACGGATCTCGACTGACCTAAGTTAGCGACAAAAAACCCCCGCTTCGGCGGGGGTTTTTGTTTGCTAGGGTGAATATGTCATGGTACTGTGTGTCACACCGTGATGCGCCATGAAGGAGTGCCCATGATTGATATACTAGAGCAGTACATTGCTCAACCTTCGGGAGAAGGATGCGCCATGAATATTTGGCTGTCATCCCAGCCCAAAGAGGTGCAAAGCATGTTTGAGAAATTGCAAGAGAATAAGTCAATCAACTTGTCGTCCTTGTTTTCTGACCTTAACCAACATTCACCGCTTCCATTCAAGATTACATTGTTCCGTATGCACATGAGAGGGTACTGCTCGTGCAAGAAGTAAGTTTAGAATTCCTTGAAATTCTTCGTTCCGCGATGACTAGCCCCAACATCGCGGCCCCACTCCCCTTAGCGCAAGTGACCAAGGCAGACATGCCTAAGAAGAAGCCAAAGTCACGGGTTAAAAAAGACTCGGAGTGGAACTGCGCCGTCCTGCTTCCCGATGCCCAGATTGGGTTTAGGAAGTTTGAGGATGGCACCCTCGATCCATTCTCGGATGCGGATGCCATTTCCGTAGCTTTGCAGATTACTGCCGCCCTTCAAGATGAATTCACGGTGGATGCCGTAATCAACCTCGGAGATTCTATGGATTTGCCGATGTTTGGAAAGTACGAACAAGAGAACTCGTTTTTCAACACGGTTAACGAGACCCTGAAGGCCGGTCACGATTTCTTTGCAGCTCAGCGAGCAATTGCCCCAAACGCTGACATCGTGTTCCTTGAAGGAAACCACGACTGCCGGATTGAGAAGTACCTTAAGAACCGCGCACCCGCGGCATCCAATATGCGACGCGTTGGAGAAGACGCGTTCCCGGTAACCAGCCTCCCCCACCTTATGCGGTTCGATGATTTGAACATTACCTACGCCTCAGGATACCCAGCAAGCCGTTATTACTTGAACAATCGGCTGATTGCCGTCCACGGCACCAATGCCCGGTCCAACGGATCGACTGCCTACCAATACATTAACCAGAACCCAATGCAGACGACCCTGTTTGGGCACAGCCACCGGCTTGAGCAGGCGTACAAGACCCACTCCACCATTGACGGCCCTGTCATGAATGGTGCAATTAGCCCGGGATGTCTGTGCCGCGTAGATGGCACCGTGCCCTCTTACAAGGGCGGAATCAATCTAGATGAGAAGCCAATTACTCAGTTTGAAAACTGGCAGCAGGGGATTGGCGTCGTCTGGTACAAGCCATCTGGTTCATTCCGAGTGGAGTTGATTCACATCATGGATGGAGCAGCTGTCTACGGCGGTCAGGAATTTAGGGCCAAATGACACACGTATGCGATGTACCCAGAGTATTCCTGCGCAAGTTGGGTGACACCTGGGTTTGCTCTGAGTGCGACACTCGGTATATGCTGAAAAGGTCGATACTTGATTACGATGTATTCAAACTGTGGGAGCCCATCAAGCCACCCATTGATTTTGGCACAGACCTAGACTAGGAGAAGGTATGGATACTAGGAGAGCGTGGAGTTTAGTCGTCTCTGGCGTCCGCAGGTGGTTGCCAGAAGAAGAGCAGGATTTGAGGTTAGAGGCGTTGGATCATTTCCACGAGCAAGTTAACAAACTTGAGCGTATTAGAAAGATTCACCAAATTGGGCCGGTTTGGATTAAAAATTGCATTGTGTGCGATACGCCGTACCCGTGCGCCACTATTAGAATTATGGATGGTGAGCAGGCATGAGTGACACTCTGGCAACTGCCATGCGTCAGGCAATTCAGAACATGATTCATTATCAGCAACCAAGCGAACCCCCGTTTGTTTCTGTGCCATATGACCTTATTGGCGATGCCGTCCTTGGCATGGAAACTTTCTTGAAGCGGGCATTGAAGGCTGAGGAAGCCATCCAACGCGTCCGCGACCTGCACGTTGGACAGGAATGGGAAATCCCCGGTTGCACTGACGGGTGCTGCGGCGAAGGCCATGAAGGCATCGAATGTCTAGGCTGTGCTGAAGATTGGCCGTGCGCCACTATCCGCGCATTGGACGGTGAGGACTCGGAATACCCTAAGCCTGTCCCGCACCCTGACGACATGGACGGTGAGCAGGTATGAGCGTAGGATATGGAGCCGTGTGCGACCATTGCAACATATTTGAGGTTAGCAAAAACGTTAGCGAAATGTCCTACCGTGATAAAGAACTTCCTGAAGGATGGTTCATGGTATGGAAATCTGAGTGGGGACGCGCAGCTGAACCACCAAAAACTTATTGCTCAGAAACATGTCTGTGCAACTCAGTAGGAGGAAAGTATGAGCAGAGACGAACGAATCCAGCGTCAGATTGACAGGGTTACGAACGAAGTAGACAACCTTGCCTACTGGCTGGAAATGGAGGCAGCAAAGGTTCAGCGAGTGCGTGACCTGCATCAACCAAAGCCAGATGAACCGCATTGCACATGCGGCGGGCCATACCCGTGCGAAACCCTTGAAGCATTGGACGGTGAGTAAAATGTGTGATGAATGTGACCGCATGAAGTATTATGACTCGCTGGAAAAGGCTGAAGAAGCCATCCAGCGGGTGCGTGACTTGCATATCAAAGACTTTGACGGTAAAGATAATTTCTGCAGTTTTTGCCAGTTTGACAATCCGGACTCAGGCAATTGGCCCTGCCCAACAATCAAAGCCTTAGACGGAGAAGACCCTTTGGAGGGGTTGAATGAGTAAATATGACGACTATTCATTGTCAGCAAAATCCGCATTGGCGTCTAATGTTGGTTTAGTTTACGCCATGCTTGCAATAGCCGAAACCATACGAGAACTTACAGAGGTGATCCGTGAAGCGCAAGAAAAAAATTGATAAAATTGCCGAAGCGTTGAAGATTAATATGTTTGGCCTGCCCCTTACGGATGTAGAACTCCGATGGTTGGCTGAACATATCTTGGACGCGCTACTTGAGCTTAAGATTGAGAAGACGCGTAAATAGCGTTAAATAATGTTGGGTAGAGCATGACTACGATTATTGCGGTGCAGACAAGCACCGGCGCATATATGGCCGCAGATACACAAGCTACTGAGGTATCGCGTAGATGGCGCCTATCCCCAGACGATTACAAAATCTACAATGATCAGCATTACCTAATTGCTGGAGCCGGCGACATACGAGCCCTTAACATCATTAAATGGCTCGCTACCCCACCAGAACCGCCTGAGACATCAGATATTGAACATTTGACGCGTTTTATGGCACGCACTTTTGTTCCGTACCTGCAAAACTTGTATCTGGAGCATAAGTACCCCGTTGAGTTAATCCAGGAAAAGCCAGACGAATACGGCATTGACATGATTGTTTGCGTGAACGGTGTCGTGTTTTCCGTGGATGCCGAGTGGGGCATCACGCAGGACCAGCGCGGTATTTATGCCCAAGGATCCGGATCCGCCTACGCGTTGGGGTTCCTGTCAAGCGTCAAGAAGTTCACCCAAGCGAGCCTAGAGCGGGCGATTGAAGTAGCCGGCGATTGGGATATCGGGACAGGCCAAGAAGCCACGGTTTTTTACCAAAAACGCCTCGCATAGTTTGACCATATTGACGACGATAAAAAGTTTACAATAGGGCAGATGTCTTACACCCGCAGTGTCTCGACAACTAGTCGCCGTATGTTAGAAAAGGTAGGTGGGGACTGATGGCAGGGCTTCACCAAAACATCCAATACCTAGGTGCCGGCGGAATGTACGGTACCAACACCGCCTATGGCGGCGGTGGCGTACCCGTAGCCCGTTCTGAGCTCGACTTCCTGCGTATGGGCGTAGGCCGAGAGCCGTCCGCAGAATACCCAGACGGCTACCTTGGAACAATCCGCACCCGCCGCGATGATCGAGGCAAGGCAAACGGCGGCTCAGAGCGCGCCCTAGACGCCGTCAAGATTCGAGTAACCCAGCGTTCATACCAGCGCGGCGTCCATCGTGGCGAGCGCATCGACCCGTCTGATTACTACTACCCAGAGTCCTTGCGAAATGACCGTGGTATTCTGCGCCAGATGCAGACCGCCATGCGCCAAGGAAACACCATTACCAGCCTGAGAAATGCCCCAGAAGTCGAACTGGTACCAGCCCCTCACTTGCCTAACGACGGTAAGGCCAACACGGTCAGCACCTCGCCGGGCGAAATCGACCAGCGCCGCGTGAATCAGTTGTCCCGCCTGAAACCCCGGTGGCAGTAGTGTCGGAGTTTGACGCACAGTACGACCGCACCAAGCCGTGGGTCGCAGACACGAGAATTGCTTACCCACCACAGGCTTACATTGGTCCATTCTCCAGCAATATGGAGCGGATGCTGAACCAGGCTATGGCCGTTTCTACCATGACCTCTGAAGAAATTCATGAGTATGTCCGTCCGCCGCTCCCGCAGGTGCGCCTTTTCCCCCAAAAGTACGGTTATTGGACCGACCAGGTGGGGATTGAGGACATTGTCCAGCTTCGTGGTCGTGTGCAGGAACAGCGTGTAGAGTCTGACCATAGTCAGACACCCAATACCACCCAGTCCACCAGCCGAAATACCCTAGGAGAGTCAGTATGATTAACGATCCGGGCCTTTTTACAGATTCTACGGGCGAAGGCATGGCCGGTGCCACGGATGTCAAGTTTTCTACCCAGAAAACCCTTTATAATGGTACCAAGGGATGCAAGAACTGCGGGTACAACATGGACCCGTACGAAGCGCTCCTTGACAGCCTTTGCCCTACCTGTAGGCGTAAAGCCCACAGCACTCGCTTCAAGAACGGAATGGTATAAATGAGCGCACCTAAAGACCGCGGAAAAGACCCCGCCCGTCAAATTTGGAAGGCCGCAGACAAGCACGTCCGCGGTTACGCAAGCGGTTACAGGTCTACCGAACCTAAAGTATCACCACGAGGTGAAGGCGTAATTCGCGCACCGCGACCGGCCGTTACCCCCACTGATCCGTATGTTTCGCCAACTCCTAAGGCGGCCGAAGCCCGAGAAAAAGCAAAACGGATTGACCCCGACCGTTTTAACGGAGAGATTTAAGGACAGCCATGACAGTTCGTAAAGCGCGCTCCGAGAACGCCGAATTGCTGGAAGGCGCAACCGACGGTAAGTACCGTAAGCGCCGCCCCAACACCACCGTTGCCCCCGGCATGGGCGATCAGGCAGTCGTGCAGAACCGCGCCGGTCTGCACCCATACATGAACTATGGGTTTATTAATTCCGAAGAGCCAGTCAAAGTAAACCCAGGAGCGTAATAAATGTCACAATTGTCAGTTCAATCTATTCTTCATACCCCAGGACAAGCCTCCGGCGGAATTCGCGGGTAATTGAAATGGCAGGCCTACCCGAACACGAAGACCTTTCAGCCGAAATTGAAAAACGCAACGCCCAGCGTAAGGCTAAAAATAGCGCTGTAGAGCGTGAACTTTCCGCAAGTTCAGCTGCGCAAGAAAAAGAGTACGGTTCAGTACAGAGCCAGCTTAGCCCTAGTGAGGACCGACTCCTCGCAGGCTGGAGCGGTGAGGCTGGTTTTAAGGGGCGCACCGCCGCCACCTCAGACCAGGCTGCACTTGCGCAAGATTCGGCAAATTTCATCAGTCACTCAGCCCGCAAAAACCGCGGAGCTGCCGAAGCATCGCGAAATCTAGTCCACGACGCGCTAAAAAGAGGCGTAAAAGCAACTGCTGGTATGGAAATTCCTTGTTCAACCCCAGGATGCGGTCGAACCCACGAGCACGGTGGCGGAGCAAACGTTATCACTAACTGCGCACAAGCTGGCGAAACTTGCACCAACGCCCCAAAGGCAGAAGACTTTAGACGACCGCGAGGTTAGTCGATACACTTACTCGTCATTTATTAGGAGCACAACATGGCAGTAGACCCGAAAGACCTCGCCGTACAGGAACGCACGGAGCCGCAGATTCGGCTCCTTGTTTGCCGTACATGCAAATCGGCAGAAGAACTTCCCGATTGGGACGGCAGCCCAGCTGACGATGTCTTGCTACAGCTTACCGTAGAGCGTCATCAAAACCCTGAGCCCCACCTCGGACAGTTGTACAAGTTTCCCGTCAAGTACTGGGCGCGTCCCGATGTCAAAGAGTCCATCATGGCGCAGATTCGCGAGGGCGGATCCGCTGGTCTTGACGTATTCGGAACCAATTACTACAACACCAAATCCCAATTTGGCGAAGACGCCATGACTTGTTGGAAATTGCACAATCGAACGTTAGATTGTGGCGATTACAAGCATGATCGAAAGTTGTTGAAGCCCGGAACCGACAAGGAACGCAGAGATGCCGGTCTCGGAAGCTCCCGTTCCCCGCAAGTCTACCTGTGCGATTTTTGCCCAGTTAAGAGCGCAAAGCAGAAGCTGGCCTTCAAAGCAAAAGGCCTGTATAACTAGAGTAAACTAGGGTATAGGAGGACCAATGCTTATCACGATGACTTGCACCTGCGGCGCAGATTTGCAACTTGACCTCCCAGATGCCTCAGATAATTTGCTGTTGCTGTGGGCGCAACGGTTTGCCGACGCGCACGCCCAACACGGCTTCATGGCCCCGTTAGTCACTGAAGAACGGCGAAGCACGAAGACTGTAAAAATGCCGCTCAAAGACGGAGATAACTAGTGGACCTTTATGAAGCCCTGAGGTCGCAGGCTTCCCCGGTACAGATTGTAGAGTCGCAGACATCCTACTTTTCAGCGCCAGCGTTGATGTTGGACCCGCGTCTGTTCCGGGGCTCCAAACTTATTCCGTCTGTTCGCAACGCTGTCCTAGGCGTTTTGTACGGCCACCTAAACCAGTATTACTCCAGCCCAGAGTCTTGGACTACCGTATGGTTGGCTGGATCGGGCGTTTCGTACCAGTGGACTGCTCATCGTTCGCCCGGAGACTTGGATTGTCTGGTAGGGGTTAATTTCGTAGCGTTTCGCGAAGCAAACACCCGTTACTTTGGTATGTCTGACAAAGAGATTGCCGACATGATGAACGAAGCGTTTCGCGAGGATGTTCACCCCACCACCGAAGAGTTCATGGGCGCGTTTGAGTTGACATTTTTTGTCAATACCGCCAGCGATATTGTAACTATCAAGCCCTACGCCGCGTACTCCCTGACGCGTGACGATTGGACCGTAGAGCCAACGGCAGACGAGACCAAATTCCCTGAGCATTGGTTTTCTGAGGCAAACCGTGACGCCAGAATGGCGCAGGACATCGTTTCCCGTTACCAGCAAGCCCTTAATGATTTGACCATGGCGCGTGATGCAATCACTACCAGTAACGCCCAGACAGCCCTGTTGCTGGCCGCCAAACAGGGCGCGGCATTGTTTGAGGAAATTCACGGAGGTCGGACCCAAGCATTCAGCCCTAAAGGTGCCGGTTACTCCGACTTTGCCAATTTCAGGTGGCAGAGTGGTAAGGCGTCTGGAACTGTCCAGGCTATGAAGTCCCTTAAAGACTTGGTAAAGAAGGCTCAGAAAGAGTCTGATGTTTCCTTGTACGGGGTGGAACTCCCCGACGCAGCCACGCTGATTCGCCGCGCTGCATCCCAGTACCGAACCCACTAAACTACGTCTATACGACGGTTGGACAAACATATGCTTTTGATTTTTTTGGACGATGTATTGCGTAACCCCAAGGGTTCGCCCATCTACGAAGTTACCGCCATCCTTAACGCGGTCAAAGACTCTAAGAAAGTCACCGTCCTGTCCAAGGACAACCGCGACACCGACCGCTGGCTTAAGTCTGTGAACATTGGCACTGTGGACGACATGGTGGATTACTCCGTGCTTCCGGGCAAAGAAGATCAAGACTTCAAGCTTGTTGAATATTGCCGTGCCAGAGGCCGAGTAGATTTGGTTATTACCGCCGATGTTGAACTGGCAACCCGACTGCTTGAGGCTGGGCTTAACACATTCCTGTTCTTGCACCCAATGTACATCCGCCCAGAGTTCCGACCTGACGGCAGGAACCGAGCCTCGTGGGATGACATCATTGCCGAACTTGGACGGCAGCAAGGACTGTACGCGGAGGACGACCGCGTTAAATGAAAATTGTCTACCTAGGTTCCGATGTACCGTCGAACCGCGTAATACTCGAAGAATCCGGCATTTCGAATGTCGGGTTTTCATTCTGGCGAGCCTACAAGCGCGGGCTGCCGAAGACCAAAGAGTACCGTCTGGAAGATTATTTCCCCGACAACATGCGCATCCATGTCTACTCTGGTCACCCCAAGGACGAGGACATCCCAGATGACTACGAGAGCAAGTATCTGGACTTCGTAGACCTCAACCTGAGCCGTATCGAATACATCTACGCCGATGTCCCGCCCCTGCCGCACTGGGGAGATCGAGTCATTCATATGTGGGACGCCGAGACCGGCCGACCCGGCTTGGAGAAGCTGGTGGACCGAGGCGTTAAGAACATCGGTATCAAGGGTGAGGATATTGAGACCAATTACTTCCTCGCCGCAGCCACCCAAAGCCTCCACGGCGAAGGTGCCCGCTTCCACGCCGTAGCCTGCGCCAAGCCCGACTCCCTGCGACAAGTCCGAGTAGAGACCGCCAGCACTATGTCGTGGTTGTCCCCCATGATGCGAGGGGAGACTATTGTCTGGGACGGCACTAGACTTGTCCGGTACCCGAAGCGAATGCGAGAGCAGGCGCGTCCCCGGTACACGCATATGTACGATAAGGCTGGGCTCGACTTCAACAAAATTCTTGAGGATGATTCCAAAGAAGTAAGCAAACTCGCCCTGTGGTCGTACGCCCAATACGAGGCACGCGTTAATACAGGGAACATAGTTGATAGGTACGATGGAATGGATGAAGAAACTCGCACGGAACTTGACTCCGGGGATGTTGATAAGTCGGGGGTAGTGGCACGGAAGTTTTCTGCCCGTTCCGAGACCGAAATGATGCAGCTTCCGGTATTCGGAGTCGAGGTTTCCAGCGTTATTGAGAAGGACGAAGATGGCCGCGATGTGGTCAAGGATGTCCCGCTGCTCACCTCCCAGTCCGCCTCGCTGCGTATGTGCAATACCTGCTTCGTAGCCGACAACTGCCCCGCTTTCAAGCCCAACACCCAGTGCGCTTTCAAACTCCCTGTCGAGGTAAAGACCAAAGAGCAACTCAAAGCCTTGATTAATACCATGATTGAAATGCAGGGACAACGCATTGCTTTTGCGCGTTTTAGTGAGGAAATGAACGGCGGATACCCAGATCCGAATGTTTCCCAAGAGGTCGACCGGCTGTTCCGAATGCTGAAGACCACCAAAGATTTGGATGATTCGCAATCCTTCATTAGGATGACTGTTGAAGGCCGGGCATCCAGCGGAGTTCTTTCCAATCTGTTTGGCGACAGGGCTGCTGTATTGCAGAATCTGCCCAACGAAGGCCTCACCGAAGACCAAACGACTAAGGTTATCCAAGGTCAAATTGAAGGTTAGACATAGTTGATATGTCCTACCACAACTGCATGAAACTGCACACTCTAGGAGAATAATGAATAGGCACTACGCAGTCCGCAGTGGTACGGGTGTTTGGCATGCCACCGATCAGATTGAGGAAGCCCCAGGCTTAAAGTCATTTTGCGGGGTTCGCGTAGAGCATGATGCTGACCGCCCCACCGCCCGCATAGACAATGATTCTTACACTTTCCCGTCCCAATGGGTTGAGTGTCAAAAATGTGAAAATAAAGTACGCAACCTTAGAGGAGTAAATTAATGGCACTTTCGTTCCGTCTTGCTGAAGACTTTGTCGCTGGTTACAGAGGCAAACCCGTTCCTTGGGGGTATCGAGATGCCGCCGGTAATTCCGTTGGTGAGATTACATTTCTCCGCACCTACAGTCGTTTGAAAGAGGACGGCACCAAGGAGACTTGGGTAGATGTTTGCGAGCGCGTCATCAACGGTATGTACAGCCTGCAGAAGGATCACTGCAAGTCCAACCGACTTCCCTGGAATGACAGCCGCGCCGCTGCGTCGGCCAAAGAAGCCTTCGATCGACTGTTCAACCTCAAGTGGACTCCGCCCGGTCGTGGGCTGTGGGTCATGGGTACCCCGCTCGTCAATGAGCAGAAGAACAGTGCCGCCCTGCAGAACTGTGCGTTCGTCAGCACCGAGAGCATGACGAAGAACAACCCCGCCGCTCCGTTCGCGTTCCTCATGGAAGCGTCCATGCTGGGCGTCGGTGTCGGGTTCGACCAGAAGGGTGCGGACAAGGGATTCACCATCTACCAGCCCAAGGACGAGTGCAAGACCGCGGTCATTCCGGACACTCGCGAAGGCTGGGTAGAGTCCGTGGTTGAGGTAATCAACTCCTACTTGAAGTCGGATCAGCCATGCGTGGAGTTTGACTACTCCCAGATTCGTTTGGCGGGAGAACCCATCCGCACTTTCGGCGGCACCGCAGCTGGCCCCGAGCCACTTATGCGTTTGCACAATCACATTGCTAACTTGTTCAAGGGACGCGCCGGTGAGCAGGTCACCCGCAAGGACATTGCTGACATTGGCAACCTCATTGGCGTCTGCGTCGTATCGGGCAATGTCCGCCGCTCCGCAGAACTTCTCATTGGCTCCATCGATGATCCAGACTTCCTGAACCTCAAGAACCCAGAGGTTTACCCAGAACGCAACTCCTACGACCCCGCCGCTCCAGGCTGGGGCTGGATGTCCAACAACTCTGTGTCCGTCTCTGTAGGTGACGACCTCTCGGGAATTGTGGATGGCATCGCACTCAACGGAGAACCGGGCGTTATCTGGATGGATGTCACTCGCAAGTACGGACGCCTTATCGATCAGCCTAACAACAAGGACTGGCGAGCAGCTGGCTACAACCCATGCGCTGAGCAGAGCCTTGAGTCGTACGAGATGTGCACCTTGGTTGAGACTTACCTCAACCGCCATGACTCCCTTGAGGATTACAACCGCACATTGAAGTTCGCCTACCTCTACGCCAAGACTGTGACGCTTCTCCCGACCCACTGGGAAGAGACCAATGCCATCATGCAGCGCAACCGCCGCATCGGAACCTCGATGTCTGGCGTCGCTAACTTCGCTGACAACCGTGGTATGCCCGAACTCCGCCTTTGGATGGACGAGGGTTACGCGACTGTTCAGCACTACGACAAGAAGTATTCCGAATGGCTGGGTGTGCGCGAGTCTATTAAGACCACCACTATCAAGCCGTCGGGAACTGTCTCGATCCTCGCTGGTGAGAGTCCGGGCGTCCACTGGACTCCGGGCGGAAAGTACTTCCTGCGTGCTATTCGATTCTCCAACAATGACCCGATGCTGCCATTGTTCAAGATGGCTCAGTATCGCGTGGAGCCGGCCAGCGAAGACCCAAAGGGAACTAGTGTCGTGTTCTTCCCAATTAAGTCCGAAGCCAAGCGAGCTGAGCGCGATGTAACTGTCTTTGAGAAGATGGCTCTCGCGTCCACCGCACAGCGGTACTGGTCGGACAACTCCGTCTCTGTGACTATCACCTTTGACCCAGAGACAGAGAAGGATCACATTGGAACTGTGCTCCATATGTACGACGGGCAGCTCAAGACTGTGAGTTTCTTGCCGTCTGGTAATCATGTCTATCCTCAAATGCCTTACACGCGTATTACTGAACAAGAATATGTAGACGAGGGGGAGATGAAGCTCTTCCCAATCGATCTGTCTGGGGTTTACGCCGGAATGGCAGCGGATGCTATCGGAGAGGCATATTGCACCACGGATGCCTGCGAAGTGAAACTGATAACAGGATGAAAGAAACGCCCCCCAAATACGGGGGGCGTTTTTCATTTGCAATAGATATTGCAGAGTCGTTCGTGACCCGCACGAGCCGATGCTGAGTCCGGGTACTTGTCGTACTCCAGCAGCACATCGTCTTGGTTGAACACGAATGAGATGTTGATCAGCGGGGTTTCGTTGGGTGTCCAGCGACTGTAGGCGAATGAGTTGCTGCCAGACTTTTCAAGGGGAGCGGTATCTACGCCGGTCCACTTGGTGACAACCTTGTAGCCGTCCTCGCCATAATTAACGAGCTTAAAGTAGTTCTCATACCGGAAGAGCGTCACCCATTCCTCAAGCGTGATTGAGTTACCGTCTTTGTCAAAGACTACATTTTCTTCAATTTTCACTATTGTTCATCCTCAATGATAGGGTCAAACGCCCGCATGATTTCATGCGCCAACATTCTGTCGTGGAAGCGGATGTCGGTGCTATCCACTCCCAGCCCTTTCTGAATTATGCTAAAGCAAAATTTATGTCCAAATGTAAAACTAGCGTCTAGCCGGTTGTAGGCGGCAACCACTGCGTCAAGATCCTTTTGGGTCATGTCTTCAATTTTGATGTTGGTTGGAATTTTCATCCCTGCTCACCGTCCATAACTTGGGAAACTGTCACACTGTCGTCGTTCATTGGTACGTTTTCCCCGTTTAATGCTTTGCTAATTCTTTCAGCAAAAGCGCTACCACAATCCAAACACTTTGGACAAACATGATATGTCCTAGTTCTATCGTAATTATCTTTCATAATTACTACATCATGTTTGCATAGCCATTCCATAAAACTGCCGTTCATCCCCGCTCACCGTCCAATGCGAGGAGAGTCGGGCATGGCCAGCCATAGTAACGATTCTCGTCTACATAGCAATGGTCACACATGAAATCATCAAACGGGCCATTAACTTCCTTATGCAGGTCACGCACCCGCTGGATGGCAGATTCTGCATCTTTAAGCCTGTACCAATATCGGCTTGCTCGGTTCATGACCGCTCGTTGTTTGTGCTGGGGGTTGGGTGCTTGCGGTACAGACCGGTTTTTTTGTTAATAGTTACTTTGCTCTGGTTGCACAGCCAGCAATGTCCCTTAAGGATTCCCTTATGGTTGAGAGCTGCTTTTTCCAGATCTTCCTCTCGTACCGCCATACCGCTGTTTCCGCATGGGTTAGTCACGTGCTTGTTAGCCATATTATTTCTCCTTACCCGTGTGGCACGGGCAATCGCATTGGTTAGGGGAATTGTTCCAGTCTGTGAAGCTCTGCTTACACAGATCGTGCTGACCGGCTCCGCACCAGCCGAATCGGGAGGTCTTGGTCATTTACCCTCCCGCTCGATAAATGCGGCAACTCGATCAACGACATCTTTTACCTGCCACGCACCGCCGATGTTCTCTTCTAGAATCATCTTGCAACTTGCGTCCATTCCGCCACACCCGCAGCGAAACGCCGCGGGCATGAAACGCTCCCGGATTTGATCAGCCAGTTCTTTGTTAGTCATTACTTCCTCCAATATTCGTCGAATACGAGCCAGAGAAACTTAGTGATAAGCACTATGGCAATGAACATTCCAAGTGACATTACCCCTCCTCTGTGACAACGGTCTCGAAACTCGTGATTTCCTCTTCGCCCACGGGGACGAGATCGCCGTAGACATCGGCTCCGGTTTCAGGGTGAAGCCGCGCTTCTCCCCAGAGTTCTTGGGCTTCGGCAAGTCCCATGGTGTCCACGAGTTCGTCGAATGCCAAGTTGTTCTTCTCCAAATAGTCTTGGAGAAACGCGTCATCCTCGTTAAGCACGACGCTGTAGGTGACCTCGTAGGTGCAAATTGCGTTTACTGTGAGTTCTATTGATTTACTCATGATTCCTTCTAGTTGGTTTCTGTGAACAGAATTGTGGGCATGAATGAAACGGGGAATGGTACATAGGTGTCGGGCTTGAACTTGCTGTCAAGCTCCCGGACCATGCTGGCGGGCAGGAAGTCCCGCGGCGATTCTTCGGCGTTTACAGAATCGTCGCCTGACCAGATTAAGTAGACAGTCTCGTCGCCTGCGTTAATCAGTGATGTAATGACAGTATTATGGAGACCCCATTGTCCATCAAACGCCTGCCAGCCCTGAGACGCGAAGTAGTCCATGAGTTCCCATGTGTAGATATTGCCGTCGCCGTCGTCCTGACCCCACTTGGAGAAGCATTCTTCCCAGTCGCAGGTGTTAATCCGCACATATTCATCACAGACTGCACAGACAGCACTGCCGACATTATCGAAGTAGAAAGGCTGCTCCATACCACCGCAGGCAAAGGAGTCGCATTCAGCGACCCGGACTAGTCCCTTGGTGAGTTCAGCCGCCGCTTGACGATTATGGTCATCGGCAGGGGTAAGGTTGTCACCGATGCACTCCATGATGCATTCGTGGCAAAGGGTGATGTCTGGGCAGACCAGTGTTTCAAGACGGACGCCGCAGCATGAGCAAGTGATCATGGCATTTCGAATGGGTGTGATGTTCATGGGGCAAATTATTATCGCCCGTACTGACATTATGCAAATTATTCTCCCGCCTATTCGGTAACAGTTTGATAACGAATACATACAGGGTCGCCCCCGCGTAAAAATCGGCGCCTTTATGAATTTCCCTTCTTAGTACCTAAGAGATAGATAGAGAGAGATAGGGATAGAGGACATAGGGGGCTAGTTGATAGGAACGGGGAGGATAGGCGTATGGCCTGGTGTTGCCCGCGTTTAAGCCTCGATCTGCTGGGGCAGTAGCCGAGCCGGCTCTCTCTTCTCTTCTCTTCTCTCTCTCTTTATGCACAAATAGCTGTATGCACAAAGCGCTTTGTCGACAAATTAGATCATTTTGCCGCCTAGCACAGGCCGGGGAGCTGTGTCAAGCCCCGGCCGGTCACAGTTTGGTAACGATTGCTCTCTCTCTACATACATACTCCCTATTCGGGGAGGGTGGGCCAACACAAACATGCGAGGCTGCCCGGGCGCAGACACGCCAAAGCGGTCCAGCAGTGAGAGAGGTACTGCTGAACCGCCTAGCGGAGCTCGGGGAGAAGGGGAAAGCCCCGAGCTCAGATCATGAGGCTACCCTGACCTTGAAGAATAGATCACTGGAAAGCCTTTGGGCGTCCTGCCACGCTGTTTCTCCGTAGAAGAGCTTGGTGGCATGAGCCGGTGAGGTGAGTTTGAAGAAGTCTGGGATATTGTCCGCCTCCCAGACAGTGGCGATCTCATTAGACATATCCTCTACGATAGTCCAATTGTTGACTTCGGCGACTTTGGGCCTTCTCATGGTTACTCCTACTTCTTACTAATCGAGAATGTAATGCTTGTGTTTCCCTTGATGCAGATTTTGCATGCGACGCAGGCACCGGCAAGGGCAATCTGCCCGCGCTGTTCGGGGCACTTTGCCGCCCGTACAGACAGTGCCTCGCGTGCCAGATCGAAAGTCTTCCCTAGCATGGCGATATTGACGCCCAAGGCGGACATTCTCTCTGCCGTTTCGGCATTCTCTGAATCTCCACTGAAGTACAGGGAGAGATTAGGGGTATGGCGGAGGATCCTAGCAGCGTAGTCTACCCGTGTATATACCCAGAATCGAATCTGCGGGAATTCCGCCATCGCAGCTGCCCAGGCGGCTACATATTCCGGGGAGAAGAAGTCTCCGTCCCAATGAATGCGGAACAGCTTCTCTGCGTCCCATTTGTCGCATTCGGCGTCGAATTCCGTAAGCATGCTCACTAGTAGGTCATACATAGTATGTCGATCCGCCTCCCGGAGGAGATCCCAATTGTGCATGAGTAGATTACGGACGGTCGGGCGAATTTTCTCCAGCTTGCCCGCGTAGCACACTGACTCGCAGACACTAGTAGCTGCAGGGCATGAGTACGCCCTGCCCGAGGGTAGCCCGAATGAATTGGCGATTCTGCCCTTCCCTCCGGGGGTAAGGCTATTAGCCACTTTAGAATCAGTCGATCGCTTGAGTGCCTTCATGGTATCTCTCTCTCTAGGTACTGAATGCATGGCAGACATTACAGCACGCACTGACAGTGTCAACGAATTAACCATAACGATTCGATAACGATCATTCCGTTACCCAAATGTAACAAATACCCCTGGACAGATCAAATCTCTCTCACAACAACTCCCTAAGCGGGGTGGGAGGGCCAACACAAACAAAGTGCCCGCGATCGCGCTGGCGGGCACGATCGCGGGCGGGGAGGCGGCAGGCGGGGCGCAACTCCCGCCTGCCGGTTGGTCAGTAGTGGAAATCCACCAGGACAGCGAACCAGTCAGTACCCGTGTCCTTAATGAACAGATCCAAGTTAGCTGAGAAATTATGCAGGTCATAGACATGGCTCTCCGCGCAATAGTAAGACGCGGAGAGGTCGGCAAACCGGCGGAGCCGCCAGGTAATCATGTCATCCTGGTCGAGCCTGAACATCCAGCCATTGTTCTCCAGCTCAGCTGAGTGCCGGTCGAATGCTTGCCGGCGGTATTCGTAGAAAGTGTCCACAGCTAGGTGGAACAGCCCAGGGGTAGCTTCAAGCCCTACGACATAGTCGTCCCCGGTCCAGCCCTCAATGGCGCTTGAGAGTGAATACCGACCGTCGGAGCCTATGGCGAACCAGTCCCACCACTGTTCGACAGTGGTGTCGTGAGTGAGCCGCGATTCGACATAGTTCTGAGCTCCCTCTGGGGACTCAGCTCGGACTAGCATTAAGTGTGCAGTATGCATTGCGTTTCCCTTCTTAGGTAGGGGAGGCTGGACTTTCCAGCCTCCCCGTGTTGATTACTTGGTGAGCGAGTCTAACAATAGACCCTTGAGAGTGTCCTTCGACAGAGTCATGTCTTGGTAGACCACCTCTCCCGTGTCGGCGTTGAGGTAGACCGGCGGTTCATCGCACATCACCCACTCAGTGCCATCGGAGGCGCGGATACCGAACGACAGGTTGCCGTCAGTCTGTCCGAGGTTCACAGCGAACTCGAAGTAAACCTGAGCCGCGAGGTACGAGGGGTCGCCCACGCGGTCGGTACGCTGGAGGACTCTCGCTACTGCGAGCAGGTTGTCCGTCCCGGACCAGTGACCGTAGAACACGAGGTTGCTAGCGAATGAATCGCTCTGGACAATAATCTCAGAACGGTTACCCATGTCAGGCACTCACCTTCCGTGTCGCAGTGATGAACGCCCACGAGCCGCCAGCGTTCGCTTCTTCTTGATTCTCAGGGGTAACCGTGCGGGCTACCAATTCAGTAGCCTTGATGATTCTGTCCATGCTCATTCGGCTGATAAGCAGGCCTTGGATTACATCGCGGCTAACTCGAGCGGTTCGTACATACTCGCTATCCTCGAACCTGAATTCGAGAAAGTCTTGCTCGCTCATGGCGAACTCCCTTCTTTGTACCTACTGGGCTTCGGTACATGGAGAAACTTACGGCATGGCACTGACACTCTCCACCTACTTTTATTACAGTTTGGTAACGGCGTCAGAATCCCCGGCCCTAGCATGATCTGCCTGGAAGGTCAAGGATCTTTCATAACAATTAGGTAACGGCTCTCTCTCCCATAATTCCTAATAAGAGGACGGAGGGAGGGTGGGCGTCCGACACAAACAAAGCGGCCGCCCGGCCGAGCTGCCACAGCAGCCCAGCCGGGTGCCGTCCCCCAGCCACCGGGGGAGTGTGGCTGAGGTCGGCGGGCCGATCCCGCCCAGCCTGAAGGGGAAGAGACTGGGCGGGAGGTTCTAGAGATTAACCGCCCATGTCTCGCGGTTAGTCCAGCTGTTGTATAGATCAGTAATCATTGTCTTATCCCTTCTTAGTAGTGGTGGGCAGTTTAAACACATGCCCAGGTGCGGAACTTCCGGGGGAAGTTATTCGGGTTCGACAGTTTCGTCGGAGAACCCGAAATGGAGCATGTCATGCTCACAGTCGACACTGAACGACTCGATCAGGTAGTCCGGGTCAGTGCCGTAGGGCACATCTAGGATAGCCTCAAAGGTGGCAGTGACGCGCACGCGGATGTCCGTGCTGATACCCAGCAGATCCACTAGTGCCCGCATGTCTTCGACAGTGAAGGTCACTTCGGTGTAACCCTCGTCGATGCAAGACTGGGTGTCAGCCCAGAGTCGCTTCCCGACAGCAGTCATGTCGTTTACCTTGCGCTGGACGGTTGACTCCAGCGAGGCAATCCGCCTGTCTTTCTGCATGCAGTCCGCGCATACTGCGGCTTCAGGATTCCCCGCCTGAATCGGGTTCTCGCCATAAATCATGGCGACCACTCCCCTTCGGAGTCTTGTGTGAGCCTTGTTGCTCACAAGGTGAACTATGCCGCATGCCACCGACAATTGCGACCTGGATTTATTACAGTTCGATAACGGGCGATCTGCCGTATCTCTCTCCCACCAATCCCTGAAAGGTAAGAGTCAGGGTGGGTGGGACTCCAACACAAACCGGCCCGGCCCCCTCTCGGGGACCAGGCTGGCTGTATCACTACCCCTCAGCGCATTGCGCGTCGCAGTAAGTCTCGGTCAGATCGACCGGCTCTCCGCACCGATCACACGGCTTAGTTTCCGGCGCTTCGTCGATGCCCACTGTCCAGGTGGAGAACTGGACCTCAAAGTCCATGTCAATTAAATTTGACACAATCTCTTGGGCGGCAGAGAGGATTTCGGCCTCCACGACGAATTCTTTGTACTCAATCTTCTGGTCGGCGCGGACTACAAACTTCATGGCTAAAATCCGAACGCGCAAGTCTCGCAGGCGTCGCCCGCGATGAGTACCAAGTCTTGGACCTCTTCGGGCGTGGCTGCTACCCATGTACCGAACGAAGTCTCGTGCTGCAGTGCCGTGGGCGCACTCTCAATTGAGAATGACAACTCATTGCCTGCGTGTTCCGGGCAGGTAGTCTGCCCGTTGTGGACGTTAATCCAAATTTTCATGGTGCTTCCCTTCTAAGTGTGAGCGGTTGCTCACGGGATGAATCCTGCCCTATCTCTCCGCCCCACGCCACCTGGATTTATTACAGTTGCGTAACGGTGATCGACGATCTCTCTCCCACACACATTCCCAATGAGGAGGGTGGGTCAACACAAACATTCCCGGCCGCCGGATCCGGAGCTCCAGGCGGGCTTGGCGGGGGAAGGGGAAGTACCCCGCCAAGCGGCTTATGTGGGCCAGGTCACTCCGGCATCCCCTTGGAGTGTTTCCCGCCCCGCCCTACGGGGGAGAGAGGGCGGGGCGGGAAGTGTGGGGGAGGGGGGCTTTCGCCCCCCTCCGGTCGGCTAGCGAGGCTCGAGTTCTTCGCTCTCGAAGCCGTAGTCGTCGAGGTCAAAGTCAGAGTCGATGCTCAGACCGTTGAGGACCTCTTCTGCCGTGGTGCCATACGGAGCCGTGAGGCGGGCTTCGAATGAGGCAGTGAGTACGAACGAGACATTAGTCGAAACGCCGCACTGCTGCGCCAATTCGCGGATGTCGTCGAATGAGAAGGTGGCAACGGGTTCGCCGTTGTCAATGTCTTCTTTGGCTTGGTCCCAAAGGGCTTCGCCAATCTCTGCGAGCGTGGCACGCAGATTCTGAATCGTGCCCTTGAGGTACGCGACCTCTTTATCGAGCAAGCCGCACCGATAGCACTCGGTGTTGTCAGGTGTACCCGCCTGATTCGGGTCGCCATACATACTCATGGCGTCACTCCCCTTCGGAGTTTGAGGTGAGCGGTGTTGCTCACGAGGTGAACTATTCCACACTCACCCGCCACTTTGCATGGGGTTTTTATAACGGTTTGGTAACGAAAGCTCAGGCACGCGACATACCACACGGCCCTGGCCGGTTCAAGTCTCTTTTATAACAATTCGATAACGATGATCGATCTCTCTCCCCCCAACCCCTATATAAGAGCACTGGGAGGGTGGGTGCTCAACACAAACAATTCTGCTGGCTGGCCGGCCCGCCCAGGCAGCTGGGCAGATCCGGATCCCTAGGCCACCGGGGGCTTGGGCGCATAAAAAAGACCGCCCGCCCCTCGCGGGACGGGCGGCTTCTCTGTTTAGTTGTGGACGGGCTTACCCTCGGGCGGGCAGCAATCGGTGTCCTCGCAAATTGCCGAGAGCCACGAATTGCCCTGAACGACGATTGCGTCCAGCGCGTAAGGGTAACGCGCAAAGACTTCTTGCAGCGTTTCCTTCGATTCCTCAATGGTGCCAGAATCGCGGATTACAAACACAATCTCGCGGTATTGGCTCCATGTGGACTCATCGCGAAGGTCAACCACCTCGCGAAGAGCCTGTTCCTCCATGCATACCACGGCGGCTTCTCCCGAAGCGACCAATTCGGACTGAACCAGCATCTGCGGTCCTGTCACATAAACGCTCATGGCGTCCCCTTTCTTGGTGAGCGGAGTTGCTCACATGGAGAAACTTAGGGCATAGGGATGACATCCGCACCTAGTATTTATTACAGTTTGATAACGACAGCTCAGGCAGGCGGCATACCAGATCGCCCTGGCCAGGCGCAACGGGTATTTATAACAAGTTGGTAACGGATCTCTCTCCTCCTATCCCTTTAGGGTTAGAGTCTGGGAGGGCGGGACTCAACACAAACATTTCGGCCGGCCGGTCCGCCCCGAAGGGAGGCGCTTTCGCGCCTCCCCAGGGAGTTACTCAGAGATAGTTCTTGACTCCGTTGAGGGCGGAGAGGGTTACCGTATCCCCAACTGATGCGCGGAGCAGTTTGAGAGCGAACTGAAGTTCTTCACGCCCGTCCACGTACTGCCCGCGACGGTACTCCTTGCCAAGGCTTCGGTATGGGTTCCCCGCCTTGATTGGCATGGGCGGGACAGCGTACCCGTCCAGCTCAAACGTGACAACAACTGTTCCAGACATAGTTGTCTTGGCAGAGACGAGTTCGGCAGAGATGCCATTCCGAATCAGACTGGCGCAACGCAAGTCCCATTCGCGGATAGCGTTCTCGTATTCCGCGTTAATTCGGGCTTCTTCAGACTCATGCAAGTCTGCCTCCAACAAGCGCGCTTCAATTAGCGCAATGGCTGACGAAACGTTGAGTTTCACAGCGGCCATGATAGTTCCCCTTCCGTGGCGAGAGTTTCTCGCTCACATGGAGAACCCTGCCATAGTCCACGGCTAGCAGCCACCTGGATTTATAACGATTTGATAACGGCAGCTCTCTCCCTCCCTAATCCCTTTAGGGTTGAGACAGGGTGGGAGGGCTGTCCAACACAAACAACGCCGGATCCCGCCAGGCGCAGGGCCGGCGGCCTGAGCGGGGGTCTCAGGCCGCCGGGGGTCTCACACTTCGCAGTCGTGTCCGAAATACCACTCGTGCGAATCGGTCTCATCGGTCAGATCAAACACGCGCTTGCACTCTGCGCATGTGGGGGCGGAGAAGATAACGGTCACTTCAACATCCCCCGCAATTCTGCCTTGATGCGGCGGGCGTCCTCGCCGCGCCATGTGGCGGCGTTAGCGAGAAAGTAGATAACGACGCCTTCGGCGGTGTCATCGAAGAAACTATCGGTGATTGACGACAGTGAACGCATAGCGCGCAGATACGGTACCGCGCCGAAATACGGCTTAGCCCATACCGATTCAATTTCTTGAGCGATTGCACTCAATGGTCGAGACATGATGTTCCCCTTCCGTGTCGGGTATTTCCCGTTCACATGGAGTACTATGCCGTACTCCGTGCCGCCGCGCCACCTGGTTTTGTAACGATTCGATAACGGGTGATCTGTAACGATTTGGTAACGACTCTCTCTACTACTATCCCTTTTAAGGTTAGGCTCTGGGAGGGTGGGAGCCAACACAAACAATCCCGCGGTGAGGCGGGGCTCGCGCCCCGCCCCCTCGCTATCGGAGTCTGCCGTTCAGAACCAGGGCGACAAACCGGATTAGTTCGTAGGTTGTCGTGATGAACAGCATCGCGACCGCCCATGCCACCGCCCGCTCATGCGTAGGTCCGGTGGTGTTCAGGCTCTGGACTACAAAGTAGAAACACCAACCGCCAAAGAACAGGCTTGAGAGTCGGAGTACTACATAGACCGCTTGTTCAGTCTTGGGAATCATGCTTGCCCCTTCGGTAGGGGAGGGGGGCTTGCGCCCCCCTCCGTGGTTGTTAGTAGCGCTCGCGCTCAACTTCAGCGTTGCACTTTGGGCAGACAAAGTGTTGCGTGTAGCCTGCGGAACGGTATCCGTCGGGAGTGAGGTTGCCCACCTCGACTCCGTCCACCGGACCTTCGAAGTCGCACTCGTCGCTATGGTCGAACGCCTCAAAGTCGGTTGAGCAATTGTAGTTAGCGGGGTTCGTGGTCGCGTGTGACATGACTAGTCCTCCACCACGATAGTGTCGCCACCGAAACGGAATTCGATGACATTCTCGATACCGAATGAGCGGAATCCCTTGCGGGGCTTGACGACCACGACCAAGCCGCGTTCGGCGGCGTTGTAGGCGGGGTCGCCGCCGACTAGGTAGGACTGACGATTAGTCGTGAATCCCATGGAGACGACTTCTCCCGTGGTGCGCTTGCGGAATGTCACTCCAACGAAACGACCGCGGGTCGCCTCGACGAATGCGCGGACATCGCCGCGCTTGATAGTGCGTGTAGCCATTGCTACTCCCCTTGATAGGTCACCGCCCCATTGGGCGGGGTGTCGGCGTGGTTGCCTTCACATGGAGAACCATGCCATGCGGGGCTGTCACTCTGCCACCTGGATTTGTAACGGTTCGGTAACGGACATGGTAACGATTCGGTTACGGCTACACCCCCCCACCCTTAGAACGTTTGTTCGAATAGATGGGGTCCAGGGCACAGGCGCCAGTGTTAGTTAATAGGTGCAGGCAGTAGCCTAACGAGGCTATAATTGGGTATTCGCGAATCACTAGGAGGACCACAGCCCATGTGGCCGTTTAAGAAAAAATACGACGCTACTGCGACATCGCTGATTGAGCTCCCTGTTACTGAGGAGATGGACACGAAGACTAGCGGTCTTGTGAAGTGTGGGTGGTGCGGCTACCCCAGCATGGAACACCGGGCATGCTTCTACTGCGGAATTCCGGTTCTAGCATCAAAAGATCGTTTCAAAATGAATACCCTGCCAGACCTTGAGGAGACAGCATGAAAAATGATAAAGACATCGTCGGTGCCTACAAGCCCGGTAAGCAGTCTTTCACCTACAAGTCCATCGGCCCTGTGATCAAGCCTCCGGTTGCGAAAAGTAACTCGGCTAAAAAGACTTCGCCAAAGCCAAAAGCCAAGTAAGCGCAGACAATTTCCTCTGCTGCGTGAATAATTGACTCATGGCAAAAAAGTCGGCTAAAGCCAAGAACCCACCCCTGCAGCGTCCGTCACGCGAGGAAGTCGAAGGTTGGGTAGAGACCCAGCACTCAAACCACTGGGCTGGCGAACGTACTCCGTCGTTTCGCGAACACGGCAAGGCTGCACCCGGACGAGCTACTCGCGCTAGTGCGACTATGAACGCTGTGCGGTCGGGTGAGATCGCCAAGGAACAGACCGCTTGGAACAGCCCAGAACGAGCTGCCGCGGTTCGCGAATGGCAGAAACAGCGTCCCGGCGGTGGAAGCCCTTCTGGGGCTACCCACCAGCAGTGGGTGTCGTGGGGTAAGTCCAACCCTAACCTTGCTTCGAACGCTTCTCGTGCCCTTGGACAGGCAAGGCAGTTCAACAAATGAGTTCAAAAGAATTTGCTGACGGCCTGTGGAGTGCTGACGGCACTCACGCACCTTGCCCCACCTGCTCAGGTGCCGGAACCACCAAGCCCAAAGAATTTATTGCCGGCGACAAGAAGTCGGAAAAGCATTTCGCTAAAGCTGCCATGGATTCCAAAACAATTATGGGATCAGGCTATTACGGACCCGCTTGCAAGAACTGCGGCGGATCAGGAAAGGTATACGAGTAATGACCAAGAAGAATGTTGGCGGTAAGCCCACTGCAGGCGCAAAGAAGGCTGCAGCCAAGATTAACAAGATTGGCGGAAACCTTCAACGACAGACCAGCGGCAATGTTGATGCCTGGGCGTCGTTCGATAAAAACGGAAAGATGAGTGCAAGGGCTTTCGGCCCGGGCGACCCCTCTCCCTTTGCCAAGATAAAAGGCAACAACCGCAATCTTGGCTCCAGCGTTGGTAAGGCCATCGGCAAATCAATGGATTCGCGTAACAAGTAACACCTCTGGTGTGTTCAGCGCGGTTGGTTGGTAAAGATGCCTATTGATCAAGGTGCCCAGTTCAGTGGCTACAGGATGAGTCATCGTCCAGGAGCCGACGGTGCACCTCTGCATGATCTGACTCAGGTGTACCCAGCCGACGTCTACACCCACCCCCATTACTACTCCCAAGCTCAGGATATGCCGACCCACCGTCTGGCAATTTCCTACCGCGGACAACCAGATCGCCCGATTACGATTTACCGTGCGGTGCCCAAAGTAGCCGGTGAGACTGCCCATATGCAGAGGGACGTGGACTACCTTCAAAAGGGCTTGAACAGCCTCAACACCAAAGGTAAGTTGCCCGCCCACCCTGATTACGACCACTGGCGGGGCGAGGAAGCACACTTCCACAAGCACGCGTCTAACTTGATTCCCGAACTGCAACAGCACATTGCGGCCAACCCGCCTCATAAGATTAATACAATCAATCTAGGTGACTGGGTTGCCATTGACAGAGCCTACGCAGAGGGTCACGGACAGGGAATCAATGGAGGCCACCGCATCCTGTCAAAGACTGTCCCCGCAAGTCATATCCGCACCCCCGGTGACTCCATCCGAGAATGGGGCTACTTCCCACCCCAAGGAGCCCGCTGATGGCAAAAGTTCCCAACAACAAGGTAGATCGAGCCTTCGGCGAATTAGGTGTACCTACTGTATTCGGTCGGTCGAAGCAATTCCCTAATCTTGTCAATCCAGACACCCGTAATCAGAACAACGGCATGTTCTCTGGACCACGCCCATCGTACGGTAGGTATGGAATGTCCCCCAACGCCACTGATGCTGCTGTGCGCGGAAAGAGAGTGAATCAGTAATGTCTGAGGAACCGACACTATTTCCAGGGTACACGCCTACTGCCATGCACGGCAGACAATGGCAAAATTTGCCAATGCCGCGCAGGTCAAGGGAACTACCGGCTGGCCACACCGTATCAATTAGCACTGACTCTAGGCATGTCCCAGGTATTCTTCGGCATGGCTATACTCCAGAGTTAGAACATAATGATAAAGGCGACGCTAGAAGAGAGACTGAGCATTTCATGTTTGGTACTCCTACCTATGAAGGTACGAATAACCGGCATGTGTACGGTTACTTGAGGCCCAATAATGTTCCTAGTCCGATAGGTCAGTATGGAAATGTCAACCTAAATGTCCGACCGTCGGCATTGCGAGGGGCAACCACCACACCAGCAGATAGCGTCTTTATGCTTAGAGACGCCCACAGCCCGAACCCTGTACCAGAGCCTCTTGGTCCGCAGCACACTTCTACTGGTCACTATGTACCGAGAACAGAAAGTCTTGGCGACGACAGTTCACCAGATACGGTAGTTAGGTACAGGGAAGTTCAAATACCTGGTGGCACTCTTAAACCTCACAACATAGAGAGCGCGGATGTTGTATCCCATGTTGGACATGATGACCCGGAGTACAAAGCCGTTATGTACGCCCAGCGAGAGCTACGTGCCAACCAACTAAGGAGGCAAGGCATACCCACAACTCACTCCACTAGAATGTACCAGCCGTCTTTGTTTGAAAGCTCCCCCTACCTATCGCACAAAGGTCAGTGGCTTGATGGAGAGGTACTTTCTTCTGGATTGACCCCGACCTCCGCTAGTGAGGAAGAGGACCTTAGGAAGATGAACGACGCGCAACAAAGGTATGTTAGTAAACATGGTGAAACCACTAATATGCCAAATATGGACACGCTCTCATAACATCCACCATCAGTACTGATGTGTCCGTGTGAAAAGCAGGGGTACTATAGTGTCACTAATACAAAATGAAAGGCTATGGATTACATATGTGGCTAATTGAACAACCCCGCCAAGTTCCGTTGAGGATTCGTGCGATGGACTGGGCTACCAAATTGGTAAAGCCGAAGAACACCCAAAAGACTGTGGGAAGCACATGGAGTGCTGTTCCAACAACTTCAACCGAAACCCCGTTCTAATAGGAGCATTGCGTGGCTGGTAAAGAACGAGAAACCTTCGTACCGCGGAATCTGCCTACCTCTGGAAAAGGCTCTGGTCTTCGTAAGGCCATGGAAGCTGCTGGTGAGGACATGGACCAGGGCTGGTTGTTTACCCCCCAAGAACTGAACATCAAGCCGCGGCAGTTCTTGACGGACAAGCAGCGCTATCCCAAGGGTTTTACCCCCCGGCGACAGCGGATAGTCTCCGAAGCACTGAAGGATACTCGCGTTCATACCGACGGCATTAGTCCCGGCGATGCCAATCTAACTGGAGAGCAAAAGAACAAACTTGGCAGGGAGCGTGCCACCATCATCCAGACGCTCGCTAGATCCTCTATTCCAGCGGATAGACTTGCTAACGCAAGGCTTACTGACATCCGGACTAACGAGCCTGGAATTCAGGGTAATTCAGCGTTCTATAGAACTATTGGACCCTACAGAGGTATCCATGTAGGTGATTACATGGATAGAGGGTTGTCGCACACTCACCCGACCAACTTCTTGGGTCGCATGTTTACTCATGAAACTGGGCACGCTATCGACCGAGGCGAAATCTTAAACAGAGGGGGAACGATTGATAGAAGCCCGCTCGGAAAAGGTGTAGCCGAGGGCTTAGCAGATCATGTTGCAGCAACTAGGTTTGGTCAGGACCCGCGAGTTCCAGCCAGTGTTACACCGTCCGCTTACCACGAGATTTGGCGTAAAAATCTTGAGGGTGACAAAAACGAGGCCGAATTTGAGGCCGGCAAATTTGCGTCAGATGGGCGCGGGTTTACCGGAACCATGGGTCGTCAATGGCTCGAAGGTTACGACGCTGCCCGTACTGGACGGGTCCGCGTTGGCGAGGACCACACGGAAGCCTTGCAGCATCAACCTACACTCTTTGATTAAAGGTTTGTTTTATGGAACAAGGTAAACAGTGGCAAAACCTACCGATGCCGCGTAGGTCGCGATTCGATGGATATGTGCCTGTCTATCGTGGCGTCAGGGATGTTTCTCACGAAGATGTGGTTAATTCCGCAAGACGTGTCGGTTCACATTGGAGTTCTTCTCGCGATGTGGCTGAAACCTTCGCAAATATGGGAAGCTTTGACAGCAGGCATCGCACTATTGACCCAGACAACGGATCCAACATTAAGTCCACCGTTCTTCACGGATTTGTGCACCCCGACCATGTTATGAGCCGGGAAGAGGTTAACAAGTGGAATCTGGAGCGACCGCAAAAGGGAATCCACACTAAGGAGTCGGGAGAGAGCGAAGTCTCCATTAGACCGGGTTCTCCCGTGCATCTCATAGGCGCTACTGATTACCATTGGGACGGAGAGTCTCGATTCCCGACGGCTGACGAAGTCTCCCATAAGTTTGCCGCCCCCATTGAAAAGACCGCGTAAATGTCCACCATTCGCGCAATGGGCGGAGTAGATTTACAGTCATCCGCCGGGCCTTCAGTGCCCGTAGGCACTGCTTTAGGCACTAAACTTAGCACCAGACTTGAGGAATTCAATCTGGGTAGGAGTGCTTAATGGGATACCTTGCATCGGCGGCAGGCGCTGCTATTGGCAGCCGGTTAGGCGCTAAGTACGCATCCCAGATTGGCAAGACTGCTGGCAAGAACGCCGCGTCCTTCGTTGACATTGGTGAACACGCCGCCAACACTGTCCGTGATCTCACCGATAGGGGTGTTCCGCATCAGCAGAGCGCCACGAGTCGAATGGCTGGTGAAGTAGGCTCGCACCTTGCCGCTAACAAGGGTCGCTATGTGGCTGCGGCCGAAAACCTCGGAACTACCTACGCTCCTCAAATTGGGGCAATTGTTGGTGCACACCTTGCAAACCGCGTTGCAACTGGAACTGGTCGCGCCGCAAGCCGCGTTGGGCACTTTGTCGCAGGTCAGGCTGACGCCAACCAGCAGGTTACAACCAATCCCTACGGAATGTACTAGGCCTGATTATGGCGATGTTAATCCCTGAAATTATTGGGGCACTTGGACTTGGGGCGGAAACCGCCGCTGGCGCTGAAGCAGTGGCTGGCGGAGAAGCCGCGGCATCCAGTGGTCTAGGAAACATTATTGGCAAAGTCGGTAAGTTCGTGAATCCCGTAAGCGGAATTCAAAATGTTGTTGACCGGGCTTCTCACTTTGTTACCGGTAGCGCAGAAGGCAAGTCAGACCTCAACCTTGGTAAAATCTACTAGATTAGGGCATAACTTATGAGCATTGGCGGAACTATTGGGTCTATCGCAGGAACCGTTATCGGTGGAGCGATTGGTACCTTTCTCGAGCCCGGCGGCGGCACCGCGGCTGGCGCCATGCTTGGTCGCACCATCGGTAGCACTATTGGCGGTTCAATTGGTAACTCCGCTGAGAACGCCGCTAAAAGCGTAGTAGACCGAGCAACCGACTTTGCAATGGGTAAAAATGAAGCCACAGGCTTCGGTGAGATGTACTAGTGGCAGAGACTAAGAAGTTTGGCCCGTACAAGGGGTCTGACGCTAACGGCGGCAGGCCGATTTACGTCTATAAGAAAAAGGTCGGCGGGAAGTGGGTCACCACTTCGAAGAATAAGGCCCGCGCTGATTATGAAGAAAAGACGGGGACGAAACTTTCCCGCAACACAGATGTGGACCACAAGAACAACAACCACTCCGACGACCGGAAGTCGAACCTCCGCCCATTGAAGCATGGCAAGAACACCGCCAAGGAAAACAAGCGTCGCGCAGGCAAGAAGGAAAACGAAAAGTAATCGCGTTGCCGCATAAATAACGCGGCTCACTCGGTAAACTTGTCCCAACAAAGGAGACTAATCATGGTAAAGGCAAACTCGTGGGACGGCGGCAGCAGCCGCACTAGCGGTGGCATTGGCGCTGCGGTTGGTGGCCTTGTTACTGGCGCAATGCTTGGCGGAATGACCCGCCGCGGCGCTGCAGAACACCATGAGCGCGAGAAGGAAATGGTCACCCATGTCTCCAACACTCGTATTAACGAAGCCCATGTGGCACACGCTCAGCAAATGGAAATGGTCACCCACATTGCAAGCCACGCTGGTGCTATTGAGCGCGCCACTTTCGGCAACAACACATTTGTTACCCGCGCACCACAGGATCGCCCTACCCCTAAGTCAAGCCCAGTAACCGGAGCATCAATTGGATCATACTTGGCTAAGAACCGTATCAGCGGAGAATCCTCAGAGAAGGCTGACGTCGAGCAGAGCAATAAGCGCGAAGCCAACTGGCACCCGCTTGATGGCCCCAACCTCCGGGTGCATAAGGTAGCAAAGAACAAGGGTCTTCGTTCGGCCGCTCTTTCCCAGCTTGGTTACGACAAGGGTCATGCCCTTCGCGGCGCGGTCCCCGGTGAATCCGTATTCCGCGATACTACGCCCGCACCTGCGGCTCCTGCTGCTAAAAAAGCACCCGCAGCAAAGAAAGCCCCCGCTGCCAAGAAGGCACCAGCTAAAAAGAAGTAGCCATGGCAAAGATTCCGCAGCCGTCTGACCCACGGAACGACGCAGCTCGTAAGGTCCTTCAGGCTCAGTACCGGGGCGCAGACTCCCGAGAATTCCGCGATGCTCTGACTCGGGCATCAGGAGCTACCTATGGCATACAAACGAATGTGAAGCAATGGAATCGCTGGGACCGGTGAGCCGCGCCAAAGAATTCGAGGCGTCCGTGGAGGTTCCCACGCAGGAAGTCCGCGACACGCGGTTCGGGCTTCGTAGCCTTCCGCACTCAATTGAAAAGCCAAGCGTGCTTTCTTATGCCGACCCGGGTCGAGGCCCTAACGGCGAACATCTTTCTTGATTAGCCCTAAAAACTATCAAATAACTGCCATACTACCTACTACCTGACAGATAGGATCGGTAACTGTGGCGGTTAACGAATTTGGTCATCTCCTTGATGACAACGGTAACCCATGCGTAGACTTTGTTTGGGGCAACCTGCCGTTGCAGCCAAACGATGCTCGCTGGGCAGCCGAAAATCCCTTGCTGGGCACTATGGACGACTCCAGCCGCGCCCTAGCAGAATACTCTGGGTACCCGTCGTTTACCCCTAATGTGGGTAATACTCTTAACATCGAAGGGCCTGCGTTCCGTTGGCCAGCTTTGTACCTGTGCTACACGGACGGGTTCAACTTTGAAGAACTGAAACTTTACAACGTGATTAACACGCTTGTGGCTTGTGGCGTTCCGCGTGAGTACTTTGTTGACTTCACATTTAGCGGCGGTTCTGGACCGTACGACACGGGTGGCACCCCCAATAATGATGGTGCTCTGTTCTGGTACTACATCGACCCCAAGGAACTCCTGTGGGAAGACACTAACACTGGTTACAAGGTGTTCGGTAAAGATGTAGACCACGTTGTTTTGTATAGCAACTTCAGCCCCAATACCGTTGTCGCGGCTGATAGTGGCGACCCCACCACTTACTCGATGGTTGTGTACCAATGTCAGGACCCGACAAAGAACACAGGAAACTGGTGGTAAACCATGGCTAAGCTTGAAAAAACTTGCGATTGCGGTACTGAAACGTACACCGACGCCGTTGCTGGCGTAAAGATTGTCCTTGGCGGCTGCCCCACCTGTGGTGACAAGCCGACCTTCACTGTCCTCCGAGATAACAAGAAGTAAGGAAAAGACATGGCTAGAGAGTCTTATGTAAAGAAGGCCTGGCAGTACAACCCCGAGACTGGCGCTTCAGGCTGGTTCCCGGTGCTCGATCCAATTACTGGCGACCCAGTCATTGTTACGGGCGAAGTCCAGGTTGATTATGTCTGGGGCAACCTCCCGCTTCAGCCAAACGATGACCGCGGCTACGCCGAGACCAATTTTGGTGGCGGTAGCGGTGACGCTTACTGGGCTCCTACTACATACTTCAAGAGCGGAACGCTCCAGACCGAAGATTACTCAGTAACCATCGGTAACACCTTTGGTGGATTTGAAGTTAAAGTTCCGGCTGACAACCACATCATTGCAACCACTGGTTACTCAAACTTCCCTGGTTACATCCCTAACTACGCAGGCGATGGCGACCCAGGATTTGAGACCGTTGTTCCAAACGTTGTTGGTATGGCAGTTCCTGAATACGCACCAGCGCTTACCGCAGCAAATCTTTCCTGGAATACCTACACGGTTAATCCTGGCGTAACTCACGGAAAGACCACTACTTCTACTGTAACTTTGACTGTTGACGACGTGCTTAACTTGCGAGCTGGCGACACTGTTTACATTGACCAGTTCATTGTGGCTCCCGGCCCAGGCGAAACTCCAATTGCACTTGGTTACCAGCAGTTGACCGCAGTGGATAAGGTAGCAAACACCATTTCGTTCGCTAATACTGATCTCTCATTCGACGCTGTTTGCTCAGGCGCAGTATGGGGTTCGAACACCACTACACGCCGCGTTATCTCACAGGATCCAGCCGCCGGCGATATCATCGATGAAGGTGCCACTGTTACTCTGACAGTTCTGTACGTCGACTAACAAAAGTAAAAAGGCCCCCGCGTGAGCGGGGGCCTTTTTGTTAGTACCAATGATGCTTTTTCCAAAACGCCCATGCATTGCACGGTGATCCGTAAACGGAGTTTATGTACTTCAGGCCCCAGTTAATCTGGGTTTCGGGGTTGGTGCGCCAGTCTTTTCCAGCCGAAGCCATCTTCTTACCCGGCAGCGCCTGCGGGATACCGTAAGCGCTGGAGTTCGGGTTATCGGCCGTGTGACGCCAGTTTGACTCCCGTGTCCAAAGCTTGTCTAGGCATTGGAACTGTTTCGCAGACACCAGACTTCTGGCGTATGCCCGGCTTCGGGAAGGAGTCGGTTTTACTTTTCTAACTACTTTGTGCGCAACAGCGACGGGTGCCGCTGCTACTACCGAGGCTTCTCCTGCTGCCTCGGAAGGTGGAGTTAGGGTATGTGAGGCTTGGATACCAAGCCCCAAAATTCCTACCAACACCGCAGTCCTGATAATAAGCATGTGTAGCTCCTCTCAGTCAGGGTCTATAAGCATACCCCATGAGATACAGAACTTTGTAACCCCTCAATGTGTTTAATATGTTTGAGTTAAAAAGTTGGACAAATTGTGATTTAATTATGCCACTTGTCCGTTTGACTAAGGATTGACGTGGGCGACCAACCGATTGTAACCATCACAGCACAACAGATGTTTGAGATGCTAACTAGGATGGAAGCGGTGACCAATAAACTGGTCGACGGCCTTGGTAATCTCAAAGAGATTGCTGAAGACCACGAAGACCGTCTACGAGTCGTTGAGGCCAGCGCAGGCGCTGAGAAGCGCATTGACGACCTCTCGGATCGAGTAACCCAGCATGATGCCGCGTTCAGCAAGATTAATGAGCGCGTAGGCGGCATTGAAGGCGTTATGGCTGGCCAAAAGGCCTCCAAGATTAGCCCGGTAGCAGTTGCGGGCGTCGTCGCGGCATTTTCCGCAATTGTCGTAAATATCATAATTGCGCTCATCAAAGCTTAAATGTATACTGGTCTCCCTACTAGATATGGAGACACATGAATACTAAGAAAGCACAGGCGCTTCTTGCCTCTTGGGCACGTTCGTTCTTGGCCGCCGCTATTGCGGTTTACCTCACTGGCGTGACCGACCCGTCAGCAATCGCTAAGTCAGCCGCAGCCGCCGTCCTTCCGGTCATCCTTCGCTGGCTCAACCCCAAGGATCCGGTTTTCGGCATCGGAAGCTAAGCATCCAATTGAGGGGCGGAGTCATCTCCGCCCCTCTTTTTTGTTACAATGTAAGCCCTAGGAGGTACAGACATGACCTGTGCTAATTGCTCTAACGACGCCGTGTACGAAGTTAATTACCGAACTGCCCCTAGCGTCAACTACTGCGAAAAGTGCGTACCAGCCCATGTGCGGGAGGGTGCACGCGTCCTTAGCAAGCCTTCCCCGGTGAAGCGCCGCCGCAAGGCCGCCGACAGTGAGTGAGTTCAGCAGCGAGTTTCCGGTAACTCTTAACTCTAACCGGTCCCGCGCCAGGCAAGCGCACTACCTCCCACGGTCGGTTACTTACGCACGCTCCCCCGAGGAATTCCTAGAGCCCTACGCCATCCAGCCAAAGTTGGTTACTAACACCTTCGATGTGTTTGAGGAAGAGGTAGTGGACGAGCGTTACTCGGTCAAATGGCTTACTTGCGGGGAATGCTACGAACGCGTCCGCTCAGATCAAACAGAAGACCACGTCTGCGAGGAATAAATGCCAACAAATGATGAAGAGCAGGGTCGGTACGACGTAACCGACCTAGACCCCGAGGAAAGTGAACTAGACGACTCTCCGGCTAGAATTCGAATTTATGTAACCTCTACAAAAAACCCTAGCAAACCACGGACACTCCGAGCGGGATACGACTATAAGACCGGAACCATGACCGTCGTCTTTCCTGACGGAACATTTTGGAATTACTACCGAATTACAGAGATTGAGTGGAACTCGTTTAAGTCGGCTCCTTCTAAAGGTGAGTGGCTTCATGTCAACGGGTTCAACAATAAGCCCCATGGAATTGGTGAAGGTATGATGGGTAAAGCAAACATCCACGACCTAAGCACCAATATGATTCGTTCTTTGGGGGCCTCAAAAGAAGCACAAATTGCCATGCATGGAAAGCAAAGCTCCAGGCTTGGGGGACCTAGGGTGCAGGCAGCATTGCAACGTCACATCAGAGGATTAGGAAGCCAACAGTAACAGTGAAAACATTCGGGCCACTATACGCACACACACTTAAGTACTACCACCGGAATTTACTGCCTGTGGTTGAAAAGGGTACGACTCAAGAGACCACCCGACCCTACCGAAAAGGCGTATGCCTAGTATTTAGACTCCCAAAGACATATTTAGGGTTAGCTGTAGGTATCTGGGTGTACCAGCCAGAGAACATCGACGATGACGATGCGGTTGACGCCCTCATGGCAGACGCCCTCAAACTATCCCAGACATTTAGTGCTGAGGAGGTAGGGGAGTGGTGATGTTCAAGAAACCTCGTTGGGAAAAGCCTTTCCCCGAGAAACTTGCAAATCGAGTATCGCGCATCCCCACCTCGGAACTGGCGTCGTGGGCGGATCAATCAATCAGTGAGTTGGGCCGCTGTATTAGCGAATGGGAAAAGACCCGAAACCCTGTTTACATGGAAGAAGCACTCAACGGGGCTGAGGCTATGCACGCAGTGGTAAATGAAATGTATAAGCGCAACATCAAATAGTTCATTGTAAGCACAAAAGTCGATAAAGTGCTATAGTTATACCGCCTTCGCTTCCTTCTCCCTAGTGTGGCATGGGTGGGGGCTCCGCCTGGAGCCCCCATTCCAATTTAGGATAACTATGAGTGATGTTCAATTTTTCGATGAAGAGAACCTTTTGGAGGAAGAACTTCCAGACGAGTTTCTGGAAGAGCCTGAAGAAGAACTCGACGAGTTATCTAAGGCGTTTCTCTCCAAGTTAATTGACAAGTGCGTTGTATTCTGCGAAGCCTTGTCAGGTAACCAGTACCACCCTTATCAGCTCCCCCTTGCCCGCAGGCTTATTGAGTCTGTGATTATTAACGACGGCGAAGAGATTACTGCGCTTGCAGCGCGTCAGTCGGGCAAGTCTGAAACCATCGCCAATACTGTGGCTGGCCTTATGGTGCTGCTGCCGCGTTTGGCGCGTATGTATCCGGATCTCCTTGGCCGTTTCAAGGATGGCATCTGGATTGGTATGTTCGCTCCTGTTGAGGGCCAGGTAGAAACCCTGTTCGGTAGAACTGTTAGCCGCCTTACATCGGAGACTGCAGCGAGCATTCTCGGTGACCCTGAGATTGACGACTCCCTAGGCAAAGTGCCCGGCGTTGTGCGCCAAATCCGTTTGAAGAAGTCTGGCTCCAGCCTCATGATGATGACGGCTAACCCGCGAGCCAAGATTGAATCCAAGTCCTTCCATCTCATCGTTATCGACGAGTGTCAGGAAGCCGACGACTTTGTGGTTTCCAAATCAATCTCCCCAATGCTTGCGTACTACTCGGGAACCATGGTTAAGACGGGAACCCCGACCACACACAAGAACAACTTCTACCGCTCTATTCAGTTGAACAAGCGCCGCCAAACCGAACGCAGTAAGCGTCGAAACCACTTTGAGTGGGACTGGCGCGATGTCGCCAAAGTGAACTCCAATTACGGCAAGTTCATCAAGAAGGAAATGCTCCGTATTGGTGAGGACTCTGACGAGTTCCAGATGTCGTACTGCTGCAAGTGGCTTCTTGACCGCGGTATGTTTGTCACATCAAATGTGCTGGATGAACTTGGCGACCTCAAGGTCGAAGTGTTCCGAGCATGGCACAGCACCCCTGTCGTAGTGGGAATCGATCCGGCTCGTAAACAGGACTCCACCGTCGTGACTGTGGTGTTTGTTGACTGGTCTAACCCAGACGAGTTTGGTTACTACGACCACCGAATTCTTAACTGGCTGGAGATTCAGGGAGATGACTGGGAGGATCAGTACTTCCAGATTGTCAACTTCCTCAGCAACTACAACGTGCTGTCTGTGGCAGTCGATGCCAACGGCGTGGGTGACGCGGTTGCCCAGCGCCTAAAGTTGTTGCTGCCCCGTGCCGAGGTCTACGCGGTAGGTAGTAGCCTGCAGGAGCAGTCCAAGCGCTGGAAGCACCTCAAGGCACTTATTGACCGCCGGATGATTTCATGGCCGGCCCACGCCAAGACCCGCCGCCTGCGTACGTGGAAACGGTTCTACCAGCAGATGTCAGACCTTGAGGTCAAGTTCTCTGGCCCCAACTACAGCGCCAAGGCGCCTGATGAAGCCCACGCCCACGACGACTTTGCTGACTCCCTAGCCATTGCCTGCGCTTTGACCCTAGAAACCACCATGCCACAGGTGGAAATGAGCAGTAGCCCCTTCTTCAGAAACTAACGGTTTAGCAACCAAACTACCAAATAAAATGGGAAACTTTTACACGAGGTACCTCAACCTTTAGGAGAAAAATGTCTATCGCACCTGCGCCCAAGTTCCCTGAGCGTCCGGGCAACACCTTTGCACGCAAGATTTCGCCGGCCCTCCCGGGTCAGCGCGGTCCGTTGCGTTTCGAAGAAGGTCTTGCTACCGACACCGACATCCCGAATGAGATTGCCATTGGCGCTCGTCAGGGCTACGTGCCGGCACCGGGTCGTCCAAACCGTAACGCCCCTGTTCACACCAAGACCGCTGAAGAGACCATGCGCGAGCGCGCACACGTCGGTTCCGCTGCTTGGGTGGAGGCTCCCGACACTCTCAACGAGTTCGCACGCGGCGCCTTCTCCGATCACGGCGTGGTCACCTTCGAAGAGGTGTTCCGCAACGGTGCTCATCAGCAGCGCACCAACCCTGCTGTCGTTCAGGACTAACTAAAATCTGCGGGTCCCAGCCCCTCGTGTCCCCTTTCCGCGAGGGGCGGGATACCGCTTTCGTTAAGGATATTTGATGGCCCTTATTTCCCACAAGGAAGTCCAAGAAGGCCCTAAACTTCTTCCTGCAAATCCCCGCCTGTGGAACATGATTACCACTCAGGCAAAAACAAAATTTGCGAAGTACCCATCCCCCGCTGCCGCTCACTGGGTTCACGCCCGCTACTCGCAGCTTGGTGGAAA